>BNJV01002167.1_pt1 | contig 124896 bp, 187 predicted proteins | sample 8540591 | NCBI WGS metagenome assembly BNJV01 (sample SAMD00202457, study PRJDB9452) | human saliva metagenome | host: Homo sapiens
TTTAGATTCTTTATCAGAAGTTACAGGGGAAATTTCAGTGAAGATTTTACTAGATCATATTTTTAGTAATTTCTGTGTAGGAAAATAAAAAGAAATATTAAATAAACTATGTCATTAAATTTTTAGAGGGGAAATTTATGAGAAAGTATTTGTGGAATCTTATTATGTTAGGTATTTTAACAATGTTTGTACCATTTATATTTGGTCCTTATTTCTATTTATTTTTAAAATTATTACCTTTAGTAATAGTTATCTGGATAATAGTTTCAATTTTGAAATGGAATTGGAAAAGTATCAGAAGAAGTAAAGAAACAGATAAAAGAAGAAAAATAGAACAATAGAAGAAATTTTAGGTTATAATAAAGAGAGAAGGGAGAGAGGAATGGAGAGAAATAAATCGAATTTAGGAATAGAATAGACTTTTTATATGATGAAGGTTTAAATGAAGAACAAATATTTGACGAATATACAAAAACTTTAAGGAGATAAATATAAGTCAAGAAGAAAAATGAATTATCATCAATAATAAAAAGAAAGAAAAAGAGTATGTAAAAATATCCTTTTTAAAAATAAATTTGAATAGATTGTCTGATATGAATTTTAATCTTTATATTTTTAAAAGAGATTAGAAAAATAGAGAAATATTTATTATGTATATGATAAAGACTTAAATTTAACTGAAGAAGAAAAGAAGAAAAATCTTATGAAATAAAGAAAAATCCAAAAATGACTTTTTAGATTTGATTTTTTTATTTAAAACGTTCTCTAATAAGACAGATGAAGAAATATTTGACATGTATATGAAAAAGAATTAAAGAGTTGAATTTAAATGAAGAACAAAAATACTCTACTTAAGATAATTAAAAATCTCTTGGATTATATGTTTGATGATTTTGATTTAGAGTTTTTAATATTAGAATTTAAGTTTATTTTAAATTAATAAATATTATTATGTAAAAAGAAGGTAAATATGGATAAGGATTATGATGTTATAGTTGTAGGAGCAGGGCATGCTGGAGTTGAAGCAGCACTGGCAAGTGCAAGACTTGGAAATAAAAGTAGCTCTTTATAACTCTATATTTAGATACATTTCAATGATGTCTTGTAATCCCTCAATAGGAGGACCAGGAAAAGAGTAACCTTGTAACAGAAATAGATGTTCTTGGTGGAGAAATGGGAAGACATATAGATGAATTTAATCTTCAATTAAAAGATTTAAATACAAGTAAAGGACCTGCATGCAAGAATCACAAGAGGGCAGGCTGATAAATATAAATATAGATGAGAGAAAAGCTTGAAAAACGAAAATATTAGTTTAATTCAAGACTGTGTAGAAGAAATTTTGTTGAAGATATTAAAGATAGACAAAATTATCTTATGAAAAGAAAGTTATAGGAGTTAAAAACAAGATTAGGCTTAATTCACAATACTACAGCTATAGTTTTAGCAACAGGAACTTTTTAAAAGGAAAAATAGTTATAGGAGATGTAACTTATTCAGCAGGTAGACAGGGAGAGACATCAGCTGAAAAAATTATCTGATAGTTTAAGAGAATTAGGGATAAAAATAGAAAGATATCAGACAGTCACACCTCCAAGATTGGATAAGAAAACTATTGATTTTTTCTCAATTAGAAGAATTAAAAGGGAAGAACATCCAAGATATTTCTCAATTTTTTACTAAGAAAGAAAAAGAATAATACTGTTCCTACTTGGCTTACATACACTTCAGAAGAAACTATTGAAGTTGTTAGAGACATGATGAAGTACTCACCAATAGTTAGTGGAATGGTAACACTCATGTGCCTAGACACTGTCCATCGATAGACAGAAAAAGTTTTAAATTTTCCAGAAAAGCAAAACATCAAATATTTTTGAAAATGGAATCTGAAAATTCAGATGAAATCTATGTAAATGGACTTACAACAGCTATGCCAGCCTTTGTTCAAGAGAAGATTTTTAAGAACTATTAAAGGACTAGAAAATGCTAAGATAATGAGACATGGATATGCAGTTGAGTATGACTATGCACCAGCAAGTCAACTTTTATCCAAGTTTAGAAAATAAGAAAATTTCAGGTCTATTCTTTTTCAGGACAAATAAATGGAACTTCTGGATATGAAGAAGCAGCAGCTCAAGGATTTATCGCAGGAGTGAATGCAGCTAAGAAAAATAAAAGGGAGAGAAACCTGTAATTATAGATAGAAGTGAGCTATATATTGGAGTTCTTATAGATGATTTAATACATAAGAAAACCCCAGAACCATATAGAGTACTGCCATCAAGAGCTGAATACAGACTTACTTTTAAGATACGATAATGCTTTTTATGAGACTTTTTGATAAGATTAAAGAAGTTGGAATTGTAGATAAAGATAGAATAGAATTTTTAGAAAATTCTATCAATAATGTGTATACGGAGATTAATAATTTAAAAATATTTCGTTAGTATGAATGATGCAAAATAACTTTTTAGAAAGTTTAGGAATAGAAGAAAAATTTGTAAAAGGTGTTAAGGCAGCAGAAATTTTAAAGATAAAAGATGTGAATTATGATGATTTAAAGACTTTTTCTAAACTTAAATGACTATGAAGATTTTTGTAAAAATCAAATTGAAACTATGATTAAATATGAAATTTTTATAGAGAGAAAATAAACAAATAGAAAAATTTAAAAAGTTAGAACATATGTATATAGACAAAAATATAAACTATGATGATATAAAAGGGAATATCTAATATTGCAGAGCTGGACTTAATGAAGTCAGACCTCTTTCTATTGGAGAAGCTACAAGAATCAGTGAGTTACCTCAAATGATATAACACTTATTATTGCTCATATGAATGATAAATAATTATGGAGGATAAAATGGATGTATATTTACAAGGTTTCTTAATGGATTGGCTTTATGTTGCACCCATAGGAGTTCAAAATTTGTTTGTTATTAACTCAGCAATAAGTCAGAAAAGAGCAAGAGCATTATTGTTGATAGCTTTAATTGTAGTATTTTTGATAATACTCTAGCTTTTTGCTGTTTCTTCGGAATAGGTTTATTAATAGATAAGTTGGAATGGTTAAAATTAATAATTTTACTGATAGGAAGCCTTATTGTTATCTATATTGGTCAAGGACTTATTAGAAGTAAAAGCTCATTTTAAAAGAAAACAGATACAAATATTTCATTGGCTAAGGTAATAACAACAGCCTGTGTTGTAACTTCGTGTTTAACCCGCAAGCAATTATAGATGGAACTATGATGTTAGGAGCATTCAGAGTTAATTTAGTTGCAAGTGATGCAACTTATTTTATCCTAGGTGTAGTTTCAGCCTCTTTTGCTTGGTTTACAGGAGTTACTCTATTTGTTTCATTCTTTAGAGATAAATTCAATGATAAAATTTTGAGAATTATAAATATAGTTTGTGAGCTATAATAATTTTTCTATGGAATAAAAATTATTATTAAGTTTTTTATAAAATGGTGAACTACTCCCACTTATAGAAGTGGGAGCTTCTTGGGAAGTATGTGCTTTTGTTAGCTACATATATTTACAAGCTCTTCGGGTAGTCCCTACCCTGATATATTTTTTAACTTACTTTTTCTTCTTTTTAATATTTTCTAAACCTTTTTCTTAATATATTTATACTTGCATTGTAATCTCTATCTATTTCTAGTCCACAACATTCGCAATGATATATTCTTTCTGATAATTTTAGAGTTTTCTTTTATACTACCACAACTTGAACAAGTCTTACTACTTGGATAAAATGTAGGGTACCTTTTATAATCTTTCTTCATACTAATTTGTTTTATATTCTAGTTGTCTTACAAATTCACTCCAACTTACATCTGATATACTTTTTGCTAATTTGTGATTTTTAACATTCCCTTTATATTTAAGTCTTCTATACAGATTATATCGTGGTTATTGATAATTTTTGTACTCAACTTATTTACAAAGTCTTTTCTTTTATTTCTAATTTTATTATGTATTTTTGCTACTCTTTTTGTTTTTGATAGTTCTACTATCTGATAGTTTTTGGCGCTATCTTTAGCTAGTTTACATCTTCTTGATAGTTTTTCTTTGTTCTCTTTTTAATCATATTCTTTTGATAACTTTTAAATTCTCTACTTTTGTACAATCACTCATTGTTGCAAATTCTTTTTATTCCTAAATCTATTCCAATATTTTTATTAGTTTTTGGTAATTCTTCTATTTCTTCTTCACATAATATTGAAGTAAAATAATGGTCAAGACTATTTTTATTTATTGTTACTGATTTAATTATACCTTTTTATTTTTCTATGTAATTTAATTTTGACTAGCGATTTTAACTTAGGAAGTTTTATGTAACTATCTTTAATATATTGTGTTTTGATTATTTGTAGTATAGCTTTTGGACTGGGTTAGATTTACACTTATATTTTTGGAAAACCAAAATCTTTATTTTTTTAGAAAAATTCTTAAAAAGCCTTTTTCTAAATTTAATTGTGCATTAGCAAGAGCTAAGCTATCTACTTCTTTTTAAATATGGATATTCTTCTTTATATTTAGTAGGAGTAGGATATTTAGTTTTTAATTCCTGTTGATTTATATTCTTCATAAGCTTTTCTTTCTATCATCTAACATAAGGTTATGAACTTTTCTAACACAACCAAAGTTTTTGAGAAAAAGATTACTTGTTCTAAGGTAGGATATATTCTGAATTTATATGCTTTTAATTATCTTCATTTCCTCCTCCTTACTTGCTCCACCAATACTCAATACAAAAACTTCTACTCCAAAAATACTCCTTTTTATTACCTTTAACTGGTTTAATTATATCATATTTTAGAGACACTCAAGAAAATAAAAAGTAATTCATCTCCTACTTATAGAAGTAGGGGACTTCTGCTAGATATTATTAAAAAGGGTAAATATATAGAAAAAGGAAGTCAAGTGACTTCCTTTTTATTTTTGTTAGTATGAATATTTTTATATTTTTATTGTCAACTTTATTGTCTTTGTCAATAAAAAGTTTTAGTGATATAATTTTCTCAGAAATTTATACTATAAAAACATTTTTGGAGGACTAATGAAGAAAAGAATAAAAGAATTACAAAAGAAAAAGGATGTTGCTATTTTAGCTCATTATTATGTAGATGGGAAGTACAAGAGATTGCTGATTATGTTGGAGATTCTTTTTATTTAGCAAAAACAGCAACAAAATTAAAAATAAGACAATAATAATGGCTGGAGTATATTTTATGGGAGAAAGCATAAAAATTTTAAATCCAGAGAAAACAGTACATATGGTAGATATCTATGCTGATTGTCCTATGGCACACATGATAACTATATAAAAGAAATGAGAGAAAAATATGATGATTTAGCAGTTGTTTGCTATATAAATTCAACAGCAGAAATTAAAGCTTATTGTGATGTGTGTATAACTTCATCAAATGCACTTAAAATTGTAAGCAAATTAAAAGAAAAAAATATTTTTATAGTTCCTGATGGAAATTTGGCTTCATATATTGCAAAAGCAAAGTTAAAAATAAAAATATTATTCCAAATGAAGGTTACTGTGTACATAATTTAGTACATTTAGAGAATGTAATAAAATTAAAAAGAATATCCTAATGCCAAGGTTTTTAGCACATCCTGAATGTAAAGAAGAAATTTTTAAATTTAGCTGATTATATAGGTAGTACAAGTGGAATAATAGAAGAAGCTTTTAAAAGATGGAGATGAATTTATAGTTGTAACAGAAAGAGGAATACAATATAAAATATATGAAAAAGCCCCTAATAAAAACTTCATTTTGCAGATACATTATTATGTAAAAAGTATGAAAAATACTTTAGAAAAATAGAAAATATTTTATTAAATGGTGGGGATGAATTGGAAGTTGCTGATGAGATAGCTAAAAAGCTTTTAATTCCTTTTAGAAAGAATGTTAGAGTTGGCAGGCGATTAAGATGAAAATTGAAAAATTCTGATGTAGTTATAGTTGGTTCTGGAGTTGCAGGTTTAATTTGTGCTTGACTTTATCTAAGAAATTTAAAAATAATATTATTAACAAAGAAAAACTTCAAGATAGTAACTCTTATCTCGCACAGGAGGAATATCAGTTTGTAGAGGAAAAAGAAGATAGAGAAGAATATATTGAAGATACTTTAATAGCAGGTCACTATAAAAAAATGATAAAAAGAGCAGTTGAAATATTAGTAGATGAATCAGAAGAAGCAGTAAATACTTTAATTGAAAATGGAGTTAAATTTACAGGAGATAAAAAGGGCTTATTCTATACAAGAGAGGGAGGACACAGAAAATTTAGAATTCTGTATTGTGAAGATCAAACTGGTAAATATATAATGGAAAGCCTTATAGAAAAAGCTTTTAGAAAGAGATAATATAAAAAGTAATTGAAGATTGTGAATTTCTTTAGATATTATTGAGAAAGAAAATACTTGTTTGGGAATATTGGCAAAAAGAGGAAATATTTGCTATAAAATCTAAATTTACAGTTCTAGCAACAGGTGGCTTTAGGTGGAATATATAAAAATACCACGAATTTTTTTCCCTATATAAAGGAGATGGAGTTGCAGTAGCTATAAGACATAATATAGAATTAAAGGATATTTCATATATACAAATACACCCGACAACATTGTATAGCAAAGAAAAATAAAAAGGAAATTTTTAATATCTGAGTCAGTAAGAGGAGAAGGTGCAATACTTTTTAAATCAAAAATTAGAAAAGATTTACAGATGAATTAAAACCACGTGATAAAGTAACAAAGGCAATTTTAGAGGAAATGAAAAAAAGATAAGTCGGAATATGAGTGGTTAGATTTTAGTACAATAAAACTAGATGTAAAAAGAAAGATTTCCTAATATCTATAGAAATTTAATGGAAAATAATATAGATCCTCTAAAGATAAAGTTCCAGTAGTTCCAGCTCAACACTATACAATGGGTGGAATTAAGGTTGATATGGATTCCAAAAACTTCAATGAAAAAAATTTATATGCTATTGGTGAAGTTGCTTTGTACAGGTGTTCATGGGAAAAATAGACTAGCAAGTAATTCATTGTTAGAAAGTGTTGTATTTGGAAAAAGAGCTGCATATTCAATTATTGACGAAAATAATATTTCTATTTATAATGAAATAACAGATGATATTTTTTGAAAATATAGCAGATAAAATAATATTAACTGATGAAAAAGAAAATAAAAATATCATAGAAAAAAAGGATAAAAGAAGATGAATTTGAGAAAAAAATAGATAAATTTCAAATGGATGAATCAATTAGATTAGCATTAAAGGAAGATATAACTTCTGAAGACATAGCACAAATGCAATCTATAAAAAAATAGTAGATTGGCAGAAATTTCACTTTATTCAAAAAGAGGAAGGAATTTTAGCAGGAATAGATGTATTTAAAAGAGTTTTTGAATTGTTAGATGATAATGTTAAATTTATAGAATATAAAAAGATGGAGACAAGCTTTTAAATAAAGATTTAATTTTAAAAATTAAAGCTGATGTAAAAACAATATTATCTGCTGAAAGAACAGCTTTGAACTATTTACAAAGAATGAGTGGAATTGCAACTTATACTCAAAAAAATGGTAGAAGCACTTGATAATGAAAAATATAAAGTTACTAGATACTAGAAAAACTACTCCAAATATGAGAATATTTGAAAAAAATACTCAGTTAGAGTTGGAGGAGGATATAATCACAGATATAATCTTTCAGATGCTATAATGTTAAAAGATAATCATATAGATGCTGCTGGCTCTATAACAGAAGCAATAAAACTTGCAAGAGAATATTCTCCTTTTATTATTGAAATAGAAGTTGAAGATTTAAAAAGGAGTAGAGGAAGCTGTTAAAGCTGGAGCAGATATAATTATGCTAGATAATATGGATATAGAAACTACAAAAGAGGCTATAAAAATTATAAATAAAAAGGCTATAATAGAATGTTCTGGAAATGTAGATATAAACAATATAAACTCGTTTTTAAAGGATTGGAAATTGACTATATTTCAAGTGGAGCTATAACACATTCAGCTAAAATTTTAGATTTAAGTTTGAAAAATTTGAGGTATGTAGATGATTGAAAGAGAAGAGAGAGAAAAGAAAAATACTTGAGATATTAAGAGATAGTGAAACTCTTGTTAGTGGGACATATCTTGCAGAATATTTTTGATGTTTCAAGACAAGTGATAGTACAGGATATAGCAATATTAAAAGCTAAAAATATAGATATTATTTCAACTAATAGGGGTTACAGATTACTATCAAAAAGGAATAAAAAAAGTTATTAAGGTCAAACATGATGATGCAGAAATTAGAAATGAATTAAATGCTATTGTAGACCTTGGAGCAAGTGTTGAAGATGTTTTTTTGTTATCCATAAAACTTACGGGGAAATAAGGGTAAAATTAGATATAAAATCAAGGAGAGATGTTGATTTATTAGTAGAAAATATCAATTCTAAATTGAGTAAACCTCTAAAAATCTTACAGATAATTGTCATTATCACACTATAATAGCAGAAAATGAGAATATTTTTAAAGAAGTTGAAGATAAACTAAAAGAGCTTGGAATTTTGATGGAAGAATAGAAAAGGAAGTTAAAAAAACTTCCTTTTATTTTTGTTCATATGAATGTATTAACAAATAGTTATTTTTATTTAATTGACTTTTATATCTTTTGAATATATAATGTATATACAAAGTGTAGAGAAAAGGAAGTGATAAAATGGCTGTTATAAATATTCGTGTTAATGATGAAGTAAAGAAAGAGGCTGAAACTATTTTTAAGGCTTTAGGTCTTAATATGTCAGGTAGCAATGAATTTGTTTTTAAAAATGTATAAATGAAAATGGAATTCCATTCGATTTAAAGGGCTTCCAAATAAAGAAACAATAGAAGCAATGGAAGAGACTAATAAGATATTAAATGGAGATATAGAAAGAAAATCATATAAAAATGCTGATGAGTTATTTGAAGATTTAGGTGTGTAAAATGTATGAAATTAAAACCACAACTAGATTTTGAAAAAGATTTAAAATTAATAGAGGATACGATACAAAAATTATTAAAAGAAGTAATTGATATCTTATCTAAAGGAGAAAAATTAGAAGAAAAATATAAAGATCATTATTTACAAGGAAATTATTCAGATTTAAAGAGTGCCATATAAAACCTGATTGGTTACTTGTTTATAAGATTGAAGACAATGTTCTTGTATTAACACTTTCAAGAACAGGGACACACTCAGATTTATTTTAATAGAAAAAGGAAGTTTAGGCAACTTCCTTTTTATTTTTTTGTTCATATGAATGTATTAACAAATAGTTACAACAACTATATTCTTGTTTTTCAGCAACTTTATTATAGAATTCTTTTAAATTTTCAAAATGTTCAGAAAGTTCTTCCATTATTTTTCCCTTTCTTCATCATAGCTCCAAATATCTGGATAAATACCATTTTCAGCAAATTTATTCATATCAAAATCTTTTTAAATAATCTTCAAAATTTATTTCATTAAGTTTTTAGCAATTTCTATTACTCTTTCTGTTGGAATATATCTTATAAAATCTTCAGATTCTTCATCAAAACTTTTCACTACCTATAATAAATTCACTTAGTATATTATCTTCAGGAGCACCGTGGATTGCAGAAAGTCCATTAAGTAAAAATGAAGGGCATCCCACATTTTATCAATATCACATAATTCAGTTCCATCTTTTTCTTCTAGTTCTTCAATATTTTCAAAGAAGTCATCACTTTCTAATAATTTTTAAAAATCTTCTTTTTAACTTCTTGATATATTGCACACATTCCCATAAAAAAACCTCCTATTATTAGTATATATTTTTATCCTATATTTATTATAACAATATTTTAAAGAAAAACAATTATAATTTATTATAAATAAAAATACCGAAATTTAAAAATCAAAACGGTTAAGTGAATGTGGAAGATATATTTTTATAAAAATAATATATAATATAATTAATTAAAATGAAAGAGGGTAATAAAAATGTTAGAAAAATAATTTATTTAGTTTTGCTACCAGTGAATTATCACAAGATGTTTTTATCTGTTGGTGTTTAAATTGGATTAATTATCCTAATGAAGAATTATATCCAATGGCAAAGGATATTTTTCAAATCTACTAGAAGAAAAAGATTTGGAAAATGAGAAAATAGAAATATTAAGACAATATAAGAAAAATAGATGTCTTTAGTTATTTTAAAAATCAAAGAAAGCTTATATCATTGAAGATAAAACTTATACTTTCTGAACATAGTGAGCAAATTAAAAAGGTACAAAGAAACTATTAAAAACGATTTTAAAGAAGAAATTAATGATGTAAAAACAGTATATTTTAAAACAGGTTTTTGGTTTTTCTGATGACTATAAAAACTACTAGCGATGAAAAATAAAAGTAAATAAAAATAGATAGAAAAATTTTCTAGATATACTAAATAAATATAGAGGAAAAATCCAATTTTAGATGATTATTGTGAATATTTTGAGGAAGTAACCAAACAAGAAGAAAAAGAGAAAAATTATTTTATTTCAGAAGAAGAACTTAGTCATATTGGGAGTTAAAACTATAGCATGGAGTGCTATATCACAATATGAATTTATGAGAAAGATTTTTCCTGAGGGGATATATAAGAAGTGGTAGAAGTATTGGTGGAGGAGTATATACACATATGATATCTTAGAAAAAGATATTTCCAGATACAAGAGAAGAAAAATTTACCAGAAGATAAAAGAACATATACAATATTTTTGGCGTATTGATTCAAAAAGATAAAATAGGAGCTTATATTTCAATAAATTTTTATACAGAACATGGAAAAGGAGATAAAAACCAAGAGCTAGAGAAGATGAGTATATAAAACTAAAAGAAAAATTAGAAAAATTATTGATGATAATTTTATTAAACTAGAAGAAGTTGAATGTAGATTTTATGATTATTGGGAGCCAAATCTTTTAATGATACCTTTAAAAAATTATTTAATATCACAAGAAAAAAATTTGATGAATTAATTAAAGCTATTAAAATAATAGATGAAGAGTTAAGAAAAATAAAATTCATACTAAATTTAGAAATATATAATATAATAAAAAGTGTTATCTTATACACTATCTTTTATTTACAAGGTTAATAATCTGGTAAATATTATTGTAGTGTTCTTTTTATTTAAAATATACTATTTAACATGAGGTGATGTTATGAAAAGTTTTTATAGTTACTGGCTCCACCGGATTTTTAGGAAATACTATAGTAAAAACTATCAAAAATAAAGACTATGAAGTAAGGGCTTTAGTTTATTCTAAAAAGAAGAAGATATATTAAAAGATATAGAGTGTAAGATATTTTATGGAGATATAACTAATAAAGTTTCTTTTAAAAGATATCTTTTACTGTTGAAGATAATAAAGATATCTACGTGATACATTGTGCTGCAATAGTTACTATAAAGTCTGATGAAGATCCAAAGGTTTATGATGTTAATGTCAATGGAACAAATAATGTTATTGATTATTGTATAGAAGTGAATGCAAAATTATTATATGTTAGTTCTGTTCATGCCATAAAAGAGAGTGAAGGAAAAATATTCGAAACTAAAGATTTTGATAAAGATTCAGTCCATGGATATTATGCTAAAACAAAAGCTGAAGCTGCTAAAATGTATTAGAAGCTGTTAAAAAAATAGAAATCTTAAAGCTTGTGCTTCCATCCAGCAGGGATAATAGGACCAGGAGATCTTCTAATACTCATACCACACAGTTAGTAAAGAGAATGCTAGAAAAATAAGCTAGTATTTGTTGTTAATGGCGGATATAATTTTGTAGATGTAAGAGATGTAGCTGATGGTATAATAAATGCAGCTGATATGGGTGAAGTAGGTGAAACATATATTTTATCTGGAGAATATATTTCTATTAAGGATTATGCTAAATTAGTTGAAAAGATACTTGGAGAAAAAGAAATATATATTTAGTATACCTCTTTGGTTTGTTAAAAATGATTGCACCTGCAATGGAAAAATACTATGATCTCAGTAAAAAGTCCCTTTTATTTACTAGGTATTCTATATATACGTTACAAAACAAATTCTAACTTTTCTAATGATAAAAGCTCATAAAGAATTAAACTTTAGAAATAGAAAGATAGAAGATTCAATAAAAGACACAATAATAGATATAACTAAGAAAAGAAATTAATAAAATACATTATAAAAACTTCCTTAGAGAAATATTAAGGAAGTTTTTATTTACTTAAATATAAAAATATGATATTTTTATATTTAAGGAGGATAAAAATGTCAAATAAATATGAAAAAAATTAATAAAAATTATATTATAAAAAGAAAAATATAGATGAAGAGTATAAAAAAAGAATAGAAAAATCCTGCTACACTTATTACAGAATTGAAGATTAATCCTATGAAAAAGGAAATAAGATTTTTAGATAAGGAATATAGATTATTTTTATATAAATTTATTAGAACATACTCTATTACAAGAAAAATAGTGAAAAATAGCAACAAAATTAATTATATTTCAAATAGGTTACCAAATAATTGCTATTAAAGAAATAATTATGAAAATATTGTCAAATGAGTTATATAAAACTAATAAAATTGAAGGGATAGAAACTGTTAAAAAGTGAGATACATTCTGTCATTAAAAGATGATAGAATCTCTAATAAAAATCAAATAAACTAGATGGGATAATATATATAAGGATATAATGGAGAATAATTTTGAAGATACAGAACATATAAATAGTCTTTCTAGTTTTAGAAAAATATATGATGAGATGTTTGAGGAATTTTGAAAAAGTGATAACTATAAATTAGATGGAAAATATTTTAGAAAAGATATTGTAAAGGTAATCAATGGACTAGGAAATACTATACATATAGGTGTAAATGGAGAAGAAAACTATAGATATAGAAGATTTAATTCAGTTCATGAATATAAAAGATATTCCATTTTTAGTGAAAGCTAGTATCAGTCATTTTTTCTTTGAGTATATACATCCTTTCTATGATGGAAATGGAAGATTTGGAAGATATTTACTATCACTATACTTAGCTAGAAAAATTAGATAATTTAACAGCTTTTTTTCTGTGTCTTATTCAATATCAAGAAATTTAGATGATTACTATAAATCTTTTGTTGAAGTAGAAGATGTAACTAACTATGGGTGAAATAACATTTTTTTGTTGAAAATATTTTTAAAAACTATAAAAATGGGCAAGAAATGATAATAGAATTATTAAATGACAGTGTGATGAGATTTAAGCATTCAATTGAAATTTTAAATGAATTAACAAAAGACTTATCAGAAAAGAAAAATATAATATTTGAATATATTTACAAAAATTATTTATTCAATGATTTTGAAGAACTTACTAATGTAGAATTAACTTCTATCATAGGAGATTTGACTCAGCAAACTATAAATAAATACACTCAAGAATTAGAAAAGAAAGGATATTTAGTAAAAATAAAGCAAAGACCATTAACTTATGCTTTATCTGAAAAATAACTGAGAAAATATAAAAATAAAAAGGATTGCTACAAGTTTAATTTCGCTTTGTACTAATCCTTTTTAAAAATTAATTATCTAATTTTTGGAAAAACTATATTTAAAATTATATTTTTGTGCTAATTCTTTAACTCTGTTTTCATTGAAATTATTGATAAATAAAAATCTAGAACCTTTTAATAATTTTCTACCTTCTTCACTTTGTCCTAAATACATAATAGTTCTAACAAAAACATCATTATTATCAGAAACAAAAATTGTACCAGGATATTTTTTTCCATCATAGCTATTGCAGTAACAAATATCTTCATCTATTTTACCCTTAGAAAGATTTGCCATAGAAGTTAATTTATCTAAAACTACTCCACGAGAAGCCGATTGAAATCCTATCATATTTACTGTCTTTCCAGCTTCATAATCTTTTTCTTTCTTGTGGTGTCATAAGTTCCAAAGCACCTTTTGCCATTAATTTTGTATATCATCAGGGTTAGCAGTGTGTTGAGTAAAAGCTGTTAATCCAGTACATGAAATACAAAACAAACTTAAAAAGATTAAAAAAATAATTTTTTTCATAAAATACCTCCTATAAACTTATGTATAATAAAAATTTTAGTTATATTTTATACTTTAATTATATCATATTAAAAAGATAATAGGAAAATCTTTTAAATAAAAACTTGATTAATTTAGTAAAAATTTGAAATTTTTATATTTTTGGGAGTATAATATTAACATCACTTGAAAAAAATTTTACAATAAGAGAGGTGTTAACTATGGTAAACAAAGGAATTGTTACTAAAAATTCAAGGTGATACTGTTGCTGTTAAATTATATAAAAAGTTCTTCTTGCTCACATTGTAGTTGTTGTAGTGAAAGCAACAAAATGGGAAGCGATTTTTGAATTTAAAATAAATCAAAAATTGAATTAGGTGATTTAGTAACCTTAGAAAATATCTGAAAAAGATGTTGTAAAAAGCTGCTATGATAGCATATGTTTTTTTCCACCTATTATGATGATTTTTAGGTTATATAGTGGCAGATCGTTTAGGATTTTCAGAAATGCAATCTATAGCTGGTAGTTTCATAGGATTAGTTATAGGATTTATATTTTTGGCTATCTATGATAGATTTTTGCATAAAAAGACAATTGATGAAGAAATAAAAATTGTCTCTGTTGAAAAGTATGATCCAAAATGCTTTGTGAAAAATTTAGCAGAAAGATGTGAAGACTAGAAATGTGAACTACTTCGACTAACACCCTAACGAGTGCTAGAGTCACTAGTGTTCTAACACATTTTATAAAATGGGCTGTTACAAATTAAATTTTGATCTCAAAAGTAAAAATAAGTGAGTTACGAACTATTTTTACTTTTTATTATTTGTAACAGTCTCTTATTTTTATTTATTAAAAAATATTTTAGGAGGGAAAAATGATTAGTTTAGACTATTCAAAAATTTCTAAGTTTGTAAATGAAAATGAATTAAATGAACTTAAGAATAAAGTTGAGTTAGTAAGTGAAAAATTACATAATAAGACAGGAGCTGGAAAATGATTTTTCTAGGGTTGGTTAGACTTACCTGTTAATTACGATAAGGAAGAATTTTGCTAGAATAAAAAAAGGCTAGTGAAAAATAAAATCAGATTCTGAAGTTTTAGTAGTTATTGGGATAGGGGATCATACTTAGGAGCTAGAGCAGTTATAGAATGCTTAAGTCATAGCTTTTTAACTCTTTATCTAAAGAAAAAGAATGTCCTGAAATCTATTTTTGCAGGACAAAATATATCAGGGACTTATTTAAAAGATTTAATCGAAATTATTGGAGATAGAGATTTTTCAGTAAATGTAATTTCAAAATCTGGAACAACAACAGAGCCAGCTATAGCTTTCAGAGTTTTTAAAGAACTTTTAGAAAATAAATATGGTGAGGCAGCAAAAGAAAGAATCTATGTTACAACTGATAAAAAAATAAAGGTGCTCTAAAAACTTGCTGATGAAAAAAAGGATATGAAGAGTTTGTAATTCCTGATGATGTTGGAGGAAGATTCTCTGTTCTAACAGCTGTTGGTTTACTTCCTATAGCTGTTGCTGGAATAAGTATAGATGACCTAATGTCAGGTGCACAAACAGCAAGAGAAGACTATTCAAAAAGATTTTACTTCAAATGACTGTTATAAATATGCTGCTATAAGAAATATATTATATAAAAAGGATTATAACATTGAAATTCTAGCTAATTACGAGCCTAAACTTCATTATATTTCTGAATGGTGGAAACAATTATATGGAGAATCTGAAGGAAAGGATAAAAAGGAATTTTCCCAGCTTCTGTTGACTTAACGACAGACCTTCACTCTATGGGACAATATATTCAAGATGGTAGAAGAAATTTAATGAAACTATATTAAATGTTGAAAAATCCACTTAAAGATATAAGTATTAAAAAGGAAGCTGAAGACTTAGATGGGCTTAACTATTTAGAAGGAAAAGGACTATCTTTTGTAAATAATAAAAGCTTTTGAAGGAACTTTACTTGCTCATATAGATGGTGGAGTACCAAACTTAATTATAAATATACCAGAACTTAATGCTTTTTAATATAGGATATTTAATTTATTTCTTTGAAAAAGCTTGTGCTATAAGTGGTTATTTATTAGAAGTAAATCCTTTTGACCAACCTGGTGTTGAATCATATAAGAAAAATATGTTTGCTCTTTTTAGGTAAAAAGGATATGAAGAACTTTCTAAAGAGCTAAATGAAAGATTAAAAATAAACATTTAATTTTATATGAAAATAATAAAAGCTATTGCAAAATTAATTGCAATAGCTTTTTTTCTATTATTCTCAGTGTATATAGATTTCCCTTTATTCTTGAGCGGTTTGAGCAGCTTGAGCTCTTGCTTGTTCTTCAGCAAGTTTTAATGCTTCAGCTCTTTCCTTATCTTCTTTTTCTATTCTTTTCAGCTCTTTCTAAAAGCTTTAAAAAGCTTCTTTTTCTTCTTGTGGTGTTAAACCAGATGCAGTAGTAACAACTTCTGTAACAGTATTTCCATTTTCTTGTACTATAGTTTCTTGAACTTGTTGTACTTTGTTTTTGTTGTTCTTCTGCTTCAGCCTGAGCTTTTTTCAATTCTTTTTAGCTTCTTCTTGAGCTTGTTTTTTTCAGCAAGTTTTAGAGCTTCTTTCTCTTTCCTTGTCTTCTTTCTCAATTCTTTTTCTAGCTCTTTTCTAAGGCCTTGAAAGCTTCTTTTTCTTTCTTCAGGGCTTAGTTTTACTATACCAGTTTCAGCTACATTTTTGAGCTGTTTCTTGATTTCCTGTATCTCTTATTTTTGCATAAGCTAATGATGATAAAATTAAGGAGAATAGGAATAATCCAAAATAATTTCTTTTTCATTTTAACCTCCTAAGTTAAATTTTATTATGTAATAGTTTTTGTATGATTGTTTTGTCTTCGACTATTACCCCTCTTAACTTAGTTTGAACCTCTCCATTTTTATCGTGAAGTCCCTAGTTCAATCTAATAATGAATATTTATTTTACAGTATACCCCATAAAACTCTAATTGTCAACTAAAAAAATGAACCAACCTCCCATTTTACCGTAAACAAAAACCACAAGAAATGAGGGAGAGACTTGTGGTTTTTCTATCTACATATTCATTTTTATTAGGAGGGGTTTATCTATGTCCCTTTATATGCTCTAAGTATATAGGAGAAAAATGAATGTAAAATGAATTACAAATTATTTATTCTATTTCAACTTTCAATTTTATGTACATATCTGAGTTTTTCTCTTTTTCTTTGTAGTGTTTTTAAAGAAAACTTATAATAGGAATATCACCTAGGATAGGAATTTTACTTTCAATATTTTGTTGTATTGATTTTTAACCCACCTATTAAGATAGTATCTCCATTTTTAACTCTAACTTTAGTTGTTAAAGCTCTTCCAACTTTAGAGCCTCCTTCAGAGTTATATGTACCTGAATTTATATCCTTTATATTTAAAACATTCCTCTTAAATTTGAAATCACTTAATTCTAAACTAATTTCTAAAACAATATAGTCATCATCTTTAATGAAAGGCTTAACCTTCATAATCAAACCTGCTTCTTTAAATACAGGTTCAGTATGTCTATCATTTTTATTTTCTCTAGTTGTCTTTACTCCAACTATTACTTCTTCTGTTACCTTAAATTCTCCTTCTTCACCACTAGCTATCATAAGAGTGGAACAGAACTTACAACTAAGTCATTAGTTGATTCAAGTAAATTTAATCCCTGTACTCAAAAACATCACTTTTATTATTGAATTGCCTAACTATATTAAGAGTAGAACTCTACACCATTTAATCCAGCCTTACCTAAAATTATAGCAGTCAGACTATTTCTTTCTTCACTTGCAACATTTTGTCTGTATACCCAGTCAAAAACCTAGCTCTTCAAAAAGATTATTAGATATATCTAAAATTTGAGAACTTATCTTAACTTGTTTAGGATTTTTATCTATATCTTCTATTATAGAGATAGCATTTTTCTAATATATCTCTTTCAGCACTGACAACTAATTTATTCACTTTACTCAAGCTACTAACCTTTATATTTTTCTCCAAAAGTTTCACGAAGAACTTTTAAAACTTCATCAGGTGAGACATTGAAAAAGAGAAAAGTTTTTAGTATAATAAAATTTTCCATCAACTTCATAGAAATTTAAATCTTCAAGATTAGCTTCATTTTGTCTATTTGTATAATTATCAGCTTTTTCTTTTAAATCTACATTCAAAATAGAAATAGACTTAGAGCTATCTATAATTTGAGCTGCACCCAAAATCTTGACACAAGATTGAGGTGCAGTGTGAGTAAATTAACAAGAGAAGATAAAATTAAAATATATGAAAAGAAGAAAGAAAGGTGAAACTATTCCTTCTTTAGCTAAAGCTTTTAATGTTCAGGAATCTAATATTAAATATTTAGTTAGATTTAATTGAAAAACATGGATATGATATTTTAAGAAAAGATAAAAATAGAACTTATTCTAAAGATTTTTAAAACTACAAATAATTAATAGAATTTTAATTAATCATGAATCTATTAATTTGTTGCTATTAATATTGGTTTAGTATCTCCTGGTATTTTTACATAATTGGCTTTTCAAAATTTAAAGAAAATGGGTATAATGTTGTAGAAAAAGAAAAAGGAAGGAAACCCAAATCTATGACTAAAACCTAAGAAAAATGATAAAAACATTATCTGAAAAAGAAAAAAATTAAAACAATTGGAAGATGAAATACTTTATCTAAAAGCTGAGAATGAATACTTTAAAAATTGAGAGCTCTAGTTCAAGAAAAGGGAGCTAAAAGAGAAGAAAAAGTAAGAGTAATAGCCGAACTTAGAGCTAAATATCCTTTCAAAATACTATTAAAGATTGCTGGAATATCAAGATCAGTATATTATTACTATATTGATAAAAAGATATCGATGAGAAGAATAAAGATATTATTGAAAAGATCAAAGAAATTTACTATTTGAATAAAGGAAGATATGGTTATCGCAGAGTAACATTGGAGTTAAAAATCAAGGTTTAAAATATTAATCATAAAAAAAGTACAAAGACTTATGAAGAAACTTAATTTACAAAGTATTATCCGTAAAAAAAGAAAATATTCTTCATACAAAGGTCAAATAGGAAAGATAGCTGATAACCATATTAAAAAGAAATTTTTGAAGCAACAGCTCCAAATCAAAAATGGTTTACAGATGTAACAGAATTTAATTTAAGAGGAGAAAAGTTATACTTATCTCCAATATTAGATGCTTATGGAAGATATATAGTTTCGTATGATATTTCGCGCAGTCCTAACTTGGAGCAGATAAATCATATGTTAAATTTAGCATTTAAAGAAAATGAAAATTATGAAAATTTGATATTTCATAGTGACCAAGGATGGCAATATCAGCATTATTCATATCAAGAAAGATTGAAAGAGAAGAAGATAACTCAAAGTATGTCAAGAAAAGGAAATAGTTTAGATAATGGATTAATGGAATGTTTCTTTGGTCTATTAAAATCAGAAATGTTTTTATGAACAAGAAGAAAAGTACAAGACATTAGAAGAATTGAAGGAAGCAATAAAAAGATTATATATATTATTACAATAACAAAAGAATAAAGGAAAAATTAAAAGGATTAACTCCTGCTTCTTACAGAAGTCAATCCTTATTAGTAAGTTAAATTAATTTGTCCAACTTTTTGGGGTCAGTACAATTTCACCTTTTTCTTTCATAACCTTTTTGGAAATCTTACAAACATAGACATCTTTATCTAAATTATCTATAATAAAATTTCCACTTTTATCGCTGTAAAACAAATTTATTCAAATCTTTTAATTCAATTCTAGCTCCTTCTAAAGACATATTATTAGAGGTAACTCTACCAATAATTTTAGCTTTTTTTAGAATTTTTCACTAGCTAACATGAAGATTGTGGTATTATTTTTCTTTTTTTCATAGTTAAACCATAAGTTTCAGCTAGAAATCCTAAAACAGAGTCCAAATCTTCACCCCTTATTAAAATATGTATCCACCACTATATCCTTAGCTTCCTTAGAACAAATTAAATTTCTACACATTCTTTAGATAAAAACTGCTAGAACTTCATGAAGTGGCATATCAATAATATCGACATCACGATTTAATCCAATTGAAAAAGAAAGCTATTTAAAAATTAAAAATAATATTAGAGTAAATTTTTTTCATCTGTCCTCACCTTTGTCTTTTTGTCTTAGTCTTTTTGTTCTTCTTCTTATTTTCTTTTTTGCTGAAACTCTATAATAGGTTTTGTCACCCTATTCTCATATATGAATACGAATTTTCTTCATCTTCTTTTTCTTTAGGATTTAAATTAAGAGATTGAAAAAAATATTTTTTTATCTCCTATATTTGTATCAATTTCCACTTCTTCTTTTTTTATCTAAAACTGTGGCAACAAGATTAGATTTTTACTTCTAATAAGCTCTTATCTACAGTTATTTTTAAATATGAAGAAGAAAAATTAATATCATAATCTTCATTTTCTATATCTGAGAAAAAAATTTTTAACATCTTTTTCTTTTGCCTTTGAAAGTCATAGTTAAATTTAACTTATCCTCTTCTCTCTACTTCTTCCAAAAATTTTGAAAGTTAATATTATTTTTAGTAATTTTATCTTCTATATATCTGAAAAAGTGAAGGAATATTATCAAAAGATTTCTTAGTTTCATCTTCTTCATTTTTTTACTATCTTTTTCTGTTCTTTCTCAAAATCTTCTTTTTTTCAAGGCTAATGCTTTTTAAAACTGTATTTTTTTCTCATAGTTAAGTCTTCCTATTTTTTTATATCTTCCTGTTCGATTAATTCTTTTATTTCAACAAGTTTTTAAAATATTTTTAAAATAAAGGAAGTAAAAACTATGAGATAACAAATAAGTAAAAATTATTATCTTTAGATTTTTTTAATTTTTAAGTCTTTAAACATATACTCACCTCGGAACAGCTCTATACTTGACTTCAATTTTTAAATTCTATCTCATTAGATTTCTTTTAAAAATATAGTCATAGTTAGATAGTATAAAAATTTTTTTAGAGTTTGTTATATTTTTCTAGAAATTTTTGTTATTCTTTCAACTTTATCAGTCTTGCTTTCTATATTGAAAATTTTATTCTCATCATATTCTATACTAGATATTTTCAAATATTCAGGACAAAGATAAGTCAATTCTTCCAAAAATGAAGATATCTTTATATCCATATCTTCTTTTTACAAGAAACTCTTGTAAGTTCTTACTTTCAACTTCAATCTCTTCCATTTCATTTCTAGCATTCTCAATTTCTTCTTCAAGCTTGGTACTTTCAAGCTCTAAGGCTTCTAATTTCTTTTTCAGAACTATTGAGACTATAGTGAATTATTATTGTCAATATGATTGTTAATATAGAAAGTCCCAACAAAATATATAGATACTTATCTTCTATGTAGTAAAGAGAATATTTGTTTCTCAAGTCTTCAGGAAGAAAAAGTTAGAATATTTAGAAAAATCTAAATTATCAACTGAATAAAAAGAACAAGTATTATTCTCTAGCTCCAAATCTTCAAAATTTATTTTTATCTCCAGTGAAAATTATATGTATATCCTCAGTAATATTAGCTAGAAAAAGTATTTATTATTGAAAAATTTATCTTCAATTTCCAAAATCCTCATTGTCAAGTGAAGACTTGCTTAGTTTGAAAGTTTGTATATCTAAAATATTATTGTTCATATACTCTGTTATAACTAGCATAGTTTCACTTATATCAAAGTTAAAAATAATGATTTAAGTCTTTTTTTCTCTGGATATAAAAAGAAGGAATAATAGAAATAAAACCATAGTCCTTCATATCATCAATAATACAATCGTTTTAAATAATTGATATCCATTAAATAAACGACTATATTTTTCTCTTTTTATCTTTTTTCAGAATTTCATATCTCAATACAAAATCATCAGAATTATATCTTGGAAAAACTATTTCCAATCTATCTTCTAATTTTTCTTTTCTGTCCTCTTCATTTAAGACATTCTCTATCTGAACTTTTAAAAATATAAAAACTTATTCTCCAAAAAGAAGAATAGTATTTTTTTCCACCATTTATATAATTATCAATATGACTTAAAGCTAAAGTTTTTAGACATCTTCTTTTATCCACATCCTTGTCAAGACACCGTTGTAAAGACTTTCTAAATCTCTTGAACTGCCTACTTCATATTTTTACTGTTGCAAGTATTAAATAATTTTTATCTTTAATTATTATCTTCTTTTTAAAATGTATATTAACAAAATTAAAAAGCATTTATCTTTATTTCATCATTTAATAAAGTATAGCCTCCAGAAGAAATTCTTTTATTAGGATCAGATATCAGAAAAATTTTTCTCCTGCTTCATTGAGAACTATATAGTCAACTGCATTTTTAATATTACCATCATTAATATTTTTTCTATATTTCTTAGCTCTGCTTTCATTATTTCATTTAAAAAGTCTAAATTTTGAAAAATTTTTCCTGAGTTTCATAATCCACCTTGTATAACTTAAAACTATTATTTAAAAGTATTTGTACAAAGAGAGTTAAACTAATAAATAGAAAAAGAAATTATGATAACTTCTAAAAATATAGGCTTTATTTTTGATCGTAGTACAATATTTCCTCATATTCTTTTTTCCTTATCTTTAAGATAGAACTTTAAAATATTATTATCAAAGTTAAATTTACCAGAACAATTTTTCCAAAATTACTGAGCCATTAAAGAGGTTTACTACATCTCCTTCATCAAAAATAGCTAATACTCACTTTTATCCTCATAAAACAAGAAACATCTATAGTATCTGCTTGTAGTTTTTTCAATCTCATTATAGGCTTGAATTTTTAAAACTAAAAAGATTTCCTTCTTTTTCACTTTCTTTTTTTAAAAAAAGAGATTTCCTAAACTATTTATATTTTGATTTTTAGAAAGATTACTAATTCTTATTTCTACCCCTCATTCCACTTTATATGACTAACAAGTAAATCCCTAAAACTTGCTATTTCTTTTATCTCTTTTATATGTCTTGTTCATAACTAAAAAAACTTTTATTCATAGAATAGAAAGTGATAAGACAGATAGAACCTACTATTAAAGTGAGGCTTATAGCTATTATAATTTCAACAAGAGAAAAGGCTTTTATTTTTTTGTTCATATACATTTAATCCTTAAATTTTTATAATTTTATTTTTTTATAAGTTTTTGATGTCCTCTGTATTCTAAACTAATTAAACTTACTTTTTCTTTTCTATTAGAAAAATCTACTTCCATATTTTTCAACATCTATTAGTAAATTAAATTCATCATTTTGTATATTTCTAGCATAAGTTTGGAAGTCACTGAAGGAACTTAGAAAATCAGAATAACTATTAAATTCTAAGTGACTATTTGAAATAGATTTAGATTTTACATAGTTATTTAAAGAATTAAAAATGTAACTCTTTTTTCCTTAGTCCTTATTTTTTGAATAAGTTTTTTTAACTGCTGACTATTCAATTTTTATGCTAGGTATCAAAACTAAAAATAAGATAAATACTGACACAATAACTTCCATTAAAGAAAAAGGCTCTAGATTTCTTCATAATATACCTTCTATATAGTTGTAGATAATAAAAAAAGGCTATACATATATAGGGAGCAAATGCTATCTCTACACCTCTAATCTTTAAGGCTCTGTTTTTACAAAAAAATATACGCAAAAGATAAAAAGTAATATAAAGGGTGGCAATTGAAAATACTAAAAAGGTAAAAAAATATAAATTTGTAAAAAAATATTAATTTCACTGTGATATAAAAAGTCCACCTAGGGCTATTATTAATTTTTATATCACCAAAAGCCAAAGACTTCTCTCTTCAAAAATATCTGAGACATAGCCATAAAAGATTAGTATAGGTAAGACATAGCAAGCTGCACCTATAAAGAAATTTTTCTATCTCACTTATCCCCCTAATAAAAACTGAAAGTATTAAGATAGAAAAATTTAAAACATTGGGAATATATTTTTTTATTAATATCTATATACATAACAAAAAAATTAATGCTATATATAGAAAAAAATTATCAATATTTTGTCCATTCTTTTTCCTTTTGAATCAAAATTTTTAGTGTTACCTACAGGAACTAACCACATATAATAACCATCACTATTAGCAGTATTATCAGGATCTTAAAAGTAAATCTTACTTCTCCTCCATATTTTAACTCACCATTTTCAGTATCTCTTGAAGCTCCTATAGTTATTCTATTATTTTTTTATAATTTCTTTAGCATTCTTATCTCAAATATATTTCTAATTTTTTTCTAAAAGCTTTTTTTAATTTCTGTATCATCGTCATATTTAGAACTATCTTCAATAAGAGGCTTATCATTATCTATTTGATAAGTTTGAGCTGCTAAACGAAAGGAGTTAAGACTCGCTACAGCTCTAGTATCTTTTAGAAGTTGCTATATAAGATCTCAATTTTTAAAACCAACAATACCTGATAATATTCCTATTATAGCTACTGCTACAATTACTTCAATCAAAGAAAAACCACGATTTTTCATATAAACCTCCTAGAATTATTATTAAAAAATTTTACATAAGTGGTTGCAAATGATTACAAAAATTTTAAATAATTACAGCGAATGACGAATTTTATCGTGAAATGCTATGTTAGTGAGCGTCAAAAAGCAAGTGTCTGAGTTGATTTATCAACGAGTTTTGCTTTTTTAGCGAACGATTAGCATTTTAGATTAAAAAAATTCAGTCTCAGCAGGAGTTATTAAAAATTTTTTTATATAAATATATCACCTATTGATAATATTGGTAGATATATAGCTAGAACAACAAAAACCAACTATAAGTCCTAAAATTAAAGATTACCAAGGGTTCAAGTATAGCTAGTAATTTTTAACTTATAATCAAAAGTCTTCTTTTTAAAAATTTTTAGAAATTTGTAAAAATTTTCTGAGAGATATCCACTTTCTTCTCCTACAGTGATTAAAATAGAAAATCTATCGTTGTAAAGATTTAAATTTTTAAAGGAAGTAGTTATGTTATTTCCTGCTAATATAGCTTTCTTAACCTCAAATAATCTATCTTTGAGATAGTAGTTATTATTGTTCATATACATTATTTCTAAACTTTCTACCATTCCTATTCCAGCATTCAAAAAGTATTGAAAATGAATGATAGAGGTTTGAAGCAAGTAGTAATTTCTTTAATTCTCCAAATAAAAAAATATGTTTTAAAAAGAAATTTATCTCTTCTTATTCTTTTTATATTTATTTTTGTTTATATACATATTAAAAATAAATATTATTGTTAATATACATATTATAAGAATTAAAATATAATGAAAATTCTTTTGAAAAACCTAATAAAAATCCTTTGTTACTAAAGGTAGTTCAATTTGATTTTTCTTCAAAAATTGTAATAAAGTTTGGCAAGATAAAGATGAGTAAGAAACTCACTATTAAAAAGTTAAACAGATAACTACTATGGGATAAATTAAAAATTCCTCCTAATTTTTTCCTTTGACTCAAATCAAAATCTAAAGATTTTTGAAATATCTTCTAGGCTTTCTACTATATTTCCACTGAGTTCTCCTATTTTTTTAAAAATATAAATAGGTGCTTCCAAAAAGTGTTTTCAAAAAGGCTTAAAACTATCATAAATATTTTTTTACCCATAGTTAAGTTTTTTTATGAATTTTTCTTTAGGATATCTTTAAATTTTTTTATTCTTCTCTTCTTTTTAATATAATTTCTATAGCTTTTTGTAAAAGTTAGACCACTTTTTTATAAGTAGAGCTAGTTCATTAGTGAAAAAAATAAAATTTTTTTCTTTTTGATTTCTCATAATTGCCTCATTATTTCGTCAAGCGAAGTTAATCCTTCCTTAGCCTTATCCATCGCATTTTCAAGTAGAGTTTTAAAATTTTGTTTTTATTTCCTTTTTCTGTGCTAACATATTTTTTTAAACTTTCATCAAAATAAATTATTTCAAAAACAGGATTCTTCCTATGTAACCTGTGTTCATACATTTTTTTCATAAGCTCCAGAAGTATAAAAACTTTATATCCTTATAGTTTTCTTCAGCTAGGTTTAAACTTTTTAATTTTTTTCTTTATAGTTTTCTATCTTCTTTTTTACAATGAGGACAAAGTTTTTCTAACTAATCTCTGAGAAACTATCATCTGTAGAAACCAGACTTAAAAAGATAGTTATCAATACCCTAGATTGACTAGTCTGTTTATACAACCCTAAGCTATCGTTTGAGTGTAGAGTTGAAAAAAACTAAATGTCCTGTCAATGAAGCCTTTAACAGCTATTTCAGCTGTTTCCTTTATCTCTAATTTCTCCTATCATTAAAAATATCAGGATCTTGCCTTAATAAAGACCTTAAAATTGTAGCAAAATTTAAACCTAATTCATTCTTACACTGAACTTGATTAATTCCTTCAATTTGATATTCAATAGGGTCTTCTACAGTTGAAATATTAACTTCCTCTTTATTTTTTTATATTTCAATATACTATATAGAGTACTAGATTTTTCCTGAACCTGTAGGTCCATTTACTATGATAATACCATTGTTCTGATTGATAGCCTTATAGAAAACTTTTTTTATTTTCTTCAGATAAATACAAATCATCTAAAGTAAAGTTATAGTTAAACTTATCTAAAATTCTAATTACAATTTTTTTCACCATTCATAGTTGGCATAATAGAAGTTCTAAAAATCTATTTCTCACCTTTATATCTCAAGTGAAAAATCTACCATCTTGAGGTTTCCTTTTCTCAACTATATCCAAAGAAGATAATATTTTTTTATCTTTGAACTTATAGCTGCTAGAAAAACTTTTTATCTATTCTAGCGACTTCTTTTTAAAAATACCATTTATTCTATATCTAATCCTAATTATATTATTTAAGGCTTCTATATGGATATCACTTGCTAAAAATTTTTATAGCTCTAATAATATGTAGAAAATACCTTTATTAGAACTTAGATTTTTCTCTGATATATAACTCTTCTATATCCTCAATAAGTAAAATTTTATTATTATTATCCATACTACTATTAATTGACTTTTTAAAATAATTCTCTATTTTTCCATTTTTTTCTTTCCTTTTTGAAAAATTAATTATCTTCGTCATATACTTCAAAACTATTCAAATTATTCTCATCTGAAAATTTAATAAAATAGCTTCTATTAGCATTTTTACCTATAATATCAATTCTAACTACATTTTTACTTTGTTTAGAAAAGATATTTAAGCATATGAACAAAAATAAAAAAAGCATAGAAATAATCTCTTAATCATTCTTTTCTCCAGTCCTTGTAAAAGCTTTCTCTATCTTCATTAGTACTTTTTATGATAGTCAGCAATATTGTTGTAGTTTATCTCATTATTTTTTTCTTACGATAACTATTAATTTTTTAAAAATTTACTTCTATCAAAAGCCATAAAATGAAAGCTTATATCTTACTTTTTTCTCTTTGTTAAAAATATATATTGAAAATGACTTGGAAATATTACCATTTTTAGTAAAAAGAGAATTTAAAAATTTTTAAATTAGATGTATACGTATGATAATAAATTAAATTTTTTTGGAAGCTCTATATCTTGTGATTGAAGTGTTTTTATCTGATATTACAATTTTTTTGCAGAAAGGTCTAATTCTAATTCTTGCTTTCTTTTCTGTTTCAAAGAAGTTGTTGATACCAAATAAAATGCTTCTGTAATCTTTTGTTTTTGGCTTCATTTATATCCCTTAACTCTTTAAATTCCTTATACTTTAGAAAACGCAATATTCAATAAAATTGAAAAAAATTAAAAATAGATAGTATTATCTCAAAAGTTGAGAATGCTTTTATTTTTCTATATAAATCACCCTCTTTTTTAAGATAATTATACATCTAACTGATATATATCGTCAAATAAAAAAAACATATAATTTTTATTATAGTTTTTTAATGTTTTAAATAAAAATGTAAATCTGAAATAGAGTTTTAATATTTTTTTATAGAAGTATATAAGGTTTTTTGAGTTAATGAAAAATTATATTAAAAAGCTTTTTATGATATAGAAAATGGAGGTGAATACTATGGAAATGTCAAAGTTGTTAGTTAAGGATCTTATGAATGGAAAGTTTGAATTAATTTCTGATTACATATACCAGATAGAAAAATTATGTTATAAGAGTACCTAAATCTTTTGTAACAGATTATGCTTCCATACCTAGGATATTTAGAGCTATTGTTCTTCCCTATGGAAAACATAGTGAGGGCAAGTGTTGTGCATGACTATCTTTATTCAAAGAGCTGTGACTGAATATTGAAAGAAAAAAAGGCAGATAAAATATTCTTTGAAATCTTAAAAGAAGAAGGAGTTAATCCCTATTTTAGCTAGACTGATGTATATTGCAGTTAGAGTTTTTGGAAAAACTAGATATAAAATAAAAAAATAGCACCTACTGGCATAGGTGCTATTTTTATTCATTATTATACACGCTTTATTTATTCCAATAGTTAATTCTAACATAAAGATATATATGAAATCAAGTTTTATGATATAATAAATTGCCATTTTTTTCTTCTGATATCTCTTTTTAAAAGGAGGTGAAAGAGTGAGAAAAATACAGTTACTGATAATGATAATAGTAATTTTTACTATTATCTAAAAAAATACTTACTAATTATATTTAGTAAATCTTTTATGTGGGGGATACTCTAGCAGGTATCTCCTGCTTTTTATATAAAAAAATTTAGTGGAAATATATTGTAATAATTGATATAATCTATTCTGTATGGATTAGGAGAGAATATGGAAAAGAAATTTAGAGGAGAAATCCCATTTTGGCTAAAAATAAAAAAAGAATAGCATAGTCTATGTCTGCTCATCTAATAGAAATATAGATGATTATGTGCTAAAAGATTTCTATAAAGGAAGAATTCTCAGAATAAAGAAAGAAAAACGAAAATGGAGAACTAAAGAAATATAATTATGATCTATTAGAACTTTTAAAATCAGATGAAAAATTTATAATCTTAATCTCTTTAGAATATTTCTTAGAAGATTATTATTCTAAGGCTAACAGTATTTTTATTGAAAAAGGAAAAGAAGTAGATATAAAAAGCCTTGGAAGAAAAAAATTAATTGAAGCTGAATTTGAAAAACATATATGCTTACTCAAAGAAAAAGAATATTCAATAAGAGGGATATTTTTAGATATTTTTTTAATATCAATCAAGAAAATCCTGTGAGAATAGAATTTTTTTGGAAATGAAGTTGATAGAATAACATATTTTGACTTAGATTCTCAATTAAGTATCGAAAAATTGAAATAGTATAGAACTGTACATAGACAATAATAAAGATAAAAAGATTTTCTTTCTCTTATGTATACAAGCAAAAATAAAGTGGAATATTACTATGAAAATAATGATATTTTACAAGCAAAAATAAAGAGACTTATCAGTGAAAAATTCAGATAGAGAAAAATGACATAATAAACAAAATAACAGAACTCTCTAAAATAGGAAAAGCAGACAGAAATACAAAAAAATTTACAGAAGAAGAATTAAAGCAGTTTGAAGTTATAGACAGAATAAAAAGTTATCTGAAAACACAAATATAATAATTTACTCAGAGGAAGCCACTAGATACAAAGAAATATTTAAGGGATATGATATTAAATTTGAAAAGTATCCACTTTTTGAAGGTTATAGAACAGAGGATAAGCTAATACTCACAGATAGAGAAATAAAAAGGTATTAGAGTAAAAAGAGAAAGAGTTGAAAAAGAAGGCTCTAAGATATAAGACTGTCGATGAAAATAGCAGAACAAGATTATGTAATACATGAAAAATTTTTGGTGTAGGAATATTCTTAGGTCTAGAAAATATTGATGGACAGGATTACTTGAAAGATAAAATATGCTGATGAAGACAAGTTGTATGTTCCTCTTGATGGTATAAATAAGATAGAGAAGTATATTAATATTTCTGATGTTATACCTGAAATATATAAACTTGGAAGAAAAAGGTTTTAGAAGAAAGAAAAGCTAGATTGAGCGAAGATATAGAAATCTTTTACTAGAGAAATAATAAAAAAATTCAGGCTAAAAAGAAATTTAGCAAATGGATTTAAATTTTCAAAAGATACTGTTATGCAGGAGGAATTTGAAGAAGCTTTTTCCATTTACTGAAACTCCAGGTCAATTAAAGGCTATTGAAGATGTAAAAAGAGATATGGAGTCAGGTAAAGTTATGGATAGACTTGTCTGTGGAGATGTTGTTACAGTAAGACAGAGGTCGCTATAAGGGCAGCTTTTAAAGCTATAATGGACGAGAAACAAGTTGTACTCTTAGTTCCTACTACTGTACTGGCAGAGCAGCATTATGAAAGATTTAGGAAAGATTTAAAAATTATCCTATAAATATAGAGATTTTTAAGTAGAGTACAAACTAAAAAGAGCAGGAAGAAAGTCTTAAAAAGATAGAGAATGGCTCAGCTGACTTAATCATAGGAACTCATAGATTATTGTCAGATGATATAAAAAGTATAATGATATAGGTCTTCTTATAATAGATGAGGAGCAAAAAGTTTGGAGTTAAAGCCAAGGAGAAATTAAAAAAACTCAAAGGCGACATAGATATCCTAACTTTAACAGCAACTCCTATTCCTAGAACTCTAAATTTATCTTTATTGGGAATTAGAGATTTATCCATTATAGATACTTCTCCAGAAGGAAGACAGAAAATTCAAACAGAGTATATAGACAATAATAAAGATTTAATTAGAGATATTATACTTACTGAAGTCTCAAGAGAAGGACAAGTTTTTCTATATATTTAACTCAGTGAAAAAGAATTGAGATGAAGTCAAAAGAACTTAGAGAACTTTTTACCTGAGTATATAAAAGTTGATTATATACATGGTCAGATGTTAGCAAGAGATATAAAGAGAGCTATACATAATTTTGAAAATGGAAACACAGATGTTTTTAATTGCAACAACTATTATAGAAAATGGTATTGATATGAGAATGCTAATACTATGATAATTGAAGGAGTTGAAAAGTTAGGTTTATCCCAAGTTTATCAACTTAGAGGAAGAATAGGTAGAAGCAATAAGAAAAGTTATTGTTATATGCTTATGAACGAAAATAAAACTAAAAATGCACAGAAAAAGAGAAGAAAGTATTAGAGAATTTGACAATTTAACTGGTATAGATTTATCCATGGAAGACTCTAAAATCAGAGGAGTTGGAGAAATCTTTAGGTGAAAAACAACATGGAGCAGTTGAAACCTTTTGGTTATAATCTATATATGAAAATGTTAAATGAAGAAATATTAAAATTAAAAAGGTGAAAAATGAAGAAGAATTAGAAGATATTAATATAGAACTTAATTTTCCCAAGATTTTTTTACCTGATAATTATATAGAAAAATGAAAAATAAAGATTTACAAGAGGGCTTTTAGCTTTAAAAACTTTTGGAAGAGCTAGAAGATCTACATAAGGAGTTAGAGGACAGATTTGGAAGATTAAAATCTGAGGCAAAAGGTTTCTTTTGAATTCTTAAAAATTAGAATAAGGGCTAGGAACTAGGTATTGTAAGCATAAAGGAGGATAAGGAAAAAGGATTTTTAATTAATTTTTAATGAAGAAAAATAAATGTTGACAAAATTATTTATCTATTAGCTAATAAGAAAAATAAGCTATTTAAAAATTTACTCAAACTATAGGTTTTTGAAGGAGATATTTTTGAGTTTTTGATTTATATTCTAATTAAATCTAATTTTAAAAATAAATTGTTATCATAACAATATATTAAGCATTTATAAGGTTTTAAATAAGATTATTAGAGCATAAAAATATTACATTAATTAAAAATAAAAAAAGTTGACATAATATGGAAAAAGAGGTATAACTAAAAAGAAAAGGATGTTTTTATGAGACTAGACAAATTTTTTTAAAAAGTTAGTAGAATTATTAAAAGGAGACCCATTGCAAAACTTGTTGTAGATGGAGGAAAAAGTTAAACTAGATGGAAAAGTTGTAAAAAGCAGCTGCTGAAGTTAAAGTCGGGCAAACTTTAGAGATAGAATATTATAATAAATATTTTTAAGTTTGAAATTTTACAAGTTCCTTTTAGGAAATGTTTCTAAAGACAAGACAAGTGATTTGGTAAAATTATTAGATACTAAAGGTTTAGACATTGAAATTAATTTAGATAAGGATGAGGATTTCTTTGAATAAGTATAAGATTTACCCGAATGCTAAAATTAATATAGGTTTAAATGTTTATCAAAAAGCAGGAGATGGTTATCATGAAATTGATTCAGTGATGTCTCCTATTGACTTATCCGATGAAATGGACATAACATTTTTATTCAGAAATAGGAGATTTAAAAATTAGCTGTTCTGATAAGAATATTCCCACTGATGAAAGAAATATTTTTATATAAGGCATATGAGATATTTTTGAGAACAGTAAGAAACACAAGGAGAAAATAGAAATATCTTTAACAAAGAATATTCCTTCTGAAGCTGGTCTTGGAGGAGGAAGTTCTGATGCTGGATTTTTCTGAAACTTTTGAATGAGCATTATGGAAATGTTTACAATGAAAAAAAGAATTAGAAGAGTTGGCAATGAAAGTAGGCAGTGACGTACCTTTCTTTATTAAAAATAAGACTGCAAGAGTCGGAGGAAAAGGGTAACAAAGTTGAGTTAGTGGAAAATAATTTAAAAGATTCGCTAATTTTAGTAAAAACCGTTAGGTTTTGTGTGTCAAACTGAAAGATGCTTATAATAGTTTTGATGAATTAGATGAAGTTAGATATGCAAATTTTGAAAAATCGTTGAGTGCTTAAGGAATGACAATAGAAAAGATTTAGAAAAATATATAGAAAATGGTCTAGAGCAAGGAATTTCAGAAAAGAAATGCTGATATTAAAATGTTTAAAGCAATATTAAACTCAGTAGTACCTGGAAAGAAATTCTTTTATGTCTGGTAGTGGGAGTACATACTACACATTTGTTACAGAAATAGAAAGATCCCAAATTGAAACTAGGTTGAGAACTTTTGTTGATAATGTAAAGATAATCATAAGTAAGACAATAAATTAGTATAGGGGGATTAAAATGATTGTTACAAATGTAAAAATAAAAAAAGTGGATGGAGACAAATTAGACAGACTAAAAAGCATACGTAGATATAACTTTAGATGAAAGTTTGGTTATCCATGGTTTTAAAAATTAATGCAAGGAGAACAAGGATTGTTTGTAGCAATGCCATCAAGAAAAAATGCGTAACGAAGAATATAAAGACATTGTTCACCCAATTTGTCCTGACCTTAGAAATTACATTACAAAAAGTTGTTGAAGAAAAGTATAATTTAATTGAAGAAGAAACAACAGTAGAAATAGCTTAAAATTATGATTATAGAGTGGTGCTAGTAACAACTAGCACCATTTTTATTTTATAAATAAATTATTATAATTTAAATTATTATAATTTATATTATATAATTTTATTGAGGTGATACTATGAACTTTCTGAACCTCCCACAACTGACACCCTACGAGTGCTAGAGTCGCAGGGTTCTTGGGTAGCAGTTGCTTCTGTTAGCTAACTAAATACTAAGCTATCCCCATAGTTCCTATGGTTCATATATTATATATTTAAGCACTTATACCTAATATCTTTAGTCCTTCTTTTAATATGTTTTTAGCTGCATTTATATCTCTATTATGTACAGCTCCACATATTGGACAAGTCCATTCTCTCACACTTAAATCTTTTACTTCTTCATTTCTATATCCACAACAATTACATATTTGACTACTTGCATTTATCTACTCTTACTATTGTTTTTCCATACCATTTTGCTTTATATTCTAGTATTCTACTAAATTCACTCCATGATACGTCTGCAATATTTCTTGCTAGTCTATGATTTTTATCATATTTTTTTACTTGTAAATCTTCTATACAAATAATATCATACTCTTTTAGTAGCTCTGTTGATAACTTTTGCAAAAATCTTCTCTTTGATTTGATATTTTCTCAAATAATCTTGCTACTTTTATTCTAGCTTTATTCCTATTTGAACTACCCTTTAGTTTTCGTGATAGTTTTCTTTGTAATATTGCTAGTTTATTCAAAGATTTTTGTAAATATTTTGGATTTTCTATTATCTTTCTTAGATTTAAACTTTGGATAGCCACTTCCACTAAAAAGTTTTTATATGCCTTATCTAAATCTTTTTAAAGAATTTTGTAAAGAAAATTTATCTACATCTTTTTAACCATTCTTTCTCTTGTTTTAAAACTGTTAATTCTTTGCTACACTCACTATATATGACATAGATTTTTCTCTTTGTTATATAGCTCTTGTTTTTAAAACCTAAAAATGATTATAGACATATCTTACACAACCAAAAGTACAATTTAATATGTTATATTTGAGTTTTTAAATGGATAAAATCTAAACTTATATGCTTTTTCCATGCGATTTCACTTCTATTTACCTATATATAGTATACTACTTTTTATACTATAAGTAAATGAAAAAGTAAAAATTTTTCTAAACATATGAACCTAAAAACTGACTCAGTCGTTTTTAGAGGTTGTCGTTCACATAAGTACATGCTACCACTTATGCAGTTCTCTTTGGCATATACATTCCTTTAATAAATTAAGGAGATTAGCCTTGAACTTTAATATTTCTATTAGCACAGACTATATCTTATCCCACAGCTTTATCTGTTTGGGTCTACCCACTTCCACCAGCTTTTGCTGTACTTCTCAAGAGGAATAGTCACAGAACCTTTAGGAGAAAATAATAAAAACTATATTCATTTAGTATTCATTAAGCTAAATTATACTATGCATATATAAGAACGAAGTTACTTATTAAAAAATAAAAACATAAAAAATAAAAATTAATGTTTCATCTTTTATTCATAAATATAAATTATAATTATAAATATAAGAAAAGAATAGAGGAGAGGAAGCATGAAGAGATTATTGTTAGTAGGAGCAATTACTCATTGGAAGTTTAGGGTTTTCAACAAATGCTTTAGCTACATTGAGTCAGGAGCAAATAAAAACAATAGTAAAAAGAAGTTCCTAATGGACAACTAACTAAATTTGAACTGGATAGAGAAACGGAAGAAAAGTCTATGAAGTTGAAGTTATGGATGGAAATGTTGAGAAGGAATTTAAAATAGATAGCTGAAACAGGCGAAGTTATAAAATTTAAACTGAAAAAAGTAGCAAAAAGAGCAAAAAGAACCAAAAATTTCATATGATAGAGCTAAAGAAATTGCATTAAAGCAATCTAAAAATGGAAAGTTTAAAGAAATAGAATTAAAAACATAAAAATGGTGTTTTAGTATATGATGTAGAAGTTGCAGAAGGATTTATGGATAGAGAATTCTTAATCGATGCAATGACAGGAGAAATCCTAAGAGATAAAAGATTTTTAATATGACCCCACCCTAATAAAAAGTTAATATAGATTATTTAAAACTACAGGTACCCCTCACCTGTAGTGCTTAGAAATAAAAATAAAAACCATTGACAAAAATCGTATATTTAAAATACTATAGAATTATATGTTTTTATTATTTTAATTATGGGAATATGGAGAGAATATGAAGAAAAATTTTTAGGAAGATTTTTAGGACTGACGGCTTTAATGTTCACTCTTCTTTTACTACATTATAGGACGTCGCAGTAATCTTATTTTTAAAGTATTGATTATTAATTCAAAAATTTTAATCGTAAAATTTTCTTTTTAACGAACTATACTTTTTATTAATTTATAATTGCCCTTTTTCATTCATATCTTTTTATTGATATCTTTCAATATATATCTTGTAAAGTTTTTAGCTTTCATTCTTTTTTAAATAAAACAAAAGACAACAGGGACTAAATCTATAACAGTATCAATAATTTTTGATACTTACTAAACCTACCTGTCAATAATTTCATCTCATTTTATTAGCCAAGACATCAGAACTAAATTTAAAAATTCTAATGAAACTAACTCCAAAATTCATAAGTCCTTCTGAGTTAAATAAAAATTATAGAATTTAAAAAGAACTTTTCCTTGTTAGCTATAGTAAAGTTGAACTAAAAAGTTGACATATAAAAATAATAAAAACTTTTTAACTGTCTTTGAATGCTTTTTTAGATTTTTATTTAAACAAAGATTTAAAATAAGAACTACAAGTAAAATACCTGAAAGTATAGTAAATTGCTGGTAAAAAAATATTTACCAGCAAAAGTATAAATAAACTACTTTTTAATAACATCTATTCCACCCATATAAGGTATAGAACTTTAGGCACTAAGAAAGAACCATCTTCTGTTGATAGTTTTCCATAATAGCAAACCAATGTTCTTCCAACAGCAAGTCCTGATCCATTTAGAGTATGACAGAATTCACTTCCATTAGTTACTTTATATTTTTAATCCCATTCTTCTAGCTTGAAAGCTTCGCAATTTGAACAAGAAGAAATTTCTCTGTATTTATTTTGAGATGGTACAAACCAAAACTTCTAAGTCATAAGTTTTAGCAGCACTGAAACCTAAGTCTCCTAGAACAAAGTTAGATAACACGATAAGGTAATTCTAGTCTTTTGTAAATTGTTTCAGCACTGTTAACCATTTTCTAATTCATCATAAGAAGATTCAGCATCTGTGATTTTAACCATTTCAACCTTATTAAATTGGGATATAATCGATAAGTCCTTTTTACATCTCTCACTATGAGATCCCGTTTCTCTTCTGAAACATAGGAGAATAAGTGTATAATATTTAGTAATTCAGATTGTTCTTAGTATTCTTTTCTATGAATATTAGTCATAGTAATTTCAGAAGTAGAGATTAAGTACATATCATCAGTTGTCTTATACATATCTTCTTCAAATTTTGTGTAATTGTCCTGTTCCTTCACAAACTTCAGCTTTAACCATAAATGGAGTTTATATGTTCAGTATATCCATGTTCTAAAGTATGAGTATCAAGCATAAAAGCTGATTAAAGCTCTTTCTAATCTTGCAGCAGCTCCTCTATATAAAACGAATCGTGAACCACTTAATTTAGCCCTCTTTCAAAATCTAAAATTCCTAAATCTTCTCAATATCCCAGTGAGCTTTTAGGGCTCAAAGTCAAATTTTCTAGGCTCTCCCATCTTCTGATTTCTTTATTAGAATCTTCATCAGGTCCAATAGGTGTTGCAGGGTGATAAACATTAGAATAGTCATTTGAATATTTTTAATTTCTTCTATCTATTTCTATAAGTTCACAGCATTCAATTTTTTAATTTTAGAAGAAACCCTCCTCCCATCTAATTAGATGATTAGTATCCTCTTTTTCAAATTAGCTATTTCAGCTGAAAACATTATTTCTGTCTCTTTTTAAAGTTTCTACCTCCGATAGTACTCTTCTTTTAGTATCTCAGTGCAACACAAAAGCATCCATATCGATGTTAGTTGTTTCTATTTTTAGCATTTTCCTTTAGCATTTCAACGTTTTCACGCACAAATTTTAGTTCTAACATTTTTCTCCTTAAAAGTACAGTCCATTCTAGTATATAGTTTATATATTACTCTAAAAGTTTTGAAATTTCAAGATTTAATAATAAAATTTAGTCTTTTAATCCGCTAAGGCAATACCAATAGGAGTTATATATAAAGGCATATAAGGTTTATGAATATTCAATCCTAATTCTTTTTGCAAAAATCTTTTTCACTATCTTCAAAGCTACAAGCTCCAGCTAACTAAATATACATCTTTCACATCATAAGCACTTATATATACTATGAAGCCTATTTTTGTAAAACAGGAGTTATTTGTAGACACACTTCTTTTTCTCTTTTTCTTATCAGTCTTATGTCTTCAGCTGTTTCAAAATCCACTCCATAACTTCCTGCTATAACTCAAAAGTCATATGTGTTCCACCAGTTGGCTTGTCTGCAACAAAGACAACTTTTTCCATCTTTAAGTATGCTGATACCTGTTGTTCCACCTCCCAGGTCAACAACCACCTCATCAGTTATACCTAAAACATAGGAAGCTAGCAGTTGGCTCATCTACAACTTTAACATCTATACCAGCTGACTCAACTACATTAACAATAGCTTTGACACTACCTTGCTCTACTCCTGGTGGAATAGCAGGTAACCTTCAGTTATTTCTATACCCAATTTTTCTTCTAGCTCTTCTTTTAGCTCTAACAACAGAAATAGCTCCCATAAAAATCTACAACTATATCTTTAACAACTCTGAACGTTGAGTTGCACCTGCAACAAGGTTTTCCATCTTTATCTAAAATAGTGATCATTATGTTAGCTGTACCCCAAATCCACTCCAACAAAAATTTACTCTTGTCAAAAATTAGTTCTAGGTTTAGTAATTGTTTTTTCAAATTCTTTTATATATTTATTAACTTTATCTAAGTTCATAATTCCTCCTTCAGTTTTCTTATACTATCTTAATATCTAAAATTTGTCAATAATATTTTAATCACTTTATATTTTGTCATTTTAGTAAAAATACTATAAATTAGACAGAATTTTTGATATAATATAAAATAAACTTATAAAATTAAAATAAGGGGCTCTAATGAAATCAGTAAAAGTACATATAAAAACAAAAAGGTTTGCATGCAAGACCTTCAGTCACTATTTGTTCAATTAGTTACAAAGTATGATTCTGACATAACAGTAAAGTCTGAAGATGAAACTGTTAATGGTAAAAGCATTATGGGGCTTATGCTTCTAGCTGCCGAAGAAGGTAGAGAACTTGAATTGATAGCAGATGGTCCAGATGAAGATGCGATGCTAGCAGGAACTTGTAGATTTAATAGAAGTAAAAAGATTTAATGAGGAGTAAAATTTATGGAAAATTATTAGGGCAAAACATATGGGATTTTGCTTTGGGGTATTAGAAGCTATAAATGTTTGTAACTCCTTTGATTGAAGAAAAGGTAGAAAATATATTTTAGGAATGCTTTGTTCATAATAAATCAAGTAGTTGAAGACATGGAAAGAAAAAGGTTTCAAGCTTGTTAAAGAAGAAGAGTTACTAGAAGATATTGATAACTAAAGAGAATGATATAGTGGTAGTAAGAGCTCATGGAACTTCTAAAAGTGTTCATGAGAAATTAAAAGAAAGAAAAGTAAAAAGTTTATGATGCTACTTGTGTTTTGTCAATAAGATAAGGCAAGAAATAGAAAGAGCAAATGAAAAGGGATATAGTATTCTATTTATGGGGATAAAAACTCATCCAGAAGTAAAAGGAGTTATCTTTTTGCTGATAATATACAAATCTTTGAAAGTCTAGAAGAGGCTAAGGGAAGTTAAAAATAGACTCAGATAAAACTTATTTCACTTTCTACCCAAACAACTTTAAATAGTTTGAAGAGAGTGAAAAATATTTCAAAAGAAAAACTATCAAAATGTAATAATTTTTGATAAAATATGTAGTGCAACAGCAGTTAGACAAAAGCTGTTGAGGACTTTAGTGTAAAGGCTAATATAGTAATAATAGTTGAGAATACAAAAAGCTCAAATATAAAAAGTTATACGATATCTAAAAATTAAATGCAGAGAGCTACCTTGTTGAAAATGAGGAGCAGTTGACTTAACTATTTTTAGAGGGAAGAAGTAGTAGGAATTACTGCAGGAGCATCAACACCAGAAGAAACAATAATGAATATAGAAAAAATAAGGGGACATATAAAATGCCTAATGTAAATGAGAAAACTAAAAACGAATTTTAGAAATGCTAGAAGGATTCTACCAAACCAAGAAAAAAGAGTAGAAGGAACTATAGAATCTATGGATCAAAACTATTCGTATCTTGATGTCTCCTGGTAGAAAGAACAGCAGTAAGAGTTAGAAACAGAAGAATTAAAAAGGGTATAGAGTGAGATACTGTTGAAGTATTGATTACAGGTATCAGAAGAAGATGACGATCAAGAATACATCATCGCATCAAGAAAGAAAATCGAAGTTGAAAAAGAACTGGGAAAATCAAGACTCTTTCAAAAATAAAAACTGTTTTAGAAGGAGAAGTTACAAAGAAAAATAAAAAGGTGGATACCTAGTACAAGTCTTTATTCCATGCAGGATTCTTACCAAACTCATTATCAGAAATTCCTGAAAATGAAGAAAAAGTTAATGGAAGAAAAGTTCAAGTTATAGTAAAAGATATCAAAAGTTGACCCTAAAGATAAAAAGAAATAAGAAAAATTACTTACTCTGTAAAAGACATTAAATTAGCAGAACAAGCTAGAATTTGTAGGATTAGAGTTGGACAAACTGTTGACTGTGTTGTAAATCAGAAGTTTTAGAATTTGGTTTAGCAGTTGATATAAATGCTTTAAAAAGGATTTATTCATATTTCTGAAGTATCTTGGAAGAGATTAGATGAAATTAGCAGATGTTATAAAGTTGGAGATCAAAAATCAAAGCTGTAGTTGTTTCTTTAGATGAAGCAAAGAAAAATGTAAAATTATCTATTAAGAGATTAGAAGCAGATCCATGGGCAACAGTTGCTGATGAATTTAAAGTTGGAGATGAAGTTGATGGAGTTGTAACAAAAGTTTTTACCTTATGGTGCTTTTGTTGAAATTAAAGCTGGATAGAAGGTCTTGTACATATTTCTGATTTTAGCTGGACTAAAAAAGAAAGTTAATGTTGCTGAATATGTAAAAAGAAGGAGAAAAAGTTAAAGTTAAAATAACTGACTTACATCCAGAAGATAGAAAAATTAAAATTAGGAATCAAAACAATTAGTTGCTAATCCTTGGGATAGTGCTGAAAAAGACTATGCAGTTGATACTGTTATCAAAGGAAAAGTTGTAGAAGTTAAACCATTTGGAATTTTTGTTGAATTAACAGATGGAATAGATGCTTTTCGTTCATAGCTCAGACTATAACTGGATAGGAGAAGAAACTCCTAAATTTGAAATAGGAAATGAAGTTGAATTAAAAATAACTGAACTTGATTTAAAATGATAGAAAAATCAAAGGAAGTTTAAAAAGCATTAAGAAAAAGTCCTTGGGAACATGTACGGAAGAATACAAAAAGTTGAACAACAGTTGAAAAGAAAATAAAAACTGTAGCTGACTTGGATTATTCGTTGAATTAACAAAAGGAATAGACGGATTTATTCCTACTCAATACGCTATCTAAAGAATTCATTAAAAATATCAGAGATAAAATTTAATGAAGGAGATGTAGTAAAGCTCATGTGTAGAAGTAAATAAAGATACACAAAAATTAAAATTATCTATTAAAAGAAATAGAAAGAGAAGAAGCAAAAAGAGAAGAAAGAGAACAAATAGAAAAATACTCTGTTTTATCTTCAGAAGAATAATAAGTAAAAATATAAGAAGCTGTTGCAATTATAATTTTAGTCTAAAAAGTTAAAAATAAGTGAGTTACGAATGTAGATTTTAGATAAAAATTGGGAAAAGCAAGTGAGCCGAGTAAATGTCGATATGTCTGAGCGTAGCGAGTTGGTCGAATTTACAGCGAACGTTAATTTTTATCGTTAAGAAATCTACTCAGTAACGAACTATTTTTACTTTTTATCCATTTGCAACAGCTTTTATTTTTAAGGAGGAGTAATGAGTAGTGCATTTACAGGTTTTGTATTATTAAACGAAGCTAAATTTGATAAAGAAAAAGTTTTTAAAAAGATTTAAAAAGAAGATTGGAAAAGTTACATTAGATTTAGGTGGAGAAGACGAAAATAAAGAAAAAGATATGTTGGTTGGAAATATTGGAGATATAATGGTTGCTGTTGCTTTAATGCCAGCTCCTATTCCTAACAATGAGGCAGTAGAAAATGCAAAAGACAAACTACAGATGGCCAGATGCAGTTAAAGTTGCTTGAAGAACATAAGGCTCATATCTTAGTTTCTTTACTGGGAGAGCCAGACTTAATAGAAGGTGCAAAAGTTATATACAAAAGATTGTATCAGCACTTACAAAAACAAGAAAATTGTACAGGAATTAATGTCTTAGGAACAGTTTTAAATCCTGGTATGTATAGAGACTTTACAGAATATTATGAAGAAAATGATATGTCTCCCAGTTGAAAAATATGATATTTATAGGATTATATGCAGTAGAAGATAATAAAGTAAGTGCCTATACTTATGGTATGGAAGCATTTGGAAAAAGAAATGGAAATAATAGCTAGTTCACAAAAATCCAGAAGATATTTATTATTTCACAAGGAGTAGCTGACTATGTTATAACTTCCGATGTTATATTACAAGATGGTGAAACAATAGGGTTTTTCAGCTGAGCAAAAAAATTTCTATAACTCATTCAAAAGCTGTAGCTGTTGATGGAGTATCAGTAAAATTAGCTTTTTAAGAAAAACAAACAAAAATTAAAAATATTTGCAAAAATATATATATGTTATATTAATAAGGTATCAAATAGATATCGTGGTCGATAGCTCAGTTGGGAGAGCACCTGCCTCAAGCAGGGGGTCAGTAGGTTCAAGTCCTATTGTGACCACCATAATAGTGGGGGTGTAGCTCAGTTGGTTAGAGCGCCTGCCTGTCACGCAGGAGGTCGCGAGTTCGAGCCTCGTCACTCCCGCCATTAACGCCCAGATAGCTCAGTCGGTAGAGCAGGGGACCGAAAAACCCCGTGTCGGTGGCTCTGATTCCGCCTCTGGGCACCATTTATTAATATAAGGCGACGTCGCAAGCGGTAAGGCAGAGGTCTGCAAAATCTCCATCACCAGTTCGAATCTGGTCGTCGCCTCAAATATATATTGACAGAATAAAAATTATTATGATAATATAATAAGGCAATGCGGAATAGCTCAGTTGGTAGAGCGTCAGCCTTCCAAGCTGAATGTCGCGAGTTCAAACCTCGTTTCCCGCTCCATAAATGCGTCATTAGCTCAGTTGGTAGAGCATCTGACTCTTAATCAGGAGGTCACAGGTTCGACCCCTGTATGACGCACCACACATTAGCCCCGTTCGTTCAGTGGTTAGGACATCAGATTTTCACCTGGAAACAGGGGTTCAATCTGCCTACGGGGTACCATTAAAATATCAACATGGTCGCATAGCTCAGTTGGGAGAGCACCTGCCTTACAAGCAGGGGGTCAGAGTTCAAGTCCTATTGTGACCACCATAGTAGTGGGGGTGTAGCTCAGTTGGTTAGAGCGCCTGCCTGTCACGCAGGAGGTCGCGAGTTCGAGCCTCGTCACTCCCGCCATTACATATGCCGCTTTAGCTCATCTGGTAGAGCAACTGACTTGTAATCAGTAGGTGATTGGTCTGACTCCGATCAAAGCGGCACCAGGAAAAATAAAACTAACGAAATACGCGGGGATGGCGGAATTGGCAGACGCGCTAGACTTAGGATCTAGTGTCCCAGACGTGAGAGTTCAAGTCTCTCTCTCCGCACCACGCTCATTGGATTTCTTCCAATCTAAAACAATTAAATATGGGGATATAGCTCAGTTTGGGAGAGCGACGCACTTGCACTGCGTAGGTCAGCGGTTCTGATCCCTGCTTATCTCCACCATTAATGCCTAGGTAGCTCAGTTGGCTAGAGCATACGGTCTCATACCCGTACGGTCGATGGGCTCTGAATCCATTCCCTAGGCACCATTTTATTTATAAGCATTGATGAATTATCATTAATGTTTTTATACAAAATGACAAAAATAAGCTTTTAATTTCTCTTGCCAAAAAGTCAAGAATGTTATAAAAATTAAACATAGTAAAAATTATGAGGTGAGTTATTTGAAAAACAAAAAAATAGTTTGTACTATTGGTCCTGTGACTGAATCAGTAGAAACTTTAAAAGAGCTATTAAATAGAGGAATGAATGTAATGAGATTAAATTTTTCTCATGGGGATTACGAAGAACATGGAACAAGAATAAAGAATTTTTAGACAAGCTATGTCTGAAACTGGAAAAAGAGCAGGTCTATTACTAGATACTAAGGGACCTGAAATAAGAACAATGTCTTTAGAAGATGGAAAAGATGTAAGTATAAAAAGCTGGGCAAAGATTTACATTTACAACAGATCAATCAGTTGTTGGAAATAGTGAAAAGAGTTGCAGTAACTTATCCAGACTTTTGCAAAAAGACTTAAAAAGTTGGAGATATGATTCTTGTAGATGATGGTCTAATAGAATTAGATGTTACAGAAATAAAAAGGAAACGAAGTTATATGTATAGCTAGAAATAATGGAGAATTAGGACAAAAAGAAAGGTATAAATCTACCTAATGTTTCTAGTTAATTTACCAGCTTTATCTGAAAAAGATATAGAAGATTTAAAAATTTGGTTGTAAAAATAATATAGATTTCTGTTGCAGCTTCATTTATAAGAAAGGCTGAAGATGTAAGAGGTTAGAAAAATTCTTCATGAAAATGGAGGAGATAGAATACAAATAATTTCTAAAATAGAAAGCCAAGAAGGTTTAGATAACTTTGATGAAATCTTAGAAGAATCTGATGGAATCATGGTAGCAAGAGGAGATCTAGGAGTAGAAATTCCTGTTGAAGATGTACCTTGTGCACAAAAAGATGATGATCAAAAAAATGTAATAGAGCAGGAAAACCTGTTATTACAGCTACTCAAATGCTAGATTCTATGATTAAGAAACCCAAGACCTACAAGAGCAGAAGCAAAATGACGTTGCTAATGCTATAATAGATGGAACAGATGCTATAATGCTTTTCTGGAGAAACTGCAAAAAGGAAAATATCCTTTAGAAGCAGTTGAAGTAATGGATAAAATTGCTAGAAAAGTTGATCCAACTATAGTTCCATTTTTTGTAAAACATGTTACAAGTAAAAATGATATAACTTCTGCTGTTGCTGAAGGAAGTGCAGATATAAGTGAAAGATTGAATGCAAAACTAATAATAGTTGGTACAGAATCTGGAAGAGCTGCAAGAGATATGAGAAGATATTTCCCTAAGGCAGATATTTTTAGCTATAACTAATAATGAAAAGACAGCTAACCAATTAATCTTAACAAGAGGAGTAATTCCTTATGTTGATGCAACACCAAAAACATTAGAAGAATTCTTTATTTTAGGGGAAGCAGTTGCTAAAAAATTGAATTTAGTTGAAAAAGGTGATATAGTAATAGCAACTTGTGGAGAAAGTGTATTTATCCAAGGAACAACAAACTCAATTAAAGTTATACAAGTAAAAAGCATAGTTAAAAATTTAAAGGAGGAATGCAATGACAGGTATAGTAGAAGTAATAGGAAGAGAAATTTTTAGACTCAAGAGGAAACCCTACAGTAGAAGTAGATGTAGTATTAGAATGTGGAGCAAGAGGAAGAGCTGCTGTTCCATCAGGAGCTTCAACAGGAAGCCATGAAGCAGTTGAGCTAAGAGATGAAGATAAATCAAGATATTTAGGAAAAGGAGTTTTAAAAAGCTGTAAACAATGTAAATACAGAAATCAGAGAAGCTCTTTTAGGAATGGATGTTTTAAATCAAGTAGCTATAGATAAATTAATGATAGAATTAGATGGAACTTCTAACAAAGGAAGACTAGGAGCAAAATGCTATTTTAGGTGTTTCTCTTGCAGTTGCTAAAAGCTGCTGCTGAAGCTTTAGGACAACCTCTATATAAATACTTAGGGTGGAGTAAATGCTAAAGAGTTACCTTTACCTATGATGAATATCTTAAATGGTGGAGCACATGCTGACTCAGCTGTTGACTTACAAGAGTTTATGATACAACCAGTTGGAGCAAAATCTTTCCAAGAAGCTATGAGAATGGGAGCTGAAATTTTCCATCACTTAGGAAAAATCTTAAAAGCTAATGGAGATTCAACAAACGTTGGAAATGAAGGAGGATATGCACCTTCAAAAATCCAAGGAACTGAAGGAGCTTTTAAATTTAATATGTGAAGCTGTTAAGGCTGCAGGATATGAATTAGGAAAAGATATAACTTTCGCTTTAGATGCTGCTTCAAGTGAATTCTGTAAAGAAGTAAATGGAAAATATGAATACCATTTCAAAAGAGAAGGTGGAGTTAAAGACACTGATGCTATGATTAAATGGTATGAAGAATTAATAAACAAATATCCTATCGTTTCAATAGAAGATGGATTAGGTGAAGATGACTGGGATGGTTGGGTAAAACTAACTAAGGCTATAGGAGACAGAGTACAAATAGTTGGAGACGACTTATTTGTAACTAACACTGAAAGATTGAAAAAGGAATAGAATTAGGAGCAGGAAACTCTATCCTTATAAAAATTAAATCAAATAGGTTCATTAACTGAAACTTTAGATGCAATAGAAATGGCAAAAGAGCAGGGTATACTGCAGTTGTATCTCATAGATCAGGAGAAACAGAAGATGCTACAATAGCTGATGTTGCTGTTGCAACCAATGCAGGACAAATAAAAACTGGTCTCAACTTCAAGAACTGATAGAATGGCTAAATATAACCAATTATTAAGAATTGAAGAAGAATTAGGATCTGTTGCACAATACAATGGAAAAATGTTTTCTATAACATTATAAAATAAAATAACTAATTAAAAATGCACTGATAGTCTTAGAAATAAGAATAAAAGTGCATTTTTTATTAAATAAAAATTGACAAGTACATCTTAATTGTTTATAATTTTTAGTAAATAAATTTAAGGGGTAATTTTTTTATGAAATTTAGAAATCTTGTTAAAATTATGCTTCTATGTGTAAGTATAGGAGTAACTGCCTTAGCTGCTGAGCAAACAAATAAGGTAGAAAGCAAAAACTTAGGTACAGAATTGAAAGAATATGGAAAAATTTATAATAAAGATGGAGTTTTAGTTGTTCATAAACAACTTAAAAAGGGAGAAAAATTCCTCAACATACTCATAAATATAAAGAACTTTTCTTTACAGTAGTATCAGGAAAAATGGAAGTTCAGTTAAATGATAAAGAAACTTATATAGTAGAGCCTAAAAAAAGCTTTTAAATTTTGCAGGAGATGTAAATATATCTGCAACAGCATTAGAAGATAGTGATATTTTTTATATATTTAGTTGGAGAAAATAAATAATTAATTTAGGGACTATTTACTAAATAGTCTCTTTTTTATTGTTGTAAAAACTTAAAAAGTTGTAAAATCTAATTAGGAATAAATTAGTATAAAATTTGCAACAGGAGGGTAGAAATGAATAAGGTTATAAAGAAAGAGGATTGGAAGGTTTCTGTTTGGGCAGGAGGAACAACAAATGAGATTTTTATATACCCTGAAGATTCTAGCTACGCAGATAGAATTTTTAAAGCCAGAATAAGTGTTGCAACTACGAATAATGGAGAAAAATCTCTTTTCACAAAACTTCCTGGAGTAGAAAGATATATATCAAAAACTAACTGAGATATGAAACTTCAACATACAGGTCATTATGATGTTGAAATGGAAGATTATCAAATAGATAGATTTAAAGGAGACTGGGAAACTTATTCTTGGGGAAAATTTGAAGATTTTAACTTGATGTTAAAAGGAATAAGAGGAGATCTATACTATAGACAAATCAGAGGTAGATGTAGATTACATCTTGAAAAAGGTAGTACAATAGTATTTTTTTATATGTTATAGATGGAAAGATTAATGTCAATGGAATAGATTTGGAAACAGAAGATTTCTACATAACAGATGATAATATTTTAGATGTTTTTGGAAATAATCCAAAAATATATTATGGTTTCATTAAGGAATGGGATCAATAGATGAAGATAATATTTTCTCCAAGTAAGGAAATGAGAGAAGAAAATATTTTTTGAAAATAAAAATCGAATTTACTGAATCTCCATTTAAAGATAAGACTAATATTTTTAATAGATATATTGAAACAAAAATCAATAGAAGAAATAGAAAGTATAATGAAATTAAAAGCTGACTTACTAACTAAAACATATAAAGATATACAAAATTATGATAAGTTAAAATATATTCCAGCTATTTCGATGTACTATGGAGTTTCATTTAAAGAATTAGAATTAGAAGCTTTATTCTGAAAAATCTTTAAAATATTTGAAGGATAAGCTTTTTATTTTGTCTGCACTTTATGGATTTTCACAGCCTTTTTGATTTGTTGAAAAATATAGACTGGATATGACTATGTCAATTGTAGATAAAGGTTTATATAATTTTTGGAAAAAAAGAAATTAATGAATATATTTTAAAAATCTCTTGCTAAAGATGAAGTTTTATTGAATTTAGCTTCTGGAGAATTTTTCAAAACTGATAGATACTAAGAAAATTAATATGATTAATCTTGATTTTAAAGAAGAAAAAAAGATGGAACTTATAAATCTGTAAGCACCTATAGTAAGAAAAGCTAGAGGGAAATTTTTAAACTATCTTGTGAAAAATCAAATAGATAGCCTAGAAGAAATAGAAAAAAATTAATTTAGATGGGTATGCACTTAATAAAGACTTATCAAACTCTAAAAATTTAATATTTACTAGAAAAAAATTTCTAAAAAAATTAAAAAGTATTTGACAATAGTATTTATATATGGTAGACTTATAAGGTACTTTAGGACGGAATATAGCGCAGCCCTGGTAGCGCACCTGCCTTGGGAGCAGGGGGACGCAAGTTCAAATCTTGCTATTCCGACCATTCTTGGGGTGTCGCTAAGCGGTAAGGCAACGGACTTTGACTCCGTTATGCGTTGGTTCGAATCCAGCCACCCCAGCCATATAAATAATAATGCTAGTGACTAGTCACTAGCTGTGTAAATAAGAAAATTCTTCTTAAAAATATGTTATAATATAAAAAAATAAAATATATATTATTCAAAAACAGATAAAAATTAAATAACAATAAAAATAAAGGTTATTTTGCTTAGAACTTTATAAAGAAGATCCAATATGAAAAATTTATTTCTTAAAAGGTCTTCCTAAAAAGGAGTAGAAAAAAATGCTGGGAGAAAAAGTTTCTGAAATCAGTTATTGCTATAATTAGTTTAATTTTTATACTAGTATTAATAAACACTTTTTTTAGAATGAGTTTACCATATCTATTAAAGTAAATTTATAGATAACTTTTTATAGTTCCTATGAAAAAAATATAAATATATCAATCAATTTTTAATAGCTTCAATTTTTATTATTTCTCTTTTCACTTTTTACAAAAAAATATTTAATTGAAAATTTGTCTTGAAATTTACTAATCATATTCGTGTAGAATTATTAAAAATTTTAAAAACAAAATAATGACTTTTTTATTAAGTATTCACATAGTGATTTGCTAGAATACTTTGAAGTTGATATTTCAAAAATATATAAATTTTTTTAACTAAAAGTATTCCCACTTTTTTTAGTAATATTTTTTTATAATTACTTTAGTGATAGTATTTTTGGCTTAAAAAGTATATATATTTTTTATTTTTTAGTATATTTAATTTTTAAATTTTATTTTTAGTTAAAAATGTATAGAAAAAAATAATAAAAATAAAAGTCATTGAAGAAAGTGATTACCATGAATATATGAGTGGAAAAATATAGTGAATGGTTGGCAATGAAAAATTTACCTTCTATACTAGGATTAGATAAATACATTATAGATAAGTTTGAAAAATTTGCAAGATGATTGGTTAAAATATAGAATAAATGTTAATAAATATTATTATGCTATATGGTGTATAACCCTATTACTTAACGGGATGGTAGATATTTTTATTTTGGGAATAAGTGGATTCCTTTTTCTTCTACAATAAAATTAGCATAGGAAGTATTTATTTATACTATTCTTATGGACAAAAATAAAAAAATCCTATGGAAAGTTTACAACAACAATTGCAGTATGTAGAAAAATTATTTGCAAGTCTTAAAAAGAATTGATAGACTACTTAAAGAGAATTCAAACGATTTTGAAAAATACTAGAAAGCTAACAATTTCTGAAATAAAAACTATAAAAATTAAAGATTTATATTTTGCTTATACTGATAAAATTGTTTTTAGATAAATTATCTATTGAGTTATCTAAAAGGTAAGAATATTGGTATATATGGAAAATCTGGAGATGGAAAAGAGTACTTTCTTAAAAATATTAAGTAAGATAATAAAAATCAAATAAGGATTCTGTATTCATTAATAATATAGATATTAATGATATTGATATGGAAAGTTATATTGAAAAATTATTTATTTACAAAATGAACCTGTTATATTTAAAACTTCATTATACAACAATATTTCTATGTTCAATGAAACAATAAGCTTGGAAGAAGTGGATAAATTTTTTTGCAAAATGAAGATTTATATAAATATATTGAAAATAAAAAAATTAACAGATATAATCAGTGATGAAGAATTAACAATTTTACAAAAAAACAGATAATTTCTGTATTAAGAGTATTTTTTTGAGAAAAAGATTTAATTATTTTTTTGATGAAGCTTTTTCACATATAGATACTAAAATCACATTGGATTTATTAGATAAAAATAAAGAAATTTAATAGGAATAGTATAATAATTTGTGTCAGTCATAATCTGGAAAAAAACTTAGCTCATTTAATAAAATGTATGAAATAAAAAGGTAAAATTTATGAAAAAGAATGAAAAAAATAAATTTTAAAGATATATTTGAAATATGTAAATTAATTCTTAAAAAAATAATATTTCTATACACGTAGTAAATTTATTAGTTTGGTTATTATTAAGTTTATTTCCTTTTGGTTTTTTTGTTTTACTTTTTAAGAAATTTATTTTTCATCACTTGAAAAATTTTTCTTCTGCTAACTATATTAAAAACATAATTATATATGCTGTAATTATTATTTTTTTAATATTTTTTCTAACTATATAAGGCAGGGGTATTTGATACGAGGTCAAGATTTAATATAGGAAAATTATTAAGAGTGAATTTATTTAGTTATTTTGTTAATTATAATGTTAATATAGATACTTCACATATTTTAAATAGTTTTTAATGAAGATATAGATACTATGGAAGAATTCATAAGTTTTTCTATGGATTTTATAAATAAAATAATATTTTTAATATCTTTTTATTATCTTAATGAAAAATAAATTATAAAGCTTACAATTTTTGTTTTACTCCACTTTTTGTTGGTTTCATTTTTGATATATAGTTGTGGAGAAAAAAATAATATTATAATTTTTGCTAAGAAAGAAGATTTAGAAACTGTGTATTTTTACAAGTTCCATAATTAAGGGTAACAATATTATAAAATATTTTTTAATAATAAAATAATTAAAAATTTTGAAGATAGCTTAATTATAAGGAGTAAGAAAAATATTCTTAAAAACTTTTTCTTTGAAGTAATAGAAAAAGTTGCTGAATTATTTAATAATATCTCTTATGTTATTTTTAGCTTTTTGCTAGTTACTTACTTTTTAAATAGTTCAGACAGTATTTCAAATTTTACTCTATTTATAGAATATATTTCTTATGGAACTGTTTATCTAATAGTTTTTTTCAAGAAGTATTTATTAATTTAAAATCTATACAAAAGTTTTTTTAGAAAATCTAAGTGAAAAACTTAGCTATTAGTAAAGAAGAAGTTATAGAATTAATAAGAAATAGAGTAAAAATAAAAGAAAAATTTTAGAAACTCCCTTTAATAACTCAGAGTTAGGAATAAATTTAGATAGAAATGAAATACTAATAATAGAAGATGATAGTATAATAAAAAGAATTAAAGAGTAAAATATTAGATGAAAAATAAAATTGCTTATGTTCCAAAAACAATTAATCTTTTTGATGATAGTATTCAGAATAATATAACATTGTTTGCTCCAAGAGATGAAGAATTATTGAAAAAGGTTATGGAAATAAGTTGTATAGATATGAAAGAATTTGAAGAATTAATTAAAAAGAAAAATATTGGTAGAAATGGTAAAAATTATCAGAAGGACAAAGGCAGAGAGTGGCAATAGCAAGGGCTCTGTATTCAAGAAATGAAATACTCTTATTGGATAATTGTTTTAGTAATATAGATTATGTGACTTCTTTGAAAAATAATAGAAAGATTAAATAAGCATAAATATACAATGATAGTATTAGCAACTGATACAGATTTATTTAAAAGAAGCCAAACTTAGAAATAGATTGAATCTGGAGAAATGAGATAATTTATATATCTAATAAAGTATAAAAAAAGATTTATAATGAGTAAATCTTGTCAAATTCTTTAAGTTTTTCTTCTGAAAAAGTATGAGATATTACAATAAGAGTAACATCATTAATTTTTTTAAAATTAAATCTTCAATTAAGTGAGCATTATTTTTATCTAAATTAGCTAAAGGGTTCATCTAGTATTAAAACATCTTTTTTTCTAATTAGAGCTCTTGCTAACATAATTCTTCTTTTCTCTCCACCAGATAAATTTATTCCTGAATTTTCAATCATAGCATCTAAAACCTTCTACTGAAGAAAATTTAGTTAAATTTATAGTATTCAATACTTTTAAAAATATTTTCATCATTGACATCTTCATATAATGAAATATTATTTCTAAAGTATCATTAAAAAGAAAAAAATATCTTGTCTAACAATAGAAATTTTTCCTAAAAATATCTTCGGTTTCACATACTTTTCCATTAATAAAAATATTTCCAGAATCTAATTTTTTCAAAACCTAATAATAAGTTGATAAGTGTTGTCTTTCCACTACCACTTTCACCTTTTTATCAAATATTTTTTTATTTTTCTTTAAATTCTGCATTAAAGTTTTTGATTAATTGTTTTTCATTATATGAAAAACAAACATTATCAAATACTATATTAGAAATTTTATCAGTATTACTATTTTTATATTAGCATTTATTGTGTTTATATATGGAAGAATCGAATTTATTATTGGCTTTGCAGCTATAAAAATTTTTGAATATTAATAGATATAGATATTATTAGCCAACTTAATTGGTCTACTAATCCTATTGCTGCAAAAATTCTCCAGCAGTAAATTCACCTTTAAAAAACTAAATATGTTGAAAAATTACAACAATGAAAAAGAAAAATATGATAATATCATAGATAAAAGTTCTTGAAAGCGATGAAACTTTTTCTCATTTTTATAAAAATCATATTGAGTGTTATAATTTTTTATCAATAAATTTTTATAAATATTTGAGTAAGTGAATAATTATGAATTATCTCAGTAACCAGATAAATAATCATTAGAAGTGATGTTAGATTATTAATACTATTAACATATTTGCTGTTTAAGTTTTTTTATTTTTATTTTTGTATTAGCTTTGGAATATAAAGAGGTAAAGTCATTAAAAAAATATTGCTATTATAGATAATTTCCAATTCAATAAAAATACTTATAAGAACTAAAGATATTTTTATACTTACTTGAAGAAAGGTACATAAATTTGAGAAAAATTTTTCATCAATTAAAGCTACCTCATTAATGAGTTTAGATATATAATTTCCTTTATCATTAGCATAGAAATCTTTGTAATTTTTGATAGGATAGATTTAAAAATATCACTTCTCAAATCCTCCATATATACTGATGTTAATTTATTACTAGTAATAAAAATAAATAAGTAAATAAGATTTCAAGAACTATTAAAAGAAACATAGCTATTCCATAAAAATAACATCTTTAGACTTATTGATTGCTGAATCTAAAACATAACCTCTAAAAATTGGATAAAAACAGCTGAAATACTAGCAAGAATTATAAATAATATTAGTTTTATAAGCTCTTTTTATGTTTAAGTATATAATTTTTTTCATAAAAAATCTATGGTCACTTAAACCATAATCCTCCTTATTAATATATTTAATCTTATTTAAATAATTTCTACACTAAATGATACTTATATTATATTTATTTTACAAAGATTTATCAATAGAATATCATAAGTAAATTATCAAATTTTTTTATATTATTATTCTATAATGGCTACTAAATTATTTTTTACTTTTTACAAAAACATATCATATTCTTTTTGCTATAAATAAAGGGATTTTCTATGATATAATAGAAACATTATTATCAAGGGGGTATAGTTGTTTTGAATAATATCTTGTTTTTTAAGTTCAGTTGTAATAATCTTATCAATATTCATATATAGATATTTAAGTAAATTTGGCGTTCCTATGCTTTTTGGTTTTCATAAGCTTGGGTATGATATTCGGTGTAAATGGTATATTTAAAAATTCCTTATGATAACTATGAATTATCTAGGATATATGTAGTTTTGCCCTGATATACATCATTTTTCTTTGGGGGCTTTGGTACAAATCTTTCAATGGCAAGAGGTATTATTAAAAATCTTTAATTTTTATCTTCATTGGGAGTTATATTTACCTCTCTTTTAACTGGTCTGTTTTCTCACTATATTTTAAAATTAGATTGGTATAGTTCTCTTTTGATAGGTTCAGTACTTGGTTCAACAGATGCTGCCTCAGTCTTTGCAATTTTAAGATCACATAAACTAAACTTAAAAGAAAATACAGCCTCTTTACTTGAAATAGAAAGTGGTTCCAAATGACCCATTTGCCTATGTTTTAACTATAGCATTCTTAACCCTTTTCAAAAGGAAAGTTTAAATTTACCACTGTTATTATTCAAACAAGTTTTCTTTTGGTTTAGCTGTAGGTTATATATTTGCAAGAGTATCTCGTTATATAATTAGAAAAGTTAATAATATAGATAGTGGAATGTCTATGGCTTTGATAACTGCCTCTATGCTTTTTTTATCCTATTCGACGAGTGAATTTATTGGAGGAAATGGGTATATAACAGTGTATCTTTTAGGAGTTCTATTAGGAAATATACATTTCAATAAAAAGAGTGAAATTGTTAGCTTCTTCAATGGACTTACAAGTATAATGCAGATTCTAATATTCTTTTTACTAGGACTTTTTAGTAAATCCATTGGAAGCATTAAAATATGCTATTCCCTGCTATCTTAATTATGACAGTGATGACACTATTAATTCGTCCATTTGTTATCTATGCTTTAATAAGTCCTATGAAGTCGAGTAGAGGACAAAAACTTTTAGTTTCTTGGGCAGGTTTAAGAGGAGCAGCCTCAGTTGTGTTTGCTATATTAGTTGTGGTGGCAAATAAAGAAAGAGGAATGGTAGTATTCAATATTGCTTTTTATAGTTGTTCTGTTGTCAATCGCTATACAAGGCTCACTACTTCCATATTTTTCTAAAAAGTTAAATATGATAGATGAAGATGGTGACGTACTTAGAACCTTCAATGATTACTCAGACACAGAAGATGTTGATTTTTATAACTGCTGAAATAGATGAAACACATAAAATGGGTAGGTAGACAGGTTAAAAAAATCTTGAGCTTATGCCTTCAGTACTTTTTAGTTTTTAATAATAAGAAACAATGAGAATATTATTCCTAATGGAAATACTGTAATAGAAAAAGGGTGATAGGATAGTTCTTTGTGGTTCGAGCTTTTGTGGATAAGGGCACTAGAATAAATCTATATGAGAGTATGGTTGATAAAAATTCAAAAATATAAACAAATCTATTCGTGAACTAGATAGAAATATATTGATAGTCTTAATTAAAAGAGAAAATAGAACTATGATACCTAGCGGTAACACAGTACTTTTAGAAGATGATCTTTTAGTTCTTTTAGATAGATAATAAAGTGAAAAAGGGGGTTTTAGATAACCCCTAATTTTATTATTTCTTTTTCTTCTGTTGCAGGTGCTGCTGGAGCTGCTTCTGCTGGAGCAGGAGCTTGAGTTTGAGCTGCTGGAGCTTCAACTGCAGGTTGATGCTGCATCTGGGAAATCTTTCTTTAAGATTTCTTCAATTTTGTATTTGCTTAATAAATCTTCATAGTATTTATTAACAATACCAGTTTGTTTTTCATAAGTTATTTGAGCTACTATAGCATCCTTAACGCTTTCAAAAGGAGTATTTCCAATTTCTGCCTTATGGATATCATAGTATTTTTTTGAGCTTCTTCTTCTGATACTTGAATGTTGTTAAAGTTCAGATTCGAATTTCTTTTGTAGATAGTAACTTACTTCTACTTCTTGTTTAGCTAAATTAAGATTGTATTGATCATCTTCACTTAATTTTTCTGCACTTGCATCTTTTTAAGATAGCTTTTTGAACAAGAAGTTGTCTTGCAACGTTAACATCTCCGTTTACTTTTTTTCTTTTTTTCTTGTTTAGTAAGTTCTATAGAACCAGAACTTCCACAAGCAACTAGTACCAAAGCTAAAAAAAGATACCATTAATTTGTTTTTTCATATAATCATTCCTCCATAAATATTATAGCTCCATTTCTTCCAGAAAGTTCCTTATCCCTTCTAAAAAGAATGGAAGTTTTTCACTAAATGTACATCTATTATTTAAGAACATTTTTCTTCTTTAACACCATACTCTTTAAGTAGATAATAGTTAAAAAGTTGATTATCAAAGAAAAAAATTCATTATTCTTTATAGAAAAACCTTGTCCACAATTTCTTTTTGAAAATTTGTTTTTAAAATCTTCATAAAATTCTTTTCCTACATTATATTTCTCACAAGAAATACCTATACCAAATAATATATTTATAGTCGATAAATCCTTTAGGATTTATTTTTCAATAGCTCTTTTTACTATTTCTTGAAATGAGCCCTTCCAACCAGAATGCACTGCTCCAAAAATTTTTGTTTCTTCATCATAGATGAATATAGGTAAGCAGTCAGCATACTTAGTAAGAACAGCAGCATTTTTATTTGATGTTAGTATTCCATCAGTATTTGGAAAAATGGTGTACACTTGTATCCTCACCTACTAAAACAACATTATCACTATGTGTTTGATGGCAAGAAAGCATTATTTTATTTAAAGAAAAGTCTTTAGCAACGTCTTCTTTACTTCTTTCAGGAATACTTCCATAATGTTTTTAGTAAAAAGATTTTTTTATATTAAACTTATTAAAGGTAGTAAATTCAATATAGTCTTCATGATCTTTTATATCTTTATCTATATAGTTCATTATTCCAAATCCTTTCTAAAAATACAAGCTCTTTCTTATATTATTAGCCACTTTATCAAATAATTTAAAAATCAAGTGATTGAGCTCCATCAGATAGTGCACAATCTGGATTCTCATGTACTTCTATCATGGCTCCATTAGCTCCTGCCATTATTCCTGCTAGTGTAAGAGGTCCAACTAAACTTCTTTTTCCTGTACCATGACTGCATCAACTATGATAGGAAGATGAGATAGTTCTCTTACTAAAGCAATAGCATTTAAATCTAAAGTGTTTCTTGTCATAGTTTCAAAAGTCCTAATTCCTCTTTCACAAAGAATAACATTTTTGATTTCCATGAGCAAGAATATATTCTGCTGATAATAAAAAAATTCATTTATAGTTGCACTCAAACCTCTTTTTAAGTAAAACAGGTTTATCTAATTTACCTAATTTTTAAGTAGACTAAAAATTTTGCATGTTTCTCGCTCTATTTGAATTATATCTGCATAGGAAGAAACAAGTTCTAAGTCATCACTATCCATAAGTTCAGTTACAACAAGCATATCATTTTCATCAGCAACTTCCCTTAAATATTTTAATCCTACTTCACCAAGTCCTTGAAAATCATAAGGAGAAGTTCTAGGTTTTGTATGCTCCACCTCTTAAGGCAACAGCTCCACCCTTTTTTTACTTCTTTAGCTATATTTGAAAGCTATCTCCTATTTTCTACAGAACAAGGTCCAGCCATAAGCATAAAATTATCTCCACCAATTAGATGACCTTTTACATCTATAATAGTATCTGCTTCTTTAAATTCTCTACTAACAAATTTATATGGGCTTGTTAATTTTATAACTTCAGCTATGTCTTGAATTTCTTTAAAGTTTTTCTTGATTAAAATCATTTGGTATATATAGTATAGCATATTTTTATATCAATTTTTGTCCATTATTGTAAAAATATTTTTATATTATTTTTTTATCCAAAAAAAGTCATTTAATCTAGCTGACATTTTGCTATTTTTAATCTTATATACATATTTCCTCACATTCTATTCTAACCTAGATATTGGAGTTACATAGGTTACACCTGGATTGGTATCTAGCCTATAACTCAATTTATCTCTATTATTTGACAAAAAAATTTCTTAAGTTAGTTGCTAAAACAGCTTTATGCCCCAATTTATTGGCACCATATCCATGAATTACTAAGATCTCTTTTATCTTTCTTCTTCAAGGCTTCATTGTATTTCTTTTTAAAAACTGATAGAGCAACTTTGAAGTCAAGATTATGTAAAATCTAATTCATTATACATTTTTATCCCTCTAAAATATTTTTTTATCTACTTATTATATCATAGAATAATTTTTGTTAAAATATTACTTTTACTATTTTTGTCTTTTTCTTTAATTTTTATAATTATTATAAATAAAAAGGGTTTTAATTTCCATGTTTTTGACTGCTTTTTATTGGAAATAAATTAAAAAATTTTTAATAAAAGAATAGTTTTTTTGTTTAAATATTTTTGTTAAAAATTATAAAAATATTACTTGACTAAAATAAGAATGATGTGATAAATTTAATTAAATAGATATTATATTTATACAGGATGATATGTTCTATATAAATATAAAATATTTTAATTTTTGTAGGAGAGACGTTATGAGTAGTAAAAAAATTAGGTTTAGTTCCAAGGTTGATAATTGCCATAATTGTTGGTATATTAATTGGACAATTTATGCCACTTTGGATTGTAAGAATTTTTAAAAACTTTCAGTACATTCTTTGGCTCATTCCTATCATTCTTTATACCATTAATGATAGTTGGGTTTTGTTGTATCAGGAATAGCAAAACTTACAGAAGGTGCAGGAAAACTTTTTAGGATTTACTGCTATTGTTTCTTATGTTTCAACAATAGTTGCAGGAACATTTTCATATACAGTTGCAGCAAATCTATACCCTAAATTAGTTTCTGGAATTTCTCAAGGAATCAATTTTGAAGGAAAAGATGTTGCCCCATATTTCACTATTCCTTTAAAACCACCTATAGATGTTACTGCTGCAATAATTTTTGCATTTATGATGGGTATTACAATTAGTATTATGAGAAGCCAAAAGAAAGGTGAAACAACATTTAATTTATTTGCAGAATATGAAGAAAATCATATCAAAAATATTAGCTGGATTTGTAATTCCACTATTACCTTTCCATATATTAGAATATTCAGTGAAATGGCATATTCTGGTATAGTATTTAAAGTTCTTGGTGTATTTGCAGCAATTTATCTATGTATATTTGCTATGCACTACATCTATATGCTTGTTATGTTTTCTATTGCTGGTGGTGTATCAAAGAAAAAAATCCATTTACTCTTATTAAAAACCAAATACCAGCATATTTTACAGCAGTTGGAACTCAATCATCAGCTGCAACTATCCCAGTAAATATTCAATGTGGATTGAAAAATGGTACAAGCCCTGAAATAGTTGATTTCGTTGTTCCTTTATGTGCAACAATTCACTTATCAGGAAGTATGATAACTTTAACAAGTTGTATTATGGGAGTTCTATTATTGAATGGTATGCCACATTCATTTTTTCAATAATGTTCCCATTCTTATGTATGCTTGGAATAGCTATGGTTGCTGCACCAGGAGCACCTGGAGGAGCGGTTATGAGTGCTTTACCTTTCTTATTCTTAATAGGTATAGATGCACAAGGACCTTTAGGTTCATTATTAATAGCTTTATATATTACTCAAGATAGTTTTGGAACTGCAATAAATGTTTCAGGAGATAATGCTATAGCTATCTATGTTGATGAGTTCTATAGAAGTATATTAAAAAAAGCAGCATAACAAATAGTATATAAATAGAGGAGCTGTTGCAAAGTAATAATAAAGTAAAAAAATAGTTCGTTACTGAGTAGATTTAAAAAAATTTTCTTTGAGAGATTATAATAAAATTTAGTTATATATATGATTACTTGCCTGCCATTAGTGTTTCAAGAGCTCCACAGAGGCTCTTTCAACAATAATGGACGTCACAGTAATCTTATTAAAAATTATTAGTTATTTACTCAAAGAAAACTTCTAATGATAAGTTATAATGTAATTCACTTATTTTTACTTTTAAGCTCAAAATTTAACTTCACAAATAGCTTTTTATTTTTTTGAATAGTAATATAATTTGCTATAATATAGTAAAAGAAAGTTAGTGGTAAAATAAAATAATATAGAAAGGATAAATATATATGGAAAAAGGATATGTCCAAATATATACAGGAAATGGAAAAGGGAAAAACAACTGCTGCTCTTGGACTTATTACAAGAGCTGTGAGGAAGTACTTTAAGATTTTCTTCTGTCAATTTTTAAAAGGAAGAGATTATGGAGAACTTCATACATTAAAAAGATTTGAAACTGTTGTTCATGAAAGATATGGAAGAGGAGTATTCATAGAAGTAAGGAGTTTGTTACTGATGAAGATAAAAAAACTTATGAGAGAAGGATATGAAAGTTTAAAAGTCAGCTCTTTTAAGTAAAAAAATATGATATAGTCATAGCAGATGAAATCTTAGGAACATTGAGATATGATCTAATTTCTGTAGATGAGATTAAATTTTTAATTGAAAATAAACCTGAGACAACAGAACTTGTTTTTGACTGGAAGAAATGCTCCAGATGAACTTATTGAATTAGCAGATTTAGTTACTGAGATGAAAGAAGTAAAAACACTATTTTTCAAAAAGGTGTTATGGCAAGAAAGGGAATAGAAAAATAAACAGATTAAAAACTCCTAAGCTCTAAAAAAAGCCTAGGAGTTTTTCTTTATTTACAGAATTTTTCAGAAGAAATATTTGGAAAAAAATATTTTTGTTTTTCTTTGAGATATAAGAAAAAAATATATATAAATTTTTAAAAAAATTAAATTGTGTTGACAAAGTTTATGAAAAAAATGTTATTATAACTGATGTCAATGAGACAAGGACATTAGCAACAGAATAGAGAAAAGACAAAAAGCAACCATAAATTTGGTGTTAAATTAAAATAGCAAAATGAGCTATTAAAAAGATTGAACGAAGAGTTTGATCCTGGCTCAGGATGAAACGCTGACAGAATGCTTAACACATGCAAGTCTACTTGAACTTCGGTTTTGGGTGGCGGACGGGTGAGTAACGCGTAAAGAACTTGCCTCACAGTTAGGGGACAACATTTGGAAACGAATGCTAATACCTGATATTATGATTTTAGGGCATCCTAAGATTATGAAAGCTATATGCGCTGTGAGAGAGCTTTGCGTCCCATTAGCTAGTTGGAGAGGTAACGGCTCACCAAGGCGATGATGGGTAGCCGGCCTGAGAGGGTGAACGGCCACAAGGGGACTGAGACACGGCCCTTACTCCTACGGGAGGCAGCAGTGGGGAGATATTGGACAATGGACCAAAAGTCTGATCCAGCAATTCTGTGTGCACGATGACGTTTTTCGGAATGTAAAAGTGCTTTCAGTTGAGAAGAAAAATGACGGTACCAACAGAAGAAGTGACGGCTAAATACGTGCCAGCAGCCGCGGTAATACGTATGTCACAAGCGTTATCCGGATTTATTGGGCGTAAAAGCGCGTCTAGGTGGTTATGTAAGTCTGATGTGAAAATGCAGGGCTCAACTCTGTATTGCGTTGGAAACTGCATGACTAGAGTACTGGAGAGGTAAGCGGAACTACAAGTGTAGAGGTGAAATTCGTAGATATTTGTAGGAATGCCGATGGAAACCAGCTTACTGGACAGATACTGACGCTAAAGCGCGAAAGCGTGGGTAGCAAACAGGATTAGATACCCTGGTAGTCCACGCCGTAAACGATGATTACTAGGTGTTGGGGGTCGAACCTCAGCGCCCAAAGCTAACGCGATAAGTAATCCGCCTGGGAGTACGTACGCAAGTATGAAACTCAAAGGAATTGACGGGACCCGCACAAGCGGTGGAGCATGTGGTTTAATTCGACGCAACGCGAGAACCTTACCAGCGTTTGACATCTTAGGAATGAGACAGAGATGTTTCAGTGTCCCTTCGGGGAGAACCTAAAGACAGGTGGTGCATGGCTGTCGTCAGCTCGTGTCGTGAGATGTTGGGTTAAGTCCCGCAACGAGCGCAACCCCTTTCGTATGTTACCATCATTAAGTTGGGGACTCATGCGATACTGCCTGCGATGAGCAGGGAGGAAGGTGGGGATGACGTCAAGTCATCATGCCCCTATACGCTGGGCTACACACGTGCTACAATGGGTAGTACAGAGAGTCGCAAAAGCCGCGAGGTGGAGCTAATCTCAGAAAACTATTCTTAGTTCGGATTGTACTCTGCAACTCGAGTACATGAAGTTGGAATCGCTAGTAATCGCGAATCAGCAATGTCGCGGTGAATACGTTCTCGGGTCTTGTACACACCGCCCGTCACACCACGAGAGTTGGTTGCACCTGAAGTAGCAGGCCCTAACCGTAAGGAGGGATGCTCCGAGGGTGTGATTAGCGATTGGGGTGAAGTCGTAACAAGGTATCCGTACGGGGACGTGCGGATGGATCACCTCCTTTCTAAGGGAGTATATGTCTTTCTCTATTCTATTGGTAATGTTCTTCAGCGCAATGCTGTTGGGATTACTTCTGAACATTGGAAACTATATAGTAGAACAAACAAGAAAACAAAAATTAACTCTAACAATTTCTTAGAGTTAGCTGTCAAAAAATAGGTTAAAATAATTAAGGGCACACAAAGGATGCCTAGGTAGTAAGAGCCGATGAAGGACGTGGTAGCTGCGATAAGCCTAGATAAGTTGCAATCGAACGTAAGAGTCTAGGATTTCGAATGGAGCAATCTATTAAGATGGAGTCTTAATACGAAAGAGGGAACCGCGTGAACTGAAACATCTAAGTAACGCGAGGAAAAGAAAGTAAAAACGATACCCAAAGTAGCGGCGAGCGAAATGGGTCAAGCCTAAACCTTAAATATGTCAAGGATACAGCCGTTGTATTTAGGGGTTGAGGGACAGAGTAGTGAAGAACTGTAAGATATTCAATATAGTGTATTGATGAATTGGAATTGTCTGGAAAGGCGAACCGTAGAAGGTGAAAGTCCTGTACAAGTAAAATCCTTACACATATAACTCTGCTCCCAAGTAACATGGAACACGAGAATTCTGTGTGAATCTGTGAGGACCATATCTCATAAGGCTAAATACTCTTACTAACCGATAGCGCATAGTACCGTGAGAAAGGTGAAAAAGAACCCCTGGAGGGAGTGAAATAGAACCTGAAATTGTGTAGCTTACAAGCGGTCAGAGCCAGTGATGGTGATGGCGTGCCTTTTGGAGAATGATCCTGCGAGTTACGTTAAACGGCGAGGTTAAGTATAACGGAGCCGAAGGGAAACCAAGTCTTAATAGGGCGATTTAGTCGTTTGGCGTAGACGCGAAACCTGGTGATCTAAACCTGTCCAGGATGAAGCTGTGGTAAGACACAGTGGAGGTCCTAACCCACCGCCGTTGAAAAGTTGGGGGATGAGGTAGGTTTAGGGGTGAAAAAGCCAATCGAACCAGGAGATAGCTCGTTCTCTCCGAAATGCATCTAGGTGCAGCCTTGAGTGTTCAATTATGGGGGTAGAGCACTGAATGATCTAGGGGGCGTATTGCTTACTGAAATCAATCAAACTCCGAATACCATAATTTAGAGCTCAGGAGTGAGACTATGGGAGTTAACTCCATTGTCGAAAAGGGAAACAACCCAGACCACCAGCTAAGGTCCCTAATTATAACTAAGTGGGAGAAGGAGGTGGAGATTCACAAACAACTAGGAGGTTGGCTTAGAAGCAGCCATACCTTTAAAGAGTGCGTAATAGCTCACTAGTCGAGAGTCTCTGCAGCCGACAATGTAACGGGGCTAAGTTATAAACCGAAGCTGTGGAATCCGTAAGGATTGGTAGGAGAGCGTTCTGTAGGCCGTTGAAGGAGAGGGTAACTGACTCTGGAGGTATCAGAGTGAGAATGCAGGAATAAGTAGCGAGAAAGGGGGCGAGAATCCCCTCGCCGGAAGACCAAGGTTTTCAGGGTAAAGCTTGTCTTCCCTGAGTAAGCCGGGACCTAAGCCCAGGCTATAATGCGTAGGCGAATGGAAAACAGATTAATATTTCTGTGCCAGTCATATATTGTGATGGAGGGACGCAGAAGGGTATGCGCGCGGACGAACGGAAGTGTCCGTAGAAGTATGTAGGATGACTTGATAGGAAAATCCATTGAGTTATATCTGAGGTATGATATACAGTCGTAAGATGAATGCGCAAATCCCACGCTGCCAAGAAAAGCTTCTAACGTTAATATTTGACTGCCCGTACTGCAAACCGACACAGGTGGTCAGGATGAGAAATCTAAGGCGGACAGGCTAACTCTCGTTAAGGAACTCTGCAAAATAACCTCGTAACTTCGGGAGAAGAGGAGCCCTTGAGGGTCAGTATCCACGCGATACAAAGCGCTCGAGGGTCGCAGTGAAGAGGCTCAAGCAACTGTTTAACAAAAACACAGGTCTATGCTAAGCTGGAAGGCGATGTATATGGGCTGACACCTGCCCAGTGCTGGAAGGTTAAGAGGAGGAGTGAGAGCTCCGAATTGAAGCCCCAGTGAACGGCGGCCGTAACTATAACGGTCCTAAGGTAGCGAAATTCCTTGTCGGGTAAGTTCCGACCTGCACGAATGGTGTAATGATTTGAGCGCTGTCTTGACGGGAGGCCTGGTGAAATTGTATTACCGGTGAAGATACCGGTTACCTACAGTAGGGACGGAAAGACCCCATGGAGCTTTACTGTAGCTTAGTATTGGGTTTTGGCATTGCATGTATAGGGATAGTTGGGAGACTGAGATGATATGGCGCTAGCTGTATCGGAGTCATCGGTGGAATACCAACCATTCAATGCTGAAATTCTAATCTGTGGTTTGTAGCCACGGAGACAGTGCTAGGTGGGCAGTTTGACTGAGGGCGGTCGCCTCCGAAAGAGTAACGGAGGCGTTCAAAGGCTCTCTCAGGTTGGATGGAAATCAACCATAGAGTGCAATGGCATAAGAGAAGCTTGACTGCAAGACTGACGGGTCGAGCAGATGCGAAAAGCAGGACATAGTGATCCGGCGATTCCGAATGGAAGGGTCGTCGCTCAACGGATAAAAAGCTACCCTGGGGATAACAGGCTGATCCTACCCGAGAGTCCATATCGACGGTAGGGTTTGGCACCTCGATGTCGGCTCATCGCATCCTGGGGCTGGAGAAGGTCCCAAGGGTTGGGCTGTTCGCCCATTAAAGCGGTACGTGAGCTGGGTTCAGAACGTCGTGAGACAGTTCGGTCCCTATCCACTGTAGGCGTTAGAATATTGAGAAGACCTGTCCTTAGTACGAGAGGACCGGGATGGACAAACCTCTGATGTACCAGTTGTCACGCCAGTGGCACAGCTGGGTAGTCACGTTTGGAATAGATAACCGCTGAAAGCATCTAAGCGGGAAACTAACTTCAAGATAAGTATTCTTTAAGATACCTTCGAGCCTAGGAGGTTGATAGGTTGGGGGTGTAAGTGCAGCAATGCATTTAGCTGACCAATACTAATTATCGAAGTTTTAATCTAAGTTTGTTTTTACTATATAGTTTCAAGTGTTCAGACTTGCGCATAACAAGATTATGTGGTACAATATATATGCTTGGTGAGTATAGCTATGGGGGTACACCTAGTTACATTCCGAACCTAGAAGTTAGCCCATATACGCTGATGGTACTTGGCTGGAAGCGGCCTGGGAGAGTATGGATTTGCAAGCAATTGTTGCTTCCTTAGCTCAGTCGGTAGAGCATGCGGCTGTTAACCGCAGCGTCAATGGTCTCGAGTCCATTAGGAAGCGCCATTTTAGAAATTCAACACACTATTCAGTGTGTTTTTATTTTTATATGATAAAAATTTAAAAAGATTTACTTTAATTAGGAGTGAGCTTTATGTTAAAAGATATAGAAAAATATAAATTTTATCTCAATAAAGAAGTTTTAGTAAAAGTTGATAGAAAATTAGGAGAGAAACATCCAAACTTTGATTTTATATATCCAGTAAATTATGGTTATATTCCCAATACTTTAAGTGAAGATGGTGAAGAAATAGATGTTTATATTCTAGGAATTTTTATCCTGTTGATGAGTTTAAAGGAATTTGTAAGGCTGTTATTTGTAGGTATGATGACAATGAAAATAAATTAATTGTAGTACCAAGAGATAAAAAGTTATTCAGTAGAGCAAGTGGAAGCTTTAATAGAATTTCAAGAAAAAAATTTTTAAACATAAGATAATTATAGAATAAAAAGGGCTGTTGCAAAATTAAAATTACAATCCTAAAAGTAAAAAAATAGGCGAGTTACAGAATGGAAATTTTTATCGTTAAGAAATTTACTCAGTAACGAACTATTTTTACTTTTTATTATTTTGCAATAGCCTCTTTAACTAATATAAAGTATTTTATTTTATCCCAAAATTATCAACTAGATAATGGTCTTTGTTGATATTATTTTTCTTCTAAAAAGTGTCTTCATAGTTTTTATGAATTCACCAGTTCCTATAATATAGTAGTGAGCATCATAGATGTCATCTAATTTTTTTCTTTTAATAGATCTATGTTTATTCTAGGTTGTATACCTGTGAATACAGGATTGTAGTTATAATTTTTAATATTATAGCTTCCTAATCTTTCATGATAAGTTGTTTTAGCTAAAGTTCTATTAGAGTAAAATAAGCTAACCTTACCTTGATAATCAATTTTTTTCAAGCTCCATAAGCATTGGTATGATTGGTGCAATCCCTATACCTGAAATCAAGAAAACAATTTCTTTATCAGAAAATTTAAAACCAAAGCTTCCTGTTGCTTTAGTAACAGTTGCACTGATCTCCTTTTTTTCATAGCTAAACATCTTTGTTTAAATTCACTATCACTAGTTCTCATAACAAATCTTAATAGATCTTCATCAGGGTGAGAAGCTATAGATAAAGCTCTAGCAAAGTTTTTATCTTGAGGATCTTCCCCTACATTTAAAAAAATGTATATTGTCCCTATTTTTAAATTCATAATCACTTGGTTTAGTGAAAATTAGTTCAATAGTATTTTTCTGCAACATCATTTCTTTCAACTAAATTTAAGTCATATATTTTTTCATAATCCGCCTACCTTTTAAAATAATATTTTTTTGATTATAACATAAAAAAATTGAACTATAAAAAGAAAAATTTTTGTAAATGATGTCTACTAATGATAATAAGTTAAAAAGAACTATAGTTCATATAAAGTAGGAAAAAGTAAAATATTTTTTTATATAATAAAATTAAAAGATTTACTTTACTTTTTCGTTTTTATATAATAAAATTAATAGGTTGATAACACTATATATTGTGTTATTATTTTTATTTTTCACACAATATATGGAAAAATAATGAGTTTAAGGAGTGTTTAGAAATGATTAAAGTTTATGGTAAGGAAAAACTGTAGCAAATGTACATCTTTAAAAGGGATATTAACAGATAGAAACATTGAATTTGAATACATTGAAGATGTAAAAACACTTATGATAGTTGCTAGTAAAGCAAGAATTATGAGTGCACCAGTAATAGAATACAACGACACAGTCTACTCAATGGAAGCCTTCTTAAAGGTGATCTAATGACTAACGAGAGAAGAAAGGTTATCAATAGAGATAACATAGTTGAAGATTTAAATATAGAGAAGATAAGAGAAAAACTTTTAAGAGCCTGTGATGGTTTAGAAGTAAATATGGTTGAGTTAGAAAAGTAATATAGATTCAATCTATGAAGAAAAATATCACAACTCAAAAAGATACAAGCCTCTTTAATAAATACAGCTGTTACTATGACAAGCTTTTGAAGAAAGTGACTGGGCTTATGTAGCAGGAAGATTACTAATGATGGAAGCTGAAAGAGAAGTTTACCATTCAAGAAAGTTTTCTTATGGAGATTTTTGCTAAGACTATAAAGCATATGGTTGAATTAGGATTGTATGATGAAAGACTACTTACATATACAGAAGAAGAATTAAATCAAATATCTCAACTGATAGATTTAAGTAGAGATATGGTTTACGACTATGCTGGAGCAAATATGCTTTGTCAACAGATATCTTATCAAACATGATGGGAAAAACTTATGAACTACCCTCAAGAAACATTTATGACTATATCTATGATGTTGGCATTGAAATGAAAAAGAGGGAGAAACAAGAGTAAATATAGTAAAAAGAATTCTATAATGCTCTGTCACTTAGAAAATTATCACTAGCAACACCAATACTTTGCTAATCTTAGAATACCTAATGGTAACTTATCATCTTGCTTTTATAACTGCAATAGATGATAATATAGAATCTATTTTTCTATAATATAGACTCTAATAGCAAGAATTAGTAAAAAAATGGTGGAGGAGTAGGTGTAAACGTTTCAAGAATAAGAGCAAAAGTGCTCTATGGTAAATGGTTATTACAATGCAAGTGGTGGAGTTGTACCTTGGATCAGAATAGTAAATGATACGGCAGTTGCAGTAAATCAACAAGGTAGAAGAGCAGGAGCTGTTAGCAGTAGCTTTTAGATACTTGGCATTTTAGATATAGAAACTTTCTTAGAACTTCAAACTGAAAATGGAGATCAAAGAGGAAGAGGCATGATATTTATCCACAAGTTGTATGTTCTAACTTATTTATGAAGAGAGTAAAAAATAATGAGTCTTGGACTCTATTTGATCCATATGAAATTAGAAAGAAATATGGAGTTGAGCTTTGTGAGCTTTATTAAATAGTGCAAGAACACTCGTGACTCTAGCACTCGTAGGGTGTTAGTCATGAGACATGTACTCGTAGGGTATGAATTGCACGAAAAATTTTTAGTAAGCATATAGAGAAACTTGTATGTAGACACGGAGCAAAACCGTGCAACAAAGAAACTGAATTGCTGGGAACTCTTAAAGCTAGTATAACCACAACATAATACCTAAGTGAGAATACGGTATAGGTGTGATGGTGGCGAAAGCAGAAAAAATATACTAGATGGTGCAAGGTTAAATCCTAAACATTATGATAATAGACAATCAGCAGCTAAGCCTGAAAAGGAAAGTTCAACGACTATCCCTCGTGAGGGGAGTACAATACAAGCGATTGGTATTGGAAGTGGTTTCGCCTAAGGTGTTGAGATACACTATGGATAAGATATAGTCTGTGCTTGTTAGAGATAACAAGAAGTTCATAAGAGAACTGCATAAGTAGTAGCGCACTTATGTGAACGACGCTTCCCACTGTTGTGGGGTTTTAAAAACTTTAAAAATATTTAAAAATAAATAAAAAACATTACTTTTTTAATAGATAAAATGTAGAATACATGGTATAATATCTCTGATGAAAAGGAGGTGATTATATATGTATTTAACATTAAAAACAACAAGTAAAACATCTTAGTAAAAAGAGTTTAGAAATTTTAAAATATTTGTGCCATATAGCTAAGAATTTAAAGAATCAAGCTATATATAATGTTAGACAACACTATTTTAAAAATAAAAAGTATTTAAGCTATAATGAAAACTATAAAATGCTTAAAAAAATAGTGAGAATTACAAGAAGTTAAATTCTAATATGGCTCAACAAATTTTTAAAAAAAGTAGATGAAAGTTTTAAATCATTCTTTGTACTTTTAAAACTTGCTAAGAATGGTCAATATAATGGTAAAATAAAAATTACCTAATTATCTTGCTAAAGATAGTTTTACAACTCTTGTTATAGGTTTTGTTAGATTAAAAAGATGATATGCTGATAGTTCCTTATTCAAATTCTTTTAAGAAAAACTCATCAGGAAGTTAAAGTTAAGCTACCATCAGTATTAAAAGACAAGAAGATAAAAGAGATTAGAATAATACCAAAACAACATTCTAGGTACTTTGAAATTCAATATACTTATGAGATAGAAGAAATTCAAAAGGGAATTAAATAAAGAAAATGTACTAGGAATTGATTTAGGTATAGACAATCTTTGTACTTGTGTTACAAATACTGGAGCTTCATTCATAATAGATGGTAGAAAATTAAAAATCAATAAATCAATACTATAATAAGATAAATACAAAATTACAAAGTATAAAAAGATAAGCAAAAGATTGAGCGCACAACATTAAGGCAAAAGAGAATAACTAGAAAGAGAAATAATCGTATAAATGATTATCTTTCAAAAGCAGCAAGAACAATTGTAAATTATTGTCTTAATAATGATATAGGAAAACTAGTTCTAGGATATAGTGAAGATTTTCAAAGGAAATCAAATATAGGAAGTATAAATAATCAGAACTTTTGTAAATATACCATATGGAAAAATTAAGAGATAAATTAATATATCTATGTAAACTATATGGAATAGAATTTAAACTACAAGAAGAGAGTTATACATCAAAAAGCAAGTTTCTTTGATGGAGATGAAATTCAATATATGATAAAGAAAATCTACAAGAATATATATTCAGTGGAAAAAGAATAAAAAGAGGACTATATCAAACAAGCGCAGGTAAACTTATAAATGCAGATTGTAATGGAGCATTAAATATTCTAAGAAAAAGTAAAAGTTGTGGACTTAAAGTGTCCTATACAATAGAGGTGAGCTGAACACACCTAAAAAGAATAAGGGTAGTGTAAAGCTATCAAACTTCTTAGAAAATTTTTAAATATTTTTTTAAAGATTTTTGGAATCCTGCAACTCTAGCACTCGTAGGGTGTCAGTCGTGGGAGGTTCAGGGCTATGAATTTGAGAATCTATATGAGAAGCTAGAGAAAGATAATGACATTAAGTTAAAGAGAGTTTTAAGTGCTAAGGAACTGTTTAAAAGCATAATGAAAAACTCAATTGGAAACTGGAATGCCATATATCTTCTTTAAAGATAGAGCAAACGAAGTAAACCACAATTCTCATATGGGAATGATAGGTAATGGAAATCTATGTATGGAAAGTTTTTCAAACTTCAAACCAACTATAAATTTTGTTGAGGAAGAAGATGGAAATACATCTATAAGAAGAAGTGAAATGGGAGAAATTCATACTTGTAACTTAATTTCTCTTAACCTAGCAGAACTCACTTCTGATGAATTAGAAAAACATGTTGCTTTTAGCAGTGAGAGCTTTTAGACAATACTATAGATTTAACTGTTACACCATTAAAAAGAATCAAATAAACATAACTTAATGTATAGAACAATAGGAGTAGGGGCAATGGGACTTGCTGACTACTTGGCAAGAGAATATATGATTCATGAAGAGTCAATCAATGAGATAAATGAGTTATTTGAAAGAATAGCACTTTATTCAATAAAAGCTTCGCATTATTGGCAAAAGATAGAGAGCATACAAGGCTTTCAAAAGGTTCTAAATGGGATCAAGCTATATTCTTTGGAAAGAAAAAGAGAATGGTATGAAGCCAATTCTAAATTTAAAGATGAATGGAATGAAGCCTTTTATTTTGTAGAAGCTAATGGACTAAGAAATGGTGAACTTACAGCAATAGCACCGAATACATCAACATCATTATTGATGGGATCAACTGCTTCTGTAACTCCAACATTCTCAGGTGTCTTTCATTGAAAAAATCAAAGAGGAGCTATACCAAGAACAGTTAAACATTTGAAAGATAGAGCTTGGTTCTATCCAGAATTTAAAAATGTAAATCCTATCAGTTATGTAAAAATCATGGCAAAGATAGGTTCTTGGACAACACAAGGAGTATCTATGGAAATGGTCTTTGACTTAAACAAAGATATTAAAGCCAAAGATATTTATGACACTTTAATTACAGCTAGGGAAGAAGGATGTAAGAGTGTCTACTATATAAGAACAATTCAAAAGAATACAAATAATATTTCAGAAAAAGAGGAGTGTGAAAGCTGTAGTGGATAGAAAGAAATTATTTAATCCAGAAGGTGATGATACATTAAATGCAAGAAAAATAATAAAGGGAAATTCAACTAACCTTTTTAACTTGAATAATGTTAGATATCAATGGGACTAATCAATTGTATAGAACTATGATGGCGAATTTCTGGATACCAGAAAAGGTTGATTTAACTCAGGATAAAAACGATTATGAAAATTTAACTTTACCTGAAAGAGAAGCCTATGATGGAATATTGTCATTCTTAATTTTCTTAGACAGTATACAAACGAATAATATTCCTAATATATCAGATCGTGTAACTGCACCAGAAGTTAATATGTTATTGGCTATACAAACTTTTCCAAGAAGCTATACATTCTCAATCTTATCAATATATAATTGAGTCTATACTTCCAAAAACAAAGTAGAGATTTAATCTATGATAAATGGAGAGATGACAAGGTATTATTTGAAAGAAATAGTTTTATTGCAAAAAAATATCAAGATTTCATAGATGAGCAATCAGATGAAAAATTTTGCTAAAGGTTATAATAGCAAACTACTTACTTGAATCATTATATTTCTATAATGGATTTAACTTTTTCTATCTTCTAGCAAGTAGAAATAAAAATGGTAGGAACTTCTGATATTATAAGACTTATCAATAGAGATGAATTATCACATGTTGTTCTTTTCAGAAGTATAGTTAAGGAAATATGATTATCCTGAATTCTTCTCAGCTGAAACAATCTATTCTATGTTTAAAACGGCTGTTGAACAAGAGATTAACTGGACAGAACATATAATTGGAAATAGAGTATTGGGTATAACTTCTCAAACAACAGAAGCCTATACAAAATGGCTAGCTAATGAAAGATTAAAATCATTAGGTTTAGACCTCTATATTCTGGATTTAATAAAAATCCATACAAACACTTAGAAAGATTTGCTGATACTGAAGGAGAAGGTAATGTTAAATCTAACTTCTTTGAAGGAACAGTTACAAGTTACAATATGAGTTCTTCTATTGATGGTTGGGAAGATTTCTAAGAATTGGAACTTAATATTTATACTATTAAAGATTATATGTTATAATTAATTAGCGAAAGAAGTAAAAATTTAAAAGAAAAGCAAAAATAGCACTTACTGGAATAGGTGCTATTTTTTTATTTATAATATATTGACTTTATACGTATAAATAAGTATAATATTTATGAGGTGATAAAAACTATGCCGATGACGTCAACGGAAATGATTAAATTACTTTTTAAAGAATGGTTTCAAACAAATACCAGGAGGTAAGGGATCACACAAGAAATTTTTCAGGAAAGTACAGGCAAGTTCACTGTTGTTCCAGACCACAAACAAGAACTTGGGAAGGGTTTGGAATATAAAATTTTTAAAAACAAGCAGGGCTAAAATAAGCCTTGCTTGTACCTCAATTAAAGGAGTGATTATCATGTTAATATACCCAGCAATATTTCATAAGGCAGTTGAGGGAGGCTATGTAGTTATATTTCCAGATTTTGATGATGGAGCAACAGAAGGTCAAACATTAGAACAAGCTATGGAGATGGCAGAAGACTATATAGGAACTTATTTATACGATGACTTTATAAAAGGAAAAAGACTTACCTAAGGCAAGTAATATAAATAAAAATATCATTAGAGATTCCAGAAGATGAAAAAGAATTCTATATTGAAGGGGAAAGTTTTTAAAACATTGGTTAGCTTAGATATGATGAAATATGTCAATGAATGTAAAAAGTGCAACTGTTAGAAAAGAATGTAACTATACCTAGTTGGCTGAATGAAATGGGAAAAATCATAATCTTAACTTTTCTAACTTACTACAAGAAGCTATAAAAGAATTAGATATCGAATAAAAACATATTAAAAAGGCTGTTGTATATTAAAATCTTAATTCAAAAAGTAAAAATAAGTGAGTTACGAATGGAAATTTTAGATAAAAAAATCAAATAGAATGAGCCGAGCAAATGCAGGAGTGTCTGAGTGTAACGAGTTTCCTAATTTGCAGCGAATTCTTGATTTTTATCGTTAAGAAATTTACTCAGTAACGAACTATTTTTACTTTTTATTATTTTACAACAGCCTCTTATTTTCTATAAAGTTTGTTTTATTCTGTAATCTAATTCAGAAAAAGTCAATAAATCTAGCTTGTCTATGGATTTCTTTTTCCATTATAAAATAATATAACAACTGGTGCTGTGTATAGGTTTAATTGTCCTACTGCCTCTGCCATTTCATCAGCTTGGATATAGTAAGAAAGATAATTATTTTTTATCTGTTATTTCTTTAACCTTTGGAAAAATCTGCCTCACAGACAGAACAACCTTTCACTTTTTATATATAACAAAAATTTCTCTTCATTTTTTTATTTTTTTCTAATAAATCATTATAAGTTTTAATTTTTTTCCATAATAAGTTCAAACTCCTTTTTATTTTATTGCTCTAGTCATAATAAATGTGGGGATATTCATCTCATGAAGTTTCCCTTCTCCACCAGTATCATCTTCAATATTAGTTAAGATAAAACCTGCTTTTAATTGCCCGCCAAGTTGTTCACTTAAACCATGTGAAAAATTGGTAACCACAGTCCATTTTTAAGAATTCTCTATGTTCTTCATTTTTAAAGGATTAAATGGTATAGAAAAACTACTTTTTTTCTTCATTTTTCATCTAATACATAATTGATTATTGTATCCAGTCCACAAAGTAAAATTCCACCTTTTTTTAATATTCTATAACATTCTTTGAAAAACAGGCTCTACACTTTCGATATAACAATTGCTTACTGGATGAAAAATTATATCGAAAACTTTCATCTTCAAAAAGGTAAAGGTTTTAGTCATATCGGCTTTTTACAATATTTACTTTGTAATTTTTCTCTTTCAGCAACCATTTTTCAGATGCTAATTGTTCATCTGAATAATCAAGCACAGTACATTCAGCACCCTAAAGCAGTGAATATAGGAATTTGTTGTCCACCACCAGAAGCCAAACCTAATAATTTTTCCTTTAAAAATCTCCAAACCATTCATGAGGAACAAATTTTACTGGTGTAAGCTTTACATCCCAATCTCCATTTAAAGCCTTAATATATTCTTCATGACTTATGGCTCTTCCTCATTCCCAATCTTCTTCTTTAATCCATCTATCTATTGTTGCAGCATTAATATCTTGGTAACTCATTTTATTTTCCTCCCTACAATAGAATTATTGTAAATCAATCCAAAATCTTTTCTTATTTTTCACCATCAACATTTCTAATATCTTCCAATTTAGCATTGGCTGATAAAATAACTTTCTCACTCGCTATATTATCTTCATCACAAGTGATAAGAACTTTTTATTTTTTTAATTCTTTTGCACTTCTCTAAGGCAAGCTTTTTAACATCTGTTTGGCATATCCTTTATTTCTTTCAGTTTTTTCTAACCCCATATCCAATATGTCCACCAACTTGAGTTAGATATTCATTCAGATAATGTCTAATATCTATCATTCCTACAATATAATTATCTTTTTCTCTTACTGCTAAATATGTTGATGAAGGAACAAGTCCTTTAGGAACAGTGTCTTCACAACTTCTCTTTTTAATTCTTCAAACCAAATTTCAATAGAAGAAAATCTATCTAAACCGGCAGAACCATTTATAATAGGGCTTTCTTCTAAGGATTCTTCCTTGTATTTAATAATTTCATCTGCATAAGATAAGTCAGGTTTTACTAAAATAATTTTTATCCATGAACAACCTCCTTTCAAAAAATTTCTGTATATTTGAATAATATCATAAATTGATGAAAAACAAATTTATGTTAATATAGTTTTTAATTTACAATTGATTTTTAAGGAGGATTTTTATGAAGAAAAGTTTTAGAAAAAGACAACATTACTACCTTTACCAGTATATATTATTGGAACTTATGATGAAGATGGGAAAAGCCAATGCTATGAATTTAGCTTGGGAGAACACAATGTGGTTATCATGAAGTTTCATTGAGCATAGCAAAAAGAACATAAGACAATGAAAAATATTTTTATTGAAGAAAGAATTTTACAATAAGTTTAGCAACTAAATCTACAAAAGATATTGCAGATTATTTTTGGAATAGAATCAGGAAATAAAGTGGACAAAATAGAAAAAAATCAGGAGTGCATGTAGTAAAAAGAGTGAAAAATATAGATGCTCCAATTATAGAGGAATTTCCATTGACTCTTGAATGTAAAGTTATAGAAATTCAAGAAGAATTAGGAGATTATAGAGTAATTGCTGAAATTATTAATACACTAGCAGATGAATCTGTATTAAATGAAAAAGGTCAAATAGATGTAGATAAAGTTAGAACTTATAACTTTTGACTCAATAACAAAATTCATATCGTGTACTTGGAGAAAAAGGTTGGACAAGCTTTTAAAGATGGAGCAAAAAAATAAAATAATAAAAAAATCCCACAGAAAACTCTGTGGGATAAATATTGTATATACTTTTGTAATTAACGTTTTGAGAATTGTGGGCTTCTTCTTGCTTTTTTTCTTTCCGTATTTCTTTCTTTCAACCATTCTTGAGTCTCTAGTTAAGAATCCAGCTTCTCTTAAAAGCAGCCTTTTAAACTATCATCAGCAAGTACTAAAGCTCTTGCAACACCGTGTCTGATAGCTCCAGCTTGTCCAGAGTTACCTCCACCAACTACATTTACTTTTAACTGCATATTTGTTTAAAGTTTCTGTTAAATGCTAAAGGTTGTTCAACAATTCTAGAAAGGATTGCTCTTCCACCGAAATATTCGTCCATACCTTTACCGTTTATTTCTACTCCTTGTCCACCAGGAATTAATCTTACTCTTGCTACTGAAGTTTTTCTTCTTCCAGTTCCTAAAAATTGAGTTATTTTTTCTGCCACTGTTCTACCCCCTTATTATAATTCTACCTTATTTGGTTTTTGTGCAGTATGAGAATGTTCTGTTCCTACAAATACTCTAAGTCTTGTTAGTTGTTGTCTTCCCTAATTTGTTTTTTTGGAAGCATTCTCTTAACAGCTAGCATTAAAAAGTTCTTCAGGTTTTTTTAGCTAAGATTTCTCCTAGTTTTCTTGCTCTTATTCCTCCAGGGAATCCAGAGTGATTGTAGTAAACTTTGTCATTTAATTTTTTACCAGTTACAACTAGTTTTTCAACATTAGTAACTACAACATAGTCTCCACCATCAATATGTGGTGTAAATGTTACTTTTTCTTTACCCATTAATTTTTTTAGCAATTTCCACTGCTAATCTTCCTAAAAATTTGTCCTTCTGCATCATAATGGTGCCACTCTCTGACAACATCTTCTTTTCTTTGCATAAAAGTATATTTTTCACTTTTAAATCCTCCTAATATGGTTATATTTTTTTAATATAACGCAACGGTCCTTTGTGAGAAAGGCTTACATCTGACTATTATATTCTTTTTAGATTATGTCAATATATTTGTTTAATTTCATGCTCTTTATTAAAAAAATATTTTTCAGCTATAAGGTTTCCAGCCTTGTCATAAACCTTTACAGATCTCACCATTTTTTTATCTCTATCTTCCATTTGCATAACTTGTCCATTTTTCATAGTATATCTTTGCTACTTACAGATCCATCTATGCTAGGTGAAAGCTCCAATAAAATTTTTTTCCACTTGGATAGTACATAACAGCAGTTGTACCTTTTTAGCTGAATAGATGGTTTTCCACTCTTGTATTCGGCTTGAATAGTATCAGAAGTTAAAAGAAAAAAGAGCAGTTTTTACTAAATTTTCTTTTGAGAACATATCTAAAAAGAGATTTTTTTAGCAGGTTCACCATTTATTTTTAATACCTTCAGCTGAATTAGAGAAAACTTCTTTTCCATTTTCATGATATACAGCTAAATCTGTTTTTATCCATAGTGAATAATTTTTCCACTTGAATAGAAAATAGTCATTTTTACCTTCAATTTGAGATAATAAATCTCCATTTTCATAATATATTTTTCCTGAAATTAATTTTCCTTGAGTGTAATTTAATTCAGAAATGATTTTTTTCCATTTTTCATAGTAAGTAGTTTCAGTACCTTTCAACCTTATTATTCACTATATTAATTTTTCCATATAGTTTTCCACTTGGATAGTATCTTTCTTGAAGTCCATCAGCTAAACCATCTTTAAAGTTTCCTTTTATGATAACACCATCTTTGTATTCTTGTTTTCCATTGGCAAGAACATTGTCTACATACAAGCTACCATTTTTTTCTTTCATAGTTTTTTTACTTGTACTTACATTTTGTAGTTTTTTACTTTCTTTAACTTCGCCTCCTGAGTTACCACCAATATTATCTAGGTTAACACAGGCAGTAAAAATTAATGCTAATAATATAATTCCTTTTTTTCATAAGTCCTCCTATAATCCCCCTATTTAATTTCTTAATCCAGTTTTTAATATCTGTAACTAAATCAAAGCCACCAACTATTTTATCTCCTTCTTCGTTGTAAATAGTTTCTGAGTCTCCATCTATTTCATATAATGGTTTACCATCTCTATAATTTAGAATGCTTCCACCTTCTTTTTCCTTTCATAAAAGGTATTTCCATTTTTAAAGAAAAACTCAGTTTCTCCCTGTGCTATCATTTACTGTTAATAAAGTTTCACCTGTTGAATATAGATAGTTTATAATTTCACTATTAGCATCTATCTTAGCACTAACTTCATTTTTCTTTTTACAAGTTCAAATGTCCCATCATCTAATTTTTAGAGTTGCACCAATGTCTGTTAGATCATCATCTCTCAATTTAGAAATTACTTCATTATTTTCATTATATAGAGTTGTTTCATAAGAGTTACCAATCATTAAAGGATTTTCCATTTTCATGATAATAAATAGATTCTTCTTTTTCAGCATTATAACTTAAGATTAGACTTCCATCATCATAATAAAGTTTTATGTCATCGTTTTCTGTAAAAATTTCCTAGTAAATTACCATTCTTATAGAATAATTCTTTAGATGTCATCTCACCATTCACAAAAGTTTCTTTTGCCATGATACTACCATCTTCATAATATTCTTCAAATAATCCATCAGGCAAACCATTTACAAAAATTTCCCTTTTACTTTGTATTTACCTGTTTTTAAATTCAAATGTTCCAGTAGCTTCTTTTCCATCAGCATCATACATAAGTCCATCTTTTAATTCATATTTTACTCCATCACAGGCAGATAAAAAGCATTGCAAAAATTAATAATAGTGCTGATAATATTTTTCATAAAAACCTCCAATTTATTTTTTTAATTTAATTTTTTACATCTGTAATATTGTCAAAATTACTCATGATTTGTTTTCCATCTCTATCAAAGAACTTCCATTCTCCATTGTTTGATTCGTATAGTAATTTTTCCATCTTTATAGTAAAATCTACTGTTAACTCCATTTACTTTTAATGAAAGTTTGTCCATTTTTAAAGAAGATTTCAGTGTCTCCAGATACAGAACTAGTTGTCATTAACTTTTCTCCTGTTGAGTATAAATAGTTAAAGTTTTCATCCTTATCATCTATTTTTAGCTATGATTTTATTATTTTTAGAATTTCAAATGTTCCATCTTCTAATTCTTTTTAAAAGTTGTTCCAATATTTATTGACTCTCATTTTTACTTCAAATAATGCTTCATTATTTTCATTATATAGAGTTGATTTAGTTCTAGTCATAACAAATAAAAGGATTTCCATTTTCATGGTAGCTTGAACTTTCTCCTGTTTGAAGATTAAAACTCATAACTAATTGTCCATCATCATAGAAAATATCCATTCTTTTATCTTTTAAATAAGTGAACATCAATTTTCCATTTCTATAGTAGAATTCATCTTTTAAATACACACCATTTGAAAAAAAGAGTCTTTGTCATAAGACTTCCATCAGGATAATATATTTCAAGTAGTCCATCAGCTAAACCATTAATAAATTTTCCTTTAGATTTAAAAACCATAAATTGTCAGTTCAAAAGTTCCACTTGCTTCTTTTCCGTTCTCATACATAATTCCATCTTTGAATTCATATTTTACTCTCCCACAAGCAGATAAAGGTATTAAAAGTAATAATAAAAGTATTAATAAAATTTTTCATAAACTCCCTAAGTATAAAAAGGATTAAAAGCTTTTTAACTTTTAACCCCCTTTATTTAATTTTTAATTTATTTTTTACATCTGTAATATTATCAAAATTACTTATGATTTCTTCTCCATCATTACTAAAAGAATTTCCAATTCTCCCTTTAGCTTCATATAATGGTTTTCCATCTTTATAGTTTAGAGTAAAGTTAGTTCCATCTGATTTGAATAAAAACAGTACCATCTTTTAAAAAGAATTTCTGATAAGTTATTAGAACTATTAAAACTCATTAATGGCTCTCCTGTTGAGTATAGATATGTTCCTATTTGTCCATTAGCATCTCATTTTAGCTAGAACTTTATTATCTTTTCAAGTTCATATAGAACCATCTTCTAATTGATTTAAAGTTGCTCTAGATCAACTGGTTGTCCATTATCAATTCTAAATAGCATTTCATTATTTTTCATTAAATATAACAGCCGAATTACCAAGAATAGCCATTAAAGGAACTCCATTTTCATGATAGACTACAGTTTCTCCTGTTTGAAGATTAACACTCATAACTATATTTCCATTTTCATAAAAAGTCTTAAAGCTTCAGTTTCTGAGAAAGCACCCATTAATTGCCCATTTTTATAATATAACTCCTCAGCTACATTTTTTTCCACCTACATAAGCATCTTTTAACATAATGCTTCCATCAGAATAATATTTTTTTCAAATACTCCATCAGGTAGTCCATTTACAAAGTTTCCTTTTACTTTATTTTTTCCTGATTTAAATTCAAAAGTTCCACTAGCCTCTTTTCCATCTCCATATAAAACTCCCTCTTTTAATTCATATTTTACTCCACCACAGGCAGATAATACCATTGCAAAAACTAACAATAGTGCTGACAATATTTTTTTCATATAAACCCTCCATTTAAAAAAATTTTTAATTAATATATATCCCTCAATAAAAATCCATATAATTATATCACATTATTAAAGAAATTAAACTAATCTATATATCTTCAACTTTGTAAGAATTTATAAGAATTTCGTCCCCATCTTCATTATGGAAAATAAGTACCCCTCCCTTAATTCATGTATTGGTTTTCCATCTTTATTGTAGATAGTAAAATCACTTCCCTTATCTTTATAAAGAATCTTTCGATTTTTAGAGAAAATTAGAGTTTCAGAAGTTGTAGCGTTACCCATATACATAGGTTCTCCAGTTGGATAGAAAGAAATAAAAACCTATTTTATCATCAAACCTGAGCATAACTTTATCATCCACTATTATTTCAGAGAGACCATTCTCTAAATTTTTTGTTATTACATTTGAATCTACTTCTTTTCCGTTTTTCAACTTTAGGCAAAATTGCATTGTTTTTCATTATATGTAGTAGGGTCTGCATATGTAAATATGAATGGATTTCCATTTTCTTGATATAAAAATAGTTTCATTCTTATCAGCATCATAACTTTCAACAAGGCTTCCATCTTTGTTGAAAATTTTCATATATTTACTGTCTGCAATGATTGCTAGAGTCTCTCCACTTTTTATAATATACTTCTATTTTTGAAACTATTCCATCTTTTTACTTCATTTTTATCAAAATACTTTCCATCAGGATAATATCCTTCAAATAGTCCATTAGCCAAACCATTTATATATTTTTGCTCTAGTTTTATAACCATTTAATTTAAATTCAAATATTCCAGTAGCTTCTTTTTCCATCGGCATATAAAAACCCATCTATGAACTCATATTTTACTCCGCCACAGGCAGATAATAGCATTACAAAAAAATTAATAGTAGTACTGATAATATTTTTCATATAAACCCTTTATTTTAAAAAATTTTTTTAATTAATATGTAAATCTCTCAATAAAAATCCATATAATTATATCACATTATTAAAAATATTAATAAAAATATTGAAAAATTTTTCATAAACATCTCCTTAAATTAATCTATTTTTAATATCTTCAACTTTGTAAGAATTCATAAGAATTTCGTCACCATTTTCATTATAGTATTTAGTTATCCCTTCATTTAATTCATGTATTGGTTTCTCATCTTTATGATAGAGAATAAATTCTTTCCCATTACTTTTTAAAAAAATATTTCCATTTTTAAAGAAAAATTGAGTTTCAACAGTTGAAGAATTAGTTGTAATCATTGGCTCTCCAGTTGAATAGAAATAAGTTAAAATACCTGTATTGTCATCCATTTTAGCTATAACTTTATCATCCATTATAATTTCAGAGAGACCATTTCCTACATTTTTATTATCATATCTAAATTTACTTCTTCCCCATTTTCCTCTTTAGACAAAAATTTCACTGTTTTCATTATATATACTAGAGTCCCTACCTATAGTAATTACGAATGGCTTTTCCATTTTCATGATATATTATATTTTTTTATCTTTATCAGCATCATAACTTTCAACTAAGCGTCCATCTTTATCAAAAAGTTTTTAGATATTTGCCATCTGTAGCAGTTGCTAGAGTCTCCCCACTTTTATAGAATATTTCTTCTTTTATAAGAGTTCCATCTTTGAATTCATCTTTTATAAAAATACTTCCATCAGGATAATATCTTTCAAATAGTCCATCAGGCAAAACCATTTATATATTTTCCTTTGGTTTTTATAACTGTTTAATATAAACTCAAATGTTCCAGTAGCTTCTTTTCCATTAGCATACATAGTCCCATCTTTTAATTCATATTTTTATTTCGCACAAGCAGTTAACAATAAAATAGCAGAAAATGATAATAGAATTAATAAAATCATAAAAACTCCTCCAATTAATTTTTTTACTAAATCTTAGCACTCTAAAAATACTGTCAAATAAAGAAAAATATTTTATAGATTTAGCTATGATTTATAATTATAAATTTATAAAGATTGTAATTTTTACAAATTTATATTCTAAAAAATTTTAGTATATTTAAATGATGAATTTATAAAAACATTCATAAAAGTAATATTAATATTCGTAATTAAAAAATTAAATAAAGAGAAATAAAAAAATAGCAATAATATGAAATAAAATAAAACATATTTAACAAAAATCAAAAAATTATAGCTTATTACAAAAATTTTTTGATGCTTTTATTTAAGAATAAAATAACACTAAAAACTTGAAAAATGAATGAAAAAGTATACAAAAAGCTTGAAAAACATTAAAAATATGATAAAATTAATGTCAACAAAATTAGTATATTATAGCTGTCCAAAAATAAAATAACAGCTATAATAAAGATGGAAAGTGGGAAAATACATAGTCTAAAAATACATTAGTTTATGCATAAAAGGAGAGAATGAATAACAAAGAGAGAGACGAAAAATTTCTGAAATCTTGGTTAAAAAGAAAATCAGTATAACAACTTCTACGGTTGTTGGTTTTTAATTACTGGTGCGGTAGGAGGCGGAGCAGCCTATGGAGCAGGAAATAGAGCTGGAACTGGAGGAAATAACAATTCTGTAGCATGGGGTCAAGGATCAGTGTAGATAATGATTCAGTGGCTGTAGGAGCTAATGCCAGAGCAGTCTCAGCATCAGGAGGAGTTCCAGCAGTAACATCAAAAGGAGTAGCAATAGAGAATAATGCTAAAAGCTGAAGGAAGTATCAGTATAGGAGAATTGTCTTCTTCAAATCACTTCGGAGTAGCGATAGGATATAATGCAGGTGCTCAAAATACTACAACTGGTGCTTCTTTTGCAAATGTGACAATAGGAGCAAATACAAGGGTTGGAGTACAAGGAGGGACTCAAGCTGCACAAGGTATAGCAATAGGAAGTGGAATACAAGCTCATGAAGGAGCTTGGGCAAAAGGAGATCAATCTATAGCGATAGGAGCAAATACAGAGTCTACAGGAGATTCATCTATAGCAATAGGAGGAGATGATCTGAAGTCTGTATCTAATAAAACTTCTTCATATAGTGATGCAAGATTTGATAAAAATGGAAATAAAATAGGTGGAAACTCAAATAATACAGCTAGTGTAAATAATATATTTAGTAGACTTACAGGAAGAGGAGCCATTCTTAATGGTGGAATAGGAACGGATGGTACGAACTATAGCCAATGGAGAAATACTCAGTCAGGACAAGGAGGAGTAGCTCTTGGAGTAAAAATCTATATCAGGAGATATAGCATTAGCTATAGGAACATTCTCTGAAGCGACAGGAACTAACTCAGTTGCTATAGGTACGGGAGCTCAAACTCCACAATCAGGGCAGTAGCAATAGGAGGAGGATCTCACAACTAATGGTCTTCAAGGTAGACAAATAACTGATGCAGATATAACACTTACAGATGGAACTACTATGGCTTTTAACTAATTTTGCTGGAGCAAGTGGAGTTTTAGAAGGAAGTATGGTTTCTTTTGGTAAGGCTGGTAATGAACGTCAATTAAAAACATATAGCACCTGGAGAAGTTACAGCTACAAGTACAGATGGAATCAATGGTTCTCAATTATTTGCAGTAGCTAAAAATTAGGTGATGATATTAGCAAATTTAAATATGTTTCTATAAAATCGAATGATGCAGGAAACAAATTAAATGATGGAGCAACAGCAAATAATGCTATTGCTATAGGCCTAATGCTTCAACAAAAAGTTGAAAAGTGGAGTATCTTTAGGAGATGGAGCTAATGTACTTCCAGGACCTACAAAAGATAAAGCTGGAACTTTATTACAATCAGTAATAACTTCAGGTTCAGGAGTAGCTATTGGTAAAAATGCTACAGCAACACAAGCTGGGGGTAGCTATAGGAGACACTTCTTCTACAGTTACATCAGGTATAGCTATAGGTAGAGAAGCAAAAGTAACAAATAAATATGAAGCAGCTTCAGGGCCATATGTAGTAGGAGATAGCCAAGATGGGTATCTTAACTATGATCGTGTACAAAAACCCTGATAATTTACAATATAGCAAAACAGAAGCTACAGGAAATAATATATTCAGTCCAGACAGATATAATGGACAAGGTATTGCAATTGGATATAAAGCAGAATCAAATATGTTTGGTACAAGTTTAGGTAATAGTGCAGTTGCAAAAACAAGGTGGACTAGCTTTAGGAACTTTCTCTAGAGCTGAAGGAGCAACAGCAACAGCTATAGGTTTAGGTGCTAACTCTAGTGGAGCTAGAGGAATAAGTATGGGTAGACAAGCTTCTGCAACTACAGCTGATTCAGTAGCAATAGGTACAGGAGCAAGAGGTGGAGCTCTAGTGCTGGAGGAAGTGTAGCAGTAGGGGAGGAGCAGCAGCGACTGGAACTCAAGCTATAGCAATTGGAGGTCTTTATGGTAATGACCTTTATTCGTCATCTGCAACAAAAGATGGAGCAGGAAACTTAACTAAAAATACTCAAGCTAGTGGAGAAGCTTCTATAGCTATGGGGGTTAATACAAAGGCAACAGGTAAACAAGCATTAGCAATGGGATCAGATGCTCAAGCTAAAGAAGAAGCTTCTATAGCTATGGGGGTTAATGCAGTAAGTGAAAATGGAATAGCAATGAGGAAAGATTCTATAAGTGGAAAAAGATGCTAGTGTATCTGTTGGTCTAGGAGCAAACAGTAACGCTGGAGGAATAGCAGTAGGGAAAAATGCAAAGTCTAAGTCTACAACTTCTATAGGAATAGGAGAAGGAGCAATTGCTAATGCTAATAGTGTTGTAATAGGAACAAATACTAACTCAGGGACAGGAAGAAATGCTGTTTTAATAGGAGACGGATCTTCAGTAGGTACACCTACACCTGGATTAGGAGGAAATGCAACAGGAGTAATATCTATAGGGCAAAATGCAGGTAAAGATAGTGCAGGACCCTAATCTTATGAGTACTATTAATTTAGGGGTCTAATACAAAAAGTAGGAGATGCTGCAAGAAGAACAGTACTTGCTCAATCAATAGCAATAGGTAGTGGGAATAGTCCAGGACAAGGAGCTTGGGCTAGAGGAGATCAATCAATATCAATAGGTTCTGATACTGAAGCAACAGGAGACTCATCAATAGCAATAGGTGGTGATGATCTAGTTAATGTCTCAAAAAGCAAGCTCTAGTTATAGTGAAGCTAAATTTGATAAAAATGGTAATCCAATAGGAGGATCATCAACTCAAACAGCGACTATAAATAATATATTTAGCAAACTTACAGGAAGAGGGGCTATACTTGCTGGAGGAACAGGAACAGACGGTAGAACTTATGACAAATATAGTGGTACAAAATCAGGACAAGGAGCAGTAGCTCTTGGAGTAAAAAGCTCAATCAGGAGATATAGCTCTAGCAATAGGGTACTATGGCTGAAGCTACAGGAACAAACTCAGTTGCAATAGGTACAGGAGCTCAAGCGCTTCAATCTAACGCTGTTGCAATAGGTGGAGGTTCTACAACTTTTGGAATCCAAGGAAGACAAGTAAAAGATGCAGATATAACACTTGCAGATGGAACTACTATGAACTATAGTGGTTTTGCTGGAGCAGATAATGTTTTAGAAGAAGCATGGTTTCTTTTTTGGTAGAGAAGGTAAAGAACGTCAATTAAAACATATAGCACCAGGAGAAATCTCAGCTACAAGTACAGATGGAATCAATGGTTCTCAACTATATGCAGTTGCTAAGACACTTGGAGAAGGATGGAAAGCAGATGCAGGTGGAAACAAAAATTGGTTCGTCTACATTGACATCAGTTAAACCAGGAAATACTGTAGTTTATTCAGCAGGTTTCTAACTTACAAGTTAAACAAAACTGTAGATGCTACTAATGGTAAGCAAACTTATGAATATAGTTTAAATAAAGATTTAACAGGATTAGATTCAGTAACAACTAAAAACTATAACAATTCCAGGAGCAACACCAGGAACAAATGATGTAGTAATAGGAAAAGATGGAATCAATGCTGGAAGTAAACCAATAACAAATGTAGCACCAGGAGTAAATGGAACAGATACGGTAAATAAAAACCAATTAGATCAAAAATTGGAGATAACACAATCAAATTAGGTGGAGATAAAGGAACGACAGGAACACAAAAATTTATCACAAGCTGGAGGTCTTCAATTTAATATAAAAAGGTGGTGATGGATTAGAAACATCAACATCTGGAACAGATGTAACAGTTCAATTAGATACTGTAACAAAACAAAAACTAAATAAAGCAGTATTACCATTAAAATTCAGTGGAGATGACTATGATCCGTTTGATGAAGTAAGCACTGTAGTGTCTAAGGAATTAGGACAAAAATTAGAAATAGTTGGAGGAGCAGATACTACAGATCCTACAAAATTATCTAATAATAATATTGGTACTATGGTAGATGGTACTGGAAAAAGTAAATATAAAAACTTGCAAAAAGAGTTAAAAGACTTAACATCTGCTGAATTCAAAAACACCAGCAGGAGATAAGACAGTAATAAATGGAGATGGATTAACAGTAACTCCAGTAGCTCCAGGAGCAGCACCAATTTCTGTAACTAAAGACGGAATCAGTGCAGGAGATAAGAAAGTAACTAATGTAGCGCCAGGAACTATAAGTGCAACATCAAAAAGATACAATAAATGGTTCTCAATTCCATGGGTTAGCTAAAAATACTATCCAATTAGGTGGAGATAATGCTACAACAACAAATACTCAAACACTAGATAAAACTGGTGGAATTAAATTCGACATAGTTGGGGCAAATGGAATTACTACAGAAGCTAAAGATGGAAAAGTAACTGTATCAGTAGATAGCTTTCAAAAAATATCAGCTGGAAACAGTAAATTAAGTTACACAGCAAATGGAGATACAACTAAACAAGAAGTTAAACTATCTGATGGATTAAATTTCACAGATGGAAACTTAACAACTGCAAGTGTAGCAGCAAATGGAGTAGTAAAATATGGTGTAAAAACATCAGCGCTAACATCAACACCAGATGGAAAAGTGACAGTTCCAACAACAGACGGAGTAGCAAACAGCTAAAGATGTAGCTAATGCAATAAATAACTCAGGATGGCAAGCAAATGCAGATGCAACAGGAACAGGGGGTAAAAACTGGAACTCCAAGTGCAAAAACTAGTTAAAAATGGATCAACAGTATCTTATGTAGCTGGAGATAATTTAACAGTAGCACAAGCTGTTGATACAAAATGGAAATCATAAATATACATATAGTTTAAATAAAGATTTAAAAGACTTAGATTCAGTAACAACTAAGACTATAACAATTCCAGGAGCAACACCAGGAACAAAATGATGTAGTAATAGGAAAAGATGGAATCAATGCTGGAAGTAAACCAATAACAAATGTAGCACCAGGAGTAAATGGAACTGATGCGGTTAACAAAAACCAATTAGATCAAAAATTGGAGATAACACAATTAAATTAGGTGGAGACACAGGAACAACAGCTACACAAAATTTATCTAAAGCTGGAGGTCTTCAATTTAATGTAGTAGGAGCTAATGGAATAGAAACATCAGCAGCAGGAACAGATGTAACAGTTAAATTAGATGCAGCAACAAGAGGAAAAATAGATAATGCAGCAGATAAGAATTTATCTAATTTAACACCAGCAGGAAAAGATGTAATAAAAGATACAGCAGCTTGGAAAGTAAAAGCAAATAGTAATGCAGCTGAAACAGTAAAAGGTGGAGACGAAGTAGTATTTAAAGATGGAGCTGGAGTAACAATCACACAAAATGGTAAAGAGTTTACAATAGCAGCAGATACATCTAAGATTTCAAAAGATACTAAGATAAGCTACACAGCAAATGGAGCAGCGCCTAAGAAAGAAGTTTCATTAGCAGATGGATTCAACTTTGAAAATGGAAACTTAACAACAGCAAGTGTTGATACAGCAGGGAAAAAGTAAAATATGATGTAAAAAAACATCAGCGCTAACATCAACACCAGATGGAAAAGTGACAGTTCCAACAACAGACGGAGTAGCAACAGCTAAAGATGTAGCTAATGCAATAAATAACTCAGGATGGCAAGCAAATGCAGATGCAACAGGAACAGGTATAAAAACTGGAACTCCAAGTGCAAAACTAGTTAAAAATGGATCAACAGTATCTTATGTAGCTGGAGATAATTTTAACAGTAGCACAAGCTGTTGATACAAATGGAAATCATAAATATACATATAGTTTAAATAAAGATTTAAAAGACTTAGATTCAGTAACAACTAAGACTATAACAATTCCAGGAGCAACACCAGGAACAAATGATGTAGTAATAGGAAAAAGATGGAATCAATGCTGGAAAGTAAAACCAATAACAAATGTAGCACCAGGAGTAAATGGAACTGATGCGGTTAACAAAAACCAATTAGATCAAAAATTGGAGATAACACAATTAAATTAGGTGGAGACACAGGGATCAACAGCCACACAAAAATTTATCTAAAGCTGGAGGTCTTCAATTTAATGTAGTAGGAGCTAATGGAATAGAAACATCAGCAGCAGAACAGATGTAACAGTTAAATTAGATGCAGCAACAAGAGGAAAAAAATAGATAATGCAGCAGATAAGAATTTATCTAATTTAACACCAGCAGGAAAAGATGTAATAAAAAGATACAGCAGCTTGGAAAGTAAAAAGCAAATAGTAATGCAGCTGAAACAGTAAAAGGTGGAGACGAAGTAGTATTTAAAGATGGAGCTGGGGTAACAATAACTCAAAATGGTAAAGAGTTTACAATAGCAGCAGATACATCTAAGATCTCAAAAGATACTAAGATAAGCTACACAGCAAATGGAGCAGCGCCTAAGAAAGAAGTTTCATTAGTAGATGGATTCAACTTTGAAAATGGAAACTTAACAACAGCAAGTGTTGATACAGCAGGAAAAGTAAAATATGATGTAAAAACATCAGCGCTAACATCAACACCAGATGGAAAAGTGACAGTTCCAACAACAGACGGAGTAGCAACAGCTAAAGACGTAGCTAATGCAATAAATAACTCAGGATGGCAAGCAAATGCAGATGCAACAGGAACAGGTGTAAAAACTGGAACTCCAAGTGCACAATTAGTTAAAAATGGATCAACAGTAACTTATGTAGCTGGAAATAACTTAACAGTAGCACAAGCTGTTGATACAAATGGAAATCATAAATATACATATAGTTTAAATAAAGATTTAAAAGACTTAGATTCAGTAACAACTAAGACTATAACAATTCCAGGAGCAACACCAGGAACAAATGATGTAGTAATAGGAAAAAGACGGAATCAGCGTAGGAAATAAAGTTATCAAAGATGTAGCACCAGGAGTAAATGGAACTGATGCAGTGAATAAAAATCAATTAGATCAAAAATTGGAGATAACACAATAAAATTAGGTGGAGATAGAGAACAACAGCTACACAAAAATTTATCTAAAGCTGGAGGTCTTCAATTTAATGTAGTAGGAGCTAATGGAATAGAAACATCAGCAGCTGGAACAGATGTAACAGTTAAATTAGATGCAGCAACAAGAGGAAAAATAGATAATGCAGCAGATAAGAATTTATCTAATTTAACACCAGCAGGAAAAGATGTAATAAAAAGATACAGCAGCTTGGAAAAGTAAAAAGCAAATAGTAATGCAGCTGAAACAGTAAAAAGGTGGAGACGAAGTAGTATTTAAAGATGGAGCTGGGTAACAATAACTCAAAATGGTAAAAGAGTTTACAATAGCAGATACATCTAAGATCTCAAAAGATACTAAGATAAGCTACACTGCAAATGGAGCAGCGCCCTAAGAAAGAAGTTTCGTTAGCAGATGGATTCAACTTTGAAAATGGAAACTTAACGAACAGCAAGTGTTGATACAGCAGGAAAAAGTAAAGTATGATGTAAAAACATCAGCGCTAACATCAACACCAGATGGAAAAAGTAACAGTTCCAACAACAGACGGAGTAGCAACAGCTAAAGACGTAGCTAATGCAATAAATAACTCAGGATGGCAAGCAAATGCAGATGCAACAGGAACAGGTATAAAAACTGGAACCCAAGCGCAAAAACTAGTTAAAAATGGATCAACAGTAACTTATGTAGCTGGAAATAATTTAACAGTAGCACAAGATGTTGATACAAATGGAAATCATAAATATACATACAGTTTAAAATAAAAATCTAAAAAGACTTAGATTCAGTAACAACTAAGACTATAACAATTCCAGGAGCAACACCAGGAACAAAATGATGTAGTAATAGGAAAAGATGGAATCAGCGCAGGAAATAAAGTTATCAAAGATGTAGCACCAGGAGTAAAATGGAAACAGATGCAGTTAACAAAAACCAATTAGATACTGCAACTAATGACTTAATTAATAAGGGAATGAACTTCAGTGCAGATGACTATGATCCAGCAACTGCAAATACAACTGTTTCTAAGAAACTAGGTGAAAGATTAGAAATAGTTGGAGGAGCAGATAAAACTAAATTATCTGATAACAACATTGGATCAGTAGTAGATAATACTGGAAAAATAAATGTAAAACTTGCAAAAAGAGTTAAAAGATTCTAACATCTGCTGAATTCAAAACACCAGCAGGAGATAAGACAGTAATAAATGGAGATGGATTAACAGTAACTCCATCGACAGCAGGAGCAACACCAGTATCTGTAACTAAAGATGGAATCAGTGCAGGAGATAAGAAAATAACTAATGTAGCACCAGGAACTATTAGTAAGACATCAACAGATGCAATAAATGGTTCTCAATTATATAACTTTAGCTTCAAACACTATCCAATTAGGGTGGAGATAATGCAACAACTACAGCTACTCAAACACTAGATAAAAATGGTGGAATCAAGTTTGATATAGTTGGAGCAAATGGAATTACTACAGAAGCTAAAAGATGGAAAAAGTAACTGTAAAAGTTGATAGTTCAACAATAGGAACAAACTCTAGTTGAAATATACAGCAAAATGGAGATGCACCCTAAACAAGAAGTAACATTAGCAGATGGGTTAAACTTCAAAAAAATGGTAACTTTACAACAGCAACTGTAGGAGCAAATGGAGAAGTTAAGTACGACACTGTAACTCAAACTCTAAGTGTAAGTCCAGATGGAAAAGCAGGATTACCAAATCCAGCAACACCAGGAGCAACAACTCCAAACGGATTAGTAACAGCACAAGATGTTGCAAATGCATTAAATAGTGTAGGATGGAATGCAACAGCAGATGCAACAGGAACAGGGTAAAAACTGGAACTCCAAGTGCACAATTAGTTAAAAATGGATCAACAGTATCTTATGTAGCTGGAGATAATTTAACAGTAGCACAAGATGTAACAGCTGGAGATCACAAATATACATATAGTCTAAATAAAGTGTTAAAAGACTCTAACGTCAGCTGAATTTAAAAACACCAGCTGGAGACAAGACAGTAATAAATGGAGATGGATTAACAGTAACTCCATCGACAGCAGGAGCAACACCAGTATCTGTAACTAAAGATGGAATCAGTGCAGGAGATAAGAAAATAACTAATGTAGCACCAGGAACTATTAGTAAGACATCAACAGATGCAATAAATGCTTCTCAATTATATAACTTAGCTTCAAAACACTATCCAATTAGGTGGAGATACGCAACAACTACAGCTACTCAAACACTAGATAAAAATGGTGGAATCAAGTTTGATATAGTTGGAGCAAATGGAATTACTACAGAAGCTAAAGATGGAAAAGTAACTGTAAAAGTTGATAGTTCAACAATAGGAACAAACTCTAAGTTGAAATATACAGCAAATGGAGATGCACCTAAACAAGAAGTAACATTAGCAGATGGGTTAAACTTCAAAAATGGTAACTTTACAACAGCAACTGTAGAGCAAATGGAGAAGTTAAGTATGATACTGTAACTCAAGGTCTAAATGTAAGTCCAAAATGGAAAAGCAAGTTTTACAAATCCAGCAACACCAGGAGCAACAACTCCAAATGGATTAGTAACAGCACAAGATGTTGCAAATGCATTAAATAGTGTAGGATGGAATGCAACAGCAGACGCAACAGGAACAGGTGTAAAAACTGGAACTCCAAGTGCACAATTAGTTAAAAATGGATCAACAGTATCTTATGTAGCTGGAAATAACTTAACAGTAGCACAAGATGTTGATACAAATGAAAATCATAAATATACATATAGTTTAAATAAAGATTTAAAAGACTTAGATTCAGTAACAACTAAGACTATAACAATTCCAGGAGCAAACACCAGGAACAAATGATGTAGTAATAGGAAAAGACGGAATCAGCGCAGGAAATAAAGTTATCAAAGATGTAGCACCAGGAGTAAATGGAACAGATGCAGTTAACAAAAACCAATTAGATACTGCAACTCATGACTTAATTAATAAGGGAATGAACTTCCAGTGCAGATGACTATGATCCAGCAACTGCAAATACAACTGTTTCTAAGAAACTAGGTGAAAGATTAGAAAATAGTTGGAGGAGCAGATAAAAACTAAATTATCTGATAACAACATTGGATCAGTAGTAGATAATACTGAAAAATAAATGTAAAACTTGCAAAAAGAGTTAAAAGACTTAACATCTGCTGAATTCAAAAACACCAGCAGGAGATAAGACAGTAATAAATGGAGATGGATTAACAGTAAGTCCAGCAACTCCAACAACAAGTCCAATATCTGTAAATCTAAAAGATGGAATCAGTGCAGGAGATAAGAAGGTAACAAATGTAGCACCAGGAACTATTAGTAAGACATCAACAGATGCAACAAATGGCTCTCAATTATATAATTTAGCTTCAAACACTATCCAATTAGGTGGAGATAAAGCTACAACTACAGCTACTCAACAACTAGATAAAAATGGTGGAATCAAGCTTTGATATGAAGTTGAGCAAATGGAATTACTACAGAAGCTAAAGATGGAAAAAGTAACTGCATCAGTAGATACTTCAACAATTGGAGCAAATACTAAATTGAAATATAAATCTAACTCAGATAGCTGCAACAGCGCAAGAAGTAAAACTATCTGATGGATTAGATTTCAAAAATGGAAAACTTTACAACAGCAAACTCGTAGGAGCAAATGGAGAAGTTAAGTATGATACTGTAACTCAAGGTCTAAATGTAAGTCCAAATGGAAAAAGCAAGTTTACCAAATCCAGCAACTCCAGGAGGAACAATACCAAATGGATTAGTAACAGCACAAGATGTTGCAAATGCATTAAATAGTGTAGGATGGAATGCAACAGCAGATGCGACAGGAACAGGGGTAAAAACTGGAACTCCAAGTGCACAACTAGTTAAAAATGGATCAACAGTATCTTATGTAGCTGGAGATAACTTAACAGTAGCACAAGATGTAACATCTGGAGATCACAAATATACATATAGTCTAAATAAAGTATTAAAAGACTTAACATCAGCTGAATTTTAAAACACCAGCTGGAGATAAGACAGTAATAAATGGAGATGGATTAACAGTAAGTCCAGCAACTCCAACAACAAGTCCAATATCTCATAACTAAAAGATGGAATCAGTGCAGGAGATAAAGTTGTTAAAAATGTAGCACCAGGAACTATAAGTTCAACATCAACAGATGCAATAAATGGTTCTCAATTATATAAGTTAGCTACAAACACTATCCAATTAGGTGGAGATAATGCAACAACTACAGCTACTCAACAACTAGATAAAACTGGAGGAATCAAGTTTGATATAGTTGGAGCAAAATGGAATTACTACAGAAGCTAAAGATGGAAAAGTAACTGTAAAAAGTAGATGCTGCAACTATAGGAGCAAATACTAAATTGAAGTACAAATCTAACTCAGATGCAGCAACTTCACAAGAAGTAAAACTAGCTGATGGATTAGATTTCAAGAATGGTAACTTCACAACAGCAACTGTAGGAGCAAATGGAGAAGTTAAATATGATACTGTAACTCAAACTCTAAGTGTAAGTCCAGATGGAAAAGCAAGTTTACCAAATCCAGCAACACCAGGAGCAACAACACCAAATGGATTAGTAACAGCACAAGATGTTGCAAATGCATTAAATAATGTAGGATGGAATGCAACAGCATCAGCAGTTGGAACAGGAGTAGCATCAGGAAGCCCAAGTGCACAACTAGTTAAAAATGGATCAACAGTATCTTATGTAGCTGGAGATAACTTAACAGTGGCACAAGATGTAACAGCTGGAGATCACAAATATACATATAGTCTAAATAAAGTGTTAAAAGACTTAACATCAGCTGAATTTAAAACAGCAGCAGGTGACAAGACTGTAATAAATGGAGATGGATTAACAGTAAGTCCAGCAACCCAGGAACTGCACCAATATCTATAACTAAAGATGGAATCAGTGCAGGAGATAAAGTTAGTTAAAAATGTAGCACCAGGAACTATAAGTTCAACATCAACAGATGCAATAAATGGTTCTCAATTCCATAAGTTAGCTACAAATACTATCCAATTAGGTGGAGATAATGCAACAACTACAGCTACTCAACAACTAGATAAAGCTGGAGGAATCAAGTTTAATATAGTTGGAGAAAATGGAATTACAACAAAAGCAACTGGAGATAAAGTAACTATAGGAGTAGATACTTCAACAATAGGTGCAAACATTAAATTGAAGTATAAATCTAATTCAGATGCAGCAACAGCTCAAGAAGTAAAACTATCTGATGGATTAGATTTCAAAAATGGAAACTTTACAACAGCAACTGTAGGAGCAAATGGAGAGGTTAAATATGACACTGTAACTCAAACTCTAAGTGTAAGTCCAGATGGAAAAGCAGGATTACCAAAATCCAGCAACACCAGGAGCAACAACACCAAATGGATTAGTAACAGCACAAGATGTTGCAAATGCATTAAATAGTGTAGGATGGAATGCAACAGCAGATGCAACAGGAACAGGTGTAAAACTGGAACCCAGAGCACAACTAGTTAAAATGGATCAACAGTATCTTATGTAGCTGGAGATAACCTAGCAGTAGAACAAAATGTTGATGCAAATGGAAATCATAAATATACATATAGTTTAAATAAACAATTAAAAGACTTTAACATCAGCAGAATTTGTTAACCCAACAAGTGGAAACAAAACTGTAGTAAATGGTGATGGATTAACAATAACTCCATCAACTCCAGGAGCTAAAAATATTTCTATCACAAAAGATGGAATCAGTGCTGGTGATAAGAAGATCACTGATGTAGCAGATGGAGACATTACTCCAACATCGAAAGATGCAATAAATGGTTCTCAATTATATAAACTAGCATTCTAATACTATAAGTTTAGGTGGAGATAATGCAACAGTAACAGCTACACAACAATTGAATAAAAATGGTGGAATTAAATTCAACATAGTTGGAGATAATGGAATCATAACAGAAGCTAAAAGATGATAAAGTAATAGTAAGAGTAAATCCTGCAACTATAGGGTCTAACATTACTTTAAAAATATGCAGCTAATGGTGCAAACGGTCAAACAGTTAAATTATCAGATGGATTAAACTTCCAAGATGGTAATTTCACTAAGGCAAAAGTGTTGATGCACAAGGTAAAGTAAAAATATGACACTGTTACTCAAGCTATAGCACCAACAGCAGATGGAACAGCTCAAGTAGCACCAGGATCAACTCCAGGATTAGCTACATCAGCAGATGTTGTAAAATGCTATAAATAACAGTGGATGGAAAGCTACTGCAGGTGGAAACGTAAGTGGAACACCTACATCAACACTAGTAAAGAATGGTCAAGAAGTAGAATTTAATGCTGGAGATAACTTAAAAGTAAAACAAACTATAGATCCTACAACAGGAAAACAAACTTATGAATATAGTTTAAATAAAAGACTTAACAGGATTAAATTCAGCAGAATTTACTAATGCAGCAGGAGATAAAACTAAGATAACTGCAGGAAATACTGAATATACAAAATGCAGCTGGGGGACAAAACTGTTGTTAATGCAGGTGGATTAACAATAAGTTCATCAACACCAGGAGCTAAAGATATATCTGTAACAAAAGATGGTATCAGTGCAGGAGACAAAGTTATTAAAAAAATGTTGCAGCAGGTGAAATGATACAGATGCAGTAAACGTATCTCAATTAAAAGATGTTGATAATAAGATTACTAATGTTAACAACACTATAAATAAAGGTCTAAACTTCAAAGGAAATACTGGAGCAACAGTAAACAAACAATTAGGAGATACTCTTGAAATTGTTGGAGAAGGAACTAAGGCTGACAGTGAATACAGTGGACAAAAATCTAAAAAGTAGTTGAAGATAATGGTAAAATTAGTTGTTAAGATGGATAAAAATCTAAAAATCTGATACAGTAACAGCTGATACTGTAAATACAAATCAGTAACAGTTGGAGCACCAGGTAAAAGATGGAGTAATAACTGTAAAAAGATGCTAACGGGAAAAGATGGAGTATCTATCAATGGAAAAGATGGTTCTATTGGACTTAATGGAAAAGATGGATCATCAGCAACAATTACTACAGTTCAAGGTAACCCAGGAGTAAATGGAACACCAGGAACAACTATGGATAGAATTCAATACACTGATAATTCTGGAACTCCTCATCAAGTAGCAACATTAGATGATGGAATGAAGTATGGTGGAGACACTGGAGCAGTTATCAACAAGAAACTAAATCAACAAGTTAACGTAGTTGGAGGAATTACAGATGTAACAAAACTAGCTGCTAATGACAACATAGGTGTTGTATCAGATGGTTCTAACAACTTAAAAGTAAGACTTGCTAAAGATTTAGATGGACTAGAATCTGTAAAAGTTAGAGATACTGCTGGAAATTCAACAGTAGTAAAAGGAGATGGAGTAACTATAACATCATCAAGTGGAGATACAGTAAGCCTAACTGATAAAGGTTTAGATAACGGTGGAAATGTTATAACAAATGTTGCAGCTGGTAAAGATGGAACAGACGCTGTTAACGTAGATCAATTAAATCAAACTGTAGGTAACGTTGTTAATGCAGCAGGAGATGCAATTGCTCATGTTAATAATAAGGTTGATAAGTTAGGAGATAGAGTAAATAAAGGACTTTGCAGGAGCAGCAGCAATGGCAGGACTAGAATTTATGGATATCGGAATTAACCAAGCAACAGTAGCAGCAGCAGTTGGAGGATATGAGGTACTCATGCAGTTGCAGTTGAGTTCAAGCAGCTCCCTACTGAAAACACAAGAATAAATGCAAAAGTTTCTATGACTCCAGGAAGCGTACAGAAACTATGTACTCTGTTGGAGCATCATATAGATTCAACTGGAGATAATTTAAGTTTAAATATCTCAAAGTTTGAAAGGGTAAATATCTTTGGGTATTTACCTTTCAAACATTTTTAATAGTTATCTAAATTGAAATATTTCTAATGAAAACTTGTAATTTTATAAGTTTTGTTCTATAATATTGCTGTTTTGAAAGTTGGAATAATTTATAATGATTATATTTTAAAAATGAGGAGAAAAATAAATGAAAAAGGAATTAAAATTTTGCTTTTATGTTATTAGCTGTATTTTTACTGGATGTTTTTGCTTCAAATGTAGATCTTAAAGCTCAAAAGATATATGCAAGAGAATATAAAGGAATGAAGATAGAATTAAGTCGTTCTGATTTAAGTGGAATTTTTGTAGATATACAAAATATGAGTAATAAAGATATAAACTATTGTTTGGAAGGAATCAACTTTAGGTGGATCAAGAATAATAAGACATGATGCTATTGTATATCCTGCTTTAAATGATGAAAATACTAGTTATAACTGAATTACAAAGAAAAAAACTTTTTGTTATTCATAGAGCAGAAGATTTCTACTATGTAGACCCTGTTCTATATGCTCAAAGTGGAGTTAGAATAAAAACCTTTAAAATTCCCCAGTTGAGTTAAAATTAGTTATAAAAACTAATGGAGATAAAAGAAACTCTATCTATTTTTCTTAGATAATAACTATAGAAGCGATGAAGATAGCTAAATCTGAAAGATATAAAGAAGATGCTTATGATAAACAAAAGAAAAGTAGATGCTAAGAATTTAGATAAAAGATTATGAAAAACAAAAATAAATAGAAGAGATAAAGTGGATGATCTTCCTGATGCAAAAAGTAGTTAAAGAAAATCCACCTGTTCAAGATGAATTATATATTAACCATAGAACAAAAATAAATAATAAAATAAAGTCAGGAAATTAAATCCTGACTTTTTATTTTATTACATCACTTATTTTACTAAGTGATGTCTGGGGATGTCTTATCTAAGTTTATTTAATTTGTTGTCCATTTTTGAAAGTAGCTTGTTGAAGTAATTTACCATTTTCATCGTAAGCTTTTGCAACTCCATCTCTTTCACCATTTTTATAGTTTTCTTCATAAATACTTTTCCATTTGGATAGTAGCTTCTTCCAAGTCCTTCTGCTTTACCATTTTTATAGTTAAGTTCCATTTTTAATTTACCATCTTCATAGTAATCTTTTTGAATTCCAACTTGTACTCCATTTTTGAAAGTAGCTTCACTAGATAATTTTCCACTTGGATAATATAATTTTGAATATCCATCCATAACTCCATTTTTGAATTCAGCTCTAGCATCTAAAACACCTTTTCATCATAATTTTCTAGAACTCCTGTGATAGGTGTTTTTGCCCTATTTCATATATAACATTACCTTTAGCTTCATTACGGTCTGATTTTATAACCTTTGCTGAAAAATGAAAGTGCAGAACACATAACAAATAATGCTAATAATATCATATTTAAACCTCCAAATTATTTAATTATTTTTACTTGTACTCCATTTTGAAAGTAGCTTGTTCAATTAATTTTCCGTTTTCATCATAAAGCTTAGAAATTCCATCTCTTTCATCATTTTTATAATTTTCTTCTGTACGGATTTTCCCATTAGGATAATAAGATTTTACTAATCCTTCAGCTTTTACCATTTACTAAGTTAGCTTCAGTATCCAATCTACCATTTTTCACTCATAAATTTTAGTAGGTCCAGTTTTTGTCCATTTTTATAAGTTGTTTCTATTTTTACTTTACCATTTTCATAGTAATCTTTTTGAACTCCAAACTTGTTTACCGTTTTGGAAAAGTAGCTTCACTATATAATTTACCATTTGGAAAAATATATTTTTGAGCTACCATCTTGTATACCATTTTTAAATTCACTTCTAGCTAATAAAACATTTTTCATTATAAGTTTCGATAAAACCTGTATAAAGGAGCATTTTTGTCCAGCCTCATATACAACTATTTCCTTTAACATCAATGTCAGTTGCCTTTAATAACTTTCGCTGAGAAAGAAAAGAGCAGAACACATAACAAATAAAGCTAATAATAATTTTTCATATTTAAACCTCCGAATTATTTAATTTTTATATATTTATATTATACCATATAATATAAATTTTTATAAAAAAGTCAGTAACATATGTTACTACATCACTTAGATAAGTAAGTGATGTCTATTTTAAATAAATTATTTTACTTGTTTCCCATTTTTGAAAGTAGCTTGTTCAACTAATTTCCCATTTTCATCGTAAGCTTTAGCAATACCATCTCTTTCATCATTTTTGTAGTTTTCTCTGTACGAACTTTACCATTAGGATAATAAGTGATAATCCTTCAGCTTTACCATTTACTAAAGTTAACTTTCAAGAACTAATTTCCATTTTTCGTCATAAGCTTTTAGAAACTCATTTTTAGACCATTTTTATAAGCTGTTTCTATTTTTAATTTCCATTTTCATAGTAATCTTTTTCGAATTCCAATTTTGTTTACCATTTTGGAAGTTAGCTTCACTAGTTAATTTCCCACTTGGGAAATATATTTTTGAGCTACCATCTTGTACACCATTTTGAATTCAGTTCTAGCTCCTAAAAACACCTTTTTCATCAAAAGTATCGATGAATCCTGTATATGAGTATTTTGTCCAGCTTCATATATAATATTTCCTTTAACATCAATATCAGTTGCTCTTAATAACTTTCGCTGAGAAAGAAAGAGCAGGAACACATAACAAATAAAAGCTAACAATAATTTTTCATTTTTACCTCGAATTATTTAATAATTTTTCATATAGCCTTTTTAAATTCTTCAAGACTTACCTTCATACCTATTTAATTTTTGCCATAAATTGCTTTGGCATTTGAATAACCAATACCTAGTTCAGAACCTAATTCGAGCTCTTAAATCAGAAGAGTTATTTTCTCTATTAAACCATAATCCATCATTAAATTCAAGTCAAATATATTTTCTGGAATTATCTAAGCTAAATCTTGCTCTTTTCAAGTGCAGTGATAATGTCCTCAGGAGAAGCATTTTTCAACTCAATATCTCCATCTTTTGTACCACTTACGAGAAATATAAGCATTTTGCATTGGGAAAGTGTTTACATAATATTTTCTTATCTCTTCACCAGCATAGTCAGGATCTCGTTAAAATGATAAGTCCTTTATTTTTCATAGGGCTAGTTTTGAAGAATTCAATACTTATCTACAGCATGACCATTGACTTGAAATACTTCTGCATCAACAGCATTTTTACTGCTGAAATATCATCCTTTCCTTCAACAACAATAACTTCTTTTATCTTCTTTTCATTTTTTATCCTTATTAAAATCTCTGCATTATTTGGAGTTCTTGGGAATGGTATTACGTCTCTGATATTTTGCATACCAGTTAGGTACATCATCATTCTTTCAAATCCTAGACCATATCCAGAATGTGGGAAACTTCCAAATCTTCAAATCTAAATAAAATTCATAATCTTCTTCATTAAGTCCAAGTTCCTTTCATTCTCTTTGAAAGTAAGCTCACTAACTATCTCTCTTTGAGTAACCACCAACTACCTCCAATCTCCTGGCAAGCAAATCCATAGCTCTAACAGTTTTGTTATTCTCATTAAGCTTTCATATAGAAAGCCTTAATATCTTTAGGATAATCAGTTACAAATACATGGTTTTTGAAGTATTCTTCAGCTAAATATCTTCATGTTCACTTTGTAAGTCTATTCCCATTTAACAGGAAATTCAAATTTCTTACCAGATTTTTCTAGAATTTTCTATAGCTCTGTATAAGTAACTTCACCAAAATCATTGTTAAGTACATTATTTACTTATCAAATAGTCCTTTTCAATAAAATGAGTTAAAGAATCTCCATTTCTTCAGGACAGTTATCCATAACATATTTAATGATGTATTTAACCATTGCTTCTGCAAGTTCCATTAACGCAAATATATCTCCAAAAGCAATTTCTAGGCCTCACCATCCAGAATTCGAAGCATGTCTTGTTGTATTTGAATATTCTTCAGCCTGAATGTTGGACCAAAAGTAGTAGACATTTCTAAAAGCAGCACAGAAAGTTTCTAAGGTTTAATTGTCCACTAACTGTTAGGTTAGTAGATTTACCAAGAAGTCTTTAGAGAAATCAACTCACCTATATTTTCCTTTCTTAGGTACTTTATTTAAACTCAAGAGTTGTAATTCTAAACATTTCTCCAGCACCTTCAGCATCGTAACTCTGTCATGATTGGAGCATGTACATAAACAAAGTTATTTTCTTGGATTTATGTATGGCATAGCAAGTACAGATCTAACTCTGAACACTGCTGAGAAAGTATTAGTTCTGCTCTAAATGTGCCTTTAGTTCTCAAAATATTCAAAAGTATGTCTTTTATTTTTGAAGTGGATATTCTAAGTCAGCCTTTTGGAATATTTCAATTTCCTTTAGCTTAACTTCTAAATCTTGTCCACTACCTTCTGATTTAACAGTCTTTTTACTTTAATAGTAGAAGCTATTGAAAGTCTTGAAACTTCATCAAAATTTGCAAGTCCCTTCTTCAAAAACTATTTGAACTCCTTTTAAAAATGAACCATCATTTAATCTAATAAAAACCAAATTTCTTTTGATCTCTAATTTTCTTACCCAACCAGAAAGTTCTATCTCTTTGTTTAGGTACTCTTCACCATGTCTAAAAATATCTTTTTACAGTAATCATCATCATAATAAATCCCTCTAGTTTTTAAAATCTTTTTCATCAACGATTTCTATACTATCTAAATGTTTTTAACCTGTGCTTTTAAAACTGATTCAAATACATTCTTCTATATATTTCTATCTCTGTTTCTTCTTCAGTAAGTTTTCTCCTCACTTAATTTAGCATAGAATTAACTTTTGCTATTATATCTTTCATTTCCATTTTACACCTCTGTTGAAAAATTATAGCACTAGCACTGTTTGTTTGTAAAGTTTAATCAGTAGTATGGTTATTATTAATATATATAATATATCCCATAGAAAGAGATAGTGCAAGTATTGAAGAACCTCCAGCACTTATAAATGGTAAAGGTATACCAAAGACTCGGAATTAAACCTATAGCAACTCCTATATTTATACAACCTGAGTTATTATATAACCAGCTATTCCTGCAAACTACGTATTTATAGAAAGTAATTTTGATTTTGCCAGCGACATTCATTATCAAAACAAATAAAGTAGAAGAATAGGAATAAAACTATAAACATTCCAACAAAACCTGCTTTTTCAGCTAGATTTATATGGCAAAGTCTGTTTTCTACTTCAGGAATATAGTTATACTTTTGAACTCATTTCTATACCCTTTTCCAAATATTCCACCTGTTCCAAAGGCACAGTGATTGATGATTGATACATCAACTCTGTCATAATTATTATGGAGAATCTCTAGATATACGCAATTTATGCTGCTTATAACCTGTTTAAACTTGCAGCAAAAGAAAAAGAATGCAGGTGTAGCTGAGTCCTCCAAAAGAAAAAGGATGTCGAGCTATTTGGAATATCTGATAAAACAGCATAAAACCTGCTATCATAAACATAGTGTATGCGTTCCCATATCCCTTAAAAGCTAAAGTACAAAAGGCTGCAAAAAGCACCAGTGTAGATAAAAGCTGTCCAAAAATTCTGTTTATAGATATTTTCGTTTGTCTTTTCACTGCAAATATACCAGCGATGGAAATAACAAAAGGGAACTTTTAAAAGTTCAGGTATTTGTAAACTTAGTGAACTCTGAATGAATCCAACCTTTTACCACCATTTACTAGTTGGGAAGATACTACTAGGACCTAGAGCAACAACTATGAAAGAGTATCAAACTACCAACAAGAAATAAACTCTAAAGAGAGTGGACCACTTACACTTTTATTGAATAAACCACCAAATTTTAGAACACATAAGAATAAAAATTACAAGAGAAAAGTCCAAAATAATTGATTGTTTAAAAGCTTTATCCATAACTTTAGTCATTATCAAATCCAGATATTGAACTAATAAAATTAAGAGTAACCTATCATTACCAAGATGACAGGAAATGATATTATTTCTTCTTACTCTTTCTTTTCTTTTTCTTTTCTCTTTTCTTTTCATTCATCATATTGTGAAAAGCCACTGGTCAGTAGCCCTGTTGTTAAAAATCTATCATCTTTACCTCTAAAAATTAATAATTTATATTATAACATATTTTTAGTTACAATTATATGATAAAATATAATAAAAATTAAAATAGTTAGACGAGAGGAATTTTATGAAATTATATCTTTTGTTAGTTTTACTTTTTAGCTTTAATCTTTAGACTAATGGTAAAAATATATTGAATAGTTCAAAGCTTAATGTCTCAAAAAGAAAGGCTTTTAAATGACCTGTAAAACCTACTATATGGAAAATCAAATCAAAAGAGTATTATACAGGTAATAGAAAAGCTCGAATCATGTAATATTATCATGAAAATGGAAAGATAAAACAGAAGTAATGTTTAATGCCTTATCAAAAAGATGAAGAAGCCATTGTATAAGACTTACGATGAAAAAGGAGTTATCATAAAGCTCAGGTAAGGTTGTAAATGGTGAAATGGTCGATGTTTGGACTTATTGATGATGAGATGGGAAGAAAACTAAATACTTATGACTTATATCAAAGGAGATAGTAACTTATAGTGAAAAAGGAAAAGTGATACTTCAAGTCTCTGAAAAAGCCTTTACTTAACCGTTTAGAAGAAATAATGGTGGAGGTGAATAATGACAGAGCTGGAGCCAATGAGGATTGATGAAATTGATGAAAAGCTTAGTTTTGTTTAAAGAAAGATTAGAAGTTTCAAAGCAAATTGGTATATTGGATACAAGATGAATATTTTGATCCTGAAAGAGAAAAACAAATAATATCAGAGGCAACAGAAGCTATGCTCTGATAATGATACAGAAAGTACATAATTTAATGGATATAAGTAGGAGTGTTCAAAGTGAATAGAGAAAATTTGGACTTTTAGGTAAAAAGCTTTCACATTCTCTATCACCACTCTACATGAGGTCTTTTTGAAGAATTTGGAGAGGCTGAATATCAAGCTATATGAAGTTACTGAAACTGAAAATAGATAATTTTAAAAGCTATATGCTCGAAAAATTCTATTGAAGGAGTAAATATAACCGTTCCTTATAAAAAGTATTTTCTAGATAAACTAGATTTCATCAGTGATGAAGCTAAAACAATTGGTGCTATAAATCTTTCTTATATAAAAAGACAATAAGTTCTATGGAGATAACATAGATTATTGCTACGGTTTTAAACAGACACTTATTAGTAATCAAATGTGAACCAAGTGAAAAAGAATAGCTGACTGTCGGTAGAGGTGGAGCGTAGTGCCAGTGTGTATAAAGTTTTTAAAGGATATGGGAGCAGAAGATATAACTTTCTATTTTAGAAAGGATAAAGTTGAGTGAGATAGAATTTCGAGAAAATATAGAAGGAGATATAATAATCAATACAACTCCTGTTGGAAATGTATCCTAATATTGAAGATAATATTAGATGAACAAATTTATTCAAAATAGCTATAGACTTAATACACAATCCCTTAGAGACAAAAATTTTTAAAAAATAGCAAAGAGAAAATGGTTTAAAAACTATAGATGAATGGAAATGTTGATAGGGCAAGCCTTTAAAGACAGATGAAATTTTGTATGATATTGTCTTATCAAATCAACTTAGAGAAAAATAATATAATAAAAGAGGGTTAAGGAGTTTTATGGAGAATAATGGTAATTACCACGGACATAACTTAAATATGTTAGGTATAAGAGAGAGATATCTATGGGACTTTCACTTATGAAGATCTAAATAAGTATATAGAAAACTTATCCAAACTACAAGGAGAAAGATATTGATTTTACATTTTTACAAACTAATCATGAAGGTGAAATAGTTGATTAAAAATATGGTCGCACACTTGATGACTCTAGCACTCGTAGGTGTCAGTCATGAGTTAGACCATTAGTATAGTCAGTATATATAGAAATATGTATGTAGAGGTAGCAACTTTAAAAAGCTATCAATACTACTCGAATTGCTGGAAACCCCTAAAAGCTAGTAGTAACTACAACATAGTACCTAAATAATATGGTACAAATGTGAAAGTGGCGAAAGCTGATATACTAGATGGCATAAGGTTAAATCCTAAGTGTTAAGATAATGGGCAATCAGCAGCCAAGACCGAAAGGTAAGGTTCAACGACTATTCCTCCTGAGGGAAGTACACTAAAGCTAGTGGAAGTGGGTAGACCCAAAACAGATAGAGCTGTGAGATAAGATATAGTCTGTGCTAATAGAAATATTAAGAAGTTCTAGGCTAAATCTCATCAATTTATTAGGAGTGTATATGCCAAGAGAACTGCATAAGTGGTAAAGGTACTTATGTGAATCGACAACCTCTAAAAACGACTGGAGTCAGTTTTAGGTTCATATATTTGAAAAATTTTACTTTTTCATTTTACTTATAGTATAAAAAGTGGTATACTATATATAGGTAAATGGAGTGAAATCACATGGAAAAAGCATATAAGTTTAGATTTTATCCAACTAAAACTCAAATAACAATATTAAATTGTACTTTTGGTTGTGTAAGATATGTCTATATATCATTTTTAGGTTTAAAACAAGAACTATATAACAAAGAGAAAAATCTATGTCATATAATCAATGTAGCAAAAGCACTGACAGTTTTAAAAACTAAGAAAAAGAATGGTTAAAAGATGTAGATAAATTTTTCTTTACAAAATTCTTTAAAAGATTTAGATAAAGCCTATAAAAATTTCTTTAGTGGAAAAGGGTTATCCAAAAGTTTAAATCTAAGAAAGATAGATAGAAATCATACAGAACCAATTATACAAATAATAATATAGAGTTTTTAGATAAATGGATAAAAGTACCTAAGATTAGGAAGACTAAAAAATACAAGATAAAATGAAACCACAAGGAAGAATAATAAATGCAACAATAACACAAGTACCTAGTGGAAAAATATTATATATCTCTGTGTTGTACAGATGTAGAAGTAGAAAAATTAGAAAGTACAAATAAAAATGTTGGAATAGATTTAGGTATAAAGGACTTTGCGATTACCAGTGATGAAATCTCAATAGAAAAATCAAAAATATTTACAAAAATCTTTGAATAAACTAGCTATATTACAAAGAAAACTATCACGAAAACCAAAGGGTAGTTCAAATAGAAATAAAGCTAGAATAAAAGTAGCAAAGATTATTTGAAAAGATATCAAATCAAAGAAAAGATTTTTGCAAAAATTATCAACAATGCTAATAAAAGAATATGATATTATTTTGTATGTGGAAGATTTACAAGTAAAAATATGGTAAGAAATCATAAATTAGCAAGAAATATTGTAGATGTATCATGGAGTGAATTTAATAGAATTCTAAGTTATAAAGCGAAATGGTATGGAAGAACAATAGTAAGAGTAGATAAATTTTGCAAGTAGTCAAATATGTAATTGTTGTGGATATAGAAATGAAGAAGTAAAAAGATTTAAGTATAAAGAGAATGGACTTGTCCAGTATGTGGAGCTAGTACATAATAGAGATATAAATGCAGCCAAAAACATATTAAAAGAAGGACTAAGGATATTAAAAGAAATGTGCTTAAATATATAAATATATGAACCGTAGGAACTATGGGGATAACTTGGTAAAATTTAGTTGGCTAACAGAAGCAACTACTACCCAAGAACCCTACGACTTCAGTCGTGGGGAGTTCGAGTACTTACATAAGGCTATACAGTAAATATGATGGTATTGTTTTTAAATGCAGGGGGCTATACTACACATCAGTTGCTATACATGATGCAATAAAGGCAGTTAGTATTCCTACTGTGAAGGTACATATCTCAAACATTCATGCTAGAAAGAATTTAGGAAAAATTGTAGATGACTTCACCCGTTTGTGATGGACGAGTAACAGGAGCAGGGAAAGCTAGGCTATGTTTGTAGTTGTATATTTAACAGAAGAAAGGAAAAATAATTATGAAATTAATATCTTGGATACGTAAATGGAATTAGAGCAGCTATAAAGAAAGGTTTTTAGATTATTTTAATGAGCAAAATGTTGATATATTCTGTTTACAAAGAAACAAAGAATTAAGTGCAGGACAATTAGACTTTAGAATTAAAAAGGTTATCATCAATATTGGAACTATGCTGAGAAGGGTTATTCAGGAACTGCAATTTTTACTAAGGAAAGAACCTTTATCAGTTAGTTATGGTCTAGGTATAGAAGAACATGACAAAGAAGGAAGAGTTATTACTCTTTGAATTTGAAAAATTTCTATATGATAACAGTTTACACTCCTAACTCTAAAGATGAACTAAAGACTTGAGTATAGAATGGTATAGGAAGATGAATTTAGAAAGTACCTAAAAATTTAGAAAAGACCTGTAGGTTGTTGTGGAGACTTAAATGTTCTCATAAAGAAATAGATTTGAAGAAATCCAAAGACTAATAGAAGAAATGCAGGATTTACTGATGAAGAAAGAGGTAAGTTGTACTGAGCTTTTTAGAAAGTGGTTTCATAGATACATTTAGACATTTCTATCCTGAGCCTAGAACATGCTTACTCTTGGTGGTCATATAGAGCAAATAGCAAGAAAAATAATACAGGGTGGAGAATAGATTGTTTTGTTGTGTCTAAGGCTCTTGAAAAATATCTAGTAGATGCGAAAATTCATGTCAAACAGAAGGATCAGACCATTGTCCAGTGGTGTTATTCTTAGATTTTAAAAATAATCAAATATTATTAATCAGTTTATACAATATATTTTTATGGAGGTATTTTATGAAAAATTCAAAAAGTTTTTGGAGCTATTTGCCTTTCTGCTAGTGTGTGCAATGTAAATGCTGGGTCAGTAGGAATACCTGAGGAATATCCTGCTATTAGAAATATGACTATAATAATGTCAATGTAAAAGTCTTCCAGTTTTTAATTTTACAGAAAATTCGACATAATGGTGGAAACTATATAAGGTAGGAGGAAATTCTACATTAGATATAGCTTCTGATTTAAATATTAATTTAACGAGCAATATACCAAACTTACATATCACCAAGTGTATATGGAAATGCAGTTGGTTTAGGAGCTTTTGAACATAGATAATGGAGCACTCATAAATGCTAAAAATGTGTAAAATAAAGTTAGCAGGAGCAGCTGATGGTAATAATGCTCCTAGAGGAATGGTAATGCATGATGGTGCTAAGCACTTTTGGAGAAAATATAGATATAAATTTAATTACAAATTCTACAACTGAAGGGAATGATGTATTTGGACTTGATTTTTGGACCAAATGATGAGAATTTAGTAGGAAACTCCTAGTAATACTGTAATGAATGTCAAAGATGTAAAATATAAAAATAGAAAATAACCAAGTTGTGATACCAGCTGGGTGGTGATCAAAATATACTGATTGGACTTTTGCGTATGGAGATCAAACATCAGCTTTACATCAACAGGAAATTTGAATATAGAAATAGATGATAAGGCAAATAAGGTACCATATCATAGCTAGCTGGAATCATTGTTGCAGGGTGATGGCGAGCAAAAGTGACTTTAAATAATCCAAAGATTAAAAATAAAGTCAAAAGCAGATAATGACTATTATGGAGGGGCTATTGTTTTAGGTTGTCCAGATTATGAAGCTACAACAACAGGGCAGGAGCAACTTTAGAATCTAAAGGAAAGATGGTTTTAGATACACAGAAGCACTGATGTGGCAACATTGAATTACATGGACATGGTGAGTTTATTCAAAGCAGATTTTGGAAAAGTAGTTCAACTGAAATAAAATCAGGAGGAACTGCTATTAGATTTGCAGGAATTTCTCAAAGCATTAAAATGCTAATGGAGAAAATACTAAACCAGGAAGAGATTTAACTATAAGTTTGAAGAATGCTAAAATTACCAACTCCAGCTACTACTCCTTATTCTGCTCCCTTTTAATCGTTGTTGAAGAAGGAGTTAAAAATGCAACTTTCAATTTATCAGGGTCTGGAAGTACAGAGCAGCGACCAAAATCGAATTACTTAATTCAAAGAAATGATACTGATGTAACTTTAAATATAGATGATGGTGCTAAAATTAAAGCGAACAATCTATAGAGCTACTTCTGGTGATAACAACTAATATTACAAATAATGCTGTTTGGTCAGTACCTGCAGAAACAGTGGAAGTACTTATTCTTCTAATTTAACTCTAAAAGATGGTGGAACTTTGATTTAACGGATGAAAACTCACCCAGATACTAGAGGAATTAATTATTATGAGAATTATTTTTAATAGAGCTGAAGATGGAGAAAAATCCTTAATGACAATGGAATAAACTAATTATGCAAATACTTCATATAATGATGAAGTTGAAATCTATGGTAATTATGAGGGTAAAAATGGAGCTAAAATTAAAATGAAGGCATTATGGAATGCTCCTGGGGATACTGATGGTACAAACCTCAAAATCAGATATATTGAAAATCTTAGGTGGAGAATACTTCAGAATACGGTTTGCTACAGGGTTGCAGAAATTGTTCCTGTGTCTGTTAATGGAAAAGAGAATCTATATGAATGGAAATATTCAAAAGGTGGCTCAAGCGGTAAATACTGTACCAGTTGTAGTTGCTGATAAAAGCTGCTGCAGGAACTTTCTACAGGAACTGCTCAAACAACAGAGCTGGAGAAGTTCAACTTAAATAAATTAAAATAGTAATGGTCAAAGAGTCTGGACATTGAAATGCTATAGATGGAACAATCCTCATGATGATGGTACAAGTAAAAACTATAGCTCAGAAAAGGCTAGAACAATACTTAATTCATCAGTGGCTGGATACATAAATACAGCTAAGGTAAATATGGATTCAGGTTTACTAGTTTCAGCAACTTTACATGAACGTAGAGGAGAAAAATGCACTAGATGTAAATATATAAAAGGTCAAGCTTGGGACTCGTATAATAGGTAAACGTTCAAAAAGATGAAGGAAAAGAAAGATTTAATTATGAAACAGATATATATGAGTACAAGCAGGATATGATTTCAACATATTCTGAAGATGGAAACAGATATACAGGATTCTATTTTACAACACAACAGCAAGTACAGATTTCTATGATAGATATAGAGCCTCAAAAATGTATCCTAGCTTCTGATAAATACACAGGTAAAGTTAAGACTAAAGATTTTTAGTTTAGGTCTTACAACAACAAAATACTATAATAATGGTTTCTATTTAGATTTAGTAGGACAATTATCTTTTATCAATAATAAATATAATTCAAGAGATGGAGTGTCTGCTAAACAAAGAGGAATGCTTTAGCATTATCAGTTGAAGGTGGAAAAATTATAGTCTAGGAAGTAATTGGGCAATTGAACCACAAGCTCAATTAATCTACCAATACTTAAATTTAAAAGATTTTAATGATGGGGTACGTGAAGTTCATCATGGAAAATGACTGACTCTCTCGTGCTAGATTAGGTTTTTAGAACCACATATAAAAAGTCATTCTATTCTATAGCTAATGTATGGCATGATTTCAGTAACACAACAGAAGCAAATATAGGTCTTGATAGAATTAAAAAGAAAAAATATTCTGCAACTTGGGGAGAAATTGGACCAGAGTACAACTTCCAATAACAAAATAGTGCTTATGTCTACTCAGATGTAAGATATGAAAGATCGTTTACATCAAATCTAAACATAAAGGACATCGGAACAGTTGGATTTAAATATACTTTTTAGTAGAATAATAATCATTTAACAAAATATTTTAGGATAAAATTATAGGAGGCTGTTACAAACTTTTAATTTTTGCAACAGCCCCTATTTTTATAAAAATGCTATAATAAAATTTTTATTAATAATTATACATTATATGTTTATTTTTGTATAATAATATATATTGTATAATAAAAGTCACTAAGAATACTTTATTTATCTTATCTAAAAAGAGGAGGTTAAAATGGATATTGAAATGTTGGAAAAAGATTAGTTTAAAAGAGTTATCAATAACAACTGCATGTAGTTGCTAATTTGCAGGATCTTGAAGGGATGTACGTATTAGAAATAACATTAAATTAAGTGAGTAAGACTAATACAAGAATGTCACTGAGTGAAAATAATACTGATGTTATAGATATTGAGAATCCAAAAAGTGGAATTTCATAATAAATATCAGGAATTTATAATGTTGAGTGAAGGAAACAATGTTATTTTTAATAATAGTAAAGAAGATGGTGAATCTGTAACAGGTGGAAAAAGTAAAAGCAAAATCCTAATTTAACTGGAGAATGCAGGAGTAATTTTAAATGAAATAAAATGGGAACTCTGCTTCTGAATTGAATGGTGGTTTGGAAGTTTTTGAGCTGACTTGGTAATAGCTAAATGAAAATGGAATTTATACAAATGGTGCAAAATTTTATAAATGCTTCACAGTTACTTTATCAACAGGAGCTGTTTTGGTAAATGGAGATAAGTTGACTTTTAGATGTTTCTAAGAGCGATGCAAGAATCGAAGTTCAAGAAAAAGGTTTAAAAACTGAGTGGAGATTATTTGAATTTAATTTCAAGAGCTATGAAATTAAATGCGAAATATTAATTCAGCAGATAATACTAAAAACAAATATCGATTTAATTTCTGAGATAATAAAAGTAATTTTTCAAAATAAAAGATAATTGAAAAAGTGGAAGAAAAAGTAAAGAAAGAAAAATGGAATTTCAATTTGCCCAGCTTCGGAACTAGGCTCAATGTATGGTAAAAATATTAGTATTTTAAGTACAGAAAAGGAGTCGGAGTTAAATATAATGGAAATATTTTAGTGCCGGACAGATGTCAATATTGAAGTTGATGGAAAAAGTCATTTCTTCTAATATCCAAGGACAAAATATTCATTCAAAATCAACAGAAGAAATAATAATACTGAGATATACGGAACAAAAATATTAAGCTAAATGCTCCTGTTGTTAAAAACCTTTCTCAATTAACAGAACTTCTCGTATTTAAGGAGCTGATGGAAAATTAACTAATCGTAATCGTGGAATTATCTATTATGATTATAATCTAACTATTAAAAATTTAGTAGATATTGAAAAATAATTTACAACTAGCAAGTTTACAAGCTGGAAAGAACATAATTATAAATAATGAACAAGAAAATGGAACTTTTGAAAATATTTCTGAAATATTATGGCAGGTCAAAAATTTTAAAGTAAAGGGAGATAAAACTTATGATCTATCAACAAATTTAAAATTAGAAGATATTTTATCTATGATTAAAGTTGATTTAACTTGGGAACACAGAAGTTTGTAGATAACGCTTATTTTAATGGAAATTATACATTAAAATCAGGAAGCTTATTAGATGCATTACATATCATAGCAGATAAAAATAATAAAAATATCAAAAATAACAAACAATATTATAATGCACTTAAACAGATTAAAGATCCAACTTTAAAACAGACTATTGAGTACTTATTTAGGTTCTGATTGGAAAGTCCGTGAAGAAATTAAAGATGAAAGTTTTGGAACAAAGATGAAAAATTATATTTCTATGCAGAGGACAGTTCAAATATTAAAGCAAAAATATTTATTAAATAGTGCAAGAACATCTGTGACTCTAGCACTCGTAGGGTGTTAGTCATGAGACATGTACTCGTAGGGTATGAATTGCACGAAAGATTTTAGTAAGCATATAGGGAAACTTGTATGTAGATACGGAGCAAAAACTGTGCAACAAAGAAACTGAATTGTTGGGAACTCTTTAGCTAGTATAACCACAACATAATACCTAAGTGAGGATACGGTATAGGTGATGGTGGCGAAAGCAGAAAAATATACTAGATAGCAAGGTTAAATCCCAAACATTATGATAATAGACAATCAGCAGCTAAGCCTCGAAAAGGAAAGTTCAACGACTATCCCTCGTGAGGGGAGTACAATACAAGCGATTGGTATTGGAAGTGGTTTCGCCTAAGGTGTTGAGATACACTATGGATAAGATATAGTCTGTGCTTGTTAGAGATAACAAGAAGTTCATAAGATATAAAGTCTTTGAGAACTGTACAAGGCGTAGCGTCCTTGTATGAACGACACTTCCCACTGTTGTGGGGTTTTAAAAACTTTAAAAATATTTAAAAACATTACTTTTTAGTAGATAAAATGTAGAATATATGATATAATATCTCTGATGAAAAGGAGGTGATTATATATGTATTTAACATTAAAACAACAAGTAAAACATCTTAGTAAAAAGATTTTAGAAATTTAAAATATTTGTGCCATATAGCTAAGAATTTAAAGAATCAAGCTATATATAATGTTAGACAACACTATTTTTAAAAATAGAAAGTATTTAAGCTATAATGAAAACTATAAAATGCTTAAAAATAGTGAGAATTACAAGAAGTTAAATTCTAATATGGCTCAACAAATTTTAAAAGAAGTAGATGAAAGTTTTTAAATCATTCTTTTGCACTTTTTAAAACTTGCTAAGAATGGTCAATATAACAGTAAAAATAAAACTACCTAATTATCTTGATAAAGATGGTTTTACAACTCTTGTTATAGGTTTTGTTAGATTAAAAAGATGACATGCTGATAGTTCCTTATTCAAATTCTTTTAAGAAAACTCATCAGGAAGTTAAAAGTTAAGCTACCATCAGTATTAAAAGACAAGAAGATAAAAGAAATTAGAATAATACCAAAACAACATTCTAGGTACTTTTGAAATTCAATACATTTTATGAAGTAAAAAGAAATTCAAAGGAATTAAATGAAAATAATGTACTAGAATTGATTTAGGTATAGATAATCTTTGTACTTGTGTTACAAAATACTGGAGCTTCATTCATAATAGATGGTAGAAAATTAAAATCAATAAATCAATACTATAATAAGATAAATGCAAAATTACAAAGTATAAAAAGATAAGCAAAAGATTGAGCGCAACATTAAGACAAAAGAGAATAACTAGAAAGAGAAATAATCGTATAAATGATTATCTTTCAAAAGCAGCAAGAACAATTTAAATTATTGTCTTAATAATGATATAGGAAAAATTAGTTCTAGGATATAATGAAGATTTTCAAAGAAAATCAAATATTGGAAGTATAAACAATCAAAACTTTGTAAATATACCATATGGAAAATTAAGAGATAAAATTAGTATATCTATGTAAACTATATGGAATAGAATTCAAACTACAAGAAGAAAGTTATACATCAAAAAGCAAGTTTCTTTGATGGAGATGAAATTCAATATACGATAAAAGAAAAATTCTCAAGAATATATATTCAGTGGAAAAAGAATAAAAAGAGGACTATATCAAACAAGTGCAGGTAAATTCATAAATGCAGATTGTAATGGAGCATTAAATATTCTAAGAAAAAAAGTAAAGTTGTGGACTTAAGTGTCCTATACAATAGAGGTGAGCTGAACACACCTAAAAAGAATAAGGGTAGTGTAAAGCTATCAAACTTCTTAGAAAAATTTTTAAATATTTTTAAAGATTTTTGGAACCCCGCAACTCTAGCACTCGTAGGGTGTCAGTCGTGGGAGGTTCAGTTAGATGGTAAAAATATTTCTTTTGGAGAGGCTGATGATAAATTAGAAGAACTAAGAATTAGTAATTTTAAAGTTGAAAAAATAAGAGAGGAAAAATAGAAGATAGAAAAATGGAACTGTAGATGCTGAAAATATCTTTATTCAAACAGGAAATTTTTGAAAATCATAATACAGATATAACTAGTAAAGAAAAAAATATTAATTAATTCTGAAGAAAATATAGATATTACTTCTTCTAAGTTGAAAGCAAAAACTATTTTACTTGATGGTAAAAAAAGATATTCTTTTTAAGTTCTGGATTATCATATTCAAAAGATAATGGAAAAGAATATGTATCTAAAAACAGCATTAGAAGCAGAGGATGCAATAGGAATACAAGGAAGAGATATAACTTTAGAAGCTACTGATTTAACAACAGGAAATCAAGGTAAGATTGCAATAAAATCTGATTCATTAAAAGTAAAAGATCTTAAAAACTGTAGATGCTGATTATGAGGCTAAACTAACTGAAACTGGGGAAAGCTTTTTAAAAGATCATCAATATGCTAAAGAATCTAAAGGCTAAATTAAATTCAGAAGCATCGACAATAAAAGGAAATGTAGTTAGTGTTTCAGCTGATAATGGAATTTTTAGTTGAGGGATCTTCTATTACTGGAATAGATAAAGACAGTGATATCTATATTCAATCTAAAGGAGATACAGTTATAAAGAATAGCCAAGAAGTAGCTTATTCTAATTATTTTTTTCTGATGCAAGAGGTAAGGATAAGAACGGAAAATACAGATTGGTAAGTATAGATAAGAATAGAAAAGAAAATATTAATATTATCAGTAGTGTTTTAAAATCAGAAGGTAATATAAATATAGTTTCTAAAATTTAGATGTCATTGCCAGCAAATTGAACTCTAAAAAGATATAAATTTAAAGGCAAATGAAAACCCTAAATATTTTTAGCAAATCTAAATAAATCAAAAGAAGAAGTCTATTCTCTAGATTGGGGAAGTGGCTCAATCAATAATTATGAGAAAGCAAATGAAAAAGAAGAAGTAAAAATCTACAGAAATTAGTGCAGAAAATAATGTTAATATATATGCTGGAAAAGACTTGAAAAATGTATCTGTTAAAATTGAGGCTGCAGATGTTAACTCTCAAAGGCTGGAGGAAAGACAATTAATTCTGCTTTAGCTGATAAAGAAAAAGCAAGTGAAAAAGAAAAGTAAATGTAGGAGTAGAGGCTAGTGGTAGTGTTGGATTTGCTGGAATGGGAGCTTCAGGTTCAATAAATACAATAAATAATACAAAAGTCATCTAAAGTTTCTGGAATAGAAGGATTATTAGAAGATGATAGTGAATTTAAGACAGCCCCAAGCTAAAGCTAGTGTTAAAGCAGGCGTAGATATAGAAACTAATGCAAAAAGATACTATGACATATAAAAATAATAAAATCGTAGCTAATAAAGCTAATGTTACTATTGATTCTGAAGGAACAACTGATATTGGAAATACAGATATTTTATCTAAAAGATGTTAATATAAGTGGAGAAGATGTCATTAGCACGGATAAAGAAAATACAAGTAAAGAAGTTATAAACACTGCCAAAAATTAGAATAGGTGGAGATATTACTCTTTCTAATGAAACAGTTAATAAGATCAATAGTATAGTAAATGACTCAAAAGACTTAAAGAAACAAATTGAAAATAAATTAGTTTTAGATTTATTAGACAATGTTCCTAAAATTGTAAAAGAAGTTAAAGATTTTGCTAAAAGTATTCCTGATATAGCAAAAGCAAGATGTTCTTGGTATTGAATCTAAACAAGGTCTAGATGTTTCTTATGATAACACTACTAAGAAAATATCTGAAACTACTTTACTTCAGTTAAAAGTGAAGAAGGAAGTGTAAATATAGTAGCTAAAAAGGAGATATCAAATTAAAAATACTCATATAGATGCAAAAGATAATGCAGTCTTAAATGCAGAAAATAGAGTAGAATTACTTGCAGGAGAGAAAAAGATCATACAGAAAATAATGGTTTTTCTTTAGGAACAAAAATAGCAGAAACTATTGGAGTAAATATAAAAGATGGAGCTAATGCTAAAGTAGGTATAGAGTTAGAACTGAATATCATGGAAGCTCAGATATTAAAAATGAAAGTTTAAATAGTACTATCAATGCAAAGAATATAGTTAAAAGATGCAAAAGATGTAGTTGAAGATGATAAGACTTCTTCACACTATAAAGATGAACGTAAACTTGGAGTTAATGCAGATATAAAACTTGGAGTTTCTTCTAATCATGTAATTGCAGCTGATGGAAGTGTAAGTGGTAATGGAGAATATAATTTTGATATTGGAAAAAGCCGTGAAAATGTTAATACTGGAGAAAAATACTTCTCAAATTGATGGAGGAGTAAATGTGAGTGCTAGTGTTAGTATAGATGGAAAAACACCAGATTTTTTTCAGTTGGAACTAAAAGAATTCAATTACATGATAAGAGTATTTTACATTTACCTAAAACAGATGGTATTATAAATAAAAGAAGTGGTAGATAAAATAAGTGAAAAAAATTTCATCAAATATGAAATCAACAAAAAGAAATAGAATCTAAATCAAAAGAATAGGTGAAAAATTGAGAAAAGGATATAGATGTATTTTCATATTATTTTTATTTTTCATTGGAGTTTATATATATCCATATACATTTTTCTTCAATTACAATAGAAAAATGACTTCTTTTCCTCCTATGGAGGTAAGAAGTCTCCTTTCTTCTTCTGAGAATAAAGAGTTAAATGAAGAAGACATTGTTAATTTGAGCCGAAAATTAACTAATCTTTATATTAAAAATGGATATATCACTAGTTTTGTTAAATTAAAAAGTATAAATTTAGAGGGATAATGAACTTGTTTTTAGTGTAGAATATGGAAGAATTAATGATATTTTAATTGAAGATTCCTATGATTTCAGTTTACCAACAAGTAAAGGTGAAATATTAAATATAAGAGATATAGATCAATTTATTGAAAATACTAAAAACAGAATTAACAAATATGAAAGTAGAAATTTTTACCTTCTGAGAGAGAGAAGGTTATTCTGATATAGAGATAAAAAGAAAGAAAAACAATTTCGAGCTAGAGTTATTTTTAGATAATTTTAATTATAAAGATCAAGGTAGAGAAATGTAGCACTATTTTTATCGAGATTCATCAGTTTTTTAGGAGATAGTTTTCAATTTTTATTAAAGAAAGATTATCAAAGAATAGAGATGATAATAAAGAAAGCCAATATCGTCTAACTTATTCCGTACCAATAGGCTATTCGGCTTTACAATATAGTTTCACTAAGAAAAATTTTAATAGATTTCCAAATAAAAATACAGTACTAAAAAGATGAAGATATACATTATTTTTGAATTTTCAAGAGTTTTATCAAGAAATTCTGAAAATAAATTTGAAATTTATTCAAGTTTAAATTTGAAAGATACGAAAAATTATTTTAATGATATAAAATTAGATGTTTCAAGTAAAAGATATTCAAGTTTTACAGTAGGTCTAAGAAATACCCATTATTTTTAATAATTCTTATTTATTCATTGATTTAGGCTTTGAAAAAGGAGTATCTTGGTTTCATTCAGATAATAATAATGGAAATGAAAAATACTTAACCCTTTGATTAAAAATATGGTCGCACACTTGTGACTTCAGTCATGAGTTAGACCATTAAGTATAATCAGCATATATGAAATATGTATGTAGAGGTAGCAACTTTAAAAAGCTATCCAATACTACTCGAATTGCTGGAAATCCCTAAAGCTAGTATAACTACAACATAGTACCTAAATAGTATGGTACAAATGTGAAAGTGGCGAAAGCAGAAAAAATATACTAGATGACATAAGGTTAAATCCTAAGTGTTAAGCCAGTAATCCCCCAAATCAAAGATTTGGGAAAGGCTAAAAATGGGCAATCAGCAGCCAAGACCGAAAGGTAAGGTTCAACGACTATTCCTCTGAGGAAAGTACACTAAAGCTGGTGGAAGTGGGTGAGTCAAACAGATAAAGCTGTGGGATAAGATATAGTCTGTGCTTGTTAGAGATAACAAGAAGTTCAAGATACTAACCCATTAACAAGTTAATGGGAATAAGATTGAGAGAACTGCATAGGTGGTAGCGTACTTATGTGAACAATAACCTCTAAAATGACTGAGTTATTTTTATCTTTATAAAAACTATAGGTATAGATAAAGATGACATATAGTTGTAGTAGGTTCAGAAAGAATTTAAAAAAATATAACTTAAAACATAAATTATTCTAAGAGTCCAACAAAAATATGGATATTTTAACTATCAATTAAATATTTTTCCTCTTATTCAAAAATCACATTTATTAGATAATAATAAATTTTGAAATGGGGGTTTGACAGTGTTCGTGGCTTTAAGGAAAATACTATAAAGGGCGATAAAGGACTATATATCAGAATACTTTAATATGGAGAAATAAAAGTTTTTGATCCTTTTATAGGACTTGATCTAGGTTTATCTAGGGATCGTTATAGAAAAATAGTGATAGAATTGCTGGAATAGCAGTAGGTCTAAAATTTCAAAGGATAACTTAACTGCTGAGATAGCATTCTCAAAAGCTTTAGAAGAGCTGATGAAATGCCTAAAGAAACGACCATATTTTTAAAATGTCATATCAATTTTAAAAAGAGCTGTTGCAAATCAATGATTTTTATCATTAATTTGTGACAGCTTTTCTCAGTAAAAATGGAAATTTTATTTTATTAGTTCTCTTAAATTTTTAACAACCTTAGTTGGATAGACTTTTAATCTTTCAATGTCATTCTCATCATGTACACCTGAACAAACCATTATAGTTTCAATGTTTCCTTCATAACCAAGTTTTAATATCAGTTTCTAAATTGTCACCTAATAAGATTATATCTTCCTTTTTAAGTTCTTATCTTCCAAAAGAGAATATTTAATATTGTTTGATAAGGTTTTCAACTTTCAATAGCTTCAACTCCTGAAGCATATTCAAGCATATTTACTGTTGCTCCATTACCTAAATCGAAAAGTCCATTGTTTGCAAGTAATCTATCAGAGTTAGTTGCAATGAATTTACACCAACTAAAAATATGATGTAAGGCTTCACTATATTTAGTGTAATTTGCCTTTCTATCTAAACCTACAACAACAAAATCAGCTTTATCTTCAACAAAAATAAAAATTTTCTTCTTTTAAAAGCTTCTTCTAAGCCACTTTCACCTATCATAAAGCATTTTTCTTTTCTGAATAATTTTTAGCAATATATTTAGCAGTAGCTATTGCTGATGTAAAGAAATCATCTTCTTTTATATTTTTAAAACCTAAATTTAACATATGTTCCTTAGCTTGAGTTTTAGTTCTTGTTGCATTATTTGTTAAAAATATATAGGGCAAGCCTTTTTCTTGTAAATAGGCTATAAACTCTCTAGCCCATCAATATTTTGTATTCCCACTGTACATAGTTCCGTCTAAATCTATAAGATATGTTTCATAATTTCACCTCTTGTCTATTATACATTAAAAACAAAAAGGACTGCAATTTTTACAGTCGTCAATTATATTAATCTACTTGTCTATCATCTACAAAAGTTTGATTGTCTTTTTAAGTTACCATTTTCATCATAAATCTTCATTGGTGCATTTTCTTACCATTTTTGAAAGTAATTTCTTCATTTACTTTTACCATTTTCATGGTAAACTTTAACTATTCCTTCTACAACTCCATTGTTATAAGGAATTTCACCTTCTAATTTACCATTTTCAGAGTAACCTTTTTAATACTCCTACTTCATATCATTTTTTAAAAAGTGACTCGCTTAATAATTTACCACTAGGATAATATTTTTAGATACACCATTCTTTTTATCGCTAACATATTGAGTTTCATATTCTAATTTTCCATCTTTATCATACATCTTAATAAGACCATTAAGTTGATTATATTGATATGAAAGTTCTTCTACTAGCTTTCCATTCTCTTGATATTGGAATGATTTTACCATCTAAAACATCATTTTTGTAATTAGAACTAATTTTGATTTTACCACTTTCATAATAAAGTTTTGCAGGCTCAGTTTAAAGAACCCATTAAGAAAGTTTTGTTCAGTCATTAATATCTACCACTAGGATAATATTCTTTTGAAATTCCATTAGGTTGTCTTCTGCAAAATACGCTTCAGCTAGTAAAACACCTTTGTCGAAAAATATCTAGATAGTCCATCTATTTTACCATTCTTATAGAAATTTCTTTTTCAACTTTACCATTAGGATAGTAAGTTTTTCTAAAACCATCTTTTTATCATTTTTGTAGTTTGCCCCATATTCTAAAATTCTACTTTTCAGAAATAACTTTTTACAGCTCCATTGACTAAAGCATTTTGAAAAGTTTTCTTCTTTTAACCTTTTCCATTAGGATAATATGTAAAGTTTTTCCTTCTAATTTACCATCTTTTTAGACTTATAACAGCTTTCAAGTTTACCATCTTTGATTTCTTTTCAACTATTCCAGTAAAAGGAGTCTTTTCATTTCGAAATAAGCTATACCATTATCATTTCTTGTCATACTTTTCACAGGAACTTTTTATATCTCCTTCTGAAAAAGCTAAAACTGAAGTTAATATAAATAAAAGCTATTAATGATTTTTCCATATATAAACCTCCAAATTATTTTTCTTATATTATATAATCTATAGTATCTGTAACATATGTTACAGATACTATATCTAGTAATGATTTTGACTTGAGTCAAATAGATGACAAAGTTTATAATTTTTCGTTCATATCTAAAATAAAAATGCTTAAATAATTTGTTATAAAATTATGCTTATTATATAATGATAGTAAGAATATTAAAAAGAATAGGAGTACTAAGATGAAAAAGTTATTGTTGTACTATTTATATTAATATTATCAATATCAGCTAGTTCAAAAATTTTAAATATCATCCAAAAACAAAGGAAGAACTTCAAGAGTTAATTGAAATGAAAGTGTTTATCTTGGTGATATAGATACATCCAGCTATTACAGATATGTCCTATTTGTTTATAATAGGTCAAAAGAAAATAGATGCTTGTGGAAACAGCTTATGAATATATAACTACAAAAAGAAAACTTTTTCAGGCATAGGAAAATGGGATACTTCAAATGTAACTGATATGGAAGGTCTATTTTTTAAAATGAAAGATTTTAAATGAAGATATATCAGCTTTGGAATACATCAAAAGTAGAGAATATGATAAGTATGTTTGAAGATGCAGACAGCTTTAATCGATCACTAAATAATTGGGACGTATCAAAAGTTAAAACAATGAAAAATATGTTTAGAGGAGCAATATCATTCAATCAATCACTAAATAAATGGAATGTAAGTGAAGTACAGATATGGAAGAAATGTTTGAGGCTGCTTACAAATTTAATCAAAATATTAACTCATGGGATGTATCTACAGGTAGAATATGTCATATATGTTTAATAGTGCAAAAAGAAATTTAATCAACCATTGAATAATTGGAATGTGTCTAGTGTTGAAGATGTGACTTGTATGTTTAGATATACTAAGAAATTTAATCAAGCTCTTAACTCATGGAATGTTTCAAAAAGTAAAGTATATGGAAGAGATGTTTTATGAAGCTGAATCATTTAATCAAAGTCTTAATCGTTGGAACGTATCTAATGTTAGAAATATGGCTCGTATGTTTTGTGAAGCAAAAATTTAATCAAGACTTAAGTATGTGGAAGATACAAGGGGCAACTGATACTGTGAATATGTTTAGGGTTCACCTTTAGAATATAGAAAACTAAATAGGAGTAAAGGACAGTCTATGAGGAAATACTGTGATGTGTGGTTAACAAAATCAAATAGGTGGTTCTATAATAGAAGTTTCATCTAAGAATACAAAAATTATTTTAGATCAGTGGTAACTTAGATGATAAAGATAGTAGTTCCTGAAATTGAAGGACTATTTAAGGGAGAAGCTAGTATGATGGAGTTTTAATTGAATTCACTACCATAGTGATCATGAGGCTTAGCAACAAAAATTCTTCCTAAGATACCAATATATGGGAAAAAGCCATGATACATAAGGTTACAAGAGAATATATGGGAAAGAATATTTAAAAGAACCTAAAACTTTCAAAGCAGACGAAGAATTTCTTATAGGAGATATAAAAATTACACTCATCTTTGTGACCATTCAGCCTTTGATTCTCATATGTTTCTATTGGAGTGTGAGGGGAAAAAGATATTATACACAGAGATTTTCGCTCTAATGGAAGAAAATTCTTTTCAGTCGTTATTGGATAAGTTGCCCTCAAAGTAGATGCTCTTATAACAGAGGAACTAATCTTTCAACATAATAAAAATAGGAAAGATAAATTTGACTGAGAAAGAAACTTGAAAAGAAAAGGAATGAGAGCTTTTTAGATGGAAAATGATGGTACCAGGTTTGTATTAATGGCTGGAACAAATATAGATAGGAATAGTCACTTTATATAAGATTGCAAATGCAATAAAAGACTCTTCCTAATGAATTATATGTAGGGAGTAATTACAGATACTATGGGTGGAAATATTCTAATCCTAGAACATTTTCTAATATTGGGAGCTTATTTTAACGAATCAGATAAATATAAAATTTTAAAAAATTATCCAAAAAATAAAATTTGGAAAAATAAAATAGCTAAAAGAGCAATTTTTTAATAAGGCAATACGTAATA
>BNJV01002876.1_pt1 | contig 124652 bp, 172 predicted proteins | sample 8540591 | NCBI WGS metagenome assembly BNJV01 (sample SAMD00202457, study PRJDB9452) | human saliva metagenome | host: Homo sapiens
GGACCACTAGAAGACATCTTGAAGATGATTCCAGGGTTAAATAAAATGGCTGGTCTAAACGACTTAAAAAGTGATCCAAAAGATACAGCTCGTATGAAAGCTATCGTCTTATCAATGACTCCACAAGAGCGTGAAAATCCAGATATCTTATCACAAGCTCGTCGTAAACGTATTGCGGCAGGTTCAGCTCGTCCATTAGCAGAAGTGAACCGTTTAATTAAACAGTTCAACGAATCTAAGAAGATGATGAACCAAATGTCCAACGGTAACATGAAAGGCCTAGAAGGCATGATGAACCAAATGGGCATGGGCGGACGTACGAATAAACTTGCTCAAATCGGTATGCAACAATACGCACGTCGTCAAAAACAAAATAAATTGAAAAAATTAAAGAAAAAACGTTAGGAAACAGCGTTATAAAATAATTTAAACCGCAACATCTTACTAAACTCGTAAGGTTGCGGTTTTTATGGCGATGATAACGCACAGAAAGGAGAACTCAATGGGAAACAAAACGAAAACATGGCATGTCATTCCAGCAGTAGTCGCAACGGCGATTATGAGCTTTTGTGGCGTGTTGATTGAAACAGCAATGAACGTTACCTTCCCAACATTGATGACAGAATTTAATACAGACTCTTCAGGGATTCAATGGGTAACAACAGGATACTTACTGGCTATTGCCATTGTCGTGCCAATTACGGCTTATTTAACACGAAACTACACGATTCGCCAACTCTTCTTGGCATCGAACCTTTTATTCATCGGTGGGGTCTTAATTGACTGTATTTCACCAAACTTAGCGATTTTATTACTCGGACGCTTTATGCAGGGGATTGGAACAGGGATTGCACTTCCATTAATGTTCCATATCGTATTGACAAAAGTGCCTTTACACCAACATGGAACTGTGATTGGAATCGGAGTAATGACGACCGCTCTTGCGCCACCAATCGGACCAACATTTGGTGGTGTTGTCTCAAGTATGTTTGGATGGCGTGCGATTTTCTACGCATTGATTCCATTTCTAATTTTCTCGTTAGTGATGGGACTTGGGCGATTCAAGCGGAAGAGTCACCGAAGAAACAACCATTCAACTTTATAGCGTTTGTAACGTTAGGGATTGGGCTTGCAAGCTTACTGATGGCGATTGAACATTTATCAGTCATCTACCTTGGAGTGGTGGTCGTGGCATTTGCGGCATTTTACTACTTTAATCGAAATAATGCGCTCTTATCGTTTAAACCATTCAAGCTTGTTCGCTTCAACGCGACGCTTTATATCGTGCTAGCATTCCAAGCTGTTGTCTTAGGGTTATCGTTCATTTATCCAAACTATATTCAATTAGCTTGGGGAGAATCAGCAACAGTAGCTGGGCTCTTCATGTTCCCAGGGGGCTGCGATGGTAGCCGTATTATCTGTTGTGTCCGGTCGTTGGTATGATAAATCAGGTCCATTGAAGCCGATTTTAACAGGATTAGTGTTTGCGGTTATTGGAGGAGTATCCATCAGCATCTTCTTCCCAGGGTTAACGATTTATCCGCTCTTAGCGCTAAACGTAATCTTTATGACGGGGATTGGATTTGTAATGGGAAGCAATGTAACCTATTCATTAGCGCAATTAAATTCAGAGATTCAAGCAGATGGGAATAGTATCGTGAATACATTGCAACAGTTCACTGGTGCGATTTCAACAGCTGTTATCGCGCGTATTTTCAGCTCGTTTGATTCAAACTTAGTAACAGCAGGACAAATCAGTGTCATCTTTGTAACAACACTTGCAGTAATCGCACTTGTTGTCTTCTTGTGGATCTATCCGCAAACACAAAAAAGTAAATAGAACATAAGGCAACCTTGAGAAAGGTTGCCTTTTTTTGCGAGTGTAACATTTTTGTTATGTAACATAATTGTTACATCTTCCGTTGAAAAAACTAAAATGTATCAAAAATGATACGTATCAAAATTGATACAAAATGATTCGAAAATAAATGTGTATCATCTGTGATACGTATCATGCATGATACACATTGCATCAAAAAAAATACCTTTGAGAAATTTTCTCAAAGGTATTTTGCCTTATTATCTACGGTTTTGTTTACCAGCGTTACGGCCACCAGGTTTGTTTTGACGTTGTGCGAACGTTTCTTGTTGTGTTGCTTTTTGAGCTGTTTTACGTGGTGTTGTACGTTGTGGTAACACAATGTTTTCATGGTTTAATTCTTCGTCGATTTGAGCTTTAATTTTTGGACGAATATAAGTATTTTGAATCCATGATTGTAAAATTTGGATAAGGGCAGAGATGAAGAAGTAAATACCAACCCCGGCTGGTGATTGGAAAGTCATCATGAACATCATTACTGGAAGAATGTAGTTCATTGAACGACTTTGTTTTTCGTTTCTTCGTCCATTCCCATTTGGCTGACTACTGATTGAACATAGTAAGCTACCATTGTCGCAAGAGCGATTGGTAAGAATTGTGCTCCAAGGTTAATTCCCATGAAGTTACTACTTGAAATTTCGTTTGATAACAGAATTGCGTTATACAATCCGCTCCAGATTGGCAATGTAATCAAGATTGGTAAACATCCTGATCCGATACCGCCCATTAGTGAGACATTGTTTAGTTTGTATAACTCCATTTGTTCTTGTTGGATTGCAAGTTTCTCTTGAGGAGTTGTCGCTTGTTCTGCACGAGCAGTAATTTCAGCAATATATGGTTTTAATACTGCCATTTTTTCTTGTTGGACAAGCATTGTTTTCATTTGATGGAATTGTGTTGGCATCAAAACGACACGAACAAGTATTGATACGATCACAATTGCAATCGCGTAGTTTCCGTTAAATACAGAAGCAATTTGGTTTAATAACCATTGTGTTGGGACTACTAAATAGTTATAGAGCCAACCAATTGGTTCATGGTTTTCATTATATTGAACGGTACATCCTGCAAGTAGTAGGGGAAGAACTGTTGCAACTAATAGAAGTTGAGCTTTTTTAGTTAGTTTCATAATCACTTTCCTTTTCATTTAATAACATGATTTATTGTACACGTGTTTCGTTGAAATAGCAACGTTCTTTATATAATTTGAAACTTTGTAAATTTAGGTGCATCCACGACGTCACTTTCTTCATACCGGTCAACACGTCCATAAGGGGATACGGAAGCTTTGACTCTTTCGATAAAACGAGTGACGGCTTTTTCCTCGCCTTGTGCAACTACAAAAACAGAGCCATCCATTTTATTTTGAACCGTGCCACAAATATCTAATTGAATCGCGAGTTGCTGCGTGAAAAAGCGGAATCCGACGCCTTGAACGCGTCCCCAAACACGAATTTGTCTTGTAATCATAGAAAGACCTCCAAAAAGTAGAATTATTTTGACATCTCTATGAAACAAGATTACCATGATTTCGCAAAATTTGGTATACTAATAAACGAGGTGAAAACATGTTTAAAGTAATTGAGACAGCAGGTCAAGATGAACCGTGGTGGTTTTTCGATGACTGGGAAAAAATGATTGTTTCGACTGAAGAATTTTCTTCTTTAGAAGAAGCGAAAAATAGTTTCCAACAGCATGAAGCAAGACTTGCTTCTAACTATCCAGAAAAACGATCAAAAGGAACAAGCGCCATTGCCTTTTGGGATGAGAAAGAACAAGATTATTGTGTGGCGTGTGAATGTGATGTTCAAATTTTCCATGGACTGATTTTAGTCGATGAAAATAATCAATTAGTAGAAGAGAAAGGAGAAGAACGTGGCTAAACAAACGAAGAAAAAAACACAAAGAAAAAATACAAAGAATACCAATCCGTTTTTATCGATTGAAGCTGTAGCTGTATTTATTATTGTCTATAGTTTATTAGCAACTTTTCAATTAGGATTCTTAGGAAAATTCTTTGCTAACCTGATTCGTTTCTTTATCGGGGATTTATATGCCTTCGGTGGAGTGTGCGGAGTTCTTGCGGGGTTCGGGATGTTATTCCGTGGACGCATGCCTAAGATTATGTGGAGATGGACTGCTGCAGCCATTTCATCAAGCGTGGCACTTCTCTTATTCGTGTCAGTGATGACCTATAGTAGCTTTACTAGTTCAGGTTCTCCTGTTTTCCAAGAAATGATGAATCGTTTCATGGTGGACTTTACGTCTAATACCGTTTCTCAACGACTCGGTGGAGGGGTATTAGGAACTCTTCTTTATTCATGTACGTATTTCCTTGTTTCACAATGGGGAACGTATTTAATCGTATTCTTATTATTAGTATGTAGCGGACTTTTAATCTTCAACGTGCATTTAAGTGACGTGATGGATTTTGTACGTACGCAAACAGCGAATGCTTCTGAAAAGTTAGCCGAGCGTAAAGCCGAACGTGAAGCACGCCGTTTGGAAGAAGAACAAGAAGCCGAGGAGAAGGTTGTGGCAACACCTGTAGCACCGGCTCCTGCTCCTACGCCAGTACAAACAGAAACACCTGAAAAACCCAAAGAACCAAGAAAACCACATTCGTTATTAGACCGAATGAAAGATGTGTTCTTTGATGAATATGAAGATGAAACATTAACAGAGGACGAATACGCAACGTCTCCAATGGTAGAACCAGTAGAACCTATTCCACCAGTGGAACCAGTAGCTCCTGCTCCAGTGGCGCCAGTAATGCCAACGCAACCAGTAGCACCTGTTGCTCCTGTTTCAGTTCAAAGCCAGAAGAGCCTGAGTTTGAAGATGATGGGGAAGACATCGGGGAACTTTCAATGAGTGGGGAACAAGATGATGAAGATTATCAATTACCACCAGTGACATTACTCAATCCCGTACAACATTCAGATCAATCGAATGAACGTACGATTGTTGAACGTAATATGCATATTTTAGAGCGTACCTTTGCAAGTTTTGGGGTAGACGCCAAAGTGATGCCAAACCCAATGATGGGGCCAGCTGTTACAAAATACGAAATTCAACCAGCAATTGGGGTGAAGGTAAGTAAGATTGTAAACTTAAGTGATGATATTGCGCTAGCACTGGCTGCAAAAGATATTCGTATTGAAGCTCCAATTCCAGGAAAACCTTATGTAGGGATTGAAGTTCCAAATAGCCAAACAAGTTTTGTGTCGTTTAGCGATGTGATTCAATCGGCTCTTCAATCTCCAAAACCATTAGACGTACCATTAGGGAGAGATATCTCTGGTAATGTTCGTCTTTGCGATATTACAAAAATGCCACATATGTTAATCGCCGGGTCAACCGGTTCTGGTAAATCCGTATGTATTAACGGCATTATCACTAGTATTTTAATGAAGACAAAACCTCATGAAGTGAAATTAATGATGATCGATCCGAAGATGGTAGAGTTGAATGTGTATAATGGCATTCCGCATCTATTAACTCCGGTTGTAACGAACCCTCGTAAAGCCGCTCAAGCCTTACAAAAGGTTGTTGCTGAGATGGAAAAACGTTACGAATTATTCGCTTCAATGGGAATGCGTAACATCGATGGATATAACGCTCATGTCGAACAATATAACCGTGAAACTGGCGAAAATAACCCAACATTACCTTATATTGTCGTAATCGTAGACGAACTTGCAGACTTAATGATGGTGGCAAGTAATGAAGTGGAAGATGCGATTATTCGTCTAGCGCAAATGGCGCGTGCTGCCGGAATTCATATGATTCTAGCAACACAACGTCCATCCGTTGACGTTATTACAGGGATTATTAAAGCCAACGTTCCTTCTCGTATCGCCTTTGCGGTATCGAGTGGTACAGACTCTCGTACGATTATCGATGCCAATGGTGCTGAGAAACTTCTTGGACGCGGGGATATGCTATATATGCCAATGGGTGAAAATAAACCAATTCGTGTACAAGGCGCATTCTTAACGGACGAAGAAGTCGAACGTATCGTTGATTTCGTGAAGAATCAACAAGAAGTAGAGTATGACGAAGCGATGATGCCTTCAGAAAATACCGCTTCTGCTGGTGGAAGTGAACCAGAAGACGAACTATTCTACGAAGTCATCGAACTATTAAAAGAACAAGAAACGATTAGTACGTCTTATTTACAAAGACGATTCCGTATCGGATTTAACCGTGCAGCGCGAATGATTGATGAATTAGAAGCGCGTGGCTATGTTGGACCTGCAGATGGAAGCAAAGGAAGAAAAGTGAATGTTCATGTTTTCAATGAAAACGACGCTTCCGAACCGGGGGAAACCAACGCATAGAAATGTAAAAACCGAACGTTTTTCATAAAAATTACCTCCAATGAAAAGATTTAGCTTGATTTTCATTCTATTTATGATAGAATGACTGTAGTAAATCATTTATTGGAGGTTTTTTATCGTGAAAACTAAAAAGAATTTAGCTTTATTTGCATTGACACTTGGTGCGACTGCTGTATTAGCAGCGTGTGGCGGATCAAATCTGACAGCTCACAAGCATCTTCTCAAAACAACGCTGGCTCTTCAGACAACTTCAAAGCGGTAATGGTATCTGATACTGGTGGTATTGACGATAAATCATTCAACCAAGGCGCTTGGGAAGGCCTTCAAGAATGGGGTAAAAATAACGGTGGTAAAACTAAAGGAAATGGTATTGATTACATTCTTTCAAAAGCAGAATCTGACTATACTACAAACCTTAACACTGCAGTTTTAAATGAATACAATATTATTTTCGCAATCGGATTTAAATTACAAAAAGCTGTTGAAGAAGCAGCAAAACAAAATCCAGACGCACACTTTGCGATTATCGATAGTGTGGTTGAACAACCAAACGTTGCTTCAATCAACTATAAAGACCAAGAAGCAGCATTCCTTGCAGGGGTTGCAGCTGGTTTAACAACTAAAACAAACAAAGTAGCCTTCATCGGTGGTATGCACGGTCCAGCATTAGACAAATTCGAAGCTGGTTTCAAAGCTGGGGTTCAAGCAGTAAACCCTAAAGCAACTGTTGAAATTCAATATGCTGAATCATTCTCAGATGGTGCTAAAGCAAAATCTCTTGCAGAAGCAATGTACGCTTCAGATGTTGACATCATTTATGCAGCAGCAGGTGGTGCAGGACTTGGAGTATTCGCAGCGGCTAAATCAATCGTTGAAGCAAATCCAGATCGTAAATTTGGGTAATTGGGGTTGACCAAGACCAACAAGCAGAAGGTAAAGTAAACGACTCTCGTAACGTAACATTGACATCAACACTTAAAGGTGTAAAACAAGCACTTATCAAATTTAGTGAAGATGCTTCTAAAGGAAACTATCACGGTGGTGAACAAGTTCTTTACGGATTATCTGATAACGGTGTTGGTTTAGCAGATGGTCAATTATCAGACTCAGTTAAGGAAAAAATTGCTGTATTCAAAAAAGCAATCATCGAAGGAAAACAAGAAGTTCCTGCGAAACCTTAATTTTAACAAACGAACTTAAATTGAGAGGAGTAGGAGTTGAAGAGAATACGAATTTCTTCGCTCCTACTTTTTTATACATAGAACATTGTGCGGGGTGAGACGATTGGTAGAAGAAACATTTGTGATTGAGATGAAAGGCATCACAAAAAAGTTTGGTAATTTTGTAGCCAATAATCAGATTGATTTAACATTGAAAAAAGGCGAACTCCATGCGCTTCTTGGAGAAAACGGAGCGGGGAAATCGACATTAATGAATATCCTTTCAGGGTTATTAGAACCAACGGAAGGAGAAATTAAAGTAAATGGTGTTCCAACAAAAATTGATTCACCAAATACAGCGAATCGCTTAAAAATTGGAATGGTGCACCAACACTTTATGCTAGTTAAGAAATTCAGCGTAGTGGAGAACATTATTCTGGGTAAAGAGCAAACAAAGTTCGGTTTTATCGATAAAAATGCGGTAAAACTAGAAATTATGGAGCTTTCTAAGAAATATCATCTTGCGGTAGACCCTGATGCGAAAGTAGAAGATATTACAGTGGGGATGGAACAACGTGTTGAAATCTTGAAAACTTTATATCGTGGTGCGGATATTTTTAATTTTTCGACGAACCTACAGCGGTACTAACACCTCAAGAAATCGAAGAACTCATTGTGATTATGAAGCAATTAACAAAAGAAGGAAAATCCATCTTCTTAATTACCCATAAGATTAAAGAAATCCAAGCGGTTGCGGATCGCTGTACGGTTATTCGTCGCGGAAATGTGATTGGAACAGTGGAAATTGGAAATGTTTCAGACCAAGAATTAGCCGACATGATGGTAGGACGTTCTGTATCCTTTAAAACGCAAAAAGAACCTGCCAAACCAACAACAGATGCTTTAGTGATTAAAAACCTTGTTGTGAAAGATAGCCGTGGTATCGAAGCGGTGAAAGGCTTAGATTTAACCGTAAGACATGGTGAAGTTGTCGGAATTGCTGGGGTTGACGGAAACGGACAATCGGAACTGATTCAAGCGTTATCTGGTTTGCGTGCTATCGAAAGTGGTTCGATTCAACTAGATGGCAAGGACATCACGAAGTTACCTACAAGACAACGTACTGAAGGAGGCCTTGGTCATATTCCTGAAGACCGTCATAAACATGGTCTTGTTCTTCAAATGGGACTCGATGAAAATATTGGACTTCAAACGTATTATAAAGAACCATTATCGAAGAATGGTTTCTTAAATAAGAAAGCTTTTGTGGACTTAGCAGAACGTCTAATTGAAGAGTTTGACGTGCGTACTCCAAGTCCAACAGTAGCCGCTGGAGCTCTTTCTGGTGGGAACCAACAAAAAGCGATTATCTCGCGTGAAATCGACCGTGACCCAAGTTTACTTATTGCAGCACAACCGACTCGTGGGCTTGACGTGGGTGCGATTGAATATATTCATAAGCGTTTAATCGATCAACGAAATAAAGGTAAAGCCGTATTACTGATGAGCTTTGAATTAGATGAAATTTTAAATGTTGCGGACCGCATTGCTGTCATGTATGAAGGTCGTATCGTAGACGTGCTAGATACAAAAGAGACAAATGAAACAGAATTAGGATTATTAATGGCTGGTTCGACTCGCGAACAAGTAAGAGCCAAGGAACAGGAGGCGTTATAAGATGAAAAATTCAAAATACAAAAAGATTCTTATTCCGGTCCTATCAGTGGTCTTAGGATTATTAGTCGGTGCTCTTATTATGTGGATATTCGGCTTTGACGTTGTAAAAGGATATTCCGCATTACTCAAAGGTTCGCTTGGAAAACCGTTCTATATTGGTGAAACATTACGTCAAGCAACACCATTAATTCTTGTAGCGCTTGGATTTGCGTTTGCAAGTTACGCTGGTTTCTTCAATATCGGGGTTGCTGGACAAGCATTAGTCGGTTGGTTTGCATCTGTTGCGACTGGTCTAGTACTTCCAGATTTACCCAAAATCATTCTCTTACCATTATGTATTTTCATGGGGATGCTTGCCGGTGCTATCTGGGCTGGAATTGCAGGTTACTTAAAAGCGTACTTTAATGCCAGTGAAGTCATCGTAACGATTATGTTGAACTACACAGCGCTTCATATCGTAAACTACGTGATTCGTGAAATCTTAACAGAGAAATCAGAAATCACAGCTTCGATTCCAGAAGCAGCCAGCTTAAGAATGCAATTCTTGTATCAATTAACAGGAAAGTCAACATTGCATGGCGGTATCTTCATTGCAATCTTGGCAGTCTACATTGTATGGTTAATTATGAATAAAACAACAACTGGTTTCGAATTGAAAACAGTAGGGTTTAAACAAACACGCTGCTGAATATGCCGGTATGAGCGCTAAGAAGACGATTATTCTCGCAATGGTCATCTCTGGTGCCTTAGCAGGTCTTGGCGGAGTGATGGAAGGGTTAGGAACTTTCCAAAATGCATTTGCTTCAGAAAGTCTTCCAAGTATCGGATGGGACGGAATGGCAGTATCGCTTCTTGGATTGAATAATCCAATCGGTATTCTATTCTCTGCATTAGTATTTGCAATTCTTCGTATCGGTGGTATTTCAATGCCGCTCCTTGCGAAGATTCCAACCGAAGTCGTATCGATTGTAGTCGCATTTATCATCTTCTTTGTAGGGTGCGAACTACTTAATGGAAGTTATTGTTGATAAATTCCCTCAATTTGGGAAGAGAAAGGGGTAATGAGAAATGGATTTAGTAACACTTTTACAAGTAGTTGTCGGGAACATGCTCATCTACTCAACACCGCTGATTTTAACAGCTTTAGGGGGTATCTTCTCAGAACGAAGCGGGATTGTAAATATCGGGCTTGAAGGAACAATGGTCATCGGTGCCTTTGCCTCAGCCGTCTTCAACTTAGCGTTTGCTTCACAATTTGGTTCATGGACGCCATGGGTTGCACTTATTGTAGCGGCGGTCGCTGGAATGTTGTATTCATCCATTCACGCATTCGCAACAGTATACTTGCGTGCCGACCATATTATTTCTGGGACGGTGTTAAACTTACTAGCACCAGCCTTAACGGTGTTCCTGTGCCGCTTAATGTATAATGAAATCGGACAAACGGAAATCATTACGAACTACTTTGGTAAAACAACGATTCCAGTGTTAAGTTCGATTCCAATTATTGGGAAAATCTTCTTTCACAGATACATTCGTACCAGCGTTCTTAGCAGTTGGACTTGCATTTGTTTGCTCAGTTATCCTGAATAAGACAAAATTTGGATTACGATTACGTTCTGTAGGGGAACATCCTCAAGCAGCAGATACATTAGGAATTAACGTTTACCATATGCGTTTTGCAGGAGTATTAATCTCAGGGTTCTTGGCTGGTATCGGAGGAGCCATCGTTGCTCAATCGATTACACTGAACTTCTCAGCGACAACCATCGCTGGTCAAGGGTTCATTGCGATGGCTGCGATGATCTTTGGTAAGTGGAATTCAGTGAGCGTCATGCTATCAGCATTACTCTTTGGACTTGCTCAAAGTTTAGGGGTTATCGGAAACTACATCCCAGTAATTAAAGATATTCCATCAGTTGGCTTGACGATTGCGCCATATTTGATTACTATCATTGTATTGGTAGGATTCATTGGAAAATCGGAAGGACCAGCCGCTAACGGTAAGAACTACGTAAAATCTAAATAAGAATGAGAACTGCTTTTAATCTAGGTGCCATACTGTATTAAAAGCAGTTTTTTTAATGAGAAGGGGTTATAAATGAAAAAATTAGTTTCTTTAATTGTTGCAATTCTCGCAATGGTTGCTATTTTATTTGGAGTAAAGAACATGCTTCAAGCAAAAGAATCTACAGAGGAAGTAGAAACTTCATCAGAACAACAGCAATTGTTCCTATTTAACTGGGGGAACTATATCGATCCAGAATTAATTAAGGAATTTGAAGCAGAAACAGGCATTCAAGTTGTCTATGAAACATTTGATTCAAATGATGCGATGGAAGCCAAGCTAAAACAAGGCGGAACGCGTTATGATATCGTCTTTCCAAGTGAATCAAGTATTACCAAATTAGTGAATCAAAATTTACTTCAAAGCTAGACCATTCAAAGATTAAAGGACTAGAAAATATTTCTCCGTTCTTATTAAATAGTCCAGTGGATAAAGGAAATCAATATACGATTCCGTATTTCTGGGGAACAGTAGGAATTATGGTCAATACGAAATATATCGATCCAGAAAGCATTCAAACATGGAATGATTTATGGAAAGAAGATTTCAAAAATAAAGTGCTTGTTTTAGATGGAAACCGTGAAGCACTAGGGATGGCGCTTCAATCATTAGGCTATTCATTAAATTCAAAAAATGAAGATGAATTAAAAGCTGCCGAGCAAAAACTTAAAGAGTTAAAACCAAATGTTCGTGCGGTTCTTAATGAAGAAATCAAAACAATGATGAAACTTGAAGAAGCTCCAATCGGAATGGGGTATTCTGGAGACGCGGCGGCAGTTGCAGAAGAAAATCCAAACGTCCAATATATCTTACCAAAAGACGGCAGTGCAGTTTGGACAGATAACTTTGCGATTGCTCACACAGCTGTAAATATCGATGGTGCGTATGCCTTTATTAACTTTATGCTTCGACCAGAAAATGCAGCTAGAAATGCCGAATACGTGGGTTACTCAACACCAAACGAAAAAGCAAAAGAGTTAATGGATCCTGAAGTGACTTCTGATGAAACATACTATCCTTCAGAAGAAATTATCAATTCATTAGAGCATTATGAATATCTAGGAAATGACTGGATTCAAAAATATAACGAAGCCTTCTTAGACTTCAAGATGGAGTTATAATATGCATTACTATTTAAAAAGTAAACATCTCTTTATTGGAGATACAACGAAGGCAGTTTCTGGAATTTTAGAAATTAAAGATGGTCGAATTGTTGGCCACTTCGATTACAATACGCCTGTTGAAGGAGAAATCTTAGATGCAGGAGACAAACTAGTCGTTCCTGGTTTTATTGATGCACATGTGCATTTATACTTATCTGCCTTAATTCATTTAGGAAAAATGAAGGCAGTTGGTGGACCAACAATTGATGAGGTAGTTCTTCAAGCAAGTTCGATTCCTGAATATAATGGTTGGAAAATCGGAATTGGTTGGTATGCGAGTGATTTCGGACAACAAGTCTTACCGACAAAAGAAGATTTAGATAGAGCATCAACAGACGTACCTATCTGCTTAATCGCAGGGGATGCTCATACGATTTGGCTCAATTCAAAAGCGCTAGAAGTGCTTGAATTAACGCCAGATGCGATTCCGCAAAACATCGGCGGAGAAGCAGTGGTGGCAGACGGCGAACTTACAGGGGTGTTCCTTGAAGCAAAAGCCATCTATTATTTATCAAAAGTCTTGTCTGTATATAAAGACGACGAAGAGCAAGCGTTAAAAGATTATATGTCTTATTTAAACAAAATGGGTGTGACGGCTGTAGGGGATGTTGCCTTAACGGGAGAAAGCCCTGATGATATCGTGTATCCCGAACTCTACTCGAAAGTAGAAAAGGATGCCACAGTTCGTGTGAGCTTCTTTCCAGCGATGCGTGAAGAAGTGGAACGTAACCGTGAACTCTACAAGACATACCGCTCTGACATGCTCCAAATGGGGGGCGTGAAGCAATTTTACGATGGAGTGACCAGTTCGCATACGGCGTATTTAAAAGAGCCGTATCCGATGCCGTTCTTCGAAGGAGACGTCGGTGGACCGCTTTTAACGGAAGAGAAGATGGAACGCTTAACACTTCTTGCCAATAAAGAAGGATGGCCAATGCGTATTCATACGGTTGGGGATAAGGCGATTGCGTTAACGCTTCAAAACTTCAAAAAGGCGCAAGAAGAGACTCCGTTTGACGCTCCGAATAAATTCAATACGATTGAACATTTGGAAGTGATGGATCCAACAGACCTTCCATTAACGGCTCAGCCTTCATTAATTGTTTCAGTGCAACCAAGTCATTTATTAGTAGGATACGAGACTTTAGATGAAGAGGTGGGTGCAGAACGTTCGCGTCATATGTTCCCGTTCAAATCTTTCTTAGAAGAGGGTGCAACGCTTGGATTTGGAACAGACACGCCAGTTGTACTAGATGTGACGCCGTTTGAATCGATGTTTAACGCAGTAGCCCGCCAAACAAAAGAGCAGCTACCAGTGCCATGCTTAATGCCAGAACAACGTATTTCGATTGGTGAAGCATTAAAGGCACACACGAGTGGGGCAGCAAAAGCACTCAGTCGTTTAGATATTGGCACACTAGAAGTCGGTTCGTTAGCAGATTTCGTAATTCTAGATAAGAATATTCTTGAAAGTGACGCAGTGGAATTGTTAAACACGAACGTAGAAGCGACATACGTCAATGGTAAATGTGTCTATAAACAATAATGAGAAAGCTAGATAGAGCAGTCTATCTAGCTTTTTTTATGTGTTTTAATCTTTTTAAAAATTGTTCTTTTTATGAAAATTACAAACAATAATTCCTAATTTAAAAGGAATGTAAGCTTTTTAAATTTTGAAAATAGTTTGAAATTCAAAATAAATGTTTAAAAAAAGGTTTGACATTCAAACTATCTCTCGTATATACTTTGATTATCAAATGATTTGATATTCAAACAAAAAGGAGAAATCTTTTATGGAACCAACTCTAGAGACCATAAACGGGTATTTGGTGGACGTCTTTAATCAAATGCTCGACATTGAAGAATCTTCGCTGGCGCAAAGCCAATTTAATGATTTATCCATTAAAGAGATGCATGCCATTGAAGCGATTGGAATGTATAACGAACATACGACAACAGAAGTCGCTAATAAATTAAATGTTACTGTTGGGACGCTAACAGTTGCAGTGAATGCTTTAGTGAAAAAAGGCTATGTTGTTCGTTTGAAGAGTGAAACCGATCGAAGAATTGTAATTTTAGGTCTGACCAAGAAAGGTCGCTTACTTTATCGTCTTCATCGTAAATTCCACGAGAAATTAGTTTTAAAAACTATCGAGGGAATGAATGCTGAAGAAATGGCAGTTCTTGTTAAAGGACTTCATAATTTATATGATTTCTTACACGAGGCTGTACTAGCAAATCAAGAAGGGAAGTAGACATTGTGGGGGTTCAAGTGATAGCGACAAGTTCCTATCTCCCAACGTCCGTGATCACAAACGATGACTGGGCGAAACGAGTAGATACTTCTGATGAATGGATCGTTAAGAGAACAGGAATCAAAACCCGTTATTGGGCAAAAGAACAGACAACTAGTGATTTGGCGACAATTGCCGCTAAACGCTTAGTTGAAAAGAGCAATATCTCTCCTGAATCCATTGAATTTATCATTGTAGCAACGATGACACCAGATGCAGCAAGTCCTTCTTGCGCGTCACTGGTACAAGGAGCAATCGGAGCAACGAATGCATTCGCATTTGATATCAGTGCTGCTTGTAGCGGATTTGTCTTTGCCTTATCAACAGGTTTAAAAATGTTGGAACATGGTCAAAGAAAATACGGAATCGTCATCGGAGCAGAAACAATGCTCAGTTCACTCGATTGGGAAGACCGCTCAACGGCTATTCTCTTTGGAGATGGCGCTGGAGCTGTTCTTTTACAAAAAGATGAAGAGCCATTTTTATTGGCGGAAACATTACAAAATGATGGACAGAAATCTGAGGCATTAGTCGCTGGAAAAAGAATGACAAATCAAACACTTTCAACCATGACAATGGATGGTCGAGGCGTTTATGAATTAGTCAGCAAAACTGTTCCAGTCAATATCCAAGAGACTTTACAAAAGGCTGGATATACTGCCGACGATATTGATTTGTACTTGTTACATCAAGCAAATCGTCGTTTAGTCGAACAAGTGGCTAAGAAATTAAAACAACCGATCGAAAAATTCCCAATGAATATCGATCACGTTGGAAACACTTCGGCTGGAAGTATTCCGATTTTACTCAATGAACTCGTAGAAAACGGAACATTGAAAATTGGAGAAAATACAAAATTACTTTTATCAGGTTTTGGCGGAGGCCTTGCCTGGGGAAGTATCACAATAACATTATAATTTTTAAACTATTGGAGGAAAAACACAATGACATTTGAAAAAATTCAAGCAATTATCGTAGATCAATTAGGTAAAGAGGAAGAAGAAGTACAATTAACAACTCGTCTTAAAGACGAATTAGATGCAGACAGCTTAGATTTATTCCAAATCATCAACGATATCGAAGATGAATTCGATGTGAAAATCGATACTGAAGAAGGACTAGAAACAGTTCAAGACTTAGTAAACTACGTTGATGCTCAATTAGCTGACAAATAATTTTAAAAAGGGATGGTAACACATGAAATCAAGAATCTGCGACATGATTGGAATTGAATATCCGATTATCCAAGGAGGGATGGCATGGGTTGCAAATCCTGCGCTTGCAAGTGCAGTGTCCAATGCCGGCGGTTTAGGAATCGTTGCATGTGGACACGCTCCTGGCGATGTCGTTAAAGGATTCATCGAAGAGATGGAACGTTTAACAGACAAACCATATGGTGTAAATATTATGCTATTAAGTCCATTTGTTGATGAAGTTGTGGATGTCGTTTGTCAGGCTGGCGTGAAAGTGGTTTGTACCGGTGCTGGTAACCCTGGCAAATACATGGCGAAATTTAAAGAAGCAGGAATTACTGTAATTCCAGTAGTAGCTTCAGTTGCTCTAGCGAAAAGAATGGAAAAAGAAGGCGCGGACGCTGTTGTTGTAGAAGGAATGGAAGCAGGGCGGACATATCGGTAAGTCTACTACCATGGCTCTTTTACCACAAGTAGTTGATGCGGTAAACATTCCAGTAATCGGTGCTGGAGGAATTGGTGACGGACGCGGGATGGCAGCGGCTTTAATGCTTGGTGCCGATGCAGTTCAACTTGGAACTCGTTTCCTTGTTGCAACTGAATGTACTGCGCACGATAACTTCAAAGCTTCTGTATTAAAGCTAAAGATATCGATACTGTTATTACAGGACAAATTACAGGGCACCCTGTACGTGTGTTACGTAATAAATTAACAAAAATCTACTTACAAGCTGAAAAAGAAGAAACTGGTAAAGAAAATCCAGACTTCGAACGCTTAGAAGATATTGGACGTGGAGCACTACGTAGAATCGTAGTTGAAGGGGATACTCAAATGGGATCAATGATGGCTGGTCAAATTGCTGGTTTAATTTCAAAAGAACAAAGCTGTTCTGAAATTATCCAAGAATTGATGGCAGAATCTCATGAAGTCATCCAAAAACAACTTGCACGTTTTTAATTAAATGAAAAAGGGAATGGTGAAATATGCTTATTTAGCATACTTCCACCATTTTTTTTACAGCGCAATAGGAGGAAACTCATGAAAATCGCATTTTTATTTCCAGGTCAGGGGAGTCAAAAAGCACAAATGGGCTTAGAAATTGCTGACAACTTTGAAGTGGCAAAAGCTGTCTTTGAAGAAGGAAGTAGCGTTCTGCCATACAGTGTGACTGACATTCTTTTGGAAGAACCTGCCGCACGTATCAATCAAACAGAATATACACAACCGTTGTTATTAACGGTTTCTCATGCATTAGCAAGCGTCTTAGAACAAGAAGGAATCACACCAGATGTGACAGCTGGATTGTCTCTAGGTGAATATTCAGCGCTTGTTGAAGCAGGAGTCCTTGACTTCAAGGAAGCTCTAAACTTAGTCGCAAAACGCGGTCAATATATGCAAGAAGCGGTTGTAGAAGGCGAAGGGAAAATGGTAGCCGTTTTAGGTCTTGAAGACAATGTTATCGAAGACATTTGTCGTGAAGTTTCAACACCAGAAGCTCTCGTAGTTCCTTCAAACTACAACACACCAGGACAATTAGTGATTGGTGGGCACGCGGAAGCAGTAGATGTAGCGAGTGAAAAATGCTTAGAAGCTGGCGCAAAAAGAGCTGTACCGCTTGTGGTATCTGGACCTTTCCATACACCATTAATGGAAGCAGCGAAAGTTCGCTTTGCTCCTGAGATGGAAGTGGCAGAGTTACACGAAAGTAAATGCCCTGTATTAAGCAATACGCTTGGTACACCACATGAAGGCGTTCCTTCAAAAGACGTTCTCTGTGATCAAATTACAAATGCCGTGAAATGGAAACAAAATGTAGAGTGGATGCTTCAAGATGGCGTAGATGTCTTTATTGAAGTAGGTCCTGGAAAAACATTGACGCAAATGGTGAAACAAATTGCCAAAGCAAAAGGTGCCTCTGTTCAATTATTCCAAACAGATAGCCTTAAAGCAATGAATGAAACCATTGAAAAAGTAAAGGAACTGAAAGGATAACGAAATGAAATTTAAAGATAAAACAGTTGTTGTAACAGGTAGCCGTCGTGGTATCGGTCTTGGAATCGCATTAGAATTCGCTAAACTTGGCGCTAATGTTGTTTTAAATGGTACTCGTGAAATTGATGCAGAAACACTTGCGCAATTTGATGCTTATCCTGGTGAAGTAATGACGTTTGTTGGAGACGTTTCGAAATTCGACGTAGCTGAAAACTTTATTAACGAAGTAAAAGAGCGTTTTGGACGCATCGACGTGTTAGTCAATAACGCTGGAATTACGCGTGATGGTTTATTAATGCGTATGAGTGAATCTGATTTTGACGATGTAATGAATATTAACTTAAAAGGATACTTCAATATGATTCGTTTTGCGACTCCAGTTTTCGTAAAACAAAAATCAGGAAGCATTATTAACATTACAAGTATCGTTGGGGTTACAGGGAATGCAGGTCAAGCAAACTATGCTGCAAGTAAAGCCGGAATCATTGGTTTAACAAAATCGGTTGCTAAAGAAATCGGTTCTCGTGGGATTACAGTGAATGCTATTGCTCCTGGATACATCGATACAGATATGACACAAGCATTACCTGAAAAGATTCGTAATGAATGGGAAAAACAAATTCCATTACGTCGTTTTCGGTACAGTAGAAGATATTGCAGAAGCCTGTGTGTTCTTAGCGGAAACAAAATACGTTACAGGACAAGTGTTAAACGTTAACGGCGGATTATACATGTAATCTCTTAAAGGAGGAAAACAATGAATCGAGTAGTAATTACAGGAATGGGAGCAATCACTCCTTTAGGAAATGATGTAGCTAGCTTCTGGGAAGGCCTTAAAGAAGGTAAGAACGGAATTGCTCCAATTACAAAATTTGATAAAAAAGACTTAGATGTTCATGTGGCGGCTGAAGTAAAAGACTTCGATGCTACAAAATACATGGATCGTAAAGAAGCAAAACGTATGGATTTATTCTGTCAATACGGACTTGCTGCAGCAATCCAAGCCGTTGAAGACAGCGGCATTACTCCAGAAAATACAGACTACGACCGTTTTGGTGTCATGGTTGGTTCTGGTATCGGTGGGTTAACAGTAATGGAAAGCCAAATCATCAAAATGCATGATAAAGGCCCAACACGTGTAGCTCCATTATTCGTTCCAATGGCAATCGGAAACATGGTTGCAGGAAACATTTCAATGAAAATTGGTGCACGCGGCGTATGTACATCTTTAGTAACAGCCTGTGCAACAGGAACACATGCCATCGGGGAAGCGTTCCGTAACATTAAACATGGTTACTCAGATGTGATTTTAGCCGGTGGTGCTGAAGGTTCTATTTGTGAAATCGGAATTGCAGGATTTGCTGCTTTAACAGCATTATCAAGCAGTGATAATCCAGATGCAGCTTCATTACCATTTGATAAAAACGTGGCGGATTCGTAATGGGTGAAGGAGCAGGGGTTCTTGTTCTTGAAAGCCTAGAACACGCACAAAAACGTGGCGCTAAAATTTATGCAGAAGTTGTTGGATATGGTGCTACAGGAGATGCTTACCATATGACAGCTCCAAATCCTGATGGAAGCGGTGCTGGTAAAGCTATCTTACAAGCTATCGAAGAAGCAGGAGTGGCTCCAAGTGAAGTGGACTATGTGAATGCTCACGGTACTGGTACTCCAGCAAACGATTCAGCTGAAACAACTTCAATTCGTTATGCGTTAAAAGAAGCTGCTGATAAGGTTCATGTTTCAAGTACAAAATCAATGACTGGACACTTATTAGGTGCTGCTGGTGCCATCGAAGCGATTGCCTGCGTTAAAGCAGTTGAGGAAGACTTCGTTCCACCAACGATTAATGTAACAGAGCAAGACGAAGCGTGTGACTTAAACGTAACTCCAAACGTTGGAGTTTCTACAAAAGTAGACGTAGCAATTAGTAATTCGTTAGGTTTCGGTGGACATAATGCCGTAATCTGCGTGAAGAAATGGAAGGATTAATACATGAATGTAGAAGAAATTAAAGAACTAATGACTTTGTTCAATGATTCAAACATGACTGAGTTTCATTTATCAAACGAAGAGTTCGAAGTGCAATTTAGTAAACGCGAGGAGTATCCTCAAGTCGTTTCTAATGCCGTTGCACCCGTTGCAAACGTGGCAAGTCCAGTAGAAGCTGCACCAGTAAATGCCGCTCCTTCTGCTGAAGCTCAAGAAGCTCCACAAGTAGCAACAGATGCAAAATACATTACAAGCCCAATCGTTGGGGTGGTTTACTTACAATCTTCACCAGATGCAGATCCATTTGTACAAGTGGGTAAACAAATCACTTCAAACGACACTGTATGTATTGTCGAAGCAATGAAAATCATGAACGAAATTAAGAGCGACTTCAATGGTGAAGTTGTAGAAGTCTTAGTAGAAAACGGCCAAATGGTTGATTTCGGACAAAAACTATTTGCGATTCGCTAAACCCAATTTTAGGAGGAAATTAAGATGAACATTATGACTGTAACTGACGTAGCTGAGTTAATCCCTAACCGTTACCCAATTTTATTTATTGACCGTGTAGATGAATTAGTACCAGGTGAGCACGTTGTGGCACGTAAAAACGTGACATTTAACGAAAGCTTCTTCCAAGGACATTTCCCTGGTGAACCTGTAATGCCTGGTGTGTTAATCGTTGAAGCATTAGCACAAGCAGGTTCAATTCCATTATTGAAATTAGATTCTTTCAAAGGAAAAACAGCTTACTTAGGTGGATTAAACAATGTTAAATTCCGTCAAAAAGTAACTCCAGGAGATGTGTTAACACTTCAAGTGGATATCGTGAAATTAAAAGAATACGCAGGAATCGGTAAAGGCGTTGCTTATGTCGATGGTAAGAAAGTCGCAGAAGCTGAATTAACCTTTATTATTGGACGTTAAGCCTATGTTTAATAGAGTACTAATCGCAAACCGTGGAGAGATTGCTTGCCGCATTATTCGTGCTTGTCGCGAGTTAGGAATTGAATCGGTAGCAGTCTATTCCCAAGCGGATAAAGATGCTCTTCATGTACAATTAGCCGACCATGCCGTTTGTATCGGACCAGCTGCCTCAAAAGATTCTTACTTAAAGGTTGAAAATATTTTGAGCGCTGCCGTTACGACAGGGGCACAAGCGATTCACCCAGGGTTTGGATTCTTATCTGAAAATGCCAAAGTTTGCCAAAATGTGTGCGGAATGCAATATCACTTTCATTGGGCCTTCAAGCGAAGTCATCTCTCAAATGGGGGATAAAGCAGAAGCGCGTAAACAAATGATTGCAGCAAACGTACCAGTGATTCCTGGTAGTGATGATGTGGTTGAAACGGTTGAAGAAGGAATCGAACTTGCCAAGCGTATCGGGTTCCCGCTTTTAATTAAGGCGGTTGCTGGTGGTGGTGGTAAAGGGATTCGTCGTGTTGAAACAGTTGAAGAATTTGAACATCAATTCGTAACAGCACGTCAAGAAGCTTTACAAGCCTTCGGAAATGCCGATGTGTACATGGAACGTATTATTTATCCGGCAAAACATATTGAATTTCAAATTTTAGCCGACCAACACGGAAATGTAGTTCACCTAGGAGAGCGTGACTGTTCGCTTCAACGTAAAAATCAAAAGATTATCGAAGAAGCACCAAGTCCATCTCTTTCTCCTCAACTAAGAAGAGAAATGGGAGAGGCTGCTGTACGTGCTGCTAAAGCAGTCGGCTATCAAAATGCGGGAACAATTGAGTTTCTTGTGGATGAAGAAAAACATTTCTATTTCATGGAAATGAACACGCGTATTCAAGTAGAACATCCAATTACGGAAATGATTACGAATGTGGATCTTGTGCAACAACAAATTAAGATTGCTGCAGGAGAAGAGTTACCATTTACGCAAGAGGATATTACTTTCGAAGGTCATGCGATTGAATGTCGTTTAAACGCTGAAAATCCATTTGAAGGCTTCCGTCCTTCTCCAGGGAAAGTAACGTTCTTACACCAACCTGTTGGCGGTATGGGCGTTCGTATTGAATCCGCATTGTATACAGGGTATCAAATCCCACCATTCTACGATTCAATGTTAACGAAACTAATTGCGCACGGTAAAACCCGTGAAGAAGCGATTTTTCGCATGAAACGTATGCTTTTTGAACTCGTGGTAGAAGGTGTCGATACCAACCAAGAATTCGTTGAAGATTTATTAGATTCACCAGCATTTAGACGCGGAGATTATACAACTGCGTATGTTGAAACTGAATTTTTGAAACACTGGAATCAACCAAAAGAGAAATAGAATGATTTAGTAAAGGAGTGATTAGATGGGTCTGTTTAGAAAACGGTCGTATATCACTATTAATCGTACCAAAGTAGACTTATCTGAACAGTCTGAGTTACCTACAGTTCCGGATGGGAAATGGGTGAAATGTCCTTCTTGTGACAAGATTGTCTACAAAGAGGATTTAGGATCCTTAAAAGTTTGTCCGCACTGTGATGCTCATTTTAGAATTAATGCGGCTGAACGATTGGCCATTACGGTAGATACTTTCCAAGAACTCTTTGAGGATGAAAAACCAAAAGTGGATGTAGCCTTTCCTGGGTACGAAGCGAAATTGGAGAAAGCCTCAAAAGTAGCCAAAGAAAATGAAGCTGTAACAGTCGGTGTGGCAACGATTGGGGAAGAATCCTTTATTTGCTGCGTCATGAACTCATTCTTCATGATGGGGTCAATGGGACAAGTCGTTGGTGAGAAAATCACGAAGGCTTTCCAAGAGGGAATTAAACGCCAATTGCCAGTTGTGATTTTTACCGCTTCAGGTGGTGCCAGAATGCAAGAAGGAATCTTTTCTCTGATGCAAATGGCGAAAATCTCAGGAGCTGTGGAAGAACACCATCAAGCTGGATTATTCTATTTAACAGTATTGACGGATCCAACTACAGGAGGCGTCACTGCAAGCTTTGCGATGCAAGGCGACATTATTTTAGCAGAACCAAAAGCTATCGTTGGATTTGCTGGAAAACGTGTTGTGGAACAAACCATGAACCAAAAACTTCCAGATGATTTCCAACAAGCGGAAACAGTTCTTGAACAAGGATTTATCGATGCGGTTGTTCACCGTAAAGAAATGAAGAAGATGATTCATCGTCTACTTGTCCTTCATGGAAAGGGGTCGAATGCATGAAACCAATGAAAATTGTTGCGTTGGCACGTGATGTGAAACGTCCAACCACAAAAGAACTGATTAACGCCGTATTTGACGACTTTATTGAATTACACGGTGACCGTTACTACGCCGATGATAAAGCCCTTGTAGGTGGAATTGCGACATTAAACGGCAAGCCTGTTACGGTGATTGGGATGGAGAAGGGGCATACGCTTCAAGAAAACCTGAAGACAAACTTTGGTCAAGTCCATCCAGAAGGATATCGTAAGAGTGCACGTTTAATGAAACAAGCTGAGAAGTTTAATCGTCCCGTTGTGACGTTTATTAACACGGCTGGTGCATTCTGCGGGGCAACTGCAGAAGAACGTGGGATTGGTGAAGCTATTGCGGATAATCTTCGTATTATGAGCCACTTGAAAGTTCCTATTATCGCCATTCTCTGTGGTGAAGGCGGAAGTGGTGGAGCATTAGCGCTTGCTGTTGCCAATGAAGTCTGGATGATGGAATATGCGATGTATTCGATTCTTTCTCCAGAAGGATTTGCATCCATCTTGTGGAAAGATGGTTCTAAAGCTAGCCAAGCCGCTGAACTTATGAAATTTACAAGTAAGGATTTGTTGGCGCAAAAGATTGTAGACCGCATTATTCCAGAAAAGAAAAAGACAAATGAAGAGATTGCTTTAGATATGAGAGAACAATTAGAAGTTCAATTGAATGAGTGGTCACAGAAATCGAAAGAAGAAATTGTAAGCCAACGTTTAGAGCGATTTAATCAATATTAGAATTTGATGAAAATTCCAAGGAGCCTGACTTTTTTGTTAGGCTCTTTTTTGTTATACTAGAGTTACCATTTTCATTGGAGGGAACAATTATGACACGTTTAGAAAAAGTAAGAAATTCCATGAAAGAACAAGAAATTGATGGACTTATCGTTTATAGCCCATACAATTTACGTTATTTAGCAAACTTTACTGGAACAACAGGATTTGCATTAATCACGTTGACAGATGCTTATTTTGTAACAGATGCACGTTACACACAACAAGCACAACAACAAGCAAAAGGATTCCATGTGATTGAACATAAGACAGGTTGGGTTCCAGCGTTTGAAAATCATTCGTGAAAACAACTTAAAATTTGTTGGTTTTGAAGCAGACCATGTTTCAGTTTCACAACTAGAAATCTTTGAAGATGCGTTTGATACAGCATTAATTCCAACACAAAACATTGTAGAGAAAATTCGTGAAGTAAAAGATGCAGGTGAAATCCAAACTATTCGTGAAGCTTGCCGTATTTCAGATGCTGCATTCTTACACATCTTAGATTTCATCAAACCAGGTGTAACTGAAATCCAAGTAGCAAATGAATTAGACTTCTATATGCGAGGCCTCGGTGCAACTGGAGTTTCATTTGATACGATTATCGCAAGTGGTGTTCGTTCTTCAATGCCTCACGGAGTTGCAAGTGCTAAAGTCGTCGAAAGTGGAGACTTAGTAACTCTTGACTTTGGTTGCTACTACAACGGTTATGTATCTGATATGACTAGAACAATTGCTGTTGGTGAGCCAATCGACCAATTAAAAGAAATCCACGATGTTGTCTTGCAAGCCCAATTAAAAGTAAGCGAAGCAGCAGGTCCTGGTAAAACAGGGGTAGAATTAGACAAGATTGCTCGTGACTACATTGCTAGCCGTGGTTATGGCGAATACTTCACGCACTCAACAGGACATGGTATCGGTCTTGAAATCCACGAAGCACCAAACGTTTCTCGTATTGCGACACAAGCGTTTGTACCAGGTAACGTGATTACAAATGAACCAGGAATTTACCTTCCAGGTGTTGGTGGTGTACGTATCGAAGACGACATTATTATCAATGAAACTGGCGGCGAAGTGATTCAAAAAGTTCCTCGTGAACTCATTATTCTCTAAAATAGACGGTAGTTGTGAGAATAGCTGTTTCATGGTAAACTAAATGAGAATTGGAAAATCTTTTTATGAGTAATTTTCTATCAAACAGGGAGGTTACAAAATGGAACAAAACAAAAAATATTCGAAAGATCAAGAATTAGGTGCAATTGAGATTGCTCCTGAAGTTATCGAAAGCATTGCAGGGATTGTAGCTGCGCAAGTGGAAGGCTTCTATCCAGTTCCTGGATTCTTAAACACTATTTTTGGTGGAAAACAATTATCTAAAGGGGCTTATTTAACAGAAGAAAACGGATCATTCGTAATCGATATTTACGGAAATGTAGATTACGGTGTTTCAATTCCAAAAACAGCTCTATTATTGCAAAACAAAATTAAAGAACAATTATTATTCAGCTGTGAATTAGTGATTTCACAAGTGAATGTTCACGTTCAAGAAATTTTACCAGTGCATCACGAAGATGCAGAATTATTTGAATTGGGGGATGAATAGTGAGTCGTAAACCATTAAAAAGACGAGCACTACGAGTATTGGCCATTCAAGCCTTATACCAACTAGATGTGTCGCCTGAAATGCACATTGTAGATGCGCTTAGTCTTGCGTTGGAATGCTCAGAAGATTCACCTTATTCTATCGAAGCAATTACGGAAGAAGAGTTACTTAACGAAGTTCCAGAAATTGCATACAGCATAGCATTAGTACGAGGAGTTCAAAATAACGTCGAGAAAATCGACGCGTTAATCGAAAAGTACTTAAAAGGATGGAAGCTAAACCGTATCGTCCGTTTAGACTTAATCATCATGCGAGTAGCTATCTTCGAAATGACTTCTCCAGAATTAGAAGTTCCACAAACTGTAGCGTTAAACGAAGCAATTGAAATCGCAAAAACATACAGTGACGAAAAATCAGCGAAATTTATTAATGGTATCTTATCAAACTTAGTAAACGGGTAAGATTCTACTACACGAAGAGTCTGAAGCAACAGTTTCAGACTCTTTTTTTAAAAGACTGAGGATCGCGAGAAATGAACGGGACCGGATCATCGAAGGCGAGTTTGACGGATTTCGCGATGGGTTAGCTCAGCAAAAATAGGACTGAAAAAAACGGTCGCAGTGCGTGCGGACTGCAAACGCTCGAAAGGACTTCAGAAGCTCTTCATGCCCATTTTGTCGAGCTCAACTACAGAGATGTGAGCAACTCGAACTCCAATCCCTGCCACCTTCTTCGCGCTCAAAATTATCATATATGATAATTCACACATTTGTTAATTTCACCATACATATTTTATTTTTATCACTTTACATAATTATTTTTGGAAAAAGGAGACTTCTATGACGCAAATTCTAGATGGGAAAGCATTAGCTGGAAAAATAAGAGAAGAACTAAAAGAGGAAGTACAACAACTCTCTAAGAGTGGAATTACACCTTCACTAACAGTGATTCTCGTTGGAGAAGACCCAGCTAGCCAAGTGTACGTGCGTAACAAAGAACGTGCAGCAACTGAAGTAGGCATTCATTCAAACGTGATTCGCCTCGGTGAAGAAACGACACAAGAAGAACTATTAGATTACGTAAATACACTCAACCATGATGCTAGCGTTCATGGGATTTTGGTGCAATTGCCTCTGCCAAAACACATCGATACAGATGCAGTCTTAGAAGCGATTGTTCCTGAAAAAGATGTGGATGGATTCCATCCAGTGAACTTAGGGAAGTTACTACAAAAGGATGAATCGATTGTTCCATGTACACCACAAGGAATCATGGAATTCTTCAAAGAATACGATATTGACCTTGTTGGGAAAGAGATGGTCATCATTGGCCAAAGTACGATTGTCGGTCGTCCAATGGCACTATTAGGGTTAAACCACGGTGCGACAGTTACAGTTTGTCATAGCCGTACTAAAGATTTAGCCAAAGTGGCTAAACGCGCTGATATTCTAATTAGTGCAGTCGGAAAAGCTGGACTCATTACAAAAGACTTCGTAAAAGAAGGAGCCGTTGTCATTGATGTCGGCATTAACCGTAATGAGGAAGGAAAACTTTGTGGAGACGTCTTATTTGAAGAAGTGGCGCCACTCACAAGTGCGATTACACCAGTGCCTGGCGGAGTAGGCCCAATGACGATTGCGATGTTACTAGCGCAAACCGTAAAAAATGCAAAAAGTAAGAAGGAGTAGGACATGGAACAAGAATACTTAACCGTCACCGCGTTGACGAAGTATATTAAAACTAAATTTGACCGTGATCCGCACTTAGACCGTGTTTATTTGACGGGAGAAATTTCGAACTTTAATAAAAATAGTGTCCATAAGTATTTCAATTTAAAGGATGAAAATGCGATTATCGCAGCAACAATGTTCCAAGGAGCCTATAAGAAAATTCAATTCCAACCAGAAGAAGGAATGAAGGTTCTTGTGATTGGGCGCGTTACGGTTTATGAGAAATCTGGGAAATACCAAATGATTATCGAACATATGGAACCAGATGGAGTCGGTGCTCTTTATCAAGCCTACGAGCAGTTGAAGAAAAAATTAACTGAAGAAGGCGTATTTGCTGGACCGAAGAAACCAATCCCAGTCTTTCCAAAGAAAATTGCGATTTTAACGAGTGATACAGGTGCCGTTATTCGAGATATTCAAACAACGGTAGCTCGACGTTTTCCTATCGCGCAACTCGTGTTATATCCAACCGTGGTGCAAGGCGTACATGCGGTTCCAAGCATTCTTAAAAACTTAGACTTAGTAGAACAGTCGGATGCCGATGTGGTTATTATTGGTCGTGGTGGAGGTTCCATCGAAGACTTGTGGGCCTTTAACGAGGAACCTGTCGTTAGACGTGTCGCTTCATTCTCCCTCCCGATTATCTCAAGTGTGGGGCATGAAACAGATACGACCTTAACGGACTTTGCGGCTGACCAACGCGCGGCCACACCGACTGCCGCTGCAGAACTTGCAACGCCGGTCTTAAATGACATCCATTTAACACTTGGAAACTTAACGAGTCGTTTGCAAACAACGATGCTCAATCAGTTGAATACCCGTAAAGAGTTATTAAGTAAATTAGAGAAGTCTGGTATTTTTGTAAAACCAGAGCGGATGTATGAAGTCTATGCACAGCAAGTCGATCAACTGCGATTAAAACTGATGCAAGGCATGCAACAAAGACTTCACTTGGCAAAACAACAGTCGATGCAATTTACGCACCGCCTGCAATTAGTGTCGCCAGAACAATTGTTAATTCAACAAAAGCAAAAACTCGAATGGTTGCATAAGCAATTACTCGATAGTAATCAAAACTACTTACAAGATAAGCAAATCAGATTTCAGCAATTAGTGGAAAAATTGGATTTACTTAGTCCATTAAAGATTATGACGCGTGGTTACGGTATCGTGTTTAAAGACGGCGATATCGTGAAATCCGTTGACCAAATTGAAGAAAAACAACCAATTGAAATCAGACTCAGTGATGGTTTAGTGAATGCTACTGTCACAGCAAAAAATAAGGAGAGTTTATAATGGCTAAAAAAGAAATGAAATTTGAAGAAGCAATGGGTGCCTTAGAGCAAATCGTCCGCCAATTAGAAAGCGGAAATGTTCCTTTAGACGAAGCACTTGATAAATTCAAAGAAGGAATGGAATTAAGTCAATTTTGTAATGAAACATTGACAAAAGCCGAAGAAACCGTTCGTGCAATGATTACAGTGAATGCAGAAGGAAAAGAGGCATAGTCATATGGTGAAGGATGTTATTCATCAACTTCAACAAGACGTAACACTTCACTTAACGCAGCTGATTGAAAAAAGAACTTCTGACGCAAGGTTGAAAGAAGCAATGCTATATGCTGTGCAATCCGGTGGAAAACGCATTAGACCGCTCTTAACGCTTGCAGTTGGTTCAGCTGGGACTTCGTCAAATGAAGCAGCGTTAGACTTAGCGTGTGCCTTAGAGATGATTCATACGTATTCACTCATTCATGATGACTTACCAGGGATGGATGACGATGACCTTCGTCGTGGTCGTCCAACCGTGCATAAGGCGTTTTGACGAAGCAACTGCGATTTTAGCTGGGAGATGCATTACTCACATTAGCATTTGAAGTGGCAGCAAATGCCAACTTACAAGCTCATCAATTAGTGGACGCCGTGAAGATTTTATCGACGGCTTCTGGTATGAGCGGTATGATTTCAGGCCAAATGAAAGATATTGCTAGTGAAGAAGCGACGATTACTTTGGAACAAATGAAAGAAATCCATCGTGAGAAAACAGGAGAGTTATTACTAGCTGCTGTACGTCTTGGAAATCTTTTTGTTAATGATTCGAAGATGAAAGAAGCTTTTGTTTCGTATGCGACTCATTTTGGCCTAGCATTCCAAATTCAAAATGACTTACAAGATGTTTGCTGGACAAGTGAGCAAACCGGTAAAGAAACAGGTAAGGATTCTGAACTAAGTAAAAATACGTATCCGAGTCTCTTAGGAGTAGAAGGCGCAAAAGAAGCCTTAGCAAGCGAAATTTCGTCTTGTAAACGTGCATTGGAAGAAGTGGCATTTACGCCAGAAAACCAACGAACAAAGACGCTACTCGTTGAATTTTTAACGTATTTAGAAATATAGGAGTAATAAATGGAAAAAGAACGTGTGGATATTCTAGTCGTCCAACAAGGGCTGACAGATTCCAGAGAAAAAGCCAAACGTCTTGTTATGGCAGGACAGATTGTGGATGCAGTGAATCATAATCGATACGATAAACCAGGGGAGAAAATTCCTTTGACGAGTTCATTGATGATTAAAGGTGAACCGTTGAAATATGTGTCTCGTGGCGGTTTGAAATTAGAAAAAGCCTTAAAAGAATTCGATGTCAGTGTCGATGGAAAGATTTTACTTGATATTGGTGCTTCGACTGGTGGATTTACAGATGCGGCCTTACAAAATGGGGCTAAACAAAGTTATGCGCTCGATGTGGGGTATAACCAGTTAGATTATAAACTTCGTCAAGATGAACGTGTTGTTGTCATGGAGCGTATGAATTTCCGTTTCGCAACTCCAGATGATTTCACAAAAGGGCAACCGGATGTCGCTTCGATTGACGTATCGTTTATCTCGTTGAAACTTATTTTACCGCCATTAAAACCAATTCTAAAAGAAGGCGGAGACGTGCTCGTGTTGATTAAACCGCAATTCGAAGCAGGTCGTGAGCGCATCGGGAAAAAAGGAATTGTTAGCGATCCCAAAGTACATGAAGATGTATTAGTAGATATTTTAAGCTTCAGTGAACAAATTGGATTCACTGTCGAAAAAGTAACGTATTCCCCAATTACTGGTGGAAGTGGGAATATTGAATTTTTAGCGCATTTAAAAAATACGGCTCCAAGTGAGGTTCATTCGTTTGAAGAACTCGCGAGAGAGACTGTTAAAGAAGCGCAACGATTAAAAAAGTAAAGGGTGACGAACTTGATTCAAGAGATTTATATTAAGAATTTTGCCATTATCGAAGAAGTTCAGTGTACGTTTGAAAAAGGAATGACGGTTTTAACCGGGGAAACAGGCGCTGGGAAATCGATTATTATTGATGCAGTTGGCCTATTGATTGGAGAACGTGCATCGCTTGAAATGATTCGTTATGGTGAAGAAAAGTCCTTGATTCAAGGAGTATTCCGAATTGAGGATCCTTCCGTTGTTGGAAAGCTGCAAGAATTCGGGGTTGAAGTTATTGAAGACGAATTAATGATTCAACGTGAATTATTGCAAAACGGGAAATCAAACTGCCGTATTAATGGACAGTTAGCGACTGTTGCGCTCCTTAAACAAATCGGACCTTATTTAATCGATATTCATGGCCAAAATGAGCATTTCCTCTTATTAAACGAAGAAAAACACTTAGGACTATTAGATGAGTTCGCACACCATCAAATGGGCGATTTAATAGCCGAATATGACGAGGCGTACGCAAAAGTGGTTGCTGCCAAACAAGAGCTTAGAGCCTTGCAAACGGCGGAAAAAGAAGACGCACAACGCGTAGATATGTTGAAATTCCAACTGCAAGAAATCGAAGAAGCCAATATTTATGTGGGTGAGGAAGAACAATTAAGTGAAGAAAAAGAATACTTCACTCACTTCCAAAAAATCCAAACGGCGCTTCAAACAGCTCTTGCTGCTCTTGAAGGGGAAGAGTATTCAAGCGTCGATGCTATCGGTGAAGCTACCCGTGAAGTAGAAAGTCTAGAATCGATTTCAACAAGCTTTAAGACACTCTCTACGCAAATGAGTGAGGCTTACTATCAATTACAAGATGCCGCAAGTGCGATTCGTCATGAAATCGAAAATGCTGAATTTGACGAAGAACGTCTGGCCTTTATCGAAGAACGTCTCGATGTTTATTATCAATTAAAACGTAAATATGGGGATGATGCAGAAGAAATTCTAGCCTTCCAAGATAAAGCAAGAGACGCTTTGAATAAGATTGAAAATAAAGAAGCATTGATTGCTGAAACAGAAAAAGTATTGAAACAAGCTACTCTTGAAGCCTTTGCGATTGCAGAGAAGATTTCAAGCATTCGTCGAGAAGTGGCGAAACGCTTAGAAGCCGATATTGTGAGCGAATTGCACGGACTCTATATGGAGAATGCACAATTTGCCATTCAATTTGAAACTTCAGATGCCCTACTGGAAACAGGGATTGACATTGTTGAGTTTTACATTTCAACGAACAAAGGCGAACCATTGAAGCCTCTTAGCAAGATTGTTTCCGGTGGGGAATTGTCGCGTATTACATTAGCGATGAAATCCATCTTTACGAAAGAACAACTCGTTGGAACGATTATTTTTGACGAAGTGGATACAGGTGTTAGCGGACGTGTGGCGCAGGCGATTGCTTCGAAGATGCACTACATTTCAGAATACGCTCAAGTGTTGAGTATTACGCATTTACCACAAGTGGCAAGTATGGCGGATACGCATATTCATATTGAAAAAGTGGAAGAAGGAGAACGTACGCATACGATTCTAAAAGTGATGGACGAAGCGGAACGTACAGAAGAAATCGCACGTATGCTTTCAGGTACGACAATTACCGCTTTAACACTTGAAAATGCTAAAGAATTATTACAAATTTCAAACGCAATTAAACAAGAAAATGATACACGAGCAGAAGGTGAACGCAAATGACAAAAATCTTTGCACATAGAGGAAGTAAAGGGACACATCCAGAAAACACACTTGCTTCATTTAAGGAAGCAGTGCGTGTTGGAAGTGATGGGATTGAACTCGATGTCCATTTAACAAAGGATGGGCATTTAGTCGTGATTCATGATGAGACAGTCGACCGCACAACCAATGGAACTGGAGAAATCAGAACCTTAACACTAGCAGAAATTAAAGCGTTGGACGCAGGAAGTTGGTTTAATGAGCGATTTTGCTGGCGAGAAGATTCCAACGCTAGAAGAAGTGCTTCACTTATTAAAAGAGTTAGGTTTTCAATGGTCAATTAAATATCGAGTTAAAAACAGATATTATTCAATATGAGGGACTCGTTGAGAAATGTCTAGCCCTTCAAAGTACCGAGAATTGGCCATTTGCAATTGTCTATTCTAGCTTTAACCCATATACATTAGTTGAGCTCAAAAAATTAAATCCAACTCAAGAAATTGGACTTCTCTTTGAGTCAGAGGAGTGGGCAAACAAAGGTGACGCCATGCTTGAAAAAGAAGCGTATCATCCGGATTTGAAGTTGCTCGATTGGACGCTTGAATGGAATACGAATCAGTTGCCTTTACGTGTATGGACAGTGAATGAAGATACAGATATCAACCGTTGCTTTGAACTACAGATTGAAGCCATTTTTACGGACCATCCGCAAAAGGCGTTACAATTAAAGGAGAACTATGAGCGATAAGCTACCAAAAATTATGATTATCGTGGGACCAACCGCGGTAGGAAAAACAGCTCTCAGTGTTGAACTAGCAAAACACTTCAATGGCGAAATCATTAATGGAGATTCGCTTCAAGTGTATAAAGGTCTTGATATTGGGACAGCAAAAGTTACTGAGGAAGAAAAAGAAGGCGTTCCTCACCACCTGCTTGATATTTGTGAGTGGGATGAACCTTTTACTGCAAGTGACTTTAAAGAGAAGGCCGAAGCAGCTATTGCAGACATTACGAGTCGTGGAAAACTACCGATTATCGTCGGTGGTACAGGACTCTATATCGAAGGTCTATTATATGGATTTCATTATAGTGGCGAGGGTTCGAATGATCCGGACTATCGTTTACTAAAAGAACAAGAGCTAGAAGAAAAAGGTTCAGAAGTACTTTGGAATGAATTAAATGTCGTAGATCCAGAAGCCGCTGCAAAGATTTCGGTCAATAATCCTAGACGCGTGATTCGTGCGCTAGAAGTGATTCATGCGACCGGCAAGAAGTTTTCAAGTCTAGAAATTCAAAAGACACCACACTATGATGCGTTTATTATTGGTTTAAATACAGATAGAGCACTTCTATATGAGCGCATCAATTTGCGTGTAGAACTGATGAGTGAGGCTGGTCTTGAAGAAGAAGCAAGAGATTTATATGAAAAATCAAAAGGCCTAGATATCCAATCGATTAGTGGAATTGGATATAAGGAATGGATTCCGTATTTTGAAGGGAACAGTCGCGTGAGGCGATTATTTCGACCATCCAGCAAAATTCGAGACGATACGCGAAACGACAATTAACGTGGTTTAGAAATCGACTACCGCAAATTCGTTGGGTGAATTTATTAGAGAGTTCAAAAGATAAAGAAGAACTATTAGAAGAACTATCAGCTTTTGTAGAGGAGGGATAGAATGGATCAAAGAGAACGCGTATTAATCGTAAGCGTACAAACGACGCAAACGGATGAGGATTTCGCATATGCTAACCAAGAGTTGGCGCAATTAGTCGATACAGCGATGGGTGAAGTGGTGGCTACCGTGACCCAAAAACGTGAGTCCATTAGCGGACGTACGCTTGTCGGAAAAGGGAAAGTGGAAGAAATCAGCCATCTTGTCGACGAACTAGAAGTGGACCTTGTTGTATTCTATCAATCTCTCACAGGTTCGATGGTAAAAAATCTCAATGAATCGATTAATTGTCGTATCATTGACCGTGTGCAATTGATTTTAGATATTTTTGCAATGCGTGCTCGTTCTAAAGAAGGGAAACTTCAAGTACAACTCGCGCAATTAAACTACTTACTACCTCGTCTTTCGGGTCAACGTGAAGGCTTGTCTCGTCAAGGTGGGGGAATTGGTACTCGTGGTCCAGGGGAAACACGTTTAGAAACTGATAGACGTTATATTCGTAAGCAAATCCAAGATATCGAAGAACAGTTAGAACAAATCAAGAAACATCGTGAGCGTTCACGGGAGAAAAGAAAGAGTTCAAACGGGTTCCAGCTTGGATTAATTGGATATACGAATGCTGGGAAGTCTACGATTTTAAATCAATTAACGCAGGCGGGTACTTACCAAATGGACCAATTGTTTGCGACACTGGATCCCTTAACTAGACAAGTGGACTTGTTCTCGAATTTCGAAGTGACTTTAACAGATACTGTAGGATTTATCCAAGAGTTACCAACGACATTGATTCATGCGTTTGAATCAACTCTCGAAGAAAGTGCAGATGTTGATTTATTAGTTCATGTGGTGGATGCGTCAAACGCGCAGTTCTCCCTACATGAAAAGACGGTCATCGATTTAGTAAATGACTTGGAAATGCAAGAAATTCCGATGGTGACAGTCTATAATAAGACAGACTTAATCGAAGGCGAATTCCAGCCAAATCTTTATCCATCGATTCAAATTTCTGCAGTAAATGAAGCAGATGTGGAACGATTAAAAGCTTTCTTGAAAGAACAAGTAAAAGCGCAAATGACTTACTATGAAGAGTGGTTAGACGTGACGCAGACGAAAAGAGTTAAATCAGCTGCAACAGCGCACTCTAGTCGAGTCATTAAACTATGACGAAGAGAAAAATCAATATTGCGTAAAAGGATATCGTAAATAAAAATAATCAACGGCTTGAAACTCTGAATTCAAGCCGTTTTTTGTGGCGTAAATTTGTAATCTAACCCCTAAAACGCGTATAATATTGAAGATAAGGAATTTTTCAGGAGGCCATCATGAAAGAGATAAAAGCACTCTCAGCAATTTTAAAAGAGAAGTTCGATATTTCGTTTAAAAACGAGGCATTGCTCGTCGAAGCGATGACTCACTCTTCGTATGCCAATGAGCATAAAGAAATGAAGGGGATCTATAACGAGCGCATCGAGTTTCTTGGAGATGCGGTTTTAGAACTCAATATTTCGGATTGGCTCTTTTAGACAATTTCCTCATTTTAAAGAAGGACAATTAACGAAACTAAGAGCACAAATCGTTTGCGAAGATAGCTTATCGATGTTGGCAAAAGAGTGTTCTTTGAATGAGTATTTGTTACTTGGTAAGGGAGAGACGCTTAGCGGTGGGCGTGAAAAGCCTGCTGTTTTATGTGACGTGTTCGAGGCGTTTATCGGTGCTCTTTATCTTGATAAAGGGATGGAAGAAGTGCAACGCTTCTTAGACCAAGTGATTGTTCCTAAAGATTAAAAATGGACGTTATGAACTGATTACTGATTTCAAAACTGAGTTACAAGAGTATTTGCAACAAAATGGGACAGTTCATATTCGTTATGAATTAATTAAAGAAGAAGGACCTTCGCACGATAAAGTATTTACCGTTCAAGTAACTGTGGATGGGAAGAAATACAAAACTGCGAGTGGTAAAACGAAGAAGGCAGCCGAGCAAATGGCCGCAAAATTGACTATGGAAGAACTAACACAGAGTTCACTTTCATAGAAAGAAAGGATTAAAGCATGCAATTAGAAAAAATTGAAATGTCGGGATTTAAATCATTTGCCGATAAGACAACAATTGAATTCGATAAAGGCGTGACTGCGGTTGTGGGACCTAATGGTAGTGGAAAGTCTAATCTTTCTGAAGCGATTAAGTGGGTTCTTGGGGAACAATCGGCTAAGAGTTTACGTGGGAAACGGATGGATGATGTTATTTTCGCAGGTTCTCAAACAAGAAAACCAGTGAATATTGCCGAAGTGAATCTGTATATCAACAACGAAGACAAAGTGTTGGCAACGGATCAAACACAAGTCGTGTTTAACGCGTCGTTTGAATCGTAATGGGGCAAGTGATTTCTTAATTAACAAGAAACCAGTTCGTTTGAAAGACATTACAGACTTAATGATGGACTCAGGGCTAGGGAAAGACTCGTTTGCTTTGATTTCGCAAGGGAAAGTAGAGCAAATCTTTAACGAAAAAGCCTGAAGAACGTCGAATGATTATCGAAGAAGCGGCTGGAGTATTAAAATACAAAGACCGTAAAAATCAAGCGCAACGTAAATTGAATCAAACACAAGATCACTTGAATCGTGTGGAAGATATTCTTCATGAGATTGAAGGCCAATTAGCACCACTGGAAGAGCAACGCGAAAAGGCTATTGCGTACGTTTCTAAGAAAGAACAGTTAGAAGATGTCGAAACAGCCCTCTTAGCGGTTGAAATCGAAACATTAAACGCTCAGTGGAAAGTAGCCCTTCAAGAAGTAGAGCAACTGCAAGAGCAATTAGCGCAAACAGAAGCAGCTATTAGAAAGTCTTCAAGTGGATATCGAGGAAAACCAAGTAAAACTTGAAGCCCGTAATGAAGAACTCGATGCTAAGCAAGAAGAATACGTAGAATTAATCCAAAAAGTCGAACAATTGGATGGTCAACGTAAAGTCTTTGAGCAACGTCGTCAATTTGCGGAACGTAGTGATGAGGAAAATCAAGAAGCACTAGCTGCTGCGCTTCGTGAGTTAGAAGAAGTGGAAGCAAAATTAACTCTTCTTGAAAAGAATCAAGTAGAACGTAAAGGTTGAATTAAAGAACGTAGAAGAGGCTTGGAGCCAATTAGTCGAAGAATTAGACCAATTAAGTCAAAGTAACGAGGAAAGCGTTAAAGAGCTTCAAAATCGTTATATTGAGCAATTACAAGAAATCTCACGTTTAATGAACCAAGAGAAGAACCTTGAGAAGTCAATGGAAGTAAACCAAAACGCTCAAGAAAAAATGACGGAGCGTTTTGATTCCTTTGATGAAGAACATCGTGCTTTAGAAGAAAAAGCAAACCACTTTGTTGAGAAAATTGAAGAACTCACTAAAGAAGAAGCCGCTTCTGAAAAACGACTTTCGCAGCTAAGAGAAAAATTAGCAAAAGTGAATGAGAAACATGCAACTCTTTCAAGTGAAGGCATGGAAAAGGAACGCCACCTTCAACAATTACAAGCGACAGTTCGAAGCTTAAAACAGGTTTCTGAAGACTACGCTGGTTATTATCAAGGGGTTCGTGAAGTTCTGAAACACAAATCTGAGTTGCCAGGTGTGGTGAATTCTGTAGCGGAACTAATCCGTGTAGATGAGAAATTAACAACGGCGATTGATATTGCGCTAGGAGCGACGAGCCAACATATCGTTGTAACCGATGAAAAGGCTGCTGCCAAAGCAATTACGTACTTGAAGACGAATCGTCTAGGACGTGCAACGTTTCTACCTTTATCGATTATTAAAGAAAAACAAGTACCAGATACGGTATTGACCAAGCGAAAAAAGTCGACGGATTTATTGGTAACGCAAGTGAACTAGTTTCAACAGATAATAAATATGCTTCGATTATTAAAAACTTACTTGGAACTACACTTGTGACAACAAACTTACACGTAGCACAACTATTAGCGAAACAACTAGGTTACCGCTATCGTATTGTCTCACTTGAAGGGGATGTCGTAAACGCAGGTGGTTCGATGACAGGGGGAGCTTCTAAGAACTCTGGCCAACAGTCACTCGTTCGACGTAACAGTCAACTAGAAACAGTGACGAAGCAATTTGAAGAAGCAAAGGCTGAATACGAAAAATTATCAGCACAGTTCCAAAATGTTACAGCTGAAAAGAACGAGCTAGAAGAAGAGTATCGCGAATTAAATGCAAGTCATACTCAATTGGAACAAACCCTAAATCAATTAGAATTCCAATCAAGATTTGCTCTTGAAGAAGTTAAAAAGCACGAACGTATTCAACAAGCAAACCAATTTGAAATGGATGAACTCATTGAAGCATATGAGCAATTGGAAGAGCAATATGTTGAAAACCATGAGAAATTGGTGGCTCTTCAAAAAACAAATGCATCCTTGAAAAAAGAATTGGATTACCTTCAATTATCGAATGAAGATAAGACACAACAAATTCAAGAAAAGCAAAAAGAATTGCAAGAACTTGGAACCAATCGTGCTCGTGTACAAGAGCAATTTAACCAAGAAAAACGTGAAATTCATCAAACGAAACTTCAAAAAACTCGCTTAGAAGATCAAATTGAATTATTACATTCTAAGAAATCGGAACAGTCTCGTAATCAAGAGGAAGACGAAGCGATTTATGCGAAGATTCAAGAAGAGTTTGACGCGTTAAAAGGTCAAGTGGATGAATTAGATGCACTGATTAAGGAATTACGTGAGGAGCGTTCGGCATTAGAAATTCATGTAAAACAATCAGAAGCTGCTAGAACTCAAGCGCAACATCAATTACAAGACCAGTTGAAAAATCAAACACGATTAGAAACGAAAGCAAATCGTTTTGAAATCTCGATTGACCAAAAATTGACGTACTTGAGCGAAGAATACGAATTAACGTTTGAAGCAGCAATTGCTAAAACAACACTAGACATGTCGATTGAAGAAGCATCGAAACTCGTTCGTAGCTTAAAACAACAAATCGAACAAATGGGTGCGGTAAACTTGTTAGCGATTGAAGAGTTTGAAGCGGTACAAGAACGTTTCACATTCTTAACTGCGCAACAACAAGATTTACTAGAAGCAAAACAAACGCTGGAAGAAACGATTACGGAAATGGACGAAGAAGTAACTACACGCTTCAAGACAACCTTTGATGCCGTAAGTACTCAGTTTGAGCGCACATTCCCACGCTTATTTGGTGGTGGACGTGCAACGCTTGAGTTAACGGATCCGGATAACTTACTTGAGACAGGGATTGAGATTATCGCTCAACCACCTGGTAAGAAGCTTCAATCACTCAGTCTACTTTCTGGTGGGGAACGTGCCTTTACCGCGATTGCTTTACTATTTGCAATCTTAGAAGTGAAGCCAGTTCCGTTCTGTTTACTCGATGAGGTTGAAGCAGCACTGGATGAGGCGAACGTAGCGCGTTATGGTCGTTACCTAAAGAATTTACAAATCGTACGCAATTCATCGTAATTACTCACCGTCGTGGTACGATGGAAGAAGCCGATGTATTGTATGGAGTAACCATGCAAGAATCTGGGGTCTCAAAACTTGCTTCAGTTAAGTTTGAAGACTTCGATGAATTAGAAGAAGCAAAATAGGAAATAAGAGGTGGCAAACGTGTGCTACCTCTTATTTTTTTAATACGAATGGCTTGTTTTGTGGTATACTATAAGAGATACGTTCAATGAGCGTATAATGAAAGCAGTAATGCTTAAAGGAGTTTTATAGTTGATTAAATTAATTGCACTAGATTTAGATGGAACACTATTAACTGGTGAAAAGAAAATAACTGAAGAAAATAAAAAAGCCATTAAATTGGCCAAAGAAAATGGAATTAAAGTGGTTCTTTGTACTGGTCGACCAATTGTAAGTATTGTTCACTTACTGGAAGAATTAGACTTAATGGGGGACGATGATTACGCGATTAACTTCAATGGTGGTTTAATTCAAAAAACAAAACATGGAGAAATCGTCTATGAAACAGGACATACTGTTGAAGATATGAAGTATTGCCATGAAGAAGTGACAAAAGTTGGTCTTCCATTAGTGATGATTGATACGGTGAGAGCTTACGAGCCAACGCCTCCAGCAGGACGTCCGTCAATTTATAACACATTACCACACCCAATAACATTTGAACAAAAGAATCCGGAAGATTTCGAAGAAGGACATATCTTTAATAAGGCTGTTCTTTGTATCGCTCAAGATATCTTGGATGAAGGAATTGCAAAATTACCGAAAGAATTCTTCGAACGCTTCAACTGTATGAAATCAAGAACATTCTTATTAGAAGTTGTTCCTAAACATGTTTCAAAAGGAAATGGCTTGAAAATGTTAGGAGAAATTCTAGGAATCTCGCTAGATGAAATGGCAGCATGTGGTGACGAGGAAAACGACTTACCAATGTTAACAGTTGTCGGTTATCCAGTAGCGATGGGCAATGGTTCTAAAGAAGTCAAAGATGTGGCAAAATATGTTACAGCGACAAATGAAGAGTCAGGTGTTGCAAAGGCTATTTACCATATTTTAGAAATGAATAAACAAGCGTAAAGTGAGGGGAAAACATGGGATTATTTGATCGAATTAAACGTGCCTTTACCGGTGAAGATGAAGTCATTAAACATGAGGAGACGAAAGAGTCGATTGTCATTGAGAAATATGACAAAGGGATGGAGAAAACACGTCGTAGTTTCTCAGATCGACTAAACGAATTCCTAGCAGACTTCAGAGAAATCGACGAAGACTTCTTTGAAGATTTAGAAGAAACATTTATTTCATCAGACGTTGGTTTTGAAATGACATTAGCCATTACAGATGCCTTACGTGATGAAGTTCGTCTGCAAAATGCAACGACTTCTGGCCAAGTAAAAGAAGTTATCATTGAGAAGATGGTCGATATTTACGAAAAAGGGGAAGACAACTCTATCTGCATTGAAGAAAGCGGAAGGTCGCCCAACTGTATTAATGTTTGTCGGCGTGAATGGAGTTGGTAAAACAACTACAATCGGTAAAATCGCTTGGAGATTAAAACAAGAAGGCAATAAAGTATTACTCGCTGCAGGAGATACGTTCCGTGCTGGTGCGATTCAACAATTGGAAGTATGGGGTGAACGTGTAGGAGTTCCTGTTGTATCAGGGCGTGAAGGTGGAGATCCATCATCTGTTGTATTTGATGCGATTAAGAAAGCTAAAGAAGAAAACTTCGATTACTTATTAATCGATACAGCTGGTCGTCTTCAAAACAAAGTGAACTTGATGAAAGAGTTAGAGAAGATGAATCGTATTATCTCTCGTGAAATTGAAACAGGTGCAGATGAAACATTATTAGTGTTAGATGCAACGACTGGTCAAAATGCTCTTGTTCAGGCGAAACAATTCGGTGAGACGATTAACATTACAGGGCTCATCTTAACGAAATTAGACGGAACTGCAAAAGGTGGGGTAATCCTCTCAATTCGTCATGAATTAAACATTCCAGTGAAATTTATCGGATTAGGGGAGCAAATGGACGATTTACAACCGTTTGAACCAGAACAATTTATTTACGGTTTAGTAAAAGATATGCTATAATACATCTATAATAAAATTTGAAATGAGGCGAAATAATGGAAAATAATCATTATGGTGTTGAATCCAGTATTGCTGGGCGCAATCAATTTTTCATGAAAGTGTATGCTTGGATGTTTGGAGGACTAGCAATTTCTGCTTTAGTTGCTTACCTATTCAGTACAGTTCCAGCGCTTTATAGTGCATTCTTCAATTTCATGGTCACGACTCGTGGATACGGAATGTGGGTTATCTTTATTGCGCAATTAATACTTGTATTTGTAATGCGTCCAAATTATGAAGAACTTGGTAGACCAATTCGTTATATTGTTTCATATTGTTTATATGCAGCATTAACAGGATTTACATTCTTCATAGTAACACAAGTTTATGAGTTAGGAAGTATCGTACAAGCGTTTATTTCTACTTGTGCGTTATTCGCAGGTTTATCAATCGTTGGATTTACAACGAAGAAAGACTTAACAAGTTTGGTCGTCAAGCAATGGGAGCTTTATTAGGGTTAATCATTGCTAGCGTGATTAACTTGGTCTTCTTCCATAGTTCATTAGTTGAATTAATCATGTCTGGTATCTCATTGGTCATTTTCACCGTGTTAACAATGTACGATACTCAAAAACTAAAAAATATGTACAACTACTACGAAGGACAATCAGCATTAGAAGGAATTGCGATTCTAGGTGCGTTAGAATTATACCTAGACTTCATCAATATCTTCTTAGATATCTTACGTCTATTCGGAAGCAGAAAAGACTAATCAATACTTTTATAGCCTAGGTTCGCCTAGGCTTTTTTGTTTGCCTTCATTCAAGAAGTTTTTGAAAGATTCTGAAAAGAATTTAATGCATTTTCACGTGAATTCATGTATACTACATAAGTACGCATTAACGAATTAGGAGGATGTTAAATGTTTGAATTAAATGCATTCGATTATGAGGATATTCAATTAATCCCAAATAAATGTATTGTAAATAGTCGTTCGGAGTGTGATACTACGGTTAAATTAGGGAAACACACTTTTAAATTACCAGTGGTTCCTGCTAACATGCAAACCGTTATTGATGAATCTGTTGCTGAATTTTTAGCAGAAAACGGATATTTTTATATTATGCACCGCTTTGATGAAGCAAGCCGTTTACCATTTGTTAAACGAATGAAAGAACGTGGATTAATCTCATCAATTAGTGTAGGTGTAAAACCTCAAGAATATGATTTTATTGTAGAATTAAAAGAAAATGGACTTGTTCCTGATTACATTACAATTGATATTGCGCATGGTCATTCAAATTCAGTTATTGACATGATTAAGCACATTAAAAAACATTTACCGGAAGCATTTGTTATTGCTGGTAACGTAGGTACTCCAGAAGCCGTTCGTGAATTAGAAAATGCTGGGGCTGATGCTACTAAAGTAGGGATTGGACCTGGTAAAGTATGTATTACGAAAATTAAAACAGGTTTTGGTACTGGTGGATGGCAACTTGCTGCACTACGTTGGTGCTCAAAAGCTGCACGTAAACCATTGATTGCGGATGGTGGAATCCGTACTCACGGAGACATTGCTAAATCCATTCGTTTTGGTGCGACTATGGTCATGATTGGATCATTATTTGCAGGTCACGAAGAATCACCAGGTAAAACTGTAGAAGTGAATGGAATGCTTTATAAAGAGTACTTCGGTAGTGCATCTGAATTCCAAAAAGGTGAACGTAAGAACGTTGAAGGTAAGAAAATTGTTGTTCCTTATAAAGGTTCTTTGCAAGATACGCTTATCGAAATGCAACAAGACTTACAATCATCAATCTCTTATGCAGGTGGTAAAGATATTGAAGCCATCCGCAAAGTAGATTATGTCATCGTTAAAAACTCAATTTTTAACGGAGATTCAATTTAGAATTATTAACGAGCAGAAGGAGAAATCTTTCTGCTTTTTTGTTTTTCGTATTTATTCTTCGGAATATGTTTGATATACTATGGAAAAGAACTCAGTCAAAGTGAGGCGCGACCTATGTGGTTATTTAATCGAAAAAATAAACGTAAAGATGACTTTGAAATGGAAGAAACGTTTTATAGTGAATCTGTGGAAGTGGATAGTGATTCTGATGAGGAAGCTTATCATCAAATTGCCGATATCATTACTGGTCATAGTGAACGTATCAGACAACTTTTAGAGAGTTATTTTGATAATCCTGATTTATTGATTGAAGAACTACGAGAAGATGATGTGGACTGGAATGATGAGTTCGCTGACCTATTGGAACAAGCGCAAGACGACTATTGGTTACTAATGCTATTAACACTTGAAAAAGAATCCTATGCAACTCAAATTTATTGGAGAGATAATGCTAGTACTTTAGCCAGTAAGCTTCCCAAATTAAAGTTGTTAAAAGGAATCGCACAGCAAGAATTGCAGACTTGCTCTGTAGAGTGTTCTGTATCAGAGTATTTAGAGTGTGTTTCTGCAAAATTACAACAAGCGGGAATCGCATTAGGTACGATTGAGTTGGATGATGAGAATGTTTTAATTTTTTCGATATTAGAAAGAAGAGTAGAACGTCTCAACAATTTAATGAATAATGTTGAAAAAAGTTGGAAGCAAATTTCGTAAAGATTACAAAAATGTTACGAATTTGCTTCTTTCTATTTGAAATCTTAAGAATTTCTTTGTAAAATAAATTGAATTACAAGGAGGATAGGAATGGAAAAACGTAAATTTAAGTTTCTTTTGGGATTAATGACATGTGCATTCGCACTTTCTGCTTTAGCGCCAATTGCTGCTGAAGAAACAACACAAGAACCGGGAGAAGGAACTACTGTTGTTGAACAAACAGAGGCTCCAGAAACAACTGTAGCAACAGAGACAACAGAGCAAACAACGACAACAACAACGTCGAAAGACCTTCCGATTGAAGAAGATATTTTCGAGATTACAGCTCGTTATGGGTATGATGTTAGTGAATACTACAAACCTGAAGGGGCTATTTTAGTCGATGCTGAGACTGGGTCAAATTCTTTATGGTGATAATATTGATAAACCATGGGATCCAGCGAGTACAACTAAATTAATGACAGCGTATCTTGTGTATGATGCGATTAAAGCAGGCAAGCTCACATTAGATACCAAAATTACGGCAACAGAAGAAGATAGAGCTATTTCTACTATCGATGATATTAGTAATAACCAAATCAGAGCAGGGATTGAATATCCAGTGCGCGATTTACTTATCTGATGATGTATCCTTCCTCAAACGTTGCGACTGTGATGTTATCACACGCGATTAGTAAGACAAACGAAGAATACATTAAGATGATGAATGATAAAGCGAAAGAATTAGGAATGACAAATTCTAAATTCTATAATCCTAGTGGGGCTGTTGTGTCAGCGTTTCGTGGATTATATGTTGTTGAAGGTGTACCAGATAAGTACAACCAAACAACAGCTCGCGATTTAGCAACATTAGCATATTACTTCTTAAAGAACTATCCAGAATTCTTAGAAATTACAAGAGAACCTGCTGTTACTACAATGGAAGGAACTCCTGTAGAAGAAACGTTCTATACATTGAATCAACTAGCAAGTGGGATGCCTCAAGGATATTTTGATGTAGATGGATTTAAGACAGGTTCATCACCAAATGCAGCTTTAAACCATGTGATTACTGCAAAAGGAAAAGGCCGTCGTCTGATTGAAGTATTAATGGGTGTTGGTAGCTGGAGCGACTATAACACAAGTGTATTTTACCGTGCACAATTCGGGAACGCTCTTTTAGAAAAAGGCTTTACTGAATATCATGAAGAAACAGTTTTAAAAGCTGGGGTTCATGAAATTGATGGTCAAAAGATTAAAGTAGAGAAAGATATCAAAGTTTTAACAAGAGGCGATGAAAAACCAACATATAAACTTGTTGGAGATGAAATCATTGTGGAACATACTTTCCCAACTTTAACAAAAGAGATTAAGTCAAATGTGTTTAAAGTGACAAAAGTGGTTGAAGAAACAACGACAGAAGAAGTTTCATCAACAGAAGGTTCAACGAATGGTGGAATCTTATCATTTGATGAAGATAGTGATCTAGGAACATTTGCGAACTGGTTAAGAAGCCTAAGCAAAAATCCTCTATTATTAGCGGGTATTATTTTAACACTCAGCGTATTTATTAGTGGAATTGTTCTTGCAACTGTTCAAGTCTTTAAAAAGAAAGATTAACATAAAAAAATAACCCTTGAGAAAATTTCTCAAGGGTTTGTTTTTGCTTATTGGAAGAATGCCCAGACCCAGTCGATAATAAATCGTAGGCCGATTGTGTAGGCAGCCAGTGTAAATGGTTTAAAGACTAAGATGATAATAATGAATTTCTTATAAGTCATCTTTGTTAAACCAGCAAGCATACATAAGAAGTCATCCGGTGAAACAGGGAAGAACATCATGAATGCAAAGAAGTAGTCGAACCATTGTCCTTTATCTAACCAATTGATATAGCGATTATACGTATGTTCACTAACCATTGATTTTACGAATTGCTGACCGTATTGTCTTGCAAGATAGAAGGCAATGATTGATCCAATCACAATACCGATGTAGTTATAAATGTTTCCAATCCAGTTACCGTAAATATAAACACCAGCGATACTAGTGAGCGCTCCTGGAATGATTGGAACAACGGTTTGTAAGATTTGTAAAAAGATAAAGATTGGTGGGCCCCAAATTCCCGCTTGAAGCATATAGGCTGATAACGTCTCTTGTGACGTGAATAGCCCTTTTTGCCATGCCCAAACGATAAAGACCACTGTCGCAATTGCTCCGAGAATTGAAGCAATGTTCATGACTTTTTGAGCCGTAGGGGAAAGTGGTTTTCCTTGTTTAATTTCTTCTGTAGTCATTATTTCTCCTTTTATGATAACAAGTTTCTTTCTGTTGCAACTTTATCATAAAATTGTTGCCACTGTTCTAGAATACTTTCTTTTGAATAGAATTGTTCGCCGCGTTTTGAACCTTCGCAGGCTTTAGCGTAATAATCGGCGTCTTCTTTTAGTTTTGTTAATTCGTCTTTAAACGTTTGTTGACTGTTTGCTTTTAAGTAGTAGTCGAATAAAATTGGTTTGTACTCTGGTAAATCACGTAAGAGTAGTGGGATGTTTGCGTTCATCGATTCTAAAATCGTCATCGGGAATAACTCCTCGAATGACAATTGAAGCATGACATCACCCATATTAAAGAACTCATTCATACGATCACGCTCCACAAGTCCAAGGAAGTGAACGTTATCTGGAAGATCATCCATGTGTTCCATAATTTCTTTACGACCTTCAGAGATACCTTTAAAAGCGAAGTTACCAGCCCAAACAAATTGGATATCTGGCATTTTAGTCGCTAGGTCGATAAACTCAAGAACGCCTTTACGCATTTGAAGCTGACCAGCAGAGACAACGGTAAATTTGTCTGGATCTAATCCGAATTTCTTACGTAAGTCTGCTTTGGATTGGTCTGTAATTTTATAGAACGTTTCACGAGATACGAAGTTTGGAATGTACGTTACTTTAGAACGATCGACCCCATACTTTTCTAAATCATCAATAAAACGAGGGTTTACAGTTACTAAATAGTCTGCTTGTTTATAAAATGATAAAACATATTTATAGAATAACTCTTTAATTGGTTTTGGAAGAGAAATACTTTTTTCTAATGTTTCCGGTAAAAAATGAACAGACGCAATTGTCGGTTGCTTTTTATTGTTTAAAAATGATTTGAAAAGAAAATCTGGGTTAATCGTATGAATATGATTAATATCAGCAATTTTAAGCTGATTCACAACAACGTTATATCCCTTTAATCCTTCTGTTACAAGGTTTATTTGTTCCTCAGTCGCAGACATAACTCCCTTGGCCTTTCACGCTGTCTGCACGAGTTAGCATATTAATTGTAAGCATAGTATCTCCTTATAAGTGTAATTCATAGCTATTTTACCATGAAATCGCGCATTTTGAAAATAGGTTCCTATTTTTTGGATAAATTTAATGTTTTTGCCTTCTTGAGTGAATTTTTGTATACTAGACAAGAAGAAAGAAACGAGGTCATTTATGAAAAGAGCGAAAAAGTCAAACCGAAAATCTAAAGATGAAGAAATGACATTAGTGGACTGCTATTATATTCCAACAGTGATTGCAGAACAGTTTCGCTTGCTTAGAGAGCACTGTGCACTTGAAGTTGAAAAGGAACTAGCAGCGTTATTTCCAAAAGTGACAAGAGAAAGACGAGAGGATGTTGGAGAAGTCGTTGTTTCGTATGATGCAAAATGACGTTATGACATGTGAAATCACATTAAGTCCCTATTGAAGTTTCTAAATTAGAAAAAGGAAATCTCAGCAGACCGTCTCAAAAAAAATATATTGAAACAAAAAAATTAATAGATTAAGAATCATAAACTGGGACAATTGTCCAGTTTATTTTTGTTTTTTTAAAGCCGATATTTTTAGAATAGGGTCTATTAGTTTTGGTACAATTAAAGTAAGAAATAATGAGGTGATATGTAATGGCACATGAAATTCAAAATTTTACATTTCAAAATCCAACAAAAATTTTATTTGGAAGAAACAGAATTGAAGATATTGATAATGAAATTCCTAAAGATGCTAAAGTACTAGTACTGTATGGTGGTGGCTCTGTTAAGAAAAATGGTGCGTTTGATCGTGCTGTTAAGGCACTAGGAGACCGTGAATGGGATGAGTTTTCTGGAATTGAAGCGAACCCAACATTTGAAACATTAATGAAAGCAGTTGAGAAAGTTCGAGCTGGAAACTTTACGTATTTACTAGCTATAGGCGGCGGTTCTGTGATTGACGGGACTAAATTTGTTTCTGCAGCAAGTCTCTTTACAGAAGACCCAGTGGACCTATTTGGTTGGGGTGTAGGTAAAGGATTACCTGTACAAGAAGTGGTTCCTTTTGGGACGATTTTAACACTCCCTGCAACGGGATCAGAAATGAACTCTGGTGCGGTGATTACGCTTGTTGAGAAAAAAGCAAAAGTAAGCTTCCGTGGATCAAAGACATTTCCTGTATTTTCAGTATTAGAACCTGAATTGACTTATACCTTACCAGTTCGACAATTAGTAAATGGTTTACTGGATACTTATATCCACGTAATGGAAAACTATTTAACTTATCCAGTAGGGGCCTTACTTCAAGACCGTTATGCAGAAAGTATTTTACAAACGTTAATCGAGATTGCTCCTCGTGTCATTGATACGGATCATATCGATTATAATGACCGTGGAACATTTATGTGGTGTGCAACAAATGCATTAAACGGAACGATTAACCTAGGTGTACCAACAGACTGGTCTTCACATGCATTAGGACACGAAATTACATTGAACCACGGAATTGACCATGGACGTACATTATCGATTGTTCTTCCAGCAATGATGAAAGTAAGAAAACAGCAGAAATTTGATAAATTAGTACAATACGGAAAACGTGTATGGAATTTATCAGGAAGCGATGAAGAAATTGTTGATGGGGCAATTGCTAAAACAGAAGAGTTCTTTAAATCATTAGGGGCTCCAATTCGCTTTAGCGATGTGAATCTAGGTGAAGATGTCTTACAAGCTTTAGTGGACGGTTTAACACGTCACAAGAAAGTGAAATTATCTGAACATGGAGATTTGACGCCAGAAGTCGCAATGGAAGTGTATAAAGAAGCGTTATAGTTTTTTTAGGATAGGTGTTTTGTGTTTCTAACCGTAGGAGGGGATAGAAATGGGTAAGCAGTCCATCTACGAAGAGTTTCTTCGAAGTAAAAAAATGTTTCCAAAAATTCCATATACCTTTATGAAGGATGCTGTAGATGGAAAGGGAGAGTTCTTTGCTTTTGCACTTGGAAAGCGAGTGAAGAGTCAAGACCGATTGCCGCAATTCTATCATGCGATGACAAAACTATTGAATCCAAATGTGGAAGTATGCGAAGGAATCTTAAAGTTTGATATCCCTGTGATTTACTGGATAGAACCATTACTTGGTCATTGGAAGCAGTTTGTCGATCAGTTATCCGACGAAATGAAGGATTTTCTGTGTGACCGATTAACGGTATTACTCGAAGAAACCACGTTAAAAGAAGAATTCAGATTGGTTTTAATGTTACTCGTATTTTTCGATAATGAATTAACTAAACGGAAGATTCAATATTTCGAGAAACATAGTTCCTATACCTTTTACATTGTATTCGCTAAATCTTATTGTATTCACGAGAGTCAGTGGAGAGACTATTTAGAAAAATTGGAACCTTCTCTAAAGTGGATATGGACGCTTATATTACTTATTTTTCTATCCAATCAGAACGAAGTCAGATGCTTTTTATTTGCTGAATGTGATGATGAAACAAGTCAGCATGCGACCTATTGCTGCCAAAGTTGTATGTATCATCCAAAACTACTTCGTGTCATTATGGCCCATGAAATGACTCCAGAGGTTGAACGCAATTATCAACTATGTGTATTGCATGGAACGAGTGATGAACACTTTATCCAGTGGTTGGTTGAATCTATTTATCCATTGTCGTTTTTAACGAAAAAGAATCGCTGTTTCACTATAGAATCGGTAGCATTATTATGCCGAATGAAAGAATGTTTAGAATTAGAACTAGCCACTTGCACAGATGTGGAATCTGAGGAGTTCCATCAAAATCATTACTTAAAAGGCCTAGTGGACAAAGTCATTTGGTCGTCGCAGTCAAAAGTTGAATCTATAATAGAGGCTTCGTTGAAATCAGCCAATCGTGATGATGCCATTATTTTATTTGTACTAAGCAAAACGAATAGTAAACTACGATTTTCACAGTTCAATAAACTGTTAGAAAAAGATCCATTATCGTTAACGGCATTAGAGTATATTGAGAAATCAACTTCGAAAGTCTTTATCGAAGGTACAATTGATTACATAAAGGGAGTTGTAAGACCCGAAGTTTATGACTATATGAAGCAACATTCGACTTTGGTTTTACCTCCTCAATTCTTCGCGCTATCGAAATGGCATGAAGTTATTTTAAATAAGATGATTGAGTTTCAACTCATCGATTACGACTATATTTGGCAAGTGCTTCATTTTCCAGACCATTTAGTGCGCTTGAAAGTGATAGAATTATTAAAAACGCTAAAACTATTGAGTAAAAAAGAGGTGCGATTATTCTTATATCCTGTATATAAGGATGAAATGGACCGAGAATTAAAAGATGAATTCGAAAAAATTGTATGGCAACGATAATGTTTAGAAAGGAAGATTGAATGGCAAGTGAATTAATTGAAAGTAAACTAAAGAATCTTCCTGATTTACCAGGTTGTTATATTATGCGAAATGCTAATGATGATATTATTTATATCGGGAAAGCGAAAAATCTAAAAAATCGTGTTCGCTCTTATTTTAGGGGCGCCCATGATACCAAGACGGAAAAATTAGTGAGTGAGATTCACCATTTTGAGTATATTGTGACAAAGACAAATAAAGAGTCTCTCTTACTTGAAATTAACCTGATTAAGAAATATCAACCGCACTACAATATTAAGTTAAAACAAGGAACGATGTATCCTTACTTAAAAATTACATCTGAGAAAGATCCCACAACTCGTGATTTCTCATAAGGTAGAAAAGGATGGGGGGATTTATTTTGGCCCTTATCCAAATGTCACTGCAGCAACAGGAACGCAGCAACTCATCCAGAAAATCTATCCACTTCGTAAATGTGGGAAGAATGAAACACGAGCTTGTTTCTACTACCATCTAGGACAATGTATTGGTTGTTGTGATCATGAAGTTTCAAAAGAAGAGTATGATGCGCAAATCAAGAAAATCCAACGATTCTTAAACGGAGATGTGAAGACGATTAAAGATGATTTGACTTCGAAGATGAATGAAGCTTCCGAAAGACTCGATTTTGAAAGCAATGGATTATCGTGATCAAATTAAGTACATCGAAGCAACCGTCGAGAAACAAAATATTATGAATGCGGACTTTACGAACCGTGATGTGTTCTCTTATGTCGTTGATAGAGGATGGATTTCTATTCAAGTCTTCTTACTCAGACAGTCGACGATTATTAAACGTGAAGCAGCGATGTTTCCGATTTATGATCAGATAGAAGATGAAGTCCTATCATTTATCATTCAGTTTTACGAAGACCAAAACCATATTCTTCCGAAAGAAATCTTGGTTCCAGAAGCGATTGATCAAGAACTATTATCAGAAACGCTTGGTGTGAAGGTGATGACACCAAAACGTGGCTCTAAGAAACGAATGTTAGACCTTGCTACTCAAAATAGTGAGATTTCATTAAATGAAAAGTTCAGAAGAGAAGAGCAAAGTCAGTTGAAGACAAAAGGTGCACTGGAAGAACTCTCAGAAGTATTAGGGTTAGAAAAAGTATCAGTGATTGAATCATTTGACCATTCGAATATTCAAGGAACCAATCCAGTATCTGCGATGGTGGTCTTTAAGGATGGAAAACCAGACAGGAAGAATTACCGTAAGTTTAAAGTGAAGACTGTTGTCGGAAGTCACGAATTTGCGACGACACAAGAAGTTATTCGTAGACGTTATTCAAGATTATTGAGAGAAGGAGCTAGACTTCCAGATTTGATCTTAATGGATGGTGGTAAAATCCAAATGAGAGCTGCTATTGAAGTTTTAGAAGATGAATTAGGTCTAGAGATTCCTGTATGTGGAATGGTGAAAAATGAAAAACATAAAACCGCTACATTACTCTATGGTGAAGACTATAAGGAGATCGATTTAGATAGAAAAGGGCAAGCGTTCCAACTGATTCAACGTGTGCAGGAGGAAGTTCACAGATTTGCGATTACGTTTCATAGACAAGTGCGAAGTAAAAATACATTTGCTTCGAAATTGGAAATGATTGATGGTGTCGGTCCGCAAACAAGAAAGAAACTATTGCGTCATTTTAAAACGATAACAGCAATGAAACAAGCCAGTCTTGAGGAGTTACAATCTATCGGAATTTCCGAAAGAGTAGCCAGAAATATTCTTGAAGAACTAGGTAAATAACTATATATTATTTCAAAATGAAACAGGTTGTAAAATCTGTTTCATTTTTATTTTGTTTTCCAAGCTTTTTTCATTGTGTTTTAAAGGGGAGTATGGTATCGTTCACTATGTTGAAAAAATAAACAAAAGGTGGTTAAACCAATGAAAAAATGGATGAAAGCTGGTTTCGTTGCTGTGGCTACATTATTAGCAGCATGCGGAGCAAACACGACTAAAACACAAGAAACAACTGTATCAGTTTCTGAGGCGCAAGCAAACTGGGACAAAATTGTTGAATCAGGTGTCATTAAAGTATCAACTGCAGGTACTTTATATCCACAATCATTCCATAATGATAAGAACGAATTAACTGGTTATGATGTGGAAATTATGAAGGAAGTTGCGAAACGCTTAAACCTTAAAGTTGAATTTACTGAAATGGGTGTTGACGGAATGTTAACAGCTTTAGACAGTGGTATGACAGATATCGCAAACTACTCAATTGAAGAAGGTGCGAAAAACTTCGACGCATACTTACACACTACACCACATAAGTACTCATTTACATCAATGGTTGTTCGTGGAAGCGACAACTCAGGAATTTCATTCTTGGGAAGATGTGAAAGGTAAAAAAGCTGCAGGTGCTGCAAGTACAAACTACATGAAGATTGCTAAAAAACTTGGTGCTGAATTAGTCGTTTATGACAACGTAACGAATGACGTATATATGTCTGATTTAGTAAACGGTCGTACTGATGTAATCATCAACGATTACTACTTACAATCAATCGCAGTTGCTTTTGCTAAAGACAAATATGACATTAAGATTAACGAAGGCGTATATGCAAACCCATATAGCTCTAGTTTCTCAATTTCACTAAACAACACTGTATTACGTGATAAAGTTCAATGAAGCTATGGATGCGATGAAGAAAGACGGGAACGTTTGAAAAAAATCTCTGAACAATTCTTCGCTGGTCAAGACGTAACAGAACCTAAAGATTTCAAAACAGAAAAAATCGATATTTCAGATGTAGACTAATATGTTAAATAAAATCTTTGATATTAATATTGCGATTAATAACTTTTGGTTTATTCTTAGTGGATTGGGATATACATTAGGAGTCGCGTTAACGAGTTTTGTATTCGGAACGATTTTAGGATTCGTTCTTGTTTTAATGAGACGTTCAAGATTCCGTTTATTAAGATGGGATTGCGACATTTCATGTTTCCTTTATGCGCGGAACACCAACTTTAGTATTTCTATTTTTGCTGTATTTTGGTTTACCTTTCCTAAAAATTACATTACCGGCTTTAGTCTGTGCGCTCCTTTGCTTTAGTATTGCAAGTAGTGCGTATATTTCTGAAGTATTGCGTTCGGCAATGGATGCAGTCGATAATGGCCAATGGGAAGCAGCGATGTCTCTTGGAATGAGTTATCGACAAATCGTTGCAAAAAGGTCATCGTTCCACAAGCATTTCGAATCGCCATTCCGCCATTAAGTAATGTGTTACTGGATATGATTAAAGGATCGTCTCTTGTTGCGATGATTTCACTACCTGATATTTTTCCAAAATGCGAAAATTGTAGGTGGACGTGAACAAAACTATATGACGGTTTATATTTTAGTGGCGATTATTTACTGGGATTATCTGTTTGCTTTTCGAGCAAGGTCAACGATATTTAGAAAAGAAAATGGCACTTTAATAGAAAATACGTACAGAGAACTGTGTAAGAGCAGTTCTCTTTTTTTATACAAAACGTTGAAACTATTTGAAGTATAGGCATTTCTTCGTTAAAATGAATAGGACTCAAAAGAACAAATGGTTATCGGAAAGGACACTTATGAATACAAAAGACAATTTGGGAGCAACATGGCTTCCACACATTAACACCGATACAAGAAAAGACACAAGAACTGATTAAAGAGGGAACAGATATCGTAGCTATCTCACCAACAGGGACTGGAAAAACATTAGCGTATGTCGTTCCAATTTTGGAGCGAGTAAAGGCAGATAAAACGTTGCAAGCTTTGATTGTGGCACCTTCTCAAGAATTAGCTCAACAAATTGGTGGAGTGATTAGAGAATGGAAAACACCTGAAATTCGTGTACAAGTTTAGCTGGCGGGGCAAACGTAAAACGACAAGTAGAGAAGTTGAAAGATAAACCAGAAATCGTTGTAGGAACACCAGGACGATTACTAGAGCTTTCAAAACTTCGCAAATTAAAGCTTCACCAAGTAGAAATGCTTGTATTAGATGAAGCCGATTATTTACTCGATCCAGAACAATTGAATAACACAAGAGAGCTTGTTAAGAAACTTCCTTCTGAAAGACAAGTGCTTTGTTTCTCTGCAACAAAGAATAAGAATTTAGAAGAAGTTAAAAAATGGATTAATATGCTTCCGACTTTTGTTGAAGTTTCTGAGGGGAACTCTGCTCATTCGAACGTAACCCATGGATATATTGAATGTCCAACTAGAAAACGTGATGAAGTGCTACGCAAACTAGCATTCTCCGAAAATGCAAACCAAGCATTAGTGTTTGTCAATTCGATTGCAAATGCAGCATTACTTGGCGAAAAATTAGCGTATCATCAAGTTCCAGTTGCACTTTTATCAAGTGACGCTCATCAAACGGAACGTAAGAAAGCTATCGACTTATTTAAGAAGGGACAGATTCCATTCTTACTGAGTACCGATGTCGCACAACGTGGCCTCGATATTGAAGATTTACCACTTGTCATTCATTATGATATTGCAGATTCTACGGAGCAATATACCCACCGTTCTGGACGTACAGGACGTATGGGAAAAGAAGGCTTAGTACTTAGTCTCGTAAATGACCGCGAACTAAGAGACTTGAAGAAGGTTGCAGGAAAACATAAACTAGTTCAGTTTGAACTATATTCAGGACAATTAAAACCAGTCACACAACCGAAAAAGAAAGCAGTAAGTTCTAAGAAACCAACTCAGAAACGAAAGAAGGGGAATAAGAATGGAAATCATCGAGGATTTAAAAAGTCAAATTAGTTTTTTTGGATTCGAAATGACGGATGCTGATAGCTTAGTGGCTTTGGAAAAAGGGGAGCAAACTTTTGTACTCTATTGGGCTAAAGATGGTTTCGTTCTATTTGAAACTTCAAAAGAAGGTGTATGGAGAGCGAATAGACCAATCGTTATCCCTTCAGAACGCATTCAAAAGGTTTCCATGGAGAAGAAACTTTTAGGAAATCCCAAATTAACATTGCAATATCTTGATAAAGAGGAAACTTATGTCGTACCTATGAAATGTGGATTTCATCAAAATCAAAAAGTAGAAGTCAAGAAACTCATGAATACAATAGAAGGATTAAAAGGGTAGTTGTATGGATATCATTAGTTCACCTAAAAATGAAAAAATTAAAGATCTTGTCAAACTTCAGACTGCAAAAGGTCGTAAGAAAGCAGGGATGTATCTTCTTGAAGGAGAGCATCTCGTAGAAGAAGCGATTAAAGAGAAAGCTCCGATGGAATTGATTTTGGTTACTAGTAATCGTCTTGAAGACTACCAAAATCTGTTAGCTCATACTGATGTACAGGTGATAGTTGTCTCTCCAGATGTCTTTCATAAGTTATCAATGACGGAAACCACTCAAGGGGTTTTAGCAGTTGTGAAGATTGTTAAACAGGAGTCATTGCCTTATAGCGGTCGCTTCATTGTGTTAGATGCAGTTCAAGATCCAGGAATTTAGGAACGATTGTGAGAACGGCTGATGCTGCTGGATTTGATGCGGTTGTATTAGGAACAGGAACGGTTGATTTATATAACGATAAAGTTCTTCGATCCATGCAAGGAAGCCATTTCCATATCCCAGTTTTTCAAGCGGATTTGAAAGATTACTTGCCGACGCTTAAAGATAAAGGTGTACAAGTGGCTGTAACGGCACTTCACCGTGATTCAAAAGATTACACTATCTTACAAGGAGCAACAGATGTTGCTATCGTGGTTGGTAATGAAGGGCCAAGGCGTCTCTGATGACGTGATTGATTTAGCGGATGTTGTAGTGACGATTCCGATGTTTGGAAAAGCAGAGTCGCTAAACGTCGCTATTGCTTCGGCGCTATTAATGTATAAAACGAAAGAGAAGAAGGAGTAACAATGGATAATAGACCAAATCCAATGGGGAAGGAAAACGCCCAATTCTTGAAACGGTTAGAAATATGACTATTATTTTCTTTGCGTTAAGTGCGATTGCAGCATTATATAATTTTGCCTTAGCAGCAAGAGTGCTAATCATGGCAGTAGTGATGTTCGTTATCTATATCTGCATGTTTTTATCTAAAAAGAAGAATACAGAGAGCAAAGAAAAAGAAACAGAAGAGTCGTAATAAAGCTGTAAAATCAATTGACAGAATGTTCGTCTTTAGGTATACTAATTTAGTACTGTTTCAGTAGCTCAGCAGGATAGAGCATTCGCCTTCTAAGCGAACGGTCGGGGGTTCGAATCCCTCCTGAAACGCTAAATTATAAAGAGTATTATCGGATTTATTTCGATAATGCTCTTTTTTTATTTTTGCTTAGTGAAAATAAAAGTAAGAAAAGAGACATATTGTGAATACAGAACCTTAGATTGTGAATTTTTTCATTCTGTTTCAAAAAAATAGTACAGCGAAACACGCTGTTATAATACATCTTTCACAACTTTTAACACTTTAAAATCGCGATTATAGCAATATTTAACAAAATCTTTGTATTTTTTTACACTTAAGTATTGCAACTAATTTTTATTGTGTTATAATATTCATGTAGATAGCTGTTATAAGTTTCACAACCAATTATCTAAGGAGGAAAAATTTATGGAACAATGGAACGGTTTCAAAGGTAAAGTATGGAAAGAAGAAGTTAACGTCCGTGACTTTATCCAAGAAAACTACACACTTTATGAAGGAGACGACAGTTTCTTAGCTGGACCTACTGAAGCTACTAAAGCTTTATGGGCACAAGTAATGGACTTGAACAAACAAGAACGTGAAGCTGGTGGTGTCTTAGACATGGACACTAAAGTTGTATCAACAATCACTTCACATGGTCCTGGTTACTTAAACAAAGATTTAGAAACAGTTGTTGGTTTCCAAACTGAAAAACCATTCAAACGTAGCTTACAACCATTTGGTGGTATCCGTATGAGTGAACAATCAGCTGAAGCTTACGGATTCAAGATCGACGAAGAAATTTCTCGTATCTTCCGTGACTGGCGTAAAACTCACAACCAAGGTGTATTCGATGCTTACACTCCAGAAATGCGTGCAGCTCGTAAATCAGGTGTTATCACAGGCTTACCAGATGCTTACGGACGTGGACGTATCATCGGTGACTACCGTCGTGTAGCTTTATACGGGGTTGATCGTTTAATCGCTGAAAAACAAAAAGACTTCGCAAACATTGGCGATGGCACTATGTCAGACGATGTAATTCGTTTACGTGAAGAAGTTTCAGAACAATACCGTGCATTATTAGAATTAAAAGAATTAGGTAACATCTACGGATTCGATATTTCTAAACCAGCTTCTAACGCTCGCGAAGCTTTCCAATGGTTATACTTAGGATACTTAGCAGCTATTAAAGAACAAAATGGTGCGGCTATGTCTCTTGGACGTACTTCAACATTCTTAGATATCTATGTACAACGTGACTTAGAAAACGGAACATTAACTGAAGAACAAGCACAAGAACTTGTTGACCACTTCGTTATGAAATTACGTTTAGTTAAATTCGCTCGTACACCAGAATACAACGCATTATTCTCAGGAGACCCAACTTGGGTAACAGAATCAATCGCCGGTGTTGGTGAAGACGGACGTCCATTAGTAACTAAGAACAGTTTCCGTTTCTTACACACATTAGTAAACTTAGGACCAGCTCCAGAACCAAACTTAACAGTTCTATGGTCAACTCGTTTACCAGAAAACTTCAAATTGTTTGCAGCTAAAACTTCTATTAATACATCTGCAATCCAATATGAAAACGATGATGTAATGCGTCCAGAGTGGGGCGACGACTACGGAATTGCTTGCTGTGTATCTGCTATGCGTATCGGTAAACAAATGCAATTCTTCGGTGCTCGTGCTAACTTAGCGAAAACATTATTATATGCGATCAACGGTGGTATCGATGAAAAATCTAAAGCACAAGTTGGTCCTAAATATCAACCAATCACTTCAGAATACTTAGATTACGATGAAGTAATGGCTAAATACAACGACATGATGGAATGGATCTGTGGTTTATACTTAAACACATTAAACATCATCCACTACATGCATGATAAATACAGCTACGAAAGAATTGAAATGGCATTACATGACACTGAAATTCTACGTACAATGGCAACTGGTATCGCTGGATTCTCAGTAGCAGTTGACTCATTATCAGCTATTAAATATGCGAAAGTTAAAACTATTCGTGACGAAGATGGCGTTGTTGTTGACTATGAAGTAGAAGGCGACTTCCCTAAATATGGTAACAACGATGATCGTGCTGACGAAATCGCTGTTTGGTTATTGAAAGAATTCATGACTAAAGTTAAAACATAAAACTTACCGTAATGCTAAACATACAACTTCTATCCTTACAATTACTTCTAACGTAGTTTATGGTAAGAAGACAGGTAACACTCCTGATGGACGTCGTGCTGGCGAACCATTTGCACCAGGTGCTAACCCAATGCATGGTCGTGACACACACGGAGCATTAGCTTCATTATCATCAGTTGCTAAAGTACCTTACAAATATGCATTAGATGGTATCTCAAATACATTCTCAATCATTCCTAAAGCTTTAGGACGTGAATTAGATGTACAAGAAGAAAACTTAGTTGCTATGTTAGATGGTTATGCTTCTAAAGGTGGTCACCACTTAAACATCAACGTATTCAACCGTGATACATTATTAGATGCTATGGAACACCCAGAAGAATACCCACAATTAACAATTCGTGTATCTGGTTACGCAGTTAACTTCATTAAATTAACTCGTGAACAACAATTAGACGTAATTAACCGTACAATGCACGAAAGCATGTAATCTTAAAGTGTGAGGTCGACTGTTCTGAAATAGACCAAACTAGATTGCTGAAATTAAGAAAACGGATGGGCAAAATCGTCCATCCGTTTTTTAATCGAAATGGCCCTAAAGGACACGAATTGTGATATACTAGAAGAGAAAAGATAGGAGGAATAATGATGAGTGAACCAGTAACTGGATATATTCATTCTACAGAGAGTTTTGGTTCTGTAGACGGACCAGGTATCCGTTTTGTAACCTTCATGCAAGGTTGCCGTATGCGTTGTGAGTTTTGTCATAACCCAGATACTTGGAATATTGGGGGCGGTCATCCGATTACTTCTCAAGAATTACTCGATCAAGCATTGCAATATCGTGCATTCTGGGGACGTAAAGGTGGCGTAACTGTCAGCGGAGGAGAGCCTTTATTGCAAATTGATTTCTTAATCGATTTCTTTAAACGCTGTAAGAAAGCTGGAGTACACACAACATTAGATAGTTGTGGAATGCCATTTACGTATGACGAACCATTCTTCTCAAAATTCGAAGAGTTATTAGAATATACGGATCTTATTTTATTAGATATTAAACATATTGATGATGAACAACATAAGAAATTAACAGGATGGACGAATAAAAATATTCTTCAACTAGCAGAGTATTTATCAGATAAAGGACAACCAGTATGGATTCGCCACGTGTTAGTTCCAGAACGTTCAGATTATGATGAATATCTCATCCGATTAAGTGAGTTTTGTTGCTGAAATTGAAGAACGTATTGAAGTTTGAAATCTTTACCTTATCATAAATTAGGGTGTGTATAAATGGAAGAACCTAGGAATTCCATATAAATTAGACCATATTGAACCACCAACACAAGAACGTGTGGACAATGCTCGTCGTATTTTAAGAACAGACGAATATAAAGGTTATTTAAATGCATAATGAAAGAACTGTTATAGTTTAAAAGCTATAACAGTTCTTTTTTTCTAGAAATCTTAGAAATAATGCATTATCTATTGGTTTTAAGTGATAATTATGTTAAAATTGTCAATGTAAATTTATATAGAGAGAGGCCAAATTATGAGTAAATTATTAGTTTTCGGACATCAAAATCCAGATACAGACGCAATTACATCAGCAATTTCATATGCTTACTTATTACGTCATTTAGGAGAAGATGCAGAAGCAGTTGCCCTAGGGACTCCAAATGAAGAAACACAATATGCTTTAGAATATTTCAAAAAAGAAGCTCCACGCGTGATTGGAGATGTTTCAGAAGAAACAAATCGTGTAGCATTAGTAGACCACAATGAAGTTCAACAAAGTGCTACAGGAGTTGAAAAAGTGGAAGTAGAATATGTTGTGGATCATCACCGTATCGCTAACTTCCAAACAGCAAACCCATTATTCTACCGTGCAGAACCAGTAGGATGTACAAATACAATTCTTTATAAAATGTACAAAGAATATGGCGTAGATATTCCAAAAGATATCGCTGGATTAATGGTCTCAGCCATTGTATCAGACACATTATTATTCAAATCACCAACATGCACACAACAAGATATCGAAGCAGCAACAGACTTAGCAAACATTGCTGAAATCGATGTGAATGTATATGGTTTAGAAATGCTAAAAGCTGGTACAAACTTAGGAAATAAATCTGAAGATGATTTAATCGACTTAGATGCGAAATCATTCCCAATGGGAGGAGCAAACTTACGTATTGCGCAAGTAAACGTAGTGGATCCTGAAGAATTATTAGCACGTCGCGATGCATTAGAAGAAAGCATGCGTGTTGCAAACGATAAAAACGGATATGATACATTTGTATTTGTCATTACAAACATCTTAACAAGCGTCTCAACAGTATTAGTTGTTGGTGACCATTTAGATAAAGTGGCTCAAGCGTTTAACGCAAGCTACACAGACGGTGTACTAACACTACCAGGAGTTGTTTCTCGTAAGAAACAAGTTGTCCCACCTTTAACAGTGGCTTTTGAAGGATAAAAATTAACGGAGTGGGTGAGGAACATCCTTTAAGTCCTCCCCACCTTTTTTAGTAAAGGAAAAGGAAAATGCGAAATCTATTACAGTTAGTGAAAGATGCGCTTGTACCACAATCTAAAAAAGAGTGGACGATTTCTCTTGTAACGATAACGGTGCGTAATCTTTCAGTGATGAAGAAATTTTATACGCAAGTTTTAGGTCTTGTTGTACTGCAGGACTTTGATAACGAAATCCTTATTGGTCACAGTAGGGGTAGCGTTCCTTTGCTTCGCTTAGTTCAAGGTAAAGGAAGTAGAGATTCAATTCTAACAACGTACTACATCGGATTTAAGTTAACAAAACCATTCCAAATGGGCGAGTTAATTAATCGATTGGTTTTAGAAGAACAAACAATCACGGCGACAGGTTTTGATGGCTATACGGATAACTTTTATATCGTGGATCCTGAAGGGAATCGCTTGAAGTTTATGATTGAAAGCGAGAGTGGTTCTGAACTCGTTGATGAATATCTTGAAGGGACAGAAATGAATCGTTCGCTTCATGAGTTTATCGATGGGAGTCGATGCGATGGCAGAAGAATTTCCACCAACCGCTAGCATCGCACAAGTGCACTATAATGTGTCCGATGTTGAAGAAACAGGGAGCGTTTTTAACCGAAGCGTTTTCTATTCAAGACTACCTATGATTATGTGACTCGTCGTAAGAATTTTAAAGTGAATCGAGATGGATACTCACTAGCGATTAATGCTTGGGAGTTCATTCCTCATTCACATCAAGATTTTTATGGGAGTTTCTGAAATCGAATGGCGTGTTCCAAATATGCGAGAATTAGAAAATCTGGTGTTAAATTTGGAATCTAAAAAAAGTGCCATTTCATTATTATGATGCAGTGCTGAAAAGTACCAACTGCAAATGGCATCCAATATTGTTTCAAAGTGGGTGATCATGCATGAGTTTTTTAAACCCATCTTCATATCGTAAATATCGTAAAAACAAAATGATTAGGCATCTATTATCACTCTTAGCCGTTGTCATTTCTGGTTTTTTACAGGCATTTACACTGAAAGTATTTATCCAACCATCGAATCTTTTGTCTAGCGGATTCCTTGGAGTATCGATTTTAATGAATCAAATTGCAGAACTCTTTGGTGTCGAATTATCGATTTCTATGTTACTGATTATGCTCAATATTCCAGTTGCAATTTTATGCTACCGTGGAATCAGCGCACGATTTACATTTTATTCGATTCTACAAGTATTCGTAGGAAGTTTCTTTATTCGAGTATTGAATTTTGAACCACTATTTGTGGATGACACAATGCTGAATGTGATTTTTGGTGGTGTACTAAATGGTTTATATGTTTCACTAGCCTTGAAAGGAAATGCTTCTACTGGTGGAATGGACTTTGTGGCGTTATACGTTTCAAATCGTAATGGGAAAACCATCTGGCAAGAAGTCTTCCTATTTAATACAGCATTACTACTGATATTCGGTGCCTTATTTGGTTGGAAACATGCAGGTTATTCCATTATCTTCCAATATATTTCAACAAAAGTTATAAGCACCTTCATCAACGTTATCATAAAGTGACGTTGCAAATTACAACTCGTTATGGTGAAGATGTCATGGATGCCTATTTGAAGACAGTTCGACATGGGATTTCGTGCGTGGAAGCCATTGGTGGATTTAGCAGAGAAAGAATGTATTTATTACATACTGTATTGTCTTCGTATGAAGTGATCGATGCGGTTGCCGTGATTAAGAAGCGGATCCGCGGGCAATTATTAATCAAATTAGCACTGAAAACTTCTATGGACGATTCCATAGAGAACCAGAATAAGGAGGATTTTTATTGGAGAAATATTTAAACAAAGATACATTAAAATCCTTCATCTTGGTTACATTAGGTTGTTTCTTATTTTCATACACGATTAACGCTTTTATTATTGCTAACCACTTTGGTGAAGGTGGGATTACTGGGGTTACTTTGTTAGGGTATTATACATTACAAATTGACCCAGCCTTATCCAACTTAATTTTGAATGGATTTTTATTAATCGTTGGTTATCGTTATCTTGAAAGAAAAACAATGATTTATACTGTGTTGGCAGTTATTGAATTACCAACTTTCATAAAAGTGACACAAGAATGGCCGGTATTCGTTCCAGAAAACCTAGTTGTTGCTGGTGTGGCAGCAGGAGTGTTGGTAGGTGTAGCATTAGGTCTTGTTATCCTAGGAAAAGGAACAACAGCAGGTACAGATATTATTGCAATGATGATGCATAAATATTTAGGATGGAGCGTATCCTCTTCACTACTAATGATTGACTTCATTATTGTAACACCACTTGCTCTTGTCATTGGTCTTGAAAAAGCTGTTCTCACATTAATCATGTTATTTATCGCAAGTAAAGTAATTAACTTTATTTTAGAAGGTTTTAATCCTCGTAAAGCGATTATGATCATTTCAGATAAATATGATGAAATTGGACAACGAATCCAAATGGATTTAGACCGTGGAATTACAGTGTTGGATGGACACGGTTTCTACTCAAAAGAGAAGCGACAAGTTTTATACGTTGTTGTAAGTCGACAACAATTGATGCCAGTTCAACGGATTATTCACGAGTATGATCCAGAAGCGTTTGTAATCATCACAGACGTGAATCAAGTTATTGGAGAAGGATTTACATTCTATCTTGATGATAACGGAAATAAATTACATCATTAAAATGTTTTTTGAAACTATCACTTCAATCAGAACATATTAATACTATTGAAGGAAATACAAGTGATCGTAATTATGATGAATCAAAAAGTCGTTCGTAAATCTCATAGATTGAATCGGCTCGATATATCATTGGATATGGTCGTCCTCAATATAAATAAAGTAAACCATAAAGCTAGTCCTCAGGGATTAGCTTTTTTTCTTGTAACAATAGGGAATTGGAACCGATAAAAAAACAATTTAAAAGTTAAGATTTCTTTAAGTGAGTGTATAGTTATGGTAAAATAGACTAAATCATAAAAGCGATTTAATTTAAATAAAGGAGGTAGCTTTATGGTAGGAATTATCATTGCAAGTCACGGTGAATTTGCAGATGGAATTAAGCAATCAGGTTCAATGATTTTTCGGGAAATCAAGAAAAAGTTGAATCTGTTGTTTTTATGCCCAGTGAAGGACCTGAAGACTTACAAAGAAAACTGCGTGAAGCAGTTGAAAAGCTAGATACTGAAGAAATTCTATTTCTAGTAGACTTATGGGGTGGAAGTCCATTCAACCAAGCGAATATCTTGTTTGAAGAAGACCCAGACCACCGCGCAATCGTAGCTGGTTTAAGCTTGCCGATGTTAATTGAAGCGTACGCAAGTCGTTTCTCAATGAATACATCACATGAGATTGCAAAAGCGATTGCGCCAACAGCTATTGAAGGTGTGAAGATTCGTCCAGAATCACTTCAACCAGAGGAGAAGAAAGAGGAGAAAGCAGAATCTGCTGCTCCAGTTTCAAATGGTGCAATCCCAGAAGGAACTGTCATCGGAGATGGCAAAATTAAATTTGTTCTAGCGCGTGTGGATACTCGTCTATTACATGGACAAGTAGCAACAAGCTGGACAAAAGCAACAAACCCAAATCGTATCATCGTTGTTTCTGATAAAGTTGCAAAAGATGATTTACGTAAGAAATTAATCGAGCAAGCTGCTCCAACCGGAGTTCGTGCTCACGTTATTCCACTTAAGAAATTAGTGGAAGTGTATAATGATCCACGTTTTGGGGATACAAAGGCATTATTATTATTCGAAACACCTCAAGAAGCTCTTGAAGTGATTGAACAAGGTGTTAAAATTGATGAATTGAATATTGGTTCAATGGCGCACTCAGTTGGTAAAGTTCAAATTAGTAATGCATTATCTGTTGACCAAGATGATGTAGAAACTTATAAGAAACTTCGTGACTTAGGCGTGAAGATGGATGTTCGTAAAGTAGTTTCTGACTCTCCAGCGGATATCTTTAAATTAATTGAAGCAAAGTCTAATGAAGGCTTAAAACTATAACATACAGATAGGAGATTATTATGGATTTTAATGCAATTCAAATTATTTTAGTCCTAATTGTCGCATTCTTAGCTGGTTTGGAAGGAATCTTAGACGCATTCCAATTCCATCAACCAATTATTGCATGTACATTGATTGGACTTGCAACAGGGCATCTTACTGAAGCAATTATTCTTGGTGGTGCATTACAAATTATTGCACTTGCTTGGGCTAACGTTGGGGCTGCAGTTGCACCAGATGCTGCCTTAGCATCAGTAGCTTCAGCTATTATTTATATCAAAGGGAATGACTTCTCTGATGCTGGGTCGTAACTTAGCGATTGGTACTGCAGTTACTTTAGCAACAGTTGGTCTTGTATTAACAATGGTTGTACGTACTTTAGCAGTTGGTTTAGTTCACAGAGCAGATGCTGCAGCTGAAAAAGGAGACTTCCGAGGAGTAGCCTTCTGGCACTATGTATCATTATCAATGCAAGGATTTACGTATTATGATTCCTGCTGGAGCACTTCTATTCGTTTCTTCAGAAGTGGTTCAAGGCTACTTAAAATTAATTCCAGAGTGGTTTGCAAATGGGATGACAATTGGTGGTAACATGGTTGTAGCTGTAGGGTTAGCGATGGTTATTAACTTAATGGCTTCAAAAGAAACATGGCCATTCTTCTTCATCGGGTTTTGCAATTGCTCCATTTAAACGAATTAACTTTAATCGCTACAGGGGTTATCGCATTAAGCTTAGCATTTATTTATTTAAACTTATCAAACAACAGTGGAAATGGTTCAGCTGGTGGAAATTCTGGTTCAGGAGACCCACTTGGTGACATTTTAAATGATTATTAAGGAGAGTGAATGACATGACAGAGAAAAAAGTATCTTTAACGAAAAAAGACCGCTTAAGCGTTATGCTACGTTCACAATTCTTACAAGGTTCTTGGAACTATGAACGTATGCAAAATGGTGGTTGGGCATTCTCGCTTATTCCAGCATTGAAAAAATTATATCCAAATCCAGAAGATTCAAAAGCAGCGTTAAAACGTCACTTAGAATTCTTTAATACACACCCATATATCGCTTCACCAATTCTTGGGGTAACATTAGCCCTAGAAGAAGACCGTGCAAATGGGTGCGCAAATCGATGATGCTACAATTCAAGGGGTTAAAGTTGGGATGATGGGACCTTTAGCAGGTATCGGTGACCCAGTATTCTGGTTTACAATTCGTCCTATTTTAGGAGCGATTGCTGCAGGGTTAGCTGCAACAGGTTCTATCATTGGACCATTGTTCTTCTTCATCGTTTGGAACTTAATCCGTATCGCATTTCATGTGGTCTACACAAGAATTAGGATACCGTCAAGGTTCTGAAATCACAAAAGACTTATCAGGTGGTATTTTACAATCTATTACAAAAGTATCTTCAATCGTAGGGGATGTTTGTAATGGGGATCTTAGTACAACGTTGGACAAGTATGAAATTCCCACTTGTGTTAACAAGTGTTTCGTTGAAACCAGAGCAATATATTCAATTGCCTGGAGCAGATGACGTTGTTACTGGAGGCCAATTAGGAGATATTGTTACTAAATTACTAGGTGGTAAAACATTATCACCAGAAGCTGTGACAACACTTCAAGATAACTTAAACAAGTTGATTCCAGGGTTAGCAGCATTACTATTAACATTCTTCGTAATGTGGTTATTGAAGAAAAATGTAAAACCAATTTACATTATCTTTGGGCTATTTGCATTAGGTATTTTAGCTGGATTAACAGGAGTAATGGCTCCTTAATAGAGAGGACTGGAGAGTAGATTATGGTTGTATCGTTAAATACAAAAGCCATTTATAAAACAAAAGCAAACCTATTTAATGGGGGCTTTGGATATACCAATGGGGATATTCTGATTGGAGATCGTGCTTTTGAATTTTACAATCGTCAAAATCCAGAAAGCTATCTTCAAATTCCTTGGGAAGAAATTAAACTGGTAAGAGCTCATGTTATGTTTAAAGGGAAGTTTATTCGTGCGTATTTCATTGACACGAATTCCTCTAAAACATTTCAGTTTGTATCTAAAGATTCTGGACGTACTCTAAAAGTGATGCGGGAATTTATTGGGAACGATAAAATCGTTAAGACAGAGCCGTTAATCAGTTTTAAAAAACTTTTCAAAAGATAAAGAAAAGGCGAATGTGTAAAACATTCGCCTTTTTATTTTTGCTGGATATAAGTAACAATAAATGGATAGTACTCTAATGAGATGTTTAAATCAACTTTATCATATATGATAAATTCTCCATCCGTTTGAGCTTTGATTGGTTCATTAATTTGAATACGTGCAGAAGTACAATGATACTTTTTGTAAGTGATTAGGGAAAGTGCTTAAAGTGAGTTCCGTTGGTTAGAAATAAAACGGGAAAAGGCTTTTAAGTATCGTAAATCCCACTTACTTTTCGAGCAATCGACTATTTCAAAATGAGTGATTTCTTGTTTGGCTGTTGGAACAAAACGAATTCCACCACCGAAAGAACGAATGATTAAATGCTCCTACAAGCAGATTCTGCGTCACTGAGAAACTTTCACTGCTATTTAGAGTGATAATCGCATCAAATTCTTCACGCTCTCTAAATGCCTTTAAAATGGGTGTGAGATAAGATGCTTTTTAATTCCGTTGGATTCAAGAACAGCTTGGCGTTGATGTTTGATTTAGTTCGCAAATAGCAGCATCGATTCCAAAACCAACGTGAGTTTCAGCAACGCCTGATGTTATCTGAATATTTTGTTCATGGTAGGAAGGAATTCTAAATCTGACTAGAAGGTGCATGTCTTTGAAGGTTTCATGTACGAAACTGCATCCGCATCATGAATCAGATTCATTTCTCGTGAAAAGTCATTTCCCGTTCCTGCTGGTAAATAGGAAAGTGGGACAATGAGATGATGTTGTTTCAAATATTGTAAGGCTTCATTCAGTGTCCCATCTCCACCAATAATGACGACTTTAGTGTGCTCATTTCTTTCTGGTAAATGCTTTTCAAGAAGCTCAGGTAGTTCACCAGCTCTTTGTGTTTGGAATAGCTTAAAATGGATACTATGTTTTGTACAAGCTTCCACAATTTGATTAATTTGAAGTTGTCCGGAATGACTTCCAGACATTGGATTCCCAAAAATAAATAAATTCATGATTAACATCCTTTCAATTGCCACTATTATAGCATAAAAGTAGTGGAAATAGAGTGCAATTTTTTCGGAATGCCGTATAATAGAGACGAGGTGAAAGTATGGCAAATGATTTTTTTGAACACGTATTAAATCCAACGTGGAAGAATTTACCTAGTGAGTCGAAAGAAGTTGTCTTTCGAAATGTATTAAGATATTTTGTAAATCCAATGTCGACGATTGAAAACCTAAGAAGTGTCAAATTTGAATTTGGTGGAATCACCAATGAAACTTTTGAAGTCACGATTGATGGAAGAGAGTTTGTCTTTGTTCCTGGTCAAAATGAGGTTATTTTAGGCTGGGACAGCGGATTGTCAGGCCTTTCTGGTCTTGACTGTAGTGAAGAACGTCAAGAGCTCCGTTTTGCCTTTAAACGTTATTTAAATCAACATCTAACTGGCTTTATGTTCCTCAATCAAGATGTTCAAGAAAAAGATTTATCGAGTGAAAAATTGACGACTCAAATCGTTGAAGATGGCATCAATTTAATGACGTCAGACTTAAGAAAAGTAAATATTCCTGCAATGTTAGTCGAAAAGAAACCAAATTTTGTAGGACTACGCTTTATTGGAAACTATTCAGTGGTTACTGGGCAACTAACAGGTGCTGAGGAACCTTCACCTGAAACCCTCGAGATTTTAGAAGAAGCGGTGACTCCAGATAATTCAATGGAAGCTTTATTCCAAGATTTTCCAAGAGCGGTACGTGTAGATCGGTATTTTATGCAACAAGACATTAAGAATCCTGATAATTTTGCTTGCTACGTTGCAGATCCGGTAGGATACGAAGAAGCTCGTAAAGAAATTGAACGGACTGGTATGGGCCTCTTAAACGAAGATGAGTGGGAGTATTGCTGCGGTAGTGGTACTCGTCGTCTCTTTAAATGGGGAAATCAGTTGCATCGTTCCCTTATTCAAGATGAAGAGAATTCTCCTTTATGGAAGGAAAATATGTTTGGGTTGGAAATCGCAAATGCGGAATTTGGCCCAGAATTAATCGAGGGTAGACCTTATACAAAAGGGGCGTGGCTTGAAGAAAACTTCAAAGCGCCGGTATTAAATTTATTACCATTATCGTCTTATTATTCGGTGAATTTACCGTTATTAGTCGATCCTAAATGGGCATCTTGCTGCAGGCTATTACTGCGCAAGACGAGCGATTCGAATTGAAATGTAATGATGAAATCAGTCACAGTTGTGGCTGATTTTTTTAAATATTTATTAAAGTCAAAAAAAGTCAAATAAAATTATTGACCTTTCCTGACTAAAGGTGTATACTTTAATCATGGTCAAGAGACCACAAAAGGAGGAATGAAGATGAATATTGAAAAAATGACTACAACAATGCAACAAGCATTAGGCCAAGCGCAACAAATTGCGATGGTACGTAAACATCAAGAAATTGATATTCCTCATTTATGGAAAGTATTTATGGAACCAAATCACTTTGCTAGAAATTTATATAGTGATTTACAAGTGAATGACAAAGAATTTGAGGAATTAATTGATAAAGAATTAGACCGTATTTCTGTAGTGGAAGGACAAAATGTCCAATATGGTCAAAGTATGAGTCAAAACTTATATCGACTCTTTACAGAAGCTGAAAAGATTAGAGAAAGCTTTAAAGACGATTACTTATCTACAGAGGTAGTTGTACTTGCGTTGATGGAATTACAAAATCATCCGTTGACTCGTTATTTAGTACAACATCACGTAACAAAAGAAAATTTGAGAGCTCGAATTGAAGAGCTAAGAGGGGGAGAACGTGTGACTAGTCAAAATCAAGAAGAACAATATGAAGCATTATCAAAATATGCACGTAATTTAAATGAAGCTGTTCAATCTGGTAAACAAGATCCAGTCATTGGACGTGACGAAGAAATTCGAGATGTGATTCGTATTTTATCTCGTAAAACAAAAAATAACCCTGTCTTAATCGGGGAACCTGGTGTTGGTAAAACAGCTATCGTTGAAGGATTAGCGCAACGTATCGTTAAAAAGGACGTACCAGAAAACTTAAAAGATAAATTAATCTACTCATTAGATATGGGGTGCTTTAATCGCGGGGCAAAATACCGTGGTGAATTCGAAGAACGTTTGAAAGCCGTTCTTAAAGAAGTAACAAAATCAGAAGGACGCATCATCTTATTTATTGATGAAATCCACACAATCGTTGGTGCTGGTAAGACAGAAGGCTCAATGGATGCTGGTAACTTACTAAAACCAATGTTGGCTCGTGGTGAATTACATTGTATTGGTGCTACAACTCTTGACGAATACCGTGAAAAACATGGAAAAAGACAAAAGCGTTAGAACGTCGTTTTCCAAAAAAAGTACTTGTTCAAGAACCAACTGTTGAAGATACGATTTCAATTCTTCGTGGATTGAAAGAACGTTTTCGAAATCCACCACAGTGTAAATATTCACGATAGTGCGTTAGTAGCTGCTGCGACTTTATCAAACCGTTATATCACTGACAGATTCTTGCCAGATAAAGCGATTGACTTAGTCGATGAAGCCTGTGCTACAATCCGTGTTGAAATGAACTCAATGCCAACAGAACTCGATGCAGTTACTCGTCGTTTGATGCAACTTGAAATCGAAGAACAAGCGTTGAAGATGGAAAAAGATGACGCTTCTCAAAAACGTCTTGCTATTTTACAAGAGGAATTAGCGGAACAACGTGAAAAAGCCAATAACCTCAAAATGAAATGGGAAATCGAAAAAGAAGAAGTCAATAAGATCCGTAATAAACGTGAAGAAATCGATCATGCTAAACGTGAATTAGAACAAGCAGAAGCAGACTACAACCTTGAAAAAGCTGCTGAACTTCGTCACGGTCGTATTCCAGCTCTAGAACATGAGTTAAAAGAACTAGAAGACCAAAATAAAGCGAATGCTGAAAGCACACAACGTCTCGTTCAAGAATCAGTAACTTCTGAAGAAATTGCACGAGTTGTTGGACGCTTAACGGGTATTCCAGTAACTAAACTAATGGAAGGCGAACGTGAAAAACTTCTTCACTTAGAAGATATTCTTCATGAACGTGTCATCGGTCAAGATGAAGCTGTACAAAAAGTGGCTTCAGCAGTACTTCGTTCTCGTGCTGGATTACAAAATCCTTGCCGTCCAATCGGAAGCTTCTTGTTCCTAGGACCTACTGGGGTTGGTAAGACAGAACTTGCGAAAGCTCTTGCAGAAGATTTATTCGACTCAGAAGACCATATGGTTCGTATCGACATGAGTGAATATATGGAAAAACATTCAGTGTCTCGTTTAGTGGGAGCTCCTCCAGGATATGTTGGATATGAAGAAGGAGGCCAATTAACAGAAGCTGTTCGTCGTAATCCATATACAATCGTTCTATTTAGATGAAATTGAAAAAGCACATCCAGATGTATTTAATATCTTGTTACAAGTATTAGACGATGGACGTTTAACAGATTCTAAAGGACGAGTAGTAGACTTCAAGAATACAGTGATGATTATGACAAGTAATATTGGTTCACAATTCTTGCTTGAAACACAAGGAGATACAATCGATGAAGAAACTCGTACGGCAGTAGAGGGTGTTCTAAAAGCAACTTTCAAACCAGAGTTCTTAAACCGTATCGACGAAACAATCTTCTTCACACCACTTTCTAAAGACAATATTCGTGGTATCATCACGAAGATGTTGAACCAATTAGCAGTTCGTGTGGAAGACCAAGAAATCGTCTTAAGCTTCACTGATGAATTGAAAGATTGGATTGCAGACAATGCGTATAATCCAGTGTATGGTGCTCGTCCAATTGCTCGTTACATCCAACGTGAAATTGAGACACCACTTGCAAAAGAAATCATCCGTGCAAGCATCCTTCCAGGAGACCAAGTGAAATGTGATTTAGGAATCGATCACGTGACATTCGAAGTCGTTGGAAAGAATGAATAATAAGCAATAAGAAAACGCAATGGACAAATGCCCATTGCGTTTTTTTGCGTTTATTTGTCTTCTTGAACGCGACGTTTTCTTACTCCCCAGAATTGGAAGTAGTCAGTACGAATAGCACCGTTATAGAGTTTGCGTTTCTTCGTCGCTTTTTTACCATAGTGGTCTTCGAATGTTAAGTCGCTTGTTAAGATGTATTTACTCCAAGTTTCAAGTGGAGCATACGTTTCACCCATTTGTTTATAGATGGCTTGTGCTTGTTCTTCAGAAAGAAGACGGTCTCCGTATGGTGGGTTTGCCACGATAATTCCATTTTCTTTCTTAGTACGGAAGTCCTTCAATTGCATTTGTTTGAATTCGATTTGATCTGCGACACCTGCTTTAATCGCATTTTGTTTCGCAATTTCAATCATCGAACCATCAATATCGGCACCAAGAATATCGAGTTGAACATCAGTGCGGATTTCCTTTCTAGCTTCTTCTCTGACTTTATCGAAGACACCAGGAGTAAAGAAAGTCCATTTTTCAGCGGCAAATGAACGATTCAATCCAGGAGCAATATTCTTACCGATAAGAGCGGCTTCGATTGGAATCGTACCAGAACCGCAAGTAGGGTCGTAGAACGGCTTGTCGGGATACCAGCTTGTAAGCATGACAAGAGCAGCAGCCATGTTTTCTTTTAATGGTGCGCCACCTTTTTCTGTACGGTAGCCACGCTTAAAGAGGCTTGTTCCACTTGTGTCGATTGTAAGTGTCACAACATCTTTTAAAATAGCCACTTCGATAGGATAGAGGGCACCAGACTCAGGTAAGTGAGTACGACGGTGGTAAGCCTCGCTTAAACGATTGACAATCGCTTTTTTAACGATCGATTGGCAGTTAGGACACTGTGAAGAGTTGATTTCACAGATTTACCTGATACCGGGAATTCCGCATCGACTGGAAGAATTTTCTCCCAAGGAATCGCCTTTGTTTGTTCAAAGAGCGAGTCGAATGTTTTTGCAGTGAATTGTCCCATAATGATTTTGATGCGATCGGCTGTACGAAGCCAAATATTGGTGCGGGCAATATCGTAATCATCACCTTCAAAGAAGGCTTTTCCGTTTTCTACTTGAACGTCGTAACCCATGTTGCGTAATTCTTTACCAACAAGAGCTTCGATGCCTGCAGCAGCAGTTGCTACTAATTTATATTTTGTCATAGATTTCTCCTTTATTCGTAAAAAGAGGAGTGGACACAAGGCCACACTCCTTACAATTCGCTAAAATCCTGAAGTAAACTTCTGTAAGCCATGTTCTGTTCCATTTAATAGCAGGATCTATTAAATTTCAGTAATCATCTGTCTACACATCATGTGTCTCTTTTTCGTTCATTTCCTAATAAGAGTGCCCCTACCATAAGTTTGGGTTGCTCGCTCGAGGGGTTTACCGCGTTCCACCAATTTCGTTTCCAAAATTGCTTCGTCACTGTGGCACTTTCAAGAATACTAGAGCATAGCATTGCCTTAGCTCGTTTTTCTGCCGTCAACCTAAAGTTGCCTTAGCTTATTGTTTCGCTAAGCACGATCACTACAAGCATCTCAGCCTGTGCGAGCATGGACTTTCCTCAGCAAATTAATGCCGCGATTACTCAAAGTTTACTAAATTTAAAAAAGTTCGTTATATCAAATATGATATATTAATAGTTATTATCGCGTACTGGTGTAATCACGCGTGTTTTGTAGAAATCATCATCGTCTTCTGCAACATCTTGAGAAGGAGAAGAGTAGCTGTCTTCTTCTAATTTAGAATCGAAAACGTGTTTTTCTAAGTTTGATAATCGTTTTAAGATATCGAAGTTTGTAACTCCTGATGAAGACACATTGCTTGAACGGTTTGTTTTAGAAACTGTAGCTTGACGTGAGAGTTCATCTACTTTAGTTAATAAGCGTTCGTTTTCAGCTTGTAGGAAGCTGATTTCTTTTTGGAATGTGTCATAATCACGAATAATTAAATCTAAAAATGCATCGACTTCTTCAATGTCGAAACCTCTGAATGAGCGTTTGAATTGTTTTTGTAAAATATCTTTTGTACTTAATGAAATACGTGCCATAATTGCTTTCCCCTTTTTTAATCAGTCAAATAGTCATTAATTAATTTATCTTCTTAATGATACTAAAATCCATGCAAAAAAATACAAATAGGATAGGGTTATTTTTTTAGTTATTTTTTTAATGAAATTTGTTATAATTTTTAAAAAATACAAGTAAAGAAGAGGGTTAACATGAACTGGTTAGAAGTCACAGTAAATACGCATTCTGAGAGTGTCGAAGTCGTAAGTTCGATTTTAATTGAATTAGGATCAAAAGGAGTTTCGATTGATGACCCTCAAGACTATTATCAATTAACAGATGAACAATTAGAATGGTTGAAAGTACAACAAAAAGACTTATATGAAACGGATACCGTGATTGTGAAGGGCTATTTCCAACCAAGCCAATGGACTGAAGAAGCCAAAACGCAATTAGACGAACAATTGAAAGAACTTGAAAGCTACGGTCTACAAACAGGACCTTTAACCGTTCGTGTTAGTGAAGTTGGAGAAGAGGACTGGGCAACAGCGTGGAAACAATATTATTTCCCAGTACGTGTAACACGCTATTTAACAGTTGTTCCTAGCTGGATTGATTACGAAAAAGAACAAGAAGGTGAACTCTTAATTGAATTAGATCCAGGTCTTGCATTCGGAACAGGAACGCATCCAACGACACAGCTTTCCCTCACAGCGCTCGAACAAACGATTCGTGGTGGGGAAAGTGTGTTAGATGTTGGTACTGGTTCTGGAGTATTAAGTATCGCCTCTAAACTCTTAGGAGCTGGACAAGTAACGGCCTTTGATATTGATGAAATGGCGACACGTGTGGCCAAAGAAAACATCGCATTGAACCCTACAATTGGTTCAATCGATGTCTATGAAAACAACTTACTCGTTGGTGTGGACCAAAAGAGCGATTTAATTGTGGCGAATATTTTAGCTGAAATTTTAGTTCAAATGCCTGAAGATGCATATCGTAACTTGAACGAAAATGGAACATTAATTCTGTCTGGTATTATTGAATCAAAAGCACATGAAGTACAAGAAGCATATGAAAAAGCAGGATTTACTCTAGTTGAACGCATGACGATGAAAGAGTGGAACTGTTTTGTGATGAAAAAGGATGTAGAATAATGCAACGGTATTTTGTAAAAGGAATTGTAAGTGGAGCGACGCATTCATTAGAGTTCTCAAAAGAGCAAGTGCATCAGTTAAAGAAAGTGATGCGAGTACGTGTGGGAGAACTATTCGAAGTGGTCGATGAAAAAAGTCAATTAGCCATTGTAGAAGTGACAGAACTTGAACCATTCGAAGTGAAAGTCGTAGAACTCGTGGAGCAAAAAGTGGAACTTCCCGTATCGGTTACGATTGCAGTGGGGCTTTCTAAAGGAGATAAACTCGATTGGATTGTTCAAAAGGCAACGGAACTTGGTGTAAGTGAAATCATTCCACTTTCTATGACACGAAACGTAGTTAAATGGACAGGAGACAAATCATCTAAAAAAATCGAACGACTTCAAAAGATTGCCGAAGAAGCGAGCGAACAATCGCATCGTCTCAAAGTCCCACGAGTAACAAGCGTGATGACATTAAAGGAGTTGGCTAGTTACACTTCGAAATTCGAACAAAAGTTAATTGCCTATGAAGAGTCTGCTAAAGTTGGAGAAGGCCTTCAATTGGTAAAGAGTTTACAGTCATTACAGGAGAATGAGCGCATTATTTTTGTCTTCGGTCCAGAAGGTGGTATCGAAGAACAAGAGGTGGAGTTGCTAGAGAAAAGTGGATATCTTCCATGTTCACTCGGACCACGTATTTTACGCGCTGAAACAGCACCGTTTATATGCACTAGCAGCGGTTTCATATCAATGTGAGTTATTATAGGAACCAATAGTTGACGATAGTCTATTGTCGCGGTACTATTAGGAATACATTAGAGCGCAATGCTTAAGGAGTTTAACAAATGTCTAAAAATAAGACTTATACCGCAGATGATGTCCTTGCAATGTGTAAGGAGTACATGAACGAAACACATATTAAATTTATTGAAAAAGCTATCTATTTGCGACATATGCTCATAAAGAACAAATTCGTAAATCTGGAGAAGCTTATATTGTGCATCCCATTCAAGTAGCTGGAATTCTTGCTGAATTAAAGTTGGATCCAGATACGATTGCGACTGGGTTTCTTCATGATGTCGTTGAAGATACTGGTTTTAGTATTGATGATATTGAATATGAATTTGGAAAAGATGTTGCATTTCTCGTTGAAGGTGTAACAAAACTAGGGAAAATTAAATATAAATCTCATGCAGAGCAACAAGCGGAAAATCACCGTAAGATGCTTCTTGCGATGGCCAATGACCTTCGTGTAATCATGGTGAAACTAGCGGACCGTTTGCATAATTTACGTACGTTAAAATTCCACAAGCCTGAAAAGCAACGAATGATTGCGGAAGAAACGCTTGAGATTTATGCACCACTTGCGCACCGTCTAGGGATGAATAAAATTAAGTGGGAACTAGAAGATACATCTCTACGTTATTTAAACCCACAGCAATATTATCGTATTGTTCATTTAATGAATTCAAAACGTGATGAACGAGAAGAGTATATTAATACAACAATCGAAAATATTAAAGAAGCTACAAAAGACTTAGATATCGAAGCGGTTATTTATGGACGTCCAAAACATATTTATTCCATCTACCGTAAGATGAAAGACCAAAAGAAACAGTTTAGCGAAATTTATGACTTACTAGCGATTCGTGTGTTAGTCGATAGCATTAAAGATTGCTACGCCGTTCTTGGGGCAATTCATACGAAATGGAAACCAATGCCAGGGCGTTTTAAAGACTATATCGCGATTCCAAAGGCGAATATGTATCAGTCTATCCATACAACCGTGATTGGTCCTGGTGGACGACCAGTAGAGATTCAAATTCGTACATTTGAAATGCACCAAGTTGCTGAATACGGGGTTGCGGCTCACTGGGCTTATAAAGAAGGGAATAAAGAGAAAGTTACAAACGATCCGTTGCAAAAACAATTGGACTGGTTTAAAGACTTAATCGAACTTCAAAATGAAACAAAAGATGCCAAAGACTTTATGAATAGCGTGAAGGAAGATATCTTTGGAGATAAGGTTTATGTCTTCACACCAAAAGGAGACGTTTCAGAACTTCCTTTAGGGTCTGGACCGCTTGATTTTGCATACAACATCCATACGGAGGTCGGAAACAAAACAGTCGGTGCCAAAGTCAATAATAAGATTGTTCCATTGAACTATCAGTTGAAGACTGGGGATATCGTGGAAGTATTAACGTCTGCCAATTCATTTGGACCTTCTCGTGACTGGATTAATCTGGTTTATACGACTCGTGCAAAAAATAAAATCAAACGTTTCTTCAAGTTACAAGACCGTGATGAAAATATTATTAAGGGTCGCGAGTTACTTGAAAAACAAATTACAGAACTTGGATTTAACTTCAAAGACTTTATGACGAAACAGGGCATGAAAGATATTGCAGCCCGTTTCAACTTTTGGAACAGAAGAAGATCTACTAGCATCGATTGGTTTTGGAGAAATCTCATACCAAACCGTTGCTAATAAGATGACGGACAAAGCGCGTAAGGAAATCGAAGACCAAAAAGTGGTCGAAACTGCCTTTGAGAAAACGACGACTCAAGGACAGAAGAAGGAAAGCCAAAAGATGAAAATTCGTCACGAAGGTGGCGTCATCATCGAAGGGGTGGACAATCTTCTCATTCGCTTAAGTCGTTGTTGTAATCCAGTTCCTGGAGACGATATCGTTGGTTATATTACAAAAGGTCGTGGAATTTCAGTCCATAGAAAAGACTGTCCTAACGTTCAACTTCCTGAAAGTGAACAAAACCGTCTAATTGAAGTGGATTGGGAAGATACAGCTAATACTGGTCAACAATACGATACAGAGTTAGTCGTTGAAGGATACAACCGTAATGGATTGTTGAATGAAGTCTTAAATGTGATTAACAGTACGACTAAATCATTAAATTCAGTAAACGGTAAAGTTGATGCGAATAAGATGGCGACGATTTCTGTCAATATCGGTATTATGAATACGCAACAATTAGATTTTATCGTGGATAAGATTAAGCAAATACCAGATGTATATAGTGTACGTCGTGTGATTTCATAGGAGGAGTTCATGAGAATTGTATTACAGCGAGTGAAGTCCGCTAGTGTATCGATTGAAGGTTCAGTTGTTGGTGAAATCAACCAAGGATTCCTGTTACTAGTAGGAGTATGGACCTGATGATACTAGAGATGATGCGTCCTATTTAGCAAGAAAGATTGCTGGAATGCGTATCTTTCAGTGATGAGAATGGAAAAATGAATCTGTCGATTGACCAAGTCGGAGGAAAGATTTTATCCGTTTCGCAGTTTACATTGTTTGCAGATACGAAAAAGGGAAATAGACCTTCTTTTACAGGAGCTGCTAGTCCTGAAGCTGCAAATAAGCTCTACGAAGAATTCAATGAAATCCTGCGCACTGAGTATGGATTAATTGTTGAAACTGGAGAGTTTGGAGCGGATATGCAAGTCAGTCTTGTAAATGATGGGCCAGTAACCATCTTACTCGATACTAAAAATCAATAAAAAAAGAAAGCACAGGAGAAATCCTGTGCTTATTTATTTGGTTAAAAGGATTAAGGACGTTTGTTTTCTAAGTCCGTTCTTACGACTAAAACATCGCAAGAAGCATTACGAATCACATATTCAGATACTGAACCGATGAAGAGACGTTCTACAGCATTTAAACCAGTAGCGCCCATCATAATAAGGTCAATTCCGTAATCTTTTGTTAATTGTTTAGAGATAACCACTTTAGGAGAACCGTATTCAAGAACGGTTTCCACATCAGTGAAGTTATGAGCCTTAGCATCTTCTACATATTCAGCAAATAAGTTTTCAGCTTGTTTACGAATCTCATCTGAGAAATTGCCTTCAAATCCAGTAGGTGTTTGAAGAGAACGAGTATCGATGACGTGTGCTAACACAAGCTTTGCATGATTTCGTTTAGCAACTTCAATGGCTTTGTCAAAGGCTAGTTTAGCTTCCTTAGAACCATCGATTGGAACGAGAATTTTTTCATATTCATGAAACATAAAATCACATCCTTATTCTTGATACCCTTATTATACACCTAAATAAAGCGAATGAAAAGGGAACCAAAACGGATGGAAATAGGAATTAAGGCAAAAGAAAAACCACTCACGAAGAGTGGCCTAAAGTTAATAACTTTATATAGATTTCCAACGATGCCGTTTGATGTATTTGTTAGTTTGAACCCGCATCTAAAGCAGGTGGGCTTCTATGTATTACTTCCTAACTACCAAGTGAAAGGGCTTGTTATCTGTAATATCAATCTGAATCCCTAAAAAGTCGTAAATTGTTCGGTCAACACTTAGTAAATACCGCGCACATCTTAGATCTCTATGTCATTATAGTAGCACAAGAATAGGTCGATTGCAATAAAAGTTTGGTACCGATTTCTTAAGAAATCACTAATTATTTTTGACGATATTTTTGGTATTGTTTCATCAATGCATCCTCATATGAAGAGGTTGGTTCTGCCTTGAAATACTCCTCATTTTTAAGCGCATCTGGCAAGTATTGTTGCTTTCACGAAGTGTCCTGGATAGTCGTGAGGATACTTGTAGCCAACGCCACGCCCCAATTTTTGAGCGCCTGAATAATGGGCATCTTTTAAGTGGTCTGGAATGCTAATCGCACGACCTTTTCTGACATCAGACAAGGCACTATCGATTGAACGAATAGCTGTGTTTGATTTTGGTGAAAGGGCGAGCTCGATAATGGCGTTTGCTAGTGGAATTCTAGCTTCCGGTAAACCAAGTCGTTCCGCTGCTTGTACGGCAGAGACAGCTCGAGCGGCACCTTGTGGATTTCCCTAGTCCAATATCCTCGTAGGCAATCACTAAAAGACGTCTCATTAAGCTTGTAAGATCTCCAGCTTCCATTAAACGAGCAGCGTAATGAAGTGCAGCATTCACATCTGATCCTCGAATCGATTTTTGAAGTGCGGAGATGACATCGTAGTGATGGTCACCATCTTTATCATAGGAGAGGGCTTTTCGTTGAATACATTCTTCTGCGATTTGAATGGGAATGTGAATCTTTCCATCCTCACTAGCTTCAGTTGATTTAGCAGCAAGTTCTAGAGCGTTTAGGGCGCTTCTAACGTCTCCGTTTGTACTACTAGCAAAGTGATTTAAAGCTTCTTCTGTGACTTCTAAATCGAGTTTACCCAAACCTCGTTCTTCATCTTCGATCGCCTTTAAAAGTGCTTTTTGAATATCCTGCGAAGAGAGTGGTTTGAGCTCAAAGATTTGAGTCCGGCTACGAATCGCTGGGTTGATTGAAATGTATGGATTCTCAGTGGTTGCTCCGACTAAAATAATTCGACCATTTTCCAGATGAGGCAATAAGAAGTCTTGTTTTCGTTTTATCAAGGCGATGGATTTCATCGAGTAGTAGAATGACGCTACCAGACATCTTTGGCTTCTTCAGCGACAATTTGTAAATCTTTTTTTGTATCGGTGGCTGCATTTAGTTGTCTAAAAGCCACTTTTGTACTTCCGCTAATGGCGCTAGCGATACTTGTTTTCCCAGTTCCTGGAGGCCCATATAAAATCATGGATGATAATTGTTTGGCCACAACCATGCGATTGATGATTTTTCCAGGAGAGACAAGATGCTCTTGACCAATCACTTCGTCAATCGTACGAGGTCGCATTCGGTAAGCGAGCGGTTGATGGTTCATGACAGTTCCTCCTTTTTTCCTTTATGTTTAGTGTATCATAAGTTGAAAGAATGATATAATAGGAAAGATTAAAACAACTTATTAGGACAATAAATAGTCATCCCGTATAATAGTATTGTTTGAAAGTGAGGAGAGTGCAAGGTGAATTACTTAGATTATGCAGCAACGACGCCAGTAAACGCGGAAGTATTAGAAGTGATTACAAAGGAAATGGCTTCTTTTGGAAATCCGTCTAGTGTCTATCGCATTGGTCGTGAACAAAAGCAAAAAATCGAACGTGTGAAGAAAGCTATTTTATCAGAACTACAAGCATCTCCACACGATGCCATTATCTTTACGAGTTCAGGTTCTGAAGGAAACAATTTAGTGTTTGAAAGTATTCGTGAGCATTTTGCAAAAGAAAAAGGGCATATCATTGTTTCTGCAGTAGAGCATCCTTCTGTTCGTAAAACCTGCTGAATTTTTAGAACAAGAAGGCTTTGACGTGACGTATTTAGCTCCAAATAAAGATGGGCATTGTGACAGTTTCTGAAATTGAGCAGGCTCTAAGAGAGGATACACGTCTAGTTTCGATTATGACGGTCAATAATGAAACAGGCGCAAGATTCCCAATTGAAGAGATTGCTGCTTTATTAAAAGACACGCCAACTTATTTCCATACAGATGCTGTTCAAGCCTTTGCACAAGAAGCATTTAACGGTGGATGGAATTGACTATTTAACGGCTTCAGGACATAAAATTTATGCACCAAAAGGGATTGGATTCCTATATAAATCAAAAGATGCGCCAATTCACGCTTTAATTAAAGGTGGAGGACAAGAGTTAGGGCTTTTCAGAGCTGGAACGGAAAATGTTCCTTATATTTTAGGGCTTGAAAAAGCAATGCAAATCGTTGTAGCAAAAAGAGATGAGCTCGTTCAAAACTATCAAGAGTTACGTGAGTATCTAATCGAGAAGTTGTCTGAAAGAGGCATTGAGTTTGAGTTTAACGGCGTAGCAAATCCAAAGAATCCCGCATATTTGTAATATCTGGCTGAAAGGGAAGAAAAGCTACACAAACCTTAATCTTTAATGATTTACAAGATGTTTCAGTATCTGCTGGATCCGCATGTTCAGCTGGAAGTGTGCAAATCAGTCCAGTATTATCTGCCATGTATCCTAGTGAAAACAGTAGGCTTGAACAATCAATCAGACTTTCATTTGGAATGGGTTCAACAAAAGAAGATATTGATGCCTTTGTGGACGCTTTACGTTAAGAGAGAGCTTTTGTTTACAGGAAAAATATGGTAAACTAACGTTGTAGAAAAAGAAAGAGGAGAAGCGCATATGGCATTTACACCAACTGCATCATTAAAAGGATCAAACCAAGTCTTTTCGGTTAGTCCAACATGTAAAGGATACACATTACGTGATAATGGTTTTACAGAAACAAAATCTGGGAACTTCCAATTAATTCGTAGTTTAGACGAAACAATTGATGATCACCGTGGATTAAAATTAAAAGTCATGGTGGATAAAGATAAGAAACAATTGAAAATTTCGACAGTAACGAAGAATGGCCTGCAAACAGTTGACTTATACGGTAAAGCAAATACTGCTATGGCTGTAGAAAAGTTAGAGTTTATTTTAGAAGGGCTTGTTGAAAGAGGAGTTCTCGAAGTAACAACAAAATAGTGTATAAGAAAAGAGAGACAGTTCAAAATTGAACTGTCTCGTTTATCATGCACGGGCGGTGTTCCCTGTAGCTGTATTTATTCGACTTCAGGTAGCGGCTTAAATTGTGCTACGAAGCTTTGAGTGTCGCCAAAATAAAGATTCTCGCTAGGAACTTCATATAGCTCCTGCATTCTTTTGCTTAAAGAATATGGAAGATTAGTTGAATCTTTTTCATACTTCGTAAGCGTATCTTTGTTTATTTTAAGATATTTGGCGGCTTCTAACAGTGTTAAATTACGATTTACCCGTGCTGCTCGTAAAGAGATCATCATACACCTTCGCCCCCTTTTTCTCAACTTAATTATAGTGAAAACGCAACCGTTTGTCAAAAACACAATTGGGCAAAAATCCCAGTACTATCGCATTTTCAATGATTTTCAAGCAAAAATTTTGAAAAAAATAAAAATAAATTTAAAATTAGGGTAAATTCTGATAACTCGACCTTCAAATCGACTAGTTCAGGAAATAAATAGAAATGATGGTGAAAGAATGAGTAACGAAAAAACAAGAGTTGTCGTTGGCATGAGTGGAGGAGTTGACTCCTCTGTAACAGCTTTACTATTAAAAGAAGCTGGATATGATGTCATCGGTATTTTTATGAAAAACTGGGATGATACGGACGAAAATGGCGTTTGTACAGCAACTGAAGACTACAAGGACGTAGCTGCGGTTGCAGAACAAATTGGAATTCCGTATTATTCAGTAAACTTTGAGAAAGAATATTGGGACCGTGTATTTGAATACTTCCTTCGTGAATATCGCCTAGGACGTACACCAAACCCAGATGTGATGTGTAATAAAGAAGTAAAATTCCAAGCCTTCCTAGATTATGCTCTTGCAATTAGGAGCAGATTATGTGGCGATGGGTCACTATGCACGTGTGGAAAAAGACGAAAATGGAATTGTTCACTTATTAAGAGGAAAAGATAATAATAAAGACCAAACGTATTTCTTAAGTCAATTGAATCAAAAGCAATTAGAAAAAGCGATGTTCCCAATTGGACACTTAGAGAAAAAAGAAGTCCGTGAGATTGCTGAGAAGTATGATCTTGCGACTGCGAAGAAGAAAGATTCTACTGGTGTATGTTTTATTGGAGAACGTAACTTCAATGAGTTCTTATCAAACTATTTACCAGCTAAACCAGGAAAAATGGTGACATTGGATGGTGAAGTAAAAGGTGACCACGCTGGACTCATGTACTACACGATTGGACAACGCCAAGGTCTTGGTATCGGTGGCGGTGGTAAGACAAATGATCCATGGTTTGTTATTGGAAAAGACTTAACTACGAATACTTTATATGTGGGTCAAGGGTTCCATCATCCAAACCTTTATTCCGATAGTTTAACGGCTACAGATATTCAATTTACAAATGATTTACCAAAAGAGAAGACGTTCGAATGTACAGCTAAATTTAGATATCGTCAACAAGATACTAAAGTGAAAGTCATATTGGACGAAAAGGATCCAACATTGGCTACAGTGATTTTTGATGAGCCAGTTCGTGCGATTACACCTGGTCAAGCCGTTGTATTCTATGACGGTGAAGAGTGCCTCGGCGGAGGTATCATCGATAAAGCGTATATGAACGGAGAAGAACGTCAATACGTTTAATAGAAAAGATTAGAAAGGAGATTCCAAATGAGTGATACACCTTATATTGTAGGGGAAGTATTAACGACTTTTTTCGAGAATCCGCAAAACTTCTATAAAGTCATGCTCGTTCGCGTTATCGAATCGGATTGCGTGGATGTGGATGACGAGATTGTTGTGACTGGGATTTTCGGACAAATTCATTCGGATATCTCCTATCGTTTTAATGGGAAGATTGTTTCTCATCCAAAATACGGAGAACAATTCCAAGCAGATAATTATCAACAGACGCAACCAACTGGTAAAAGAGGGCTCATTCAATATTTATCGAGTGCTCATTTTCCAGGTATTGGGGAGAAGACGGCTGAGAAGATTATCGAAAAGTTAGGCGAAGAGGCCATGGAGCGTATCTTAAACGACGAGACTGCACTTGATGGGATTACAGGCCTCACGAAAAAGAAAAAAGAAATGATTCGAGAAGTCATTCAGCAAAACCAGGGAACTGAGAAGTTAATGTTTGAACTGACGAATCTTGGATTTACACCTGCGATTGCTCAAAAGATTATCGCCATGTATAAAGATAAGGCTAGAGCTGTTCTAGACGAGGATCCATATGTTCTTCTTCAAAGAATTGAAGGGCTTGGCTTTAGACGAATGGATAGTATTGCCCAGTCTATGGGGATTGATCCAGACGATACTTCAAGACTTAAGGGTGCGCTCTTTGTAGTGACAAGAGATTTCTGTTATCAAACTGGCGATACTTACTTGATAGCAGAAGTGTTAATTACGCAAGCACAACGATTACTCGAGTCATGCCAAAATTACTTAATCGAACCAGATAGACTAGTAGATGCATTGAACGAATTGATCCGCGAAGGTGTTGTATTTTCTGATGAAAATCGTATTGCGATTGCGTCTTTGTATTACGCAGAACTAGGGATTAGTAACGCCTTGTCAAAACGGATTACGGCTTCTAAAGTAGAAATCAGTAAAGAGAAAATTGAAAAAGCAATTGAGAAAACGCAGGAGAAATACGATATTCAATATGATGCGTCTCAAAAAGAGGCTATTTATCGGATTATGACGGAGCCACTATTTGTATTAACGGGTGGACCTGGCACTGGGAAGACAACGATTATTAATGCCGTTATTGATGTCTATGCTCAGCTAAATGAATTAGAGCATGACGATGAGATTGAAGAGGCGATTGTTCTTGCGGCGCCAACTGGACGAGCAGCGAAAACGGATGAATGAATTGACAGGATATCCTTCTTCAACGATTCATCGCCTGCTCGGGATTGCAATCGATAGTGTGGATGATAGTTTTGAAGATAAGGAAATCACTGGAGAATTCTTAATTATCGATGAGATGTCGATGGTAGATACGTGGTTAATGAACCGCGTGTTTAAGGCTGCTCCAGAAGGATTGAAGATTTTACTCGTAGGAGATAGTAATCAATTGCCTTCTGTTGGACCAGGCCAAGTCTTTAACGGATTTACTGGAAACCAATCAAGTGCCAGCCATTGAACTGAAACGAATTCACCGTCAGACGCAGCAATCTTCAATCGTCGAATTAGCCCATAGTATCAAAGATGGTTTCTTGCCACAAAACTTTCTGGAAAAACAAGCGGACCGCAGCTTCTTACCATGTTCAACAGAACGGTTGGTAACGATTATTGAACAAGTCGTTGTAGCAGCTCTTAAGAAGGGCTATACGAAGCGAGATATTCAAGTACTGGCTCCGATGTATAAAGGGATGCTGGGATTAATGCCATCAATCAGATGATGCAAGAAATCTTAAACCCTAAAATCGGAAATTCGGTTCGTGAAGTGGAGTCCTTTGATAAAGTCTTCCGCGTAGGAGATAAAGTCCTTCAACTGGTGAATTTACCTGAAGAAAATGTCTATAATGGGGATATTGGAGAAATCACAGCAATTCAATTTGCAAAAGAGAACGATGACCAAGTAGATAAGATTTTTGTTTTATTCGATCAAACGGAAGTCGAGTATCATCGAACGGATTGGCAACAATTGACGCTGGCGTATTGCTGCTCAATTCATAAGGCACAAGGGTCTGAATTCAAGATGGTCATCTTACCAATGGTGAATCAGTACTCACGGATGTTACAAAGAAATCTATTGTATACAGCAGTGACAAGAAGTCAGCAGTATCTCATCATGTGTGGGGAAGCAGGAGCGTTCCAAAAGAGTGCAACTACCATCCCTCCAAAACGAGCGACTTTCTTACAAGAGTTCTTAACGAATTTTGATCTAGTAACGACAGAAGATACTCCGACAAAACAGGAGAGAGAAACGCAATCGTCACCAGAGGAGTCTAACAACTCATTCGAAGGCAAAGAAATCCAATTAACCATCCAAGCAATTGAAGATGGACTTATTTCTCCGATGATTGGAATGGACGATGTCACACCATACGATTTTATGACAAGAAGCTAGTTTTCTAGCTTCTTTTTTTCGTGTTTTTTCAGCCGGAATTAATTGCCATCTGTCCATGATGTAGGGTAAAATGGGAACAAATGATTATGAAAGAAGGACAAATAATGAATCGACAAAAACATTTTTTAGTTTCTGAAGATGCTGTTCCTCCTGTATTTGCTAAAGTTTTGCAAGCAAAAGAACTACTTGCAACAGGACAAGCAAAAGACGTCACTGAAGTAGTGAAGATGGTTGGCATCTCGCGCAGTGTTTATTATAAGTATTATCGTAAAGTACAAGGTTTCTCTTCTGTGAATGCAGGAAGAAAAGCATCCATTAATATTCATATGAAAAATATCAAAGGAACACTGACGAAGACGCTGGAAGTATTTGCAAATCGTGATATGAACATATTGACGATTTTCCAAGGGCTGGCAATCCATAGTGTTGCTGTTGTGCAAATTATGATTGATATTTCAGAGGCAACGGTAAGTGTTGAAGATGTTATCAAAGAAATTAACGCACTAGATAACATTATTTCTGTGGAGTTACAAAGTATCGAATAATGAAACATAAATTTTTAAATTATTTAACAGAAAATGATATCAGAGTGTTGATTTTTGATAAAGATGGCACATTGACGGATACATCCACGTTATGGTTTGAACCAACGATTTTAGTTCTTGACGAATTAGTGAATCGTAATGAGATGAATCTAACGAATGCAGAGCATGACGAGTTATTTAACCGTCTTGGCATCACAGAAACAAACATCATAGAAAATAGCGTTATTGCCTCTGGTAGCGTTCGAGATATGTTAGAGGTTTTAAATCAATTTAGAACAATCGATATCGAAGAAAATTATAACTTCGTGGTGCAATACTTTGCTGACTATATTTTGTCTCATCCAGAGAAAATCCAAACGCTTGGAAATGTAGAGAGGGCTCTTTGGAATCTGAGGGAAAAAGGATATATCATTGCGTTAGTAACGAATGATTCTCGCTTGCCGGCAGAGGCTGTATTAAAGGTTGCTGGAATTGGCGAGTTGTTTGACTTTGTTGGTACAACTGATGAATTTCCTTCAAAGCCAGCTACAGATTCACTATATGCAATCCAAAGCAAATTTGGCGTCTCTTTCGACGAGATGATTTACATTGGGGACTCCACTGTAGATGAAGAGTTTGCCAAAAATACTGCTGGGTTTATTGCTGTGACAAGCGAACCTAATAATCTAGAAGTTCTTCCTAGTGCAATCTTTAAAGTGAAATCAATTGATGAATTAAGTTAGGAGGAAATGATGAATAGTACGATACAAGAAAATCATAAATTCAAAGCGCTACTAACCATTTTAATTCCAGTTTTAATTTATCAAATTGCCAATTATTCGGCTCAATTTATTGATACGGTCATGACTGGACGATATAACGAAGTCCATCTTGCCGGAGTATCGATTGGTGGGAGCTGTATGCGCCATTTTTCTCATTATTGACAGGGACGATTTCAGGGCTGGTGCCGATTGTTGGACAATATTTTGGACAGAAGAAAATGGATAAAATAGAGCAGGTGATGCGTCAATACTTAATCATTGGCGTCGTATTAGCCATTGGACTATTTGTTTTTGGACTCCTATTTCTTAAACCTGTTTTAGGATTGATGAATTTAGAACCAGAAGTAGAAGCTGTGGCAGTAGGATATTTAACGTTGTTATCCTTAGGGTTTATTCCATTATTACTCTTTAGTGTCTTAAGATCTTTTGTGGACGCTTTAGGATTAACCAAAGTATCGATGTTGCTCATGGTATTAGTGGTTCCACTGAATATGTTCTTTAACTATTCACTGATTTACGGTCAATTTGGCTTTCCTGAAATGGGAGGAGCTGGGGCTGGACTTGGAACCGCACTGGCTTACTGGGGGTTGCTCGTTGTAGCAGTTATTGTTTTTAGAAAACATCCAGTATTAAAAGAATATGATGTACTAAAATGGAGTGGTATCGATACTAAAATGTGGAAGGAACCATTTAAAATCGGCCTTCCAATCGGATTATCAATTTTCGCAGAGGTTGCCGTTTTTGCGTTTGTGGGATTACTCATGTCGAAATTTGGAACTTCCGTTATCGCATCCCACCAGGCTGCGATGAACTTTGCGATGGTGGTTTATGCATTCCCAATTAGTATTTCTACTGCATTAACCATTATTGTTTCATACGAAGTCGGTCGAAAGGATATACGTTCAGCAATGCAGTTTGCAACCATTGGAATTGCGACGGCTGTGACAATTGCTGTTGTGACGTTAACCTTATTAGCGCTCAATATTCAATCAGTGGCCGCGATTTACGGAACAGACCCAGACTTTATTCAATTAACGGTTGTGTTTTTAACATACAGTCTGTTGTTCCAACTGTTTGATGCGGTAGCAGCGCCAATTCAAGGAACGCTCAGAGGGTTTAAAGACGTTCAAATGCCATTTATCTTATTTTTAATTGGTTATTGGATTGTAGGATTACCAATTGGTTTTATTTTAGATAATGGTTTTAATGCGGGTCCATATTCATATTGGATTGGACTCATCATCGGATTAATGAGTAGTTGTATTTTCTTAGTCTTCCGATTAAGAAGAGTATTTAAAAAATTTAAGGAATCACGAGGTGTGTAAATGTTTGAATCATACAAAGAAGAAGTAACATTTAATGAACAAAGAGGGTCGGAAGAGTTCGACCCACAAAATGAATTTTATCAAGAAGATATGGAACAATCGTTTAAGAAAGACATTACTTCTATCGGAAGAAGATTAATTGGTTATATGTTAGTTTTCTTCTTTTTCGCTGGTGTTGGACAATATGCTGCACAACAAAGAGCAGTTGACTACTGAAGACTTTTACGGAATGGTGGGAGTTTGGTTATTTATTGCTGCTGGTCTAAGCTTACTCATTTGGGCTTTTTCTAAAAAATTCCCAATAAAACGTATTTATGAACACGTTGCTCCAAGAAAAATGACGATACAGTCGTTTGTGATGGTGTGTGCTAGTTTATTTGGGGTTCGTTTTATCTCAAAATTAATTATCAGGGTCTTGAGAAAACTACTTCTTGAGATGGGCATTCCAGCAACACTTGTAGCAAATTCAAGTGAAGAGTTGACATCAAGTATCATTTTTGTACTGTATTTGGGAGTGATGGCTCCTGTTGTAGAAGAATTTATCTTTAGAGGGTTCATTGGATATCGTCTGGAGCGTTACGGGAAAGTATTTACGATTCTATTTACGGCTCTTATTTTCTCACTATTCCATGCCAACATTACACAAGAAGTCTTCACATTTATGGCGGGTATTGTTTTTGCTTATGTTGCTATTGAATACGGCTTCCAATGGGCAGTAGTAGTCCATATGATGAATAACTTCATATTTGCAGTTGTCCTTGATATTTATCTGGCACAAATGATGAATTTAGGAGACTTTTCTATTGTACAACTTCTAGATTTAGTAGGATTTATCATCTTAGTGCTCGTAGTTATTTTGAAATGGAAAGATATTAAAGAATACATCGATGTGAATCGTGGATTTTATGGCATCTCACAAATTACTTTTACTAGAGTAACGATTATTTTGTACATTATTTATCTTTTATATCGTACTTTTCTACCATATTTCGCACTATACTTGAATTTTTATTAGATAGGAGGAGCTACTTTGAATACAATTTATTTAGAAGATAGCGTCTATACAACCATCACTGAACATCCAGAAGTAAAGGATTTACTTGTTGAAATTGGTTTTAAACCTTCAATCAACCACAGATGGTTCATACGGTTGGTCGTATCACGAATCTTATTAAGGGCTCAAAAATTGCAAAAATCTCCTTAGAAACAATTGTAGAAACATTAGAAATGAATGGATACATCGTTAAAGAAAGCAGGGATTAGATGGCTAAAGAAGATTACACGATGGAAGAGCGTCAGGAGATTTTAAAAGATTAATGCTACGTCTTCACGCAGGAGAAGATAAAGAAGTCATTCAAAAAGAATTTAATGAAGCTTTTGACGAAATCACTCCTATGAAATTCAATTAATGGAACGCAATCTCATGAGTGAAGGGATTACCTTTGCTGAAATTATGAGCCTATGTAATGTTCATGCAAACTTGATGGGGTCAAAAGTAAACACAGAAACAACTGTTGCTGATTTTGAACAACCTGGTCATCCGGTTCATGTGATGAAGATGGAGAATCTTGCCATCCGTGGTGCATTAGACCGTGTGGAGCGTTTGCTGAAGAATTATCTAGAGACGAAGGATGAAATGATTTTAAAGGGGCTTAATCGCCAAATTTCTCTCCTTGATCAATTCGACAATCACTATCAGCGTAAAGAATATGCTATGTTTCCAATTATGGAGAAAAAGGGTATTACCGCACCGCCTAAAGTGATGTGGGGAGTCGATGACCAAATTCGTGAATTGTATAAAGATTTCAAGAAGGCTCTTTCTAACGAACAAGAGAATGTGCTAGAAGAGTTTCAAGTGGTCCGTGATGAATTACTAGAGATGATTCAAAAGGAAGAGAATATTCTGATTCCGATGGTAGAACAAGTTTTCCATGTAGATGATTGGGAAACAATTGCTAATGCAGTCCCCAGAATATGGATATTGTATTGTAAAACCTGAAAAAGGAATGGGCGGTCAAAAAAGACTTTGCCCCTGTGAAGACAAAAGTCGAGGTTGAAGAAGAGGGAGATATTCCTTTATCGACTGGGTCGCTTTCATTGAAACAGCTCAATCTGATTTTGAATTTATTACCGATGGAATTGTCGTTTGTAGATCACAATAATATTGTGAATATTACAACGAAGGAAATGGTGAAGAGAAAATCTTTAAACGTACAACTAGTGCGATAGGCCGTGATGTGATTTTATGTCATCCACCTAAAGTACATGAAACGGTTCAAACCATTTTTGAACAATTAAAGTCAAAACAAAAAGAAAAAGAAGAAATGTGGTTTAAGAAAGACGGCATGATGGTGCATGTGACGTATCACGCTGTTTGGGATGAAGAAGATAACTATGTTGGGTGTCTGGAATACGTTCAAAACATCCAGTCGTTAGTAGATCATTTTAATCAAGCAGATGTGAAGCGAACACTTTCTTAATGACTTTCAATATGTTACAATGCACGTGGATACATTCCACATTACACTTAACTTTAAAGGAGTTATTGACTTATGTATACGACGATGATTCTCGGCGCAATTGCAGGTCTAAGTTTATTCTTATACGGGATGCAATTGATGGGCGACGGATTACAAAAAGTAGCCGGAGAAGGCTTGAAAGGGATTATTCGTAAATTAACGAAAAATCGATTCATGTCAGTACTTGTTGGGATGTTTGTAACAACAATTATCCAAAGTTCATCAGCAACTACAGTAATGGTTGTTGGTTTCGTAAACGCTGGGCTCATGACATTAGCGCAAGCAGTAGGAGTTGTCTTTGGGGCAAACGTCGGAACGACGATTACAGGGCAAATGGTTTCCTTCAACTTGTCACAATGGGCACCGATTGTCATTGCAGCTGGTTTAGTAGCCAACATGCTTACTAAAAATCCAAAAGTAAAAGAAGCTAGTGAAATCTTTATTGGTTTCGGTATTTTATTTATTGGTATGAGCTCATTGAGTTCCGCTTTACAACCGTTAAAAGAACTGCCTGAATTTACAAACTGGATTCTTCAATACGGTAGTAATCCATTTATCGGTGTCGGAATAGGTCTTTTAATGACCCTTGTCTTACAAAGTTCATCAGCAACGATTGGGGTATTAATCGCTCTTGCTAGTCAAGGTGTACTTCCTATTACTACAGCTGTGTTTATCATCTTCGGGGATAACATCGGAACATGTACAACAGCGTTAATTAGTAGTTTAGGGACTTCTCGTCGTGGAAAACAAGTGGCCTTATTCCACTTAATGATTAACGTTATCGGTACAGTTTACTTTATGCTTTTCCTTCGCGGTATTCTTGTGAATGTCGTTGAAGCTATTGATCCTGGTAATGTTGCTCGTCAGATTGCCAATGCGCATACGATTTTCAATATCGTCAACGTAATTGTCTTATTCCCATTCACAAATCTTTTAGTGAAATTAATCCAAATGATTATTCCAGATGGAGAAGACGAAGAAGAAAGCATTACGCGTTATCTTGATAAACGTATCCTAGTTACTCCAACAATTGCGTTAGAAAACACAATGTATGAATTTGCTGCGATGGCTCAAGAAACAAGTAGTGCTTTAGAAAATGCGATTGGTGCTGCTCGTACACGTGATAAGAAACTCGTGAAGAAAGCTCTTGAAAACGAAAAATATCAATGCGTACGAAAAAGCAATCGTGAAGTATTTAGTTGAAATTTCTCAACAAAGTGTATCTGCAAAAGACCAACAAACAATCGATGAATTGTTTAGTACAGCTAACGACATCGAGCGTATCGGGGATCACGCAGAAAACATTGCAGACTTCGCAAAATCAATTATCGAACGTGAAATCTTCCTAGATGAAGATACAGCGCACGAATTAGATGGATTGTACGCTCTAGTTCAAAAAGGATTTGCACTATCAATTGACGCCTTATCAACTGGGGACCAAAATAAAGTTCAACAAGCTATCCAAATTGAACGAGATATCGATAAACTTAAAATTGAAGTTCGCGATAAATACATGAAACGTATGAACAAAGGTATTGCTTCTGCTGAATCAGGTATTTTCGTAATGGACTTATTAAGTAACTTAGAACGTGTCAGCGACCACTTCAGAAATATTTCTGAAACGGTGGAACGCTTAAAACGTCCAGTTATTGTAACTGAATAATTGTGTTAATCCGTAGGCAATTTTGTCTACGGATTTTTTTTATAAAAAGTAAGATATACCGTATACGGTATATTCCTTATACGGTATAATGTGTTTAGGAGGGATGTTTTATGGGAGAAACATTTGAAATAAGTGAATCAAAATATGAGGATATTAAAGATCTTCCTTATGATAAATTGGTAAAAATATTAGCGGTACTAACCATCGTTGAAGAAGAAGGTCTCACGCCAGCCGTCTGGGAAAAATGGGGAGCAGGAAAGAATAAACGGGAGTATTTACGCTTTGAGGTTTCAAGAGACTATAAGGAGGATGTACCAAATGGGACGATACCAGAAGAAATTATACACTATGTTAATTATTACGTATCCTAATTTTGTATCTGATTTTAATAAGGAGTATTCGAAGCAAAAGATTGCATTGCAGCTTGTAGAGTTACGCCTTGAAACCGGTCTTTCTCAAAGTCGCTATGCCGAAGAGAATCAGCTGTTACAAAATAAAATTTCTGCACTAGAAAAAGGGAAAACGAATCCACGCTTATCAACTATTATTGAAATGGCCGCTAAGAATGGATATAAGGTCGAATTAAAATTTACAAAGTAAAGAAGAGAGCTAGTCTACAGCAGGCTAGCTTATTTTTGTAACGCAGTTAGTACAAAGGTTTAAAAAAGAGTGAGAGTGTGATAGAATGAATCGAATTCAAAAACAAAGGAGAACGAAATGTTAAAAGTACAAAACGTAAGTCTATTATTTTCAGACCGTAAATTATTTGACGATGTAAACATCACTTTTACACCAGGGAACTGTTATGGAGTTATTGGTGCGAACGGTGCCGGCAAATCAACATTCTTAAAAATCTTATCTGGGGAATTACAACCAACGACTGGTGAAGTGATTCTAGATCCACATGAACGTTTAACAGTCTTAAAACAAGACCACTTCGCATTCGAAGATGAACGTGTCATTGATACAGTTATCATGGGTCATAAACATTTATATGACATCATGAAAGAGAAAGACGCTATTTACATGAAAGAAGATTTCTCTGATGAAGATGGTATCCGTGCTGCTGAACTTGAAGGCGAATTTGCTGAATTAAACGGTTGGGAAGCTGAAAGTGATGCGTCTCAATTATTACAAGGGTTAGGAATCACTGAAGACCAACACTACAAACTAATGAGCGAATTAGTCGAAGCGGACAAGGTTAAAGTGTTACTTGCACAAGCATTATTCGGTAAACCAGACGTTCTTTTATTAGACGAACCAACAAACGGTTTGGACGCAAAATCAATTGCATGGTTAGAAGAGTTCTTAATCAACTTTGATAATACAGTCATCGTTGTATCCCATGACCGTCACTTCTTAAACAAAGTATGTACGCATATGGCGGACGTTGACTTTGGTAAGATTAAATTATTCGTTGGTAACTATGATTTCTGGTTACATTCAAGCCAATTAGCTGCGAAACTATTAGCTGACCAAAACGCGAAGAAAGAAGAAAAAATCAAAGAGTTACAAGAGTTTCATCGCTCGTTTCTCTGCGAACGCTTCTAAATCAAAACAAGCGACTTCTCGTAAGAAAATGTTGGATAAAATTACATTGGATGATATTCAACCTTCAAGCCGTAAATATCCATTCGTTGGATTTTACACCAGCGCGTGAAATCGGGAATGACTTATTATTAGTCGAAGGCTTATCAAAAACAATTGATGGCGAAGTGATTTTCGAAAACGTAAGCTTCCAATTATCAAAAGACGATAAAGTAGCGTTCTTAAGCCGTTCAGATATTGCAATTACAACATTATTCAAGATCCTAACAGGCGAAATGGAAGCAGACAGCGGTACATTCAAGTGGGGTGTCACAACTAGTCAAGCGTACTTACCAAAAGATATGACAGACGAATTCTCAAACGAGAACTTAAATATCTTAGAATGGTTACGTCAATACGCACCAGTAGAAGAACAAGATAACACATTCTTACGTAGCTTCTTAGGTCGTATGTTATTCTCTGGAGACGATGTTATGAAACAAGTAACGGTTCTTTCAGGGGGAGAAAAGTGCGTTGTATGTTATCTAAATTAATGCTTTCTAAAGCAAACGTATTAATCTTAGACGACCCAACAAACCACTTAGACTTAGAATCAATCACTGCATTGAATGATGGCTTAATCGCCTTCAAAGGTTCATTATTATTCTCAAGTCATGACCACGAGTTCATTCAAACAACAGCGAAACCGTATTATCGAAATCGGACCAAAAGGCATTGTGGACCGTCTTGGCTCTACTTATGATGAGTTCCTTGAAGATGAGGCTGTTCAAGCACGTGTAGATGCGTTATATAATTAATAAGAGTAGACCAGAAGCGTAAAAGTCTTCTGGTCTTTTTGCGGTATTTAGTGTAGGATAAGATTATTAGAGGAGGTATTCAAATGACAAAAATTTATTTTGCAAGTCCATTATTCTCAGAAATGGAATTAGCCTTTAACAAAGTACTCGTAGAAAAAATTCGCAACCAGTTCCCAGGGGTAGAGGTGTACTTACCACAGGAACAAATGGCGATTAACGATAAGAGTTCGTATGCAGACTCAACAATGATTGCCCAATATGATACAGATGCATTGTTAGAATCAGACTTAATGATTGCTGTTTTAGATGGCGCAGTGATTGACGTCGGTGTTGCCAGTGAAATTGGAGTAGCGTACCATGCAGATATGCCGATTCTAGGACTTTATACAGACAGCCGTCAACAAGGAGCGGATAATCCTCAAAAATTAGAGGCTTTACAAGAAGTAGCAGAGTCCCAATTTAGCTATGTAAACCTTTATACAGCAGGCCTTGTGAAGCTTCGCGGGGAGATTGTTTCTAGCAGCGATGAGCTCTTGAAGCGCTAAAAGCCTATCTTAAGGAATCATAAAATTGTAAAGTTTTGTTACAGTTCTGTAATATAACTGATACTTTCTCAATATGTTTCTCATGTAAAATGTGAGGTAAGTTGGAGAAAGTGTGGTGAAAATCACTTTTGAAAAAGATTAAACATATTGTTCTGACGTTAATGGCTTTCTTATTAGTGTCTGGACCGTTAGCCCCTTCAGCATTTGCGGAGGAAACGGATATCCAAAAACTAGAAGCACAATTAACTTCAGAATTACAAAAAGTGAATACGAAATATCAAGAAATTGAAAGTTTAAACCAACAAATCGATTCTCTCAATAAAGAAAAAGAAACACTTGCTGAAAAGATTACAACTCAAGAAGCAAAAGTGGAAGAACGTAAACAAGTCGCATCTAAACGATTGCAACAAATTCAAGTTTCTGACTTTTGTTTCTTATAGTATTTTACATTTACTAAATTCAGAAAGTATTTCAGATTTCTTAAATCGATTATTTGTATTTCAACAATTATTCCAATCGGATGAAGAAGTGTTGAAGAACTTATCAGAGCAAGTAGCTGAATTATCTCGCCTGAAAACAGCAGCAGAACAAGCGTCAACTGACTTAGTCGCTAAAAAAGAACAACTTACTGCTGAGAGTCAAGCGTTTGAAGGTTCAGTAAATGATTTGAAAAAGTTAATTGCTGATAACAAAGAAGCTCTTGCAAAAGTTCAAGAACAAAAGAAAGAAACATCTGCAGTAGTGGCATCAGCTATTACAGCAGTTGCACAATTAACTACAGATAAACCAGCAGTAGCCTCATCTACGCAGCAAACACCAACGACACAAGCTGCGACAGCTGAACCAGCTACAACGGTTGCTCAAACACAAGCACCTGCAACACCAGAAACACCAACGACACAAGCAGCTGCAGCAAGCAACCAATCTGGTGGAAGAACATTAAACGTTCAAGCGACTGGATATTCTTATAACGAACCAGGATTAAGCCCTTATACAGCGACTGGAATCGACTTACGTAAGAATCCAACAGTCATTGCAGTTGACCCAAGCGTGATTCCTTTAGGAAGCTTAGTTGAAGTTCCTGGATACGGAATTGCGATTGCTGGAGATACTGGTGGAGCAATTAAAGGAAATATCATTGACCTTCACTTCACAACAGTAGATCAAGCTAACCAATGGGGAAGACGAAACGTTACGATTCGAATTTTAAATTAAACGAAAAACACTCTCGAAAAGAGAGTGTTTTTTTGTTGGGTATGTTTTCCATAGACTATTTGTGATAAAATAGATGTTGTATTGAGCAAAGAGGAGTAAATTTGATGATTAAATTAATCGCTATCGACATGGATGGTACACTATTAAACAGTAAAAAAAGAACTATCTGAAGAAACAAAACAATATTTTAAGAACTTTCATAATAAAGGAACTGATACTTTATTAGTGCTTTGTACAGGCCGGCCTGAGAGTGGAATTCGTCCGTATTTAAAAGACTTAGGATATTTAGAAGAGAACCACTATATTATTAGTCAAAACGGTGCCAACATTTATGAGAGCCAAACTGGAAAGCGAGTGATGGATGCCTTTGTTGATTCTGCTGCAATTCAAAAGTGGATAGAATTAGGAAAGAAACATGGAATCAGCGTGATGGGTGCCGGCGTGGATTACTATTATTCGTTCGATGAAGATCCAACAGAATGGATGGAGTTTGATGTAAAACTTGTGAGTGGAAAGCTGAAAAGAATCCCAACCGAAGAGTCTTTAAACACTGATTTCTATAAAATTCTACTAATGGGAGATGAAGAACAACTCAATGAGTTTGAAACATATATTCCAGAGGCGTGGCGAGACGAATTTTATGTGGTTCGTAGTCAAAAATATTTAGTTGAAGTACTAACAAAAGGTGTAAATAAAGCTTTTGGATTAGAAAAATTAGCGAAAGAACTAAATATCCAGCCAAGTGAAATCGCAGCTATTGGAGATGCTGCTAACGATATCGAAATGTTAGAATACGCAGGACTTGCCATTGCTATGGGGAATGGAAGCGAAGAAGTAAAAGCTATTTCGGATATCGTCACAGATACTAACGAGAATAATGGCGTTATTAAGGCGATTAATAAGTTAATCCAGTAAGAGTTTAAAAAGCAAAATTATAACTTATATGTTACATTTTGCTTTTTCGTTTTTAGTAGAATATGAGATTAAAAAATAATGAGGTTTTCTTGACAAATAAGCATTCCTCTAGTATTCTTTATAGCAACAATATAAATCCTTAGACAGAGACATAAAACGTACACTAAAGAGATAGAAGCCGTGGCTGAAAGCTTCTAATCGTACAAGGAAAGACACTCTTGAGGAGAATAATGCAAAGTTATTCCGGTAATTCCGTTATCATTAAGAGGGAAAGAGCTCTTTCCGAACTAAGGTGGTACCACGAAAATTTCGTCCTGACTTCTATTGAAGTTGGGATTTTTTTATTTTTATCGAAAGAAAGGATGATTCATATGATTCAAAAACCAAAGGGACAGCCGATTTATTACCTGAAGAACTCAAAATTTGGCACTATATCGAAGAAACAGCACGCATCATTTTAGGCGATTATCAATTTGAAGAAATGCGTACACCAATGTTTGAAAGCTACGATTTATTTAGCCGTGGTGTTGGGGATACGAGTGATATCGTTTCAAAAGAGATGTATGATTTCTACGATAAAGGAGACCGCCACATTACACTTCGTCCAGAAGGAACTGCAGCGATTGTTCGTGCTTATGTAGAAAATAAATTATATGGACCAGAACATAAGAAACCTTATAAAGTGTATTATATGGCTCCAATGTTCCGTTATGAGCGTCCACAATCAGGACGTCTTCGTCAATTCCATCAATTAGGAGTTGAGGTGTTTGGTTCTACAAATCCTGCTACAGACGTAGAAACGATCGCGATGGCTTGGGATTTATTAAAAGAACTCGGATTATCAAATATGCGCTTAGTGATTAACTCACTAGGTAAAACAGCTGACCGTATTAAATACCGTGAAGCGTTAATTAGTTACTTAGAACCATTTGCAGATGAACTTAGTGAAGATTCAAAAAATCGTCTTCACAAAAATCCATTACGTGTATTAGATAGTAAAGACAAACGCGATATTGAAATTGTGAAAAATGCACCTCGCATCTTAGAATTCTTATCCGACGAAGCACGCAGCCACTTTGAAAAAGTGCAACAATACTTAAATGCATTAGAGATTCCATTTGAAATCGATGAAACAATGGTACGTGGACTTGATTACTATCAAGATACAATTTTTGAAATTATGACAGATTCTAAATCATTCGGTGCTAAAACGACCATTTGTGGTGGTGGACGTTATGATGGTCTTGTACAAGAACTTGATGGACCTGAAACACCAGGATTTGGATTTGGTCTTGGAATCGAACGTCTTGTGTTATTAATGAAAGACGAACAAGTAGAAGTTCCAGAATTACAAGAACTAGATGTATATATTGTTGGTCTTGGTGAAGCAACAGAAGAGGAAGTATTAAAACTTTCTATTTCACTTCGTCAACAAGGCTACTCAGTGGACCGTGATTTCTTCGGACGTAAAGCAAAACCACAATTCAAAAACGCTCAAAAAAATATGGCGCTAAAGTGGTCATCACACTTGGTGAAGAAGAATTAGAAACAAAACAAGTACCAGTGAAAGTAATGAAAACTGGTAAAGAAGTAAAAATTAATTTACAAGAACTCTACGAAGATTTTGATAGCATTTATCGTCAAATCACAATGGATACAACAGCCATTGACGAGTACTTTGGTAAATAGAAAGAGGGATGGATATGAAAAGAAGAACAGAATATTGTGGATTAATTAGTGAAAAATTAGTTGGACAAACAGTAACATTAGATGGTTGGGTGGCAAAACGTCGTGACCATGGTGGAGTTATCTTTATCGACTTACGTGACCGTGAAGGCATTATGCAAGTAGTATTCAACCCAGCACGTAACCAAGAAGCGTTTGAAATCGCTGAAAAATTACGTTCTGAATACGTGATTCAAGTAACGGGGGAAGTGGCTTATCGTGGAGAAGGCCTAGAAAACCCAAATCTAAAAACTGGTAAATATGAATTGTTAGTAGATGAAGTAGAAGTCTTTTCAAAAGCAAAAACTTCTCCAATCTATATCGATGACGAACAAAAACCATCAGAAGAATTACGTTTGAAATATCGTTACTTAGATATTCGCCGTCGTTCAGTATTAGAAAACTTACGCTTACGTCATAAAACAACTAAGTCAATTCGTGAGTACTTAGATGGCGAAGGATATATCGACGTAGAAACTCCAATTTTAGCAAAATCCACACCAGAAGGAGCGCGTGACTACTTAGTACCTTCACGTGTTCACGAAGGAAACTTCTATGCATTACCTCAATCACCTCAAACATTTAAACAACTGTTAATGGGTGCTGGATTAGATCGTTACTACCAAATCGTTCGTTGCTTCCGTGACGAAGATTTACGTGGAGACCGTCAACCAGAATTTACACAAGTCGATATCGAAACAAGCTTCTTATCAGCAGAAGAAATTCAAGAAATGATGGAAGGCTTATTGAAGAAAGTGATGAAAGATACATTGGATGTGGATGTTCAAACTCCATTCCCACGTATTTCATTTGCAGAAGCAATGGCTCGTTACGGAAATGACAAACCAGATACTCGTTTCGACCTAGAATTAATCGACGTGAGTGACATCATGAAAGAATCTGACCTTAAAGTGTTCAGTTCATGTATCGAAAACGGCGGTGAAGTTAAAGTCATTAACTTAAAAGGACTTGCAGACGAATATTCTCGTAAAGATGCAGATAGCTTAGCAGACTTTGTTTCTAAATTCGGAGCTAAAGGTTTAGCATGGATTAAAGTTGAAGAAGACGGCTTGAAAGGCCCAATCGCGAAATTCATCGTGAACCAAGAAGCTGCTTTCCGTGAACGTATCAATGCTGAAGTAGGAGATATCGTGTTCTTCTGTGCAGACAAACCATCAGTGGTTGCTCAATCATTATCTGAATTACGTTTACACTTTGGTAAGAAACATAACTTAATCGATACAAACAAATTCAACTTCTTATGGGTTGTTGATTGGCCATTATTAGAACATGACGCTGAAGAAGACCGTTATGTTGCAATGCACCATCCCATTCACTCGTCCAGTGAACGAAGATTTCCAAGCATTAATCGATGATCCAGCAGGAGCGAAAGCACAAGCCTACGATATCGTATTAAACGGTTATGAATTAGGTGGAGGTTCATTACGTATTTACCGTCGCGATATGCAAGAAGCGATGTTCAAAGTATTAGGATTTACAAAAGAATCTGCAGAAAGTCAATTCGGATTCTTATTAGACGCATTAGATTACGGTTTCCCACCACACGGAGGAATTGCTCTTGGGTTAGACCGTTTAGTAATGTTACTAGCTGGTGAAGACAACATCCGTGAAGTCATCGCGTTTCCTAAGAACAGCTCAGCAGTGGATCCAATGACACAAGCTCCAAGTGAAGTGTCAGCGAAACAATTAGATGAGCTTTCATTAAAAATTAAATAAGACCTGAATGGATTTCTAAAAAGGAGGAAGAAACTTTGAAGAGTAGTAAAGGGGTTGTGTTTAAACGACAACAACGTATCCTTCAGCTTTTACAAGAAAACCATGAGATGTCTGTTGAAGACTTATCGAAAGAGTTAGAAGTTTCTGAAATCACCATTCGAAGAGATTTACAACAATTTGAAGACCAAGGAGTTATCGAGCGCTTCTACGGAGGCGCACGCTACCTTGCTGGAAATTAAACAAGAAAACGTGGATCAAATTCAATATAATTCCATGAAGAAAAACATCGCAAGAAGAGCCGCGGGATTAGTAAGAGATCATAATATGGTCTTTATTAACTCAGGCTCTACTGCCTTTTTGTTATTAAATTTTCTAGCGGATGCCAACGTTACAATCTTAACGAATAATGGTCGTTCCATCTTCAAAAAGCCGTCTACGAAAGCGTCAATCGTGATTAGTGGTGGAGAAATTTTCGAACAGAAAAAATCTCTTGTTGGGGATTTTGCGATTAACTCATTCTCAAAAGCGCGTGCAGACATTTGTTTCCTAGGTGTTGGAGGAATTAGTAAAAACGGGATTTCAACGTATGCACTGCCAGAGACGGCAGTGAACCGTGTGATTTTAGAACGTACAACAGGGCACCGCATCATTGTAACGGAAGGGTTTAAAGTGGGTCGTGATTCAAACTTTCATACAGCGGATTGTAATATGATTACTCATTTAATTACAGACCATACCGCTGACCCTGAAACCGTAGCTTATTTGAAGAGTATCGGTGTGAAAGTGTTATTTATTTCGTAATGAAAAAGAATGTAGAGGTATAAAATGATTGAATTAGGAGAACGATTAACTCGTGTTGCTAGTTTTGTTCCAAACGGTTCAAAGGTATGCGATGTTGGTAGTGACCATGCGTATTTACCAGTGTATTTAATTCAAAATAATCAGATTACTTCAGCGATTGCGGGTGAAGTAGTTGAAGGACCGTTCTTATCAGCGAAGCAAACAGTTCGTGATTATCGAATGGAAGACCGCATTGAAGTTCGCTTTGGGGACGGATTGCAAATTCTTTCAAAAGAAGATGAGATTACTGCTGTTACGATTTGTGGGATGGGCGGAGAGCTCATTTCTCGAATCCTAGAAGCTGGATACACTGGCGGTCATTTAAACGGCAAAGAACGTCTCATTCTTCAACCAAACGTTGCGGAGCATTTTGTACGTGAATGGTTAATGAAGCATTCATATCGTATTACTCATGAGACGGTCGTTGAAGATAACCATCGCCTATATGAAATTATTGTCGCTGAACCAGTAAATGAACGTGTAGAATACACAGAACTAGAATTAAATACGGTCCGGTTTTATTGAAACAACCATCTGAATTATGTGTTGCAAAATGGAAACGAACAAACCGTAAGAACAAAGAGATTTTGGAACAATTACAAAAGAGTAAGACGCCTCAACATGAAAAAATTGAGCAGTTTGAAAAAGCGTTTAATGAATTGCAAGGAGTGATTGATCGTGCCAACAGTTAGAGATTTGGTAAGTCGTTTTGAAAAACGAGTGCCAAAGAGTCTTTCGGTTCCAAAAGATCCCATTGGACTTCATTTTGGAGATTGGAATCAAGAAGTTAAAGTGATTATGACGACGCTCGATATTCGTCCAAGTGTCATCGAAGAAGCCATTTCTAAAAACGTTGATTTAATTATCGCACATCATCCGCCAATTTTTAGACCAGTTGCGTTATTTGATTTAACCGTTCCGCAAAATAAAATGTTCCAACAAATTTTGAAGCATGATATTGCGGTGTACGCAGCACATACCAACCTTGATGTCGTTGAAGGCGGTGTGAATGATTGGTTGGCGGATGAATTGTTATTATCTGATGTTACAGTGATGTCTCCAACGACTACCGTTCCGTCTGTGAAGGTGATTACTTTTGTCCCTAAAAATAATGCAGATAAAGTTTTAGAAGCGATGTTTGAAGCGGGAGCTGGAACAATCGGGGATAATTATAAAGACTGTGCGTTCCAAAGTTTAGGAGTTGGCCAGTTCACACCGGTCGAAGGCGCAAATCCTGCAATCGGGTCATTAAACAAGCAAGAATTCGTAGAAGAAGTGAAACTAGAAGTTGTTTGCTCCGAAGAAGTGTTAAGTGATGTTTTGCGCGCTTTAAGAGAAGCACATCCTTACGAAGAACCAGCAATCGACGTCCTCTCATTGAAGAATGCTGGGAAGACTTTAGGTTTTGGCCGTGTAGGAAATCTTCCTAAAGAGATGACAGGGGATGAATTTATCGCTTTTGTTACTGAGCGATTTAACCTGAAGGGACTCCGCTATGTTCCTTCTCGTGTGAATCCAGATGGAGTCATTTCAAGAGTTGCTGTAATGGGTGGCTCAGGCGGAAATTATTACATGGATGCGCTCAGAAACGGAGCGGATGCCTTTGTAACAGGTGATATTTTCTACCATACAGCGCATGATATTCAAGAGACTCCATTATTCTTAGTGGATGCTGGGCATCATATCGAAATTGTATGTCGAAAACAATTAGCCAAATGGGCTCGTGAATGGAAAGAAGAAAACAATTGGGATGTAACAGTGATTGAAAGTGAAACTTTTACAGATCCATTTGAATTTTATAAAGCAGGTGAAGAAAATGCATAAAGAATTAACAGAACGTTTTATTCGTTACGTAAAGAAAGAAACAAGATCTGACGAAACAAGTCAAACAGTCCCAACAACGCCTTCTCAAACAGCGTTTTTAAAGGACTTAGAACAAGAATTAAATGAATTAGGATTCCAAGAAGTGTATTTAAATCCTAAAAACAGCTTCCTAACAGCAACAATTCCATCAAATGTTGACCATGAAAGTGCCAACAATTGGATTTATTGCTCACGTGGATACAGCTGATTTTGAAGCTAGAAATATTCAACCGCAAATCCATGAAAATTATAACGGTGAAGCAATCGTTTTAGACGAAGAAGGAAAATTCGTATTAGATCCTAAAGACTTCCCGAACTTAAAGAACTATGTTGGACAAACATTAATCACAACAAATGGTAAAACATTATTAGGTGCTGACGACAAATCTGGTGTGACAGAAATCGTTACAGCAGGTGCTTATTTATTACAACATCCAGAAATCAAACACGGAAAAATTCGTGTAGCGTTTGGTCCAGACGAAGAAATCGGACGCGGTGCTGATTTATTCGACGTAGGACAATTTGCTTGTGATTTTGCTTATACAATGGATGGTGGACCAGTTGGTGAATTAGAATACGAAAGCTTTAACGCTTGCCGTGCTACAGTTCGTATTCAAGGAAAGAACGTTCACCCGGGAACAGCTAAAGATACAATGGTGAGCGCACTTGAATTAGCTCGTAAGTTCCAAAACGCACTTCCAGAGTTCGAAGTTCCTGAACACACAACAGGACGTGAAGGATCTACCACTTAGTAGCAGCTGAAGGTGTTGTCGAAGAAGCTAAATTAGTGTACATCTTACGTGATCACAGCCGCGAATTATTCAATGCGAAAAAAGACATGATGTTACGTATCGCTTCTCGTATGAACAAAGCATTAGATACAGACCGTATTACTGTGGATTTACATGATGAGTACTACAACATGGCTGAAATCATCGAAAAAGATTTCCGTTGTGTAGATGTGGCAAAACAAGCGTTAGAAAACTTAGATATCGTTCCAATTATTAAACCAATTCGTGGTGGTACGGATGGTTCTAAGATTTCATTTATGGGATTACCAACTCCAAATATTTTTGCTGGTGGCGAAAACATGCATGGACGCTATGAATATGTTGCTGTGGAATCAATGGAAAAGGCAACACAAGTAATTATCGAAATCGCTCGTTTAGCAGCGCTATAATTTTTAACTAGAAAAGGAAAGGAGTGAGTTCATGACATTTGATGGTATTTTCACCAAATGGATGATGGACGAAGTGGCGCCTCAATTAGTTGGAGGACGGATTACAAAGATTCATCAACCATTACCATACGATGTACAATTCACCATTCGTGCCAACCGTAAGAACTACTTGCTTGTGTGTTCGGCACACCCAATGATGGCTCGTGTACAATTCATTTCTGAGAAACCAGAGAATCCAGAAGTTGCTCCTAACTTTTGTATGATTCTTCGTAAGTATTTAGAAGGATCTATTATCCAATCATTCACTCAAGTAGAAAATGACCGTATTCTACATATGGACGTTTCAACGCGTGATGAACTTGGGGATAAGGCTGGATATCGTTTCACAATCGAGATGATGGGACGTCATAGTAATCTATTTCTAGTGAATCAAGAAGACAACACGATTATCGATTGTGTGAAACGTGTCTCTCTTGGTCAAAACAGTTATCGTACCTTACAACCAGGTGCAAGCTATGTGATGCCACCTCAAACGCAGAAAGAAGAATCCTTTTGACTATTCGCTCTTTGAACTAGATAGCTTACTTCATCCATTTATTGGAGAACCAGGTGAGAGAACATTAATGAATGTCTTTCAAGGGATTAGTAAGCAATCCGCTCATGAAATTGTGGAACGTAGTGAAAGAGAGGGTCAAAGCTTAGCAGAAGCCTTACATCACTATCTCGAAGAAGGGAATACGGCAATTCAGCCTACACTTACAAAGGCAGAGGATGGAAAGACGTACTTCTTACCATTTCCATATTTAAGTAAGACGGGTGAATCCCAAAGCTTTGAGACCCTATCTGAATTACTAAGTGCATACTATGTACAGAAGATCCAAGAAGAGAAGATTCAGCAATTAGCAGGACACCTATTGCAAATGTTGAAATCAGAACTTCGTAAAGAACCGTGAGAAGATGGTAAAACTCGATGAAGATTTAGCCAGAACTGAAGATGCAGATCATTATCGTGTTTACGGTGATTTAATTAATACGTATCAACACCAAATTGAAAAAGGTGCAAGTAGTGTAACGGTTCAAAACTTCTACGAGGACTATGAAGAAGTGACGATTCCATTAAATCCATTATTAACGGCTTCTCAAAATGCGCAGGCGTATTTTAAAAAATATCAAAAACTAAGAAATGCAGTCGCTCATATTCACGAGCAACAAGAAGCAACGAAGAATGAAATGGACTACCTCGAGAGTGTTATTTACCAAATCGAAGAAGCGGATGTATTTAACTTAGAAGCCATTCGTGAAGAACTTGTTGAGAGTGGCTACTTAAAACGTTCTGCGTTGAAAAAAGGTATTAAGAAACAAGGTGGCGCGAAACCACATGTGTTTTATGCAACAGACGGCACACGAATCTTGGTTGGACGAAATAACTTACAAAACGACCAATTAACACTTCGACAAGCGAAGAAGGAATACTTATGGCTTCATGCGCAAAATATTCCAGGGTCTCACGTGATTATTGAATCTAGTAATCCAGCGGAAGAAACGATTGGTGAAGGCGCGATGCTTGCTGCATACTACTCAAAATATCGTCTTTCAGGAACGGTTCCAGTGGATTATGTTCAAGTTTCAAAAATTCGTAAACCAAACGGTGCCAAACCAGGTTTTGTAGTCTACGAAGGTCAGCAAAATACGTATATCACGCCAGATCCATTAAAGGTTGAAGCGTTAAGAAATAATAAACCGAAATAGAGGGATATTATGAAAATTATTGTGACAGGATTTGACCCTTTCGGAGGGGAAACGATTAATCCATCGATTGAATGTGTGAAGGCTCTCCCAGAAATTGAAGGAGTAGAACTCATTCGTTTAGAATTACCGACTGTATTCAAAGGAATCAGCAAAGCGTTTGAATGAAGTCATTAATGATGTGAAACCAGACGCAGTATTGAGCGTTGGTCAAGCAGGGGGAAGACCTGGGATTACAATGGAACGTATTGCGATTAATGTCGATGATGCGAGAATTCCAGACAATATCTAGTCAACAACCAATTGATGAAGCTATTCAACTTGATGGTGAAGCTGCGTACTTTACAACTTTACCAATCAAACGAATTGTAAAAGCGATTCGTGAAGCGGGAATTCCGGTGGAAGTTTCCAATTCTGCTGGGACATTTGTATGTAATCACATCATGTATCAAGCGTTATTTGCTGCAACAAAGGCCGATAAGCCTTTTAAAGCAGGATTTATGCATATTCCGTTTATTCCAGAGCAAACGACGGATAAACCGTCTCTACCGCTTGAAGAGAGCACAAAAGCTTTACAAATCGCGATTGAGACAATTCGTGATTATTTAAATGATGAAGATATTAAGGTTCAAGAAGGAGCCATTTTTAGAAAGGAGGGATTTGAATAATGTCTACAAAAGCAGCATATATTCATATCCCTTTTTGTTCGCATATTTGTTATTACTGCGATTTTAATAAAGTCTTTATTGAAGGACAACCAGTCGATGAGTATATTGAATTATTGATTCGTGAAATGGAACTCACTGGAAGAAAATATAAAATCGCTCCACTGGAAACATTATATGTGGGTGGAGGGACACCGTCTTCATTAACTCCGCAACAAATGGAGCAATTGTTAGATGGAATTCATCAACATTTACCACTACAAAATGGTGCAGAGTTCACAATGGAACTGAACCCAGATGACGGTACACCTGAATTACTCTCTGTGATGAAGGAAGGCGGCGTGAATCGTCTCAGCATGGGAGTCCAAACCTTCAATAACGATTTACTGAAAGCCATTGGTCGTAAGCATACAAAAGAAACGGCAATTCGTACTATCGAGAACGCAAGACAAGTCGGATTTGAGAATATGAGTATCGACTTGATTTTTAGGCTTCCAAAACAGACAATTTCAGATTTTGAAGAGAGTTTAAAAATGGCGATGACTCTAGACCTGCCTCATTATTCCATTTACTCATTAATTCTTGAACAAAAGACGGTATTCTACAATTTGATGAGACAAGGGAAACTTCCATTGCCGAGTCAAGATGAAGAGGCTGATATGTTTGAACTGGCGATGAAGACGATGGAGGATTTCGGTCGTCATCATTATGAGATTAGTAATTATGCACTTCCTGGATATGAATCAAGACATAATCTCCATTACTGGAAGGCGGATGAGTACTTTGCTTTTGGTGCGGGTGCTCATGGGTATGTGAATGGAGTTCGTTACCAAAATAATGGACCTATTCAACATTATCTGACTCCGTTAAGAGATGAAAAATTGCCTATTTTTTCAGAGACTTTGTTAACAAAAAAACAACTGATTGAGGAATTTATGTTCTTAGGGTTAAGAAAGTTTTCAGGTGTTTCAAAGAAAGGAATTTATGGAAAGATTTGGAAATTCTATGGATGAAATCTACGGAGAAGTTATTCAAGAACTAATTGAAGAGGAATTGCTCACAACTACTTCTGATGGGTACGTTCTAACTCACCAAGGGAAGTTTCTTGGAAATAACGTTTTCCAATCGTTTTTGATTGATGAAAATAAAAATGAAATTTTTTGAAAACAGGGGATATTGTTAAACATTTCTTAAAGAATGTGGTATCATATCTTATGGCATTTTAAATGCAAAAAAATAAAAATTAAAAGAAAAGGGGATATCTATCCAATGGAAAATATCGTTAAGATCTTAACAGCACCAACATTTGTGTCTGCTATCTTCTCAACAATTTCAATTATCTTAGTGGGTTACATCATCCGTAAGAAAAAAATATTGTTGATGCAAACAGTGGTAAAGTCTTATCTAACGTTTTACTTTCAGTTGCGATTCCTGCGTTAGCGTTCAAAGCCTTCATGGTTGACATTAACGACAAAACATTCACAACTGGTTTAAACGTATTTATTTTTGGTTTTATCGCTTATGTCATTTTAATTCTTTTAGGAGAATTATTCTTTATTAAGGAGAAAGGTGACCGTAAAACTACTTTATCAGTATTAACAACTTTCGGTTCTACAACTTTCTTCGGTATTCCAATCATTAACGGATTGTTAGGAGCGACTGGTACTTTATATGCGAACATCTTTAACCTAGCTTACCGTGTATTCTTATACTCTTACGGTTTAATTCGTATGAGCGGATTAAAAATTCGAGAAGAAAAAAACTTAAAAAAATGATTTTTCGGTAACATCATCGTTATCGCAACATTTGCAGGATTATTAATCTGGATCTTTCCAAGCTTCATTACCACAAGTTGCTGTACAAGTAAAAGTTGGTGAAGAAACTAAAGAAGTTATGTACGCTTTCTTACGTATCGATAAGACAGCTCCATGGTTATTCAAAGCTATTACTTACTTAGCTGACTTAAGCTCACCACTTGCATGGTTAGCAATCGGTATCACTTTAGGAAACATTTCTTTAGGTGAAGCCGTTAAAGATAAGATGGTTTGGTACTACAGCGTTGTTAAATTAATCTTAGTTCCTGCAGTATTCGTTGCAGTGATCTTCGCAGTTAGCCCATTCTTACCAATGGCTCCTGAAGCTTCAAAAGGTATTCTTATTATGTTAGCTACACCACCAGCAACAGTTGCAGTGGCTTACGCTATCAAATACGATAAAGAAGCAGCACTTGCAAGTAATGCTTCATTACTAGGAACTGTATTAGCAGTATTCGCAATCGTCTTCTGGATTGTTGTTGGATCTGTTATTTTCCCAGGAGTAGGATAAACCAAAAAAAGTAGATCGAATTTCGGTCTACTTTTCAATTTATATAAAATGGAGGATTTAAAATGAAAGTTTTAGCATATGGTGTTCGTGAAGTTGAATTACCAATTTTCGAACAAGTAAACAAAAAATTTGGATACGAATTAACATGTATTCCAGAATACTTAAATTCTGAAGAAACTGCTCGCAAAGCAGAAGGTTTCAAAGCTGTTATCTTACGTGGTAACTGCTGGGCGAACAAAGAAACTTTAGATATCTACAAAGAATTAGGAGTAGAGTACGTATTAACTCGTACTGTTGGTGTAAACCACATCGATGCTGAATACGCAAAATCATTAGGAATGAAATTAGGCTACGTTCCTTTCTATTCTCCAAACGCAATTAGTGAATTAGCTGTAACATTAGCAATGACATTATTACGTAACGTTGCTTACACTGCAGCAAAAACAAGCCAACAAGATTTCACTGTAGACACTCAAATGTTTGCTAAAGAAATCCGTAACTGTACTGTTGGGGTTGTTGGTATCGGACGTATCGGTTTAACAACTGCAACATTATTCAAAGGTTTAGGCGCTAACGTATTAGCTTACGATGCTTTCCCTAAAGAAGGCGTTGACCACATCTGTACTCAAGTACCTTTAGATGAGTTATTAGCTAAATCAGACGTGATTTCAATTCACGCTCCATACATTCCAGCAAACGGAAAAGTAATCACTAAAGAATTCATCAGCAAAATGAAACCAGGTGCTATCTTAGTAAACACTGCTCGTGGTGAATTACAAGATATCGATGCTATTATCGAAGCTTTAGAATCTGGTCACTTACGTGGCGTTGGTTTAGACGTATTAGAAGGAGAAAGCGAAGTATTCTTCAAAGACTTACGTGGTCAAGAAATCGCAAATCCAGCTATTCGTAAATTAGTTGAATTATACCCACGTGTATTATTAACACCTCACATGGGTAGTTACACTGATGAAGCAGTATTAAACATGGTTGAAACAAGTTTTGAAAACTTAAAAGAATATGTTGAAACTGGTTCATGTAAAAATGACATTCAATGCTAATTGAAAGCTAACGAAAAAAATCTCTTAGAGCAATCTAAGAGATTTTTTTGCGTTTAATTATAAATATTTGAATACAGCTAGAAACATAAAAATCGCTCCAGCTAGTACAAAGAGATGCCAAACGACATGATAGAAATTATGATATTTACGTTTGTAGAAAGATTGTACCAAGAGAGTAGCTTAATCCACCCAAGGAAGAGGTATAAGAATACCGCCCCAGCCCATGCTTTCATATAAAGGTTTTCAAGTGAAAAATGGATACCCAACCCATTGCTAAATAAAGAAAAGACTGATATTTTTAGAGAACTTTCTCTAAGAAGAATGCTTCAATGATGACGCCACCAATTGCGAAGACCCAGATAGCAATACAGAAGATTAATCCTTGTTGGCCTCCAATTCCAATTAAACAAAATGGGAGTATAGGTTCCCTGCAATTAATAGATAGATCGAAGAGTGATCAATTCGTTGAAATACTTTTAGCTGCTTTTGTGAACTTGAAAGCTGTGATAGAGTGTAGAAGCTAAAAATAATAAAGATTAGTGAAGCGCCGTAAACACTAAACGCGATAATTTGCGTGGTATTATTTGACCGCTACGGCTTTCATTAAAAAGTAATACGAGAGCGGTAATTGCTAGAGCAACACCGATACCATGCGTCACGGCATTTAACACTTCACCTATAATCTCAGATTTTATGGATTGAGCTTTTCGTTCTTTTCTTAAAGTAGATGCTTTCATCGCAACACGCTCCTTTCGATAACTCTCATTATAGAAGGCAAAACATCTTTTGTCCAACATACTTTTCTAGGACTTTTTTTGTGAAATTGACGTACGTTCGTTGTTAAGAAAGGCTTAAATAGGCGGTTTTTAAGTTTTCCATTACTTGTGTTTTATAGTAGAATAGTACATATATCAATAACGGGGTTTCCCACAAAAGGAGAATAAAAAATGAGTGTTCATATTAATGCTAAAAAAGGCCAAGTTGCTGAATCAGTTTTAATGCCAGGAGATCCATTACGTGCAAAATTTATTGCTGAACATTATTTAACAGAAGTAGAACAATACAATGCAGTCCGTAACATGTTTGGTTACACTGGTTTGTATAAAGGTCAACGTGTATCTGTTCAAGGTAGTGGAATGGGGATTCCATCTATTATGATTTATGCGAACGAACTGTTCACTGAGTTTGGTGCAGAGCGCATCATCCGTATCGGTTCTGCCGGCGGTATGCAAGAAGATGTTAAAGTTCGTGATATCGTTTTAGCGCAAGGAGCTACAACAGATTCATCAATCTTCAATAACATTTTCCAAAATCAAGTAACTTTTGCTCCAATTGCAAGCTTTAACTTATTAGATAAAGCGTATCACTTAGCAAAAGACCGTGGTGTTGGCGTTCACGTAGGAAACGTATTGTCATCTGACCGTTTCTATAACGCTGAATTAGACAAGAAGAAATTAATGGATTACGGAATGCTTTGTGTAGAAATGGAAGCTGCAGGATTATATGCTTTAGCGGCTCAACACAAAAAAGAAGCATTAGCAATTCTTACAATTAGTGACCACCTATTAACAGGTGAAGAAACAACTGCACAAGAACGTGAACAAACATTTAACGATATGATGGAAATCGCGTTAGAAACTGTACGTGCATAAATTTTGAAGTAGAAAGAAGGAACCCGAATGGGAAATAATCCAAAACCTCAAGGTGCGGTTCAAAACGGTCTTGAGTCGAAAAAAGTTTCCGTTTGGATATTATTTTTAGCTGTATTATTAACGGGAGTATTTACTTATTTTGGAACGAGCTATGCTGCTCGAACTTCACAAAATCAAGTGCTCAATCTGAGACAAACGAATGATTCAAATAGTGACACTGCCAAATCAAGTGACACACTTACAAATGAAGAATTAAAAAAACTAGAACTTGTATATGACACACTTGTGAACGGTTATGTTGATAAAAATATTAGCAAAGATGATCTTATCAACGGAGCCTTAAAAGGAATGGCAGAAGCGACAGGTGATCCATATACGAACTATTTAGTGAACGATGAAACTGCTGCTATCGATGAAACAATGACAGGTTCATTTGGAGGAATCGGTGCGGAATTACGTTCTGAAAATAACCGAGTGATTATTAGTAATACTCGTGAAGGAACACCTGCTCAAAAGATTGGTCTTCAAGAAAATGACGCTATTCTTAAAGTGAGATGGTGAAGATATGGAAGGAAAAGAGCATCTCTTATGTTGTTTCTAAAGTCCGTGGGAGAAGTTGGAACAGATGTAACTCTAACAATCCAACGTGGCACACAGGAGCTAGAAGTAAAAGATTACTCGAGCTAAAATTTGCTATTGAAACGGTTAAAGGGAACTGTAGATTCAAACCGATGCAACAATCGGTCATGTTCAAAATCAACTCATTTGCTAAAAAAACACTGCAAAAAGAAGTTGAAAAAGCTGTAACAGATTTACGCGAAAAAAAGGCGTTAAGAAATTTATCTTCGACGTTCGTTATAATCCTGGTGGCTTATTAGATCAAGCGATTATGATTAGTGAATATGTTTCGTTGATGAAGGTAAGACTATTCTTAAATGTTGAAAATCGTGATGGGACAAATTACAGTCCTATAAAGCTTCTAAAGACTATGGTACGTTCAAGATTACTGAACCATACGTATTACTTGTAAATGAAGGTAGTGCTTCTGCATCTGAAATTTTAGCAGCAGCCCTTGAAAGAGTCTGCAGATGCAAAATTAATCGGTAAGAAGACTTATGGTAAAAGGTACCGTTCAATCTGTAATTGAAGTTGGCGATAAACGCTGAATTGAAAATACACGACTAGCAAAATGGTTAACACCAAACAAAAACGTGGATTCACAAAACAGGTATCGAACCAACAGAAGAAGTATCAATGCCAGATTATTACAACATCACAATCATGGATACACGTGAAGTTGTAAAAGAAGGCGCTGTGTCTGATAATGTGAAAACAATTGAAACAATCCTTAAAAGGGTTTAGGATACGACGTTACTGCAGATGGATATTTTGATAGTAAAAACAACTGAAGCTGTAAAACAGTTCCAAAAAAATCAAAAGGTTTATCTGAAACTGGTGAAGTGAATGAGACAGACTGGTATCAGCATTTAATGAATGCGATTCGTGAAGAATTGAAAGCAAAAACGATACTCAATATAAAAGCTGCTGTGAAAAGCATTTACAATAATAAAGGAGGATAGGGAATGAACGAAGAGAAACCAAGTAGAAAATTCAAGCCCTATCATCTATTGAAGAACGTCTAAAGTCTCGTAAAAGATAAAAGGGAATGAAACACAAAGAAAAAAACATCCGATCTATCATCGAGGAAATTGTGAGTTGGATTTGGTCAATCATTGTTGCAGCAACTATTATGTTTCTTTTATACGTTTTTGTAGGAAGACCATTTACGGTTAGTGGACAATCGATGTATCCTACTCTTCATAATGGAGACCATATGATTATGTCAAAACTTGGTGGTATTAATCGTTTTTGATGTGGTTATTTTTGCAAAGCACCTGATGAAGATAAAGAGTATATCAAACGAGTGATAGGGAATGCCTGGAGACACTGTAGAAGTGAAAAGGATGGTGTTCTTTACATTAATGGACAACAGGTAGAACAGCCGTTTATCAATTCGAATAGTGATAAAAAGACTGTCTATATTGATGATTTCACATTAAAACAATTGACTGGAGAAGATAAAGTACCAGAAGGAAAATACTTCGTAATGGGAGATAACAGAGGAGTTTCAAAGGACAGCCGAATGATTGGATTTATCGATCAGGCTTCAATTGAAGGTAAAAGCAGTATTTACCGTATGGCCTCTAAATAGAATCGGTGGTCTTAAAGATTACTCAAATTTATACTATTAATATAAAGGTGATTACGATTATCGTAATCACCTTTTTGTGTCTTTAAATGAATATGGTAAAATTAGAATAGAGGAGGTGGGTTCATGACTGATATTTCTTTAAAGAATGTTTCGTTTTCTTACTATGGTAGTCTAAGACCTATTTTTTTAATCAGATAAATCTATCTTTTGATACAAATTGGAAGATAGGTTTGATTGGAAGAAATGGAATCGGTAAAACTACCTTATTAAAAAAATGTTAACGATGGAATTAGAATATACAGGTGTCATTTCAAATAGTACTACATGCTATTATTTTTCCTCCTATAATTAAAAAAATCAAGATTTAACGTGTTTGGAAATATATAGACAAAGTAGTGAAGAGGAAGAATGGAAATTTATAAGAGAGCTTAACCAATTGGGTTTAGATTTAAGAGTTTTGGATCAGCCTTTATCTTTATTATCTCCAGGAGAACGTATGAAAGTTCTTCTTGGAATTCTGTTTACGAAGGAAGATGCTTTTTGTATTAATTGATGAACCTACGAATCATCTTTGATTCCTTAGGAAGAAAGGTAGTGAGCGAATATCTTCGTCAAAAAAAGGCAGGGGTTCATGGTTATTTCACATGATCGTGAATTTTTAGATGGATGTATCGATCATGTATTAGCCATTAATCGCAATAGTATAGAAATCCAAAGTGGAAATTACAGTACTTGGTATCAAAATAAACTCCAAAAAGATCAACTAGAATTTAATGAAAATCATAAACTAATAAAGGAAATTAGCCGATTAAAGGATGCTTCGAAGGAAACCAAACAATGGTCCGATCGAATTGAAAACACTAAAAATGGGCATAAAATATCGGGGATTAAACCAGATAAGGGATATATTGGGCATCAATCCGCAAAAATGATGAAAAAATCAAAGAATCTTATAAAACGGCAAGAAAAACTAATTGAAGAGAAAGAACGGTTACTAAAAGATATAGAGCTTCAGGAAAACTTGTTTTTGCATCCATTGAATTATCCTAAGAAGGAAATCATAAAGAGTGAATCATCTTTCTTTTAATTATGGAGATAAAAAAATATTCTTCAAGATCTTTCTTTTGTAATAAAAAGAGGGATAGAATATCGATTAGTGGAGAAAATGGCTCTGGAAAAAGTACTTTATTTAATTGTCTGATTGGTAAACTAGAAGTGGAGTCCTCTATGATTTTAAAGCCAAAAGATTTGAAAAATTTCCTATGTTCCTCAGGAGATTAAAAAAATTTAAAAGGAAGCTTTTAAAGAATATATTCGTTCAAAGGAAATCGATGAGACACTCTGTAGAACTCTATTGTCAAAAACTAAATATTTCGAAAGATCTGTTAGAAAGTGATATCGAGTCTTACAGTGATGGTCAAAAAAAGAAATTGTTATTATCAATAAGCTTAGCTACGGAAGCTCATTTGTATATATGGGATGAACCTATGAATTATATCGACGTAATTTCTAGAGAGCAAATTGAGAAAGTAATACTGGATAATGATATTACTCTTATATTTGTTGAACACGATAACTATTTTTAAAAAGAAGATTGCTAATAAAAAAATATAGAATTGTAATGAACAAAAAATTCTTTTAAATTAAAAAGGAGATTATCAAAAAGGTAATCTCCTTTTTACGTATCGATTCTTACAATATTCGAAATAAATTCTAATAAAAGATATAACTTTATGAATTTTTTATCATAATTTGAAATATTTTTGAATTTTTTTCAGACAATTTATGTTTGATTTTTTTACTTAAAAATAAATAGAATGATACTGTATGATTGTTATCTGATTGGGTATTTTTAATTATTATTTAGTTATTTTCATGAATGGTGGCAGGACTACAGAAAAAAATACTGTAAAAAGTGAGGAATCAAAATGAAATTTGAAAAACGACAGAAGTTTTCAATCCGGAAATTTAGCGTGGAGTAGCTTCAGTAATTATTGGTCAGTTCTTTTTAGGAGGAACTATAAATGTACCTGTTGTGCAAGCTAATGAGGTTGTTGAATCCGGAGTAATAGCTCAAGATAAAGGTGTTGAAGAACTGCAACCATCAAAGGGTGATTTACCAACAAATGTTACAAAACAAAAAGAAGAAAAAGTTGAATTAGGAAATAAGGAGAATATTCCTAATACAAATGAAATTACAAAAGGAAGAAAAAGGCTGTTACATCAGTAATCGATAAAACAGATGCTTCAAGCAAATCTGAAAGTGAAGTTTCTAACAATGTAACAACTGATAATACAGATAACACAACAAAAGAGACAACTAATAAAGAAGATGGGTTAGAGTCAAACCTTTCTAAAGAGCAATTAAATAATGCAATCGTTGAAGGCGAAGTAGTAACGAAAGAAGCCGAGAATTTTTTAAATAATTTGAATGATTCAACTAATAAAACTGAGATTGAAGGATCATTACGTCATACATCAGAGTTGTTGAAGGAAGCAAAAGCAGCATTTATTTCTAAAGAGGTGAATCAAGAGACTATTGACGCACTTCGTTTAAATCTTTCAAATGCTATTGAAACTTTATGGAATCAGATGAAAAACTCAGGGTCACACTGATAATGTCTCTTATATGCTCAATACAGCTGGGGGTACAAGCGTCTTCCCCATCTAATGAAAAACCATATATGACTATTGAACGTTATTTTGGACCAGATGAGGGTCGTTCTGTTGTAGATTATAAACTAATTAAAAATGGGACAACTATTGAATTAAGATATAAAGTTGGTTTAACAAGAATCACTTCGGATGAAGTTGAATTAACTCAGGATGCGAAAGATTTAGGTTTCACTTATGAAAAAGAAACAGGTTATTTAATTAAAGAACTATCTTTAAACCATCAAGTAGCTAGTAAGACTTATGTAATTGGGCTACAATCCAAAAATGATCCAGCTACACGTGTTGTTGCAAATCTTTTAATCGAAGAACCTCCAGTATTCCAAATAGTAGATAATTATTCCGATTTATATAGTCCCGATGAAGGAAGCAGAATTACAGGGAATGGTATATTAAGTGATTCTGTGACTTATGATAAAAAAACAAGCACAGCATATATGACTGCAACCCCGTTTGGTTATTATATTTTTTCTAATAAATCAAGTACGATTTCTGACGTAAAACCAGATACCCCACAATATTCATCCAATCTTTGGTTGTCTATTCCAGGGAGAAGAACAGATTATAATCTTCAGAATGACGAGGCTCCTGTTAAAATTACTAGATTCGAAGTAAAAAATGCCAGTCCAGGTGTTGAAGTAGAATTTATTAAAGATGGACCTGCTAAAGGGGATAATATATTTATTGAAAGAGATGAACGAACTACCTCTAATGCTTTAACAGATAATAAGTATGTTACATCAGTATATAGCGCTGAATACGACTATGTAAACGACCCTAGAGGTAATTCAGTTTCTCCATATAGAATTAATTTTTAAATTCTCACCCGAGAAAAGCTGGAAATTATTTTTATTGACTTCCAGGTTACTGATAATATTGGAAGAGTAACAAACTATCATCTTAATTTAATTACTAAAGAAGTATCCCAAACATCACCTGCTAGAAAGGTGATGGTACATATGTTTTAACGAATGCTGATGTAATGTTTGAAGCAGATAAAATTTATCGTGTTTCAAATCCAACACCCGTTGCAATTCCTTCTACAAATCAGAAACAAATTATTGGGAACTTAGTACTGAATAAAGCCAATGCTACTTTAGAAATCCAGCAAGATAGTGTCCCTCAAGGAATTACTATCGAAAAAAATCCTTTAGATAAGACAAAATATGTTGTCACAAAAATGCAGGAGTACTCTACCTCCTGGTGTATATTCGTTTAAAGCGAAAGCAATAGATGGTCACTTTGGAAATAACAATGTTGTTCGTACATTTAAATTTGAAGTACTAGAGGGATTAAATAATATCCCTGATCAAACTTGGCAGGAGGGACAAGCTATACCTAATGTTCCAATTTCGCTAACAAATGGAACGAATATTACTAATCTGTCTGTGGAGTATGAAGGGGAAGAAGGCTTTGTTCGCCTTGATTCTAATAGTAACAATAATGGACTAGCTGGTTACGCTCTTAAGAAGACTGCAGGTAAAAAAACTGCGATCGTTACAGCTACTTATTTAAATAACGAAAATGAGAGCCGTCAGATTAAAACAAGATTTACCTATGAAGTTACTCCACGTCCTGTTTCTAATTTAAGTTTATTGATTACAAATGATAGACAAACAATTGTTGAAGGGAATCGATTCAAAGACATTCAATTAAATGCTAGTGACGGAGCAGAATTAAATGTAGAGGAAAGTAAACTTCCTAATGGGGTTACTTATGATAAAGTTTTTAAAGAAGATTGCTGGAATTGGACAATATGAGGGTCAGTATGTTATCCCTGTTACGGCTTCAAAAAATGGAGAATCGATAACAAAACTAGTTGAACTAACGGTTACTCCTGGTGCTTTTAATATTCCAAGTGTTTCTTATGAATATACAGCCGGTAAAGAAATAGCACCAATTACTCTTAAAATACCTGCAAATGCAAGAGTAAACTATACGTCGGGCTCTTTACCAAACGGATTAAAATGGTCGGAAGATACAAAAACAATCACGGGAACACCGACTCAGGTTGGAACTTATACTGTTTCTGCAGACGTCACAAGAACTACTTCATCAGGAACTAGTCAAAGAGCAACTGCAACAATAAGAATTAAAGTAAATAGTATTCCGCTTAATTTTACAATTCCTGATAATCGTAAAGAAGTGAAAGTTTTAGACGCTCTTCCTTCAATTCCGTTGCAAGCAGAAGGTGCAAATATTACTCTAACTTCCGGTTCCCTACCGCCAGGAGTTAATTATAATTCAGTATCTAAAAACGCTTGAAGGTACACCGACTAGAGTTGGGACTTACACAGCTACATTTACAGCAACAAGTGCGACGATTAGTGGCAACACAACTGCTAGTGCATCTGTAACAATCACTGTTACACCAAGGGATTTAAATGTTACTGTTGAAAATAAAGACCAAGAGAAAACAGTCTTATCTCCTGTAGACGAAGTGAGATTAACAGTTTCTGATGAGAAGGCTAGATTAGAGCTTGATACTAGCAAACTTCCTCAAGGGTTAACATATAATGCTTCTACGAAAACAATTTCTGGAACTGCTACAAAAGTTGGAGATTATCAAGTTCCTTATAAGGCAACATTTGCTGAAATGGCAGACTCTCCGGTGTCTGGAGGATATATCCGATTTAATATCAGACCACTTCCTGTAAGTATCAATGTAACAGACAAAGAGCAAACCATCCATTTAGGCGAAAATATCAAAAAAATGGTCGTGAGTCATAGCGAGCATTCAAAACTTGGAGCAAGATACTTAAGTGTAGATTTACCTGAGTCAGACTTAGACTCTTATCTAGAATCAACGGCAGGGTTACATTATGATCGTGCAACTCACACAATTAGTGGAACTCCTACAAAAGCTGGAGTATACAAAATTCGTATGAAAGCGTCTGTCGATTCAGATTCATTAGGAAAAGGGACAGCAGAAGAAATTATTACCTTGAAGGTTATTGATGATCCAGTATCTCTTGATATGAAAAATGATCGTCAGTTAATTGTTCTAGGAAATAAAGCTAGACCGTTACATTACAGGTTCCTTCTGATGCTAGAGTGAGTGTTGACCAAACTAAACTTCCTAGCGGTCTAACATACAATGAGCAGACGAAAACAATTGAAGGAACTCCAACAGTTGCTGGTCAATATGATATTCCAGTAACGGTAACAAGTTCTAGTGGAAATAAAACCATTACAAAAAATATCTCGATTGATGTTGTTGACCTTACGCCACAACAAGTGACTCCTCCAACAATTTCTGTTAAAGAAAATAATGACGGAACTCACACAATCACCATTACTCAACCTGATGGTCAATCTCCAATAGAAACAATCATTAAAAATGGTAAAGATGGAGAAACTCCAAAGTTAAAGTAGAACGTAATGACGCTAAGAAAGAAACAAAACTAACGTTCTACAAAGACGTAAACGCCAATAATGAGTTTGATGAAAATACTGATACTGTATTAGGTACATCTGTAATCAAAGATGGCGCCGATGGTCAAAAAGGAGAACAAGGTCAAGCTGGTCCTCAAGGTGTTGCTGGTCCTAAGGGTGACAAAGGAGATCCAGGAGCAGTTGGTCCTCAAGGTGCAGCTGGAGCTAAAGGTGAGCAAGGCGAACAAGGTCAAGCAGGTCGTGACGGTAAAGACGGCGAAACTCCAAAAGTTAAAGTAGAACGTGATGACACTAAGAAAGAGACAAAACTAACCTTCTACAAAGACGTAAATGCTAATAATGAGTTTGATGAAGCCACTGATACCGTTCTTGGTACATTTTAATTGTTAAAGACGGACAAGACGGAAAAGCAGGTCCTAAAGGCGATCCAGGAGAAGCTGGACCTCAAGGTGTAGCCGGCCCTAAAGGTGATAAAGGCGATCCGGGAGAAGCTGGACCTCAAGGTGTAGCCGGTCCTAAGGGTGATAAAGGAGACCCAGGAGAAGCAGGTCCTCAAGGTGTAGCTGGACCTAAGGGAGATAAAGGCGATCCAGGTGCAGCCGGAGCTAAAGGTGAGCAAGGTGAACAAGGTCAAGCTGGACGTGACGGTAAAGACGGAGAAACTCCAAAAGTTAAAATAGAACGCGACAATGCTAAGAAAGAGACAAAACTAACGTTCTACCTTGACAAAAACGGTAATAGTCAGTTTGATGAAGCCACTGATGAAGTTCTTGGAACATTTGTTGTAAAAGATGGCGAAACCGGACCTAAAGGAGACAAAGGGGATCCAGGTGTTTCCGGTCAAAATGGTATTGACGGGAAAGATGGTATTTCTCCAGTTATTACATTAACTGATAATAATGATGGAAGTTATACAATTTCAGTAACAAATCCTGACGGAACTAAACAAGAAGTCGTAGTTAAAAATGGGAAAGATGGAAAGGATGGAAAGGATGGAACATGTAATTGCTCTATTTCGCCAACAAATGGAACTCCTACCAATCCAACATCCACAAATGGAATTCCATCTAACGGAACGACGACTAGTGTTACACCATCAAATGGTTCTTCGACAAATGGAACTCCAACAAATAGTACACCTTCTACAAATACACCAGGAAATAATACTCCTGTTGGAAGCACAACTATTGAGGAGCAATTCCATCAGCAATTCCAGTGAATTCCGATAAGAATCCATCATTAGTCGCAAGTACTATCTCAACTACAAATAAAGTAGCTAATGAGACTAACAATAATGCTATTTTGCCAAATACTGGAGCGCATACAGAAGTCATTCCAATGCTTCTAGGGAGTGGTATTCTTTTAACACTCTATGTAGGTAAAAGAAAAGAAGAATAGTTGTTAGAGTGGTTTTTTCTTAAAAAAATTTATTTTTTTCTAGAAAAGCACCTATTTAAAAGATCAGGAAGATTGAGTCGTAAGTACTCACTTCCTGATTTTTTTGTTAAATTTCCTTTTTTTCTTTTCTCCAGTAAACGATTTCATAAAATTTGACTTTTCCTATTAAAACAAACGTAAAATAGGAATACACGTTTTTTTAGGAGGAAAGATATGGATCAAGTGTTTATACGTTCATTTGATGCAATGCTTGAATTACGACATTTTTACATCAATTATTTTTGGCTTGTATTTGTGGTTTATTAATTGGTTATGAAAGAAAAGCAAGGAATAAACAAGCCGGAGTAAAGACACACGTGATTGTTTGTCTTACTTCTGCCTTAATGATGATTATTTCTAAAGAAGCTTTTCTGGACACTCCAGATTACGATACTTCACGTGTGGCTGCTCAAATTGTAAGTGGGATTTCCTTCATTGGTGGTGGTATCATTTTTCATGAGGGATAAAAATAAGTGGTTTAACAACAGCTGCTGGTATTTGGGCTACTTCAGGGATTGGAATGGCCATTGGTGGAGGATTTTGGTTCTTTGGTATTGTTTGTAGTATCTTTGTTATGTTAATTCAATGGTTAACACATGATTTTACAAAAACAGCAGCAGATTTTATCAGGCAAGTATTAATGGAACTGTAGGAGATATTTCTCTTGTTCACGATATTTATGAATACTGTAATTTAAAAACAATATCAAATCGCAAATGTGGATGTTAAGGATATTGGAGGAAAGTACGAAATCAATATTCAAATAGAGAATGATAAGAGAATCCTAATTGATGATATCGAATCAACCATCAGAGAAAGACATATTGACTTTTAAAATTAAAAAGGTCAAATTTAAATCTTCTGAAAAATAATCCGCAATAGTTATAGTGAGACTGGACTACTCCAGTCTTATTTTTTTATATCTATTATTGATTAGAAAAGAATTATTTGTGAGTGAATTGCTATTTTTGTTTATTGGCTGATAAACTTAATTTATATGAGTTAATCATTTGTTAGTTGAAGTTTTCGTAATAATCAAGATAAAGGAGTTTACTATTATGAATAGAGAAGAAATTATTGCGTTGCAACATC
>BNJV01002080.1_pt1 | contig 124613 bp, 184 predicted proteins | sample 8540591 | NCBI WGS metagenome assembly BNJV01 (sample SAMD00202457, study PRJDB9452) | human saliva metagenome | host: Homo sapiens
CATCATCACCTACACCGGGAACATCGGAGGTAATCTCTTCCGGTCCAAGCTTTGTATCTCGCCTCACTCTATACTTCTTCTAAATATAGAACGGAGGTAAATATTTTGTACCAAACGTCAAAAGTAAAACCGTCCTCGTGAAGTTGTAACCTTCCCAGGTCATAAATCCGATTATGTGGGTTCTTTCCTTTAAAGCAATTTTCCATCTCTTGTGGAAGGACCGTCTGTACAATATCCTGCTTCTACCTGGTCATGGTGTTGGACAAATGGGTTTTTGGTTATAACAGTTATTGGGGTTAATACATAAACTTCATCAGCTTATACTGTCATCAATTCCCCGTCTTATCTCTTCACCAAAATTCTGGGTAGAGGCCGCCAGGAGTAACCTTCCGTTGCTCTATTAACACGCAAGCCCGGAGCCAACTGCCGCCTTATGGACATACCGGTATCCGCCACTGCGGATTCGGTGTACGCAGTGGCACCGGCCTGACGCTGGGCTGTTGATCCCATGAGGCACGGTTCGCGTCATCGTTTTGCAGGAAAGCGAATCATGGAAGCGCCACAGAGAACACGCCATCTTCGTGAGGCATCTATTAAATCATCGCTGGCCTTAGAAAAGGCAGAAGTCTGATCCTGGATATCTTACCGGAAAGCCAAGTCATGCTTAAAATGTCCTTTCCTCATCCAGCTCATTCGCCTGAGCACCATGAACTGATCTTCCTCGTCCGGCAGCAAAGGCATACCGCCTGATTGGTTACCACAGGGTTACTTTGATCCACCCGTCCACCACCAGGTAAGGTGCCTGATGAACCCGTACTGCTGATTCTCAGCAGCCAAGCGGAGTTAATCAAACCGATGTTCGGTCCTTCAGGGTCTCGATATCACACTCTTCCGTAGTGTAGTGTACATCTCGTACCTCGAAACCTGCACGATCTCTGGTATCTGCCGGGTCCCAATGTGAAGTCTTCTGCGGGTAAGCTCGAAAGCGGTTGCCCTGGTCTGATGAACTGAGGAAAACTAAGAATTCCTTTTACTGCCAAGGTTACAGGCTTAATGTTGATTACACTGGGGAGGATTTCGTCATCCTGGTGGACATTCTCTTACCACTTTCCATACGGGACAACCTGATATTGATACTTTTGCCCCAAAGCTCACCAACTACACGAACACGATTTCCGTGGTCAATATCATCCACTGTACCGATTTCTTCATCCAGATTCAGCAACAGTTAAAGAAAAATATTCCTTAGTAATATGCTTGAATCAGGCTGTGATATTCTACGAATCGCATCTCAGTGCATCCTCTCCTGCCCTTCCACAGAAGCAAAAAGCTCCTTTAAGGCAGGAAGAATACCAACTCATTGATACCGCACTCCTCAGGATTGATGGAACGGAATCCAACATCATCCACCCATGGAAGAAAGCACCTTCCCGTTCTGTAGGTCCGTCAACCAAACAAAGGAACATGCATTCTGAATCTGCCCCGCCACCCCAGCTAACGCTTGCCCTGCCTCAGCCAACTGCTCACCGGTCTCCGGCAAAAACAGCCCAGCCAAAACATGACCCCGATTCTATTCTTAAATGTAATTCTTATTGAACTTGTAACGTCCCACCTTGCCAACCACAGCGTCTTGGGTCAAAACAGGAGTTCAATAGGATTGGCGGAGTCCACGGAAAGCGGTTCTCCGTCGAATTTTTATAACCTAAGAGACCTCCTGCAATTTTCAGAAGGACCGCCGATAGAAGCAAGAGCTGGTCCTCTCCGAATAAATCAAATATCCTTGTTGAACCTACCCCAAGAGCACGAATAAAGACAGTAACACCCAACTTTCTGTCTCTGTCTACACGAACGAAGAATACGTCATTGGAATCTGTCTCATACCAATCCAGCACCACGATTTAGAATAACGGTACTGCTAAAAGCCTTACCTACCTATCATGGTCCACCCCATAATAAATTCTGAGAACGCACCAACTGAGAAACGATAACCTTCCACCATTGATGACGAAGGAGCTGTTCTCTGTCATTAAAGGAAGATCACCCATGAAGATTCCACGTTCATTGATTTCCCCCATCCTTATTAAAGAAGCGAACTTTAACCTTAAGAGCACGTATAGGTTGCATCTCTTCCTACACTCCTCATACAATACTTGCCTCTTCCTTAGCCAGTTTGAATTCACAAACTCCAAGCTTAAGATGACCATGGCAAAAGTCCTGAATGGGAGAAATATCATCAAAGGCCTCCCTTAAACCCTTCATGCAAAACCACTCATAAGAATCCTTTTGGATCCTCAATCGAGGTTGAGGCATTTCAGGAACTTCCTTTACCTCGAGAGAAAGCCAATTCTGAGATCTCTTTTCCGGTTTGCACCGGATGCCGCATTTTCGCTCTCATCGACCGTTCACCCCTCACACACATCCGAGATTATATCTCATCTCATTGCTAAGAATCCATCGATCAAAACTTGTCCCAACTTGCCTTTTAGTATTATAATCTGCTTAAAACAACTCAGGAAACTCCTTTTAATTTATGGATTAGTTGACGATACGTTCACTTTCTTTGGCTACTCTTCTCCCTTTTGGACGAAAAATAGGGCAGAGTTATCCTACCGCCAAATAAGCAAACTTCATATCTACCATTGTATTCCTTTCTCTGTCGAGCGAGAAATATGGCTCTTAATATTTTCTTACGAAACAGGTCCGGAAAGAGGGCACGCTCTGCTTCTTCGCCACCTGGCAGCGGTATACCAACTTTCAAGCTTCGTTTCTCTTGCTCAGTAAGTACCGTGCGGGCTCAGATTACCCCTTTTCCGGACCTGTTTCTTAAACCATCGACTCTGCCTCTTTTACACTAAAAGCTAATTCTTTCTCCATAAAAACCCGGCTTTTTCTTATTTTCTACTTTTCTTATTTTTCCGCGTTTCCTGATATGCCTTATTTCTTTGCCTGTTGCTTCTTCACTTCGTCTTCCGCCTTCTTTTCTTAAATTGGCAAAAAGTCCTTTTTCTTTGAGCTGCCTCAGGTACCACACCACCTCTTACAGACTTGATGGAGCGGATATAGATTCCGGATACCGCACATTTTACTTCCTTCTTAACGGGAAGGATTTCATATACAGTGGGATCGGCCATAAGAGCCAAAACCTTTGGTCCTACCTTAGCCTTCACAATAGGAAGCTTTGAAAAACGAAGATAGAAGGGAAGTTCCTTCTCCACCTGTTCCGGCCAATCCTGCTGCCACAGCCGCCTTTACACTCATCTTCTTCTTATCAATAATCAACATGGATACTTCTATAGTATTGGCTTCAATCATAGGTTGTTGAGCCGCCTGCCTCTCCTGCAAAAGCGTCTTCCCATAAAATACAAAAGCATAATACTCCAGAGCAGATTAAAACCACCAACAAAATAGAAATAATACTCTGTGGAGAAATTGCCAATACCATGTACACCTCATTTCCAGTCTATAAAACCTATCTGCTTTTGTGCAAAGAAACTCTTATATTTTACTCCGAAAAGGGAAAATTGCAATGAGAGTTCTGTCTCCGCCACCTTCTGCCCAAAATTGAAAAGAGTATAATAAAAGCGGATTTCGGCTCTCCCTTCTGAAGTTCTGTATTCGAAAATCTACTTCCGCATTGTCAAATTCAATGGAACCCCTACCTCCGTTTCATAATTTACCTTCCAGCGAACGCCTCCCTCATAGACCAGACTTTCTCTTCCTTCCAGTTCGGACTATCTCTAACCGTTTTTCCGAAGGAAAAAGCTTCATACTGATGCACTCCTCCTGAAATAACTTACACTTCTCCTCTTTGTATCACACTTTTGGAATGTTCAACGCAAAGCTATCCAAATCTCCATCCTGTCTGGTATGCATAGTCATCTTGACTTTCATTTTCAGTTCCTCATCTTTTTCAAAATCTTTTCCTTTAGGGTAACTTTTCTTTAACAGAGGATTGTTCCTCTCCTAATTAATTTCTATTTTTTACTTTTGAGAGCTGCGCCTCAGGAAGCAGCATTTTTGATTGAGCAGCTTTGAACTTTTTTCGTTTCTCTCTTAGTTTTGGCAATATAATAGGGACCCTGCGTGCATAACAGAGCCCCTAGGAGAATGGAAACCAAACATTTTAAAAATCAAATTGATTGTGTACTTAGTATAGCACAATCTTCCAAAAGTTTAAAAGTCCACGAAATAATTATTTATGAAATTCTTAAGGTCTATGAAAAGCACTCTCTAAAAGTCTCTCCACTGCTCTTCTATTGGATACCCCTTCTCTTTAAAAGCATAGGGATACATGGAAATAGAGGTAAAACCGGGCATGGTGTTGATTTCATTAAAAATCACTTCTTCACCGGATAAGAAGAAATCCACTCTGGAAAGGGAGAATCCATCTACCAAGAAGACTGCCTCTGCTGCCCTCTTAATCTTATCTTCCCACATCTCTGGAGATTTCCGGGTGAAGCTCTGTCTTGGAATCAGGATTGTTATATTTGGCATCATAGTCATAGAACTCGGCCGCCGCCAGTTTTCTCCTACAGAGAGGTTTCCACCACCCCTTCTTTTTCCGGAAAAATGCAGCCACTCCAGTTCTCTTCCTATAATACTTTTCCTCTACCAAAAACTCTTCTATCCACCAATAAAGCTTTTATCTATAGCCTTGATCAAGGATGTTCTATCCTTCGCCTTACTGACTCCGGCAGGAAGAACCGCATTGGAGGGTTTTACTACCGGATAAGAAAGTGCATTTTCCACCTTGGAAAGCACTTTCTCTTAGTTTTCCCACTGGCTGCGAACAAAGGCAACATATTTCCTGCCTGCCTTACCCCGATCTTTGCCAGTGGCTTTTTCCACAGCCATCTTAGTGTGCATACTTATCCATGGAAATCGCAGAAGAAAGCACGCCGCAACCTACATAGGAATTCTGGCAATTTCCAAAAAGTTCCTGAATCGTTCCGTCCTCTCCATCCTTACCATGAAGCACCGGAAAAACCAGGTCTCACCTTCTCCAAACGACTTTCCCCTTTCTCCCAAGAAAAGTACGGAGGAGAGCTTGGCATCCGGAAGAATCATGGCTCTTTCCTTCTTATCCTTCCAACTTCCGTCCTCAATGGCTTCTTCCTTTTCTACAGGAATCCATTCTCCGGACTTGGTGATACCGATACAAAGGACCTTGTACGCCGATTTCCGTACTGCTCTCTTCACCGTAAGTACGGAGCGGCAGGAAACCTCATGCTCTGTGGACTGACCCCCAAAAAGCAAAACCAGGTTTTTCCTCATATTCTTCCTTCTTTCTACTATTTCCCAAAAACTCTTTTTCTTATTCTTTAGTCTTTGTTCTATACTCTGATCACTAGTTCATCCGGGCAGACTCAAGTATTGGTGCCCTTAGCTGGAAGCCTTTTTCAATCTGTACAATAGCAGACTTCTGCATAGGAATACGGCAGTTCTTGTTTTCCGCCAAACTCTACAATCACAGATATCCTCGGTAAAGGTCAATAATCACGCCGTAAAATCCGGAGTAGTAAGCACTGTATCACCTACCGCAATAGAGCTTAACAGTTCCTGCATTTTCTTTCCTTCTGCTGAGGAAGAATACACAAAAAGTAAAACATAGCAATTACTGCTATATAAAGACGCAACCTAACACTCCATTTCTCCCATAAAGTATCTCCTTTTCTTCTGTAAAAATTTACTCCCTTAGGAGTTTTGTATCTTTAGTTTATAGAGGGCTTCCGTCTTCCAGCTTTCCCAACGATTCTCCCGGATGGCATTACGCATTTCCACCATCAAGCGATTGTAATAGGAAAGATTATGCAAAACACAAAGCCTCATTCCCCAACATTTCCTTCGCCTTTTAAAGATGACGGATACTAAGCTCGGAGTATCCCCGGTATAGGTTCCGTCTTCTTTACGGATTCCTCTACATGCCGGACAATCACAGCCCTCTTCAATGGGACGGAAGTCCTTTTCATGAGGCAAGGTTCCATAAATTCAACTTTCCGGTGGCATGATAGACGCTGACCATGTCTTCCGTTTCGACTGGAAATACACAGTCAAAAAGTCAATTCCCCCGATCTACTGCCTGAATCATATTTTCCGGAGTTCCCACGCCCATAAGGTAAGTGAGGCTTTATGCTTTGGCAAATGAGGAACCACCGCATCCAAAATCCGATACATATCCTCATGGCTTTCCTACAGCCAAACCGCCGACCGCGTAGCCCTCTAGCTCCATTTCCGTAATCCTTTTGGCATGATCGATACGAATATCTTCCAAAACCCCTCCTGGTTTATCCCAAAGAGAATCTGTTTTGGATTCAGGGTATCTTCTAAGCTGTTCAGACGATCCATTTCTCGCTGACAACGGAGAAGCCAGCGAGTGGTTCTCTCCACAGAAGGCAGAATATAGTCCCGATCCGCCAAAGCCGGAGGACACTCAGTCAAAGGCCATGGCGATGCGTGAGAGCCTAAGTTGGACTGAATCTGCATGGATTCTTCCGGTCCCATAAAGATTCTTCTTCCGTCGATATGGGAGCGGAACTCCACCCCTTCTTCCCGAATCTTTCTTCCGGTTTTTGCCAGGCTATACACCTGAAAGCCGCCGGAATCGGTAGGATGGGCTTATCCTAGTTCATCATCCGGTGCAAGCCCCCAGCTCCCGAATCACCTTATCTCCGGTACGAACATGGAGATGGTAGGTATTGGAAGAAGTTCTACCTGGGTATGCACCAGACGAAGGTCGTCTGTGGATACTCCGCCCTAATGGCAGCCACGGTTCCCACATTCATAAAGACCGGGGGTTTCAATGACACCGTGGACAGTTTCCACATGGGCGAGACTGGCTCTTCCGCACTGCCCTTTGATTTCATATTTCATTTTGGCAGCTGCCATAGTACTCCTTTAACATTCTATGCCGAAAGGCTGTAAAGATTTTTACTTTATAGACTATAAAGCTGCAATCTCCACTCAGCCGTCTTTAGCATTCACAAGTTTTATATGAAGCTGTTCCTTTTTCTTCTTGGAAAGATTCACAAAGTCAAACCAAAAGCGGTCCTGCAATACATACGGACGACCATGCCCCGGCCACAATACCCACCATCAAAGGTAAGGTAAATTCCCGAATGGAGCTTACACCGAAGATGTAGAGCACAAATACGGAAATAAATGTGGTTAAAGAGGTATTGATAGAACGAGTCACCGTACTGGAAATCGCCTCATTTACCACATATTCCAATCCTTCTTCTTGGTACCGTTGTGTAAATTCTCACGGATACGGTCAAAAGATAACGATGGTAGCGTTAATGGAATATCCTACGATGGTAAGAATGCGGGCAATAAAGTTAGAGCCCACCGCCCAACGAAGCACAGCATAGAAAGTAACGGTAATCAATACATCATGAGCCAAGGCCATTACGGAAGCGGAGGCAAACTTAATGTCTCTGAATCGAATCCAGATATAAATCAACATACAGAAAAATCGCAATCAGCAAAGCCCAAACCGCATCCTTCTTCATTTCCGTAGATACCGCACCGGAGATATTCTCGGTTACAATCTATCCTCGGAAATAGAGAACTTCTCCTGAAGGCTGTCATACAGCTTGGTTCTTTCCTCTGTGGTCATGGTTCTGGTCTTAATGATAACTTCATTGGTTCCCGCAACCTTTGCCGCCTGGGTAGAAGCATTTCCACCGGTAGCGGGAAGTAAACAAAGAATAACCTCGCTATCTACTTCCTTCATGCTAAGATCCTTATCGAAGGTAATGGTGGTGGAAGAACCGCCCTTAAAGTCTAAATCATAGTTAAAAAGATCCCGGTATTTTTGTTTATTCTAGCCAGGAATACAAATCCTACAATAATAACTGCGAAGAGATTCCATAAGCAATCTTTCTGAAACCGATGAAGTTAATGACTTTGGTTTCCTTCTTAATGCCGTACAAGTTGGGGTTTGTTGCTCCCCAGTCCGTAGAAGCTGTTTAAAATTGCTCTTGTTACGAAGAGCGGTAATCAAAGAAATGATAATACCGATAGTCAAAAGTAGTGGCAAAGCCCTTAACCGTTCCTGAACCGCGGATATACAATACTGCGCGCAATCAAAAGGTGGTGATGTTACCATCTAAGATTGCAGACAGAACCTTCTCAAAAACCTGCCTTAATGGACTTTTCCACGGAATTTCCGCACCGATTTCTTCCTTAATGCGGGTAAAGATAATAACATTGGCATCCACCGCCATACCGATGGACAGGATAATACCTGATACCCGGAAGGGTCAGGGTTACTTCAAAGGCCTGCATCAGCACCATTTCCAGCCCCACATACATAAAGAGAGCCAGGGATGCAGCAAGTCCCGGAAGTCGATAAACAAAAATCATGAAAAGCATTACCAAGGCAATACCGATAAGCCCAGCCTTTAAAGAAGTGGAAATCGCTTCCACACCCTAAGGTTGCTCCGATAACATTGGAACGAAGCTCTGTTAAGCTAACAGGTAATGCACCATGATACGAATGGTGGACAGCAATCTTCTGCGCTTCCTCATGAGCTTTCAATGGGGCTGATGGTCGCCTGTCCACCGGAAATAGCCTCCTTAACATTGGGGAAGAAACCACTTCATTGTTGTAGATAATGAAAATACGCTTTCCCACATTGTTCTTGGTGGCTTCCGCAAACTTACTCGCACCTTCCTCCGTGAAAATCAATTCAATCACATATTCACGGTTATTGTTCTGATTGGTCATTCCCGCAGTAGCAGTCTTTACATCATCTCCGGTAAGAAGGACATTTCCATCCTCATCCGCAAACTGCAGGGTACCCGGCTCTCCAAGCTCTGCCAGATTTCATTGGCATCAGTTGCTCCGGGAATATCAATATTGATACGATTTTTCCCTCCTGATAAAACCCTGAGCTTCTGTGGAATAACTCTGCGCCTTCAACTGAAGCTTGTACACCGTGTCGCTCATCTGCTCAGCGGTAGGGTCCTCTTCCACGGTCTGGTAGGTAATGGAAACACCACCGTTAAGGTCCAATCCCAGTTTGATGTTTTTCGCGTTCAGTAGCCTAAAACGCAAAAAGCTATGGTCAAAAGGAGGATTCCCATAAGCCGTAGCACTGCATTTGATTTCTTGTTCATCTTCTACTTCCTTTACAATCAGATTTGGCGAAACCCTTTTCTCCCTTATAAAGGGTGAAAATGTTTCACCAACTTTTGCTCCTCATCCTGCTTTCCTCCTGCTGTTCGAAGTACTCCCATTTCTTGAGCATATACCGATTTATATTATCATAGCCTTCCCTTGCTAGCAGAAAAAGGCAACTCCTTTCCGGAAAATGAGGGCTTTTTTCATAAAAATATCCCTCTTCACCCCTAGATCGGTAGAGAGGATTTCCATCTCCATGCCGAGGGAACCGTCTTATTCCTCTACTTCCCCAATACTGATATGGTTTTTCAAATCCTGCCTTGGTAAATTTCTTGGTATCCAGCTCCCGGCATAAGCTCCGTGGTAATAATCCTTACTATTTCTTCAAACTTCGCCAAATCTTCCTTACTGAAGCGCTTCTTGCAACGAGCCTCTACAGTCTTTTACATAGCTGTAGGAAACATTGTAGTAATCCCAAAACTTCTTGGTAGGGCGAAGGTGGAACTCTCTTCGATCATTTTCATCCTGAACTTTCTCGATATAGCCCCTTTTTGTACTAAGGCATTTGCCTTGTAAGCCGCATTGGGGCGGAAATGCCCATCATAGTGGCAAACTCACTGCACTGTAGGCTCTCCCGAGAGCCCTGATGCACTCAATGCTATAGCTTTCCACAGTGGTCAGACTGGCCTCTCTCTTTTCGAATTTTGCAAACACCTGCATGTAAAAATAAATTCGAAACTTGTTAGTACAACTCAATAATCGATTCACTAAACATAGCATTCTCTCTCTTGAAATAAGTAGACTGTGACTTGTTAAACTTTAACAGAAAAACTTGCATTTGCCTATAGAATTATAGGAATTTTTCTATAAAATTTCAAAACTTATTAATAAAATGATTTTTATATAAGGGTTTTAATGGTTTCTCTTCTAAACTCTAGTGACAGTGAGGGCAATAATCGTAGGCATTCTGCGGTACAGCTTCCTTTTTCGGGCACGCTCCCGCTAACCGCCCTGCAGGCGTGGAAGATATTAAACGCATTTCCGGGGGTACAGCTTTCTCTTACAGGCACGCTTCCGCTAACCTCGCCCTGCAGCGGACACTAAGCGAAAAACAGCAGTGCCTTGTTTTTCTCGCAAGTGCCGGCGGGCTCAGATTGCCCTCATCGGAAGCTGTAGCCCCAAAAATGCTGTTCAATATCATGCTTCCCTCCGCCGGTCTCAGAAACTCAGAACAAAAGACCATTAAAAGAATCCGGTAAATAAAAGTGCATTTCATCCAAAAGTCAGATCAATTTATAGAAAATTTAGAAGATGAAGAGCCTCTTGTTCTTTTCGCCGGTGACGCAAAAAGCTGCTCCAAGTTTCTCTGATTCCTTTCTTCTTTTGGCAGGGACTTCAAAGCAGCGCTCAGATCCCCTAAAATTCCTTCCTTCGCTTTTATGTACTACGGAAAAAGAATGTCTCAAAAAGGATAGTTCGGGGTTTTCCGGCGGTGCCGAGGCTGAAAGCGGGGGTAATCTGAGCCCCGGGTACTTGCTGAAAGCGAGCAGGGCGAAGCTGGAAGCCAGTACCCTGGTGAGCAGAAGTTGGCGGAGCGTGCCCGCTTTCAGTCGGCACTGTGGAAAAACCATATCTACTTTTTGCGACTCTCTTTTCCTCATTAGTACGTAAAAGCCCTACTGCACTGCAAAAGTCAGTTCCGCCTTCACCACCGCTCTTTTCCATCCACCTTGGCTTCCGCCTCTCCTATTCCCCAGGGCCTTTTCTATTCACTACTCAGCAGCTCAAACAGCATCTCCCGGACGAACCTGTTTTTAAACTTACGGTTCTTAATTCCCCCAAAGAGAGCAATCTTTCCTTTATTTTCCGGAAGGGCCAGAAGCCACTGCTCCAGTCTGTGCCAAAAGCTTCCACAATCAAAACGGGCATTACCGGATAGGAAGGAAAATGTCCCTGAAAAAGGGTTCGTGATGGTGACACTTCTTTGCCACCGCAAATTCTCCCGCTTCATGGTCTTGAATTTCGTCAATCAGCAAAAAGGGTAACGATGGGGAATAATGGCTTTGATTTCTTCAATGTTTAACTTAGGCATAGGACCTCCTCTATTCTGCGGCAGTTTCCCCGCCGATGGAGTTCGTATTGAGGATGGAACTGTTAAAAATAACTTAGTATGGCCTTTCGGCTGTATAGCTTTAAAATACGGGTGGTCTGAGCCCGCCGGTACTTGCTGAAAGCGAGTGCAGCGAAGCTTGAAGCTTAGTACTGCTGCAGGGGCGAGGCTAGCGAGGCGTGCCCGAATTTAAAGCTATACAGCAGAAGAAAAAGCCAAGTTTATTTTTAACAGTTCCATCTTTCTATTCACGTACTATATTACTGCGGGGAAACTACTCTGCTTTTCCGAAGATTAAAGTGGCATTGTGACCGCCAAAACCTAAGGAATTGGAAAGGCTGTAATGCAACTCCTGCTTTCTTCCCTGATTTGGCACATAGTCCAGATCCAGCTCCTCATCCTTTACCTGATAATTCATGGTAGCCGGGACAAAGCCGTCCTTTAAGGCCAAAACCGAAAAGATGGCTTCCACCGCTCCTGCGCCGCCCAAAAGGTGTCCGGTCATGGACTTTGTGGAGGATACGGGGATAGAGTAAGCTCTCTCTCCAAAAACCGTCTTGATAGGGGTGGTTTCTCCCTTATCATTTAAATTGGTGGAGTACCGTGAGCATTGATGTAGTCAATCTTTTCAGGAGCAAGATTGGCATCCTTTAAAAAGCCAGCTTCATGCAGTCTGCTCCACCTTCTCCATTTGGAGCCGGGGAAGTAATATGGAAGGCATCACAGTTGGCACCGTAGCCCAGCACCTCTCCGTAAATCTTTGCTCCTCTCTTTAGAGCGTGCTCTCTTTCCTCCAACACTAAAATGCAGCACCCCTCTCCCATTACGAAGCCGGAACGCTCCTTATCAAAGGAATAGATCCTCTGCTCACTTCACTGGCCTGAAAAGAGCCTTCATACTGGAAAATCCGCCGATTCCCAATTCGGAGATAGTAGCCTCGGTTCCGCCTGCAAACCATAGCGGTTTCGTAACCGTCTCTGATTCTATAAAGCATCTCCGATGGCATTGGAGCCGCCTGCACAGGCAGTTACCGGGCAAAATGCACATTCCCTTTAAATGATGGCAAATGCAATTTCCGCCGCCGCCATATTGGAAATGGACATGGGGATAAAGAAGGGATTTACACGCTCAAAGCCCTTGGAAGCGCCACAGTATGCTCTGCTTCAATGGTTTGTAAGCCACCGATTCCGCTGGAAACGATACAGCCGATTTCTTCCTCAGGAAGGTTCCTACGATACCGCTATCCTTTACCGCCTCTTCTGCTGCCCACATGGCAAACTGGGTGAAGCGGGACATATGTTTTTAAATCTCTTTTTATCAAAAACGGTCTCCGGATGAAAAATCCTTTACTTCTCCGGCTAAGTGAATGCTGAAGTCCTCTGCCGGAAAGGCGGTAATGGGGACGATGCCCACCTTTCCCTCCTGAATTCCCTGCCAGCTTTCAGCAACGGAATTTCGGTGGGATTCACTGTTCCTAATCCGGTAATTACAACGCGTCTTCTCTCCATAGTATTCTTTTTCTCCATTTCCAATCAAGATTGCACTCTAGATTTGCACTCTGTTTTACAAACTATATCTTCGCTCTATATTGTCACTCATAGTTTCTTTCTATGTTACCACTCTATAGCTTACTCTACATTCCCATGCCGCCATCTACCAAGAGGGTTTCTCCTGTAATATAGCGAGATTCTCTCTTTGCAAAAAAGGCTACCGCATTTGCCACATCTTCCCCGGTTCCGAAAGCCTTCATAGGGATGTTTCTCAGCATTTCTTCCTTTACCGCCTCCGGCAATCCTTCCCGTCATTTTCGTATCAATAAAACCGGGACAAACCACATTGACTGTCACATTTCGTCCTGCCAGCTCCTGGGCAAGGCACTTGGACATGCCGATCAGTCCCGCCTTGAAGCCGCATAATTACTCTGTCCCACATTTCCGTGAACCCCACAGTGCTGGAAATCTGAATGATTCTGCCGTAACGCTTTTTCATCATCAGCTTCCCTACCGCTTTGGAAAACAAGAAGGCTCCCCGAAGGTTAGCATCCAGTACTTCATCAAAAGTCTTCCGAAGACATTTTCAGAAAAGATTGTCCCTTGTGATTCCTGCATTGTTCACCAAAACCCTCAATTTCAGAAAAACGAGCAGTGGCTTCCGCCACGATTCTTTCCACATCCTCTTCCTTCTTGAGTATCTCCCTGGCAAAGGAGGGTTTCCACGGAAGGGTAGCTTTTATGAATTTCCTCTCTACAGCCCTAGCCGCAGCTTCATTTCCAGCGTAGTGAGCACCACATTTCTTCCCTCCGCCGCCATTTTTCAGAGGCAATAGCACTACCAATGCCTCCGCTGGCACCTGTAACCAGACAGAGTCTCTTTCCGCCATCTTCCTTCCTTTCTATCCCATTACGCTTTGTACATGCAAAGGATAAGTCTTTCTACTTTCCTCTTTACTCTTGTTGAAAGGCTATCCCTTTTTCTTTTGCTTTCAGAGCCGGAATCTAAGCTTTTTTACTCTCAAAAATGCTTCCAACTCTTCTTTATTTTCCAAAGCTTACTACTTAAAATCTTCGATGCCCATATCCTTGGCAGTCTTCTTTTAAGAGCCGAAATAGGTCCTTTCGGGCCGATTTCCTGAGTTTCTCACCCCGAGCTCCAGAAGTCTTCTAAGATCCTCTTCCATACGCACCGGCTTTTGTACCTGTTCCACCAAAAGCTCCGAACGCTTGCAGATCTCCTTCCTGTCTTTCTCTTCCTAAGAAGTGTGGCACTGGGGCAGGTTCCCTCTTGAAAAAGAAATCCCCTTAAAAATATTCCGCAGTGCTTCTCCCGCACTTTTCTTTCATAAAGAGGTATGGAAGGGCCGGAAACCTTTAAAAAGGAATCGCCTTCTTGGCTCCTGCCTCAAAGCCAGTTTGGATGCCTCTTCTACAGCCTTCTTTTTCTCCGCTGATAACAATCGTCCCGGGCAGTTCATGTTACAAAGGCTCAGCGCCTCCACTTCCTTTGCAAACCTTGTCCAAAGCTTCCTCGGACATCCCAGGATGGCCGCCATGGAGGATTCGATTCCCTTGGAGGCTTCTTTCCATTTCTTTTCCACGGAAGGCTACCATTTCCACCGCCGTCTTTGCGGGAAAATACGGAAGCTGCCTCCAGGTGCGGAGTATTCCCCAGGGAAAGGCCCAGCGCATAGTCGGCTTGATTCCATTTTCCCTGTAAAACCGCAGTCCTTTACCGCACGCAGATGCCACAAGAGCCGGCTGGGTATAACGGGTTTCATTGATTTTTCCCTTCAGGATCTTCGAAGGAGAGCGTCTTTACATCAAAGTCCAGCTCCGCCTCGTCATAGGCCTTACGAAAGGCGGGAAGGCTTCATATAAGTCCTTACCCATTCCCTTAACCTGACTTCCCCTGTCCCTGCATATAAAAATGCTGTCTTCATCTTTCCTCCTTAGCAAATCCCGGGAATTCCCCGGCAAATATCCGCTTAAAATCTCCCCGACCGGACGAATCTTGGTAACCTGTCCGCAGGTCTGCCCGGCCATGAGGGAACCGGTTTTGGTATCTCCGTCAAAAACCGCCCTACGAAGGGCCCAGAGTGAACTTTTCCAGTTCCATCTCATCCGCTCCGGCCTTTTCCTGGCTTAAGTATTTCCCTACTCATCTGATTCTTTAATACTCGCACCGGTACACCGGCAAAATTCTTCCGGTGACGATGGTGCATCGGAGCCGGAGGCCTTCAGTACCGCCTCCTTATAATTTTCATGGATGGGACATTCCTCCGCCGCCAAAAGGGCAGTTCCAATCTGGGCGCCGCAGGCTCCAGTAAGCACTGCCTGCATTTGCCGACTATCCGCAACGCCTCCTGCTGCAATCACCGGAATGGAAACCGCATCCACGGTCTGGGGCACCAAAGTCATGGTGGTCATTTCTCCAGGATATGGCCTCCGGACTCACAGCCCTCCACCAATCACAGCATCCGCCCCTGAGCTTTTTCCAGTCTTTTCGCCAAGATAGGAGCCGGCACCACGGGAATTACCTTGATTCCCGCCGCCTTAAAGGCTTCCATGTAAATGCCAGGGATTTCCGGCTCCGGTGGTTACTACCGGTACCTTTTCCTCAATGCAGATTTCCACCATCTTATCGGTTTCCGGATTCATCAGCATAAGATTTACCCCAAAGGGCTTGTCGGTTCTTTCCCGAAGGATGTGGATTTCCTTCCGAAGACCCTCCGCCTCTCGAATGCCTCCTGTACCACTAATCCCAGGGCTCCCGCGTCGGAGCAAGCCGCCAAAAGCTCCTGTGGCAATATTAGCCATTCCTCCCCTGAATAATGGGGTAACGAATTCCTAACATCTCCTGTAATCCGGTCATATTCTCTCCTTAATTTCCTTTACTTTCTCTACGCTTTTTCGTACTGAAGTTCTGCGGAGGCATAGGTCAGTCCTGAACCGAAGCCCACCAAAAACCAGCTTGTCCCCGGAATGTAAAAGGCCCTTTTCCTGCATATCCTTTAAGGCCATGGGGATGGAGGCTCCGGAAGTATTTCCGAAATACTCCATATTTTCAAAAACTTCTAGGATCCGCCTTCATGTGTCGATACCACATTGCGAATGATTCTGGAATTGGCCTGGTGGCAAACCACATGCTGCACGGTTTCCAGCTGTCTCCGGTCTTTTCCAAGACCTTCTCAAATACAATGAGGAACGATGTCAATGGCGAAAAGGAAAACCCCCTTTCCATCCATTACCAGGTGGTCCAGCTTTTCATGCTTTCCGGCACTGACTCCCTCTCCCAGCTTCTCCGAATTCTCCGTGCCATCCTCATAAAAAGCCGTCGAAGGCTCCGGTGTAAATGCCGGGAGCCATAATGGAATAATCTCCCTTAGAGCCTAAGTAGGAAGCATAAAGCGCCTTGGCATCTCTTTTTCACCACCGCGCTCCTGCTCCGTCTCCGAAAAATGACGGAGGTGGTTCTATCCTCTATTTTTCAGTAGTCGGGAAAGCTGTTCCGTTCCCACAACCAGGGCATAGTCCTTATTGGTGGAAAGTAAAAAGCCCCTAGCCACCTCCAGCCCCGTAAACAAAGCCGCTGCAGGTCGCATTCAAATCAATGCAGGAACATCTTCTTTCGTACCCTAATTCCTTTGCCAGGATGGCCGCAAGGCTTGGAGTGGAAAAATCCGGAGACATGGTAGCCACCACAATCACCCCTGATATCCTCTCCCTTTAGTCCCGCATCTTCTACAGCCTCTTTAGCTGCCTTATAGCTAATGTTCCTGCACTCTCATCATTTTCGCAAAAACGCCTTTCATGGATTCCCGTCCTGGGATAAATCCATTCGTCACTGAGTGTCCACCAGCTTCGCCAGGTCATCATTGTGTACTCTCTTGCTTGGGATAGCTGATCCAAGACCAAGTATCTTTAGTCCTTCCATCATTCCTCTTTTTCCTAAATATTTCTGAATTTAGAGAGTCTGTCCTTTTCGGATATCATGACGACTCATGCCATCGTAGTATGCCAAGGTCTTCTCCAAAATCTGATCCAAAGCCTTGTAAAGAGCTTTCCGGGTCATCCTGAGCGCCTCCCAAGGATTCCGGAATGACCTCATCCGCTACATTGGCTTCCTTTTAAGTCATTTGCGGTAAGCTTTCATCACCTTTGCCGCTTCAGCCGCACGGGAACTGTCCTTCCATAAAATGGTTGCAAAGCCCTCCGGACTTAGAACGGAGTAAATGGCATTTTTCCAACATCAAAATCTTATTGGCTACACAGATTCCCAAAAGCACCTCCGAGCTTCCTTCTCCCGTAACCACCGCAATTACCGGCACATGGAGAGAACTCATAAAGGCAAGGTTTTTCGCAATAGCTTCCCCTGTCCGTGCTGCTCCGCTTCTAAGCTGGTACGCTCCCGGAGTGTCTACGAAAGTGATAATAGGTCTGTCAAACTTCTCTGCCTGCTCCATGATTCTTTTTGCCTTCCGGTATCCTTCCGGACAGGACTATTCCGAGTTGCAGGAAAGGTTTTCCTCCACCGTTCTTCCCTTTCTGTGTCCCAATACCGTTACCGGACGGCCATGAAAAACAGGGCAATTCCTCCGTAGATGGAGCGGTCCTCATCATAGAGATGGTCTCCCTTTTGCTCAAAAGTCTGTAAAAAGCGCAGAAGAGTCCTCCACATGGGGGCGTCTGGGATGTCTTGCCAAAAATACCCGATCTCCCGGCTCCCAAATCCTTACAACTGTCTCAAGAGCTTCTTCTTTTCTTCCTGTAAAACTCTGATTTCCTCAGATTTTTCTTCTTCCGCAAGAAGAGCCTGAATTTTCTCTTCTAAGGCTTCTGTTTTTTCCAATACTTCCTTAATCATCTATATTCCTCCTTGATTCCGATTCCGACAATGTCTTTTCAATCCTATTTTTCCGGCATGAAGGCTATCCATCCTACTTTTTGTCCCTTTTGCACTGTTTTTCAGCCAGCCTCTTCCAAACTGAGGGCTTTCTGTTCCTGCAGTAGGGAAGATTTGTCCATAAACCAGTCTTAAGCCTTCTGATGTAATTTCAAAAGCTGAATCAGGTTTCTCTCATATCTTTTTCTTTCCACAATCTTGTCTACAAATCCGTGGCTTTCCAGGTATTCACTCTTCTGGAAGCCCTTGGGAGCTTGCTGTTAATGGTCTGCTCAATCACTCTGGGGGCCTGCAAAAACCGATGAGAGCTCCGGCTCTGCCAGGGTAATATCCCTAAGGTTGCAAAAGCTTGCGGTTACGCCTCCGGTGGTGGGGTGGGTCAGATAACTGATAAAGAGTCCCCTGTGCTCGGAGAAAAGCTCCACTGCCGCAGAGGTCTTCGCCATTTGCATCAGGCTATAGATTCCTCCTGCATTCTGGCTCCTCCTGATGCGGAGAAGATAATCAAGGGCATTTTTTCCCTTATCCGCTACTTGATTCCTCTGGTTACCTTCTCTCCAACAGCCTGAGACATGGATCCCATAAAGAAGCGGCTGTCCAGTACCAATACCACTACCGGAATTCCTCCGATTTTTCCCTTGGAAGAAACCACCGCCTCTTTCAGTCCGGTCTTTTTTCGCCTGACTTTCCGCCTTCTCTTTGTACTCGGGAAATCCAGAGGGTCTCTTACTTCCATATCCTTATCCAATTCCTGGAAGGTTCCCGGATCATAAAAAAGCATTTTCAAACGATAATAAGCTCCCGATGGGACTATAGGAGTCACAGTGGGGGGCAAATATAGTAATTTTCTTCCCAACGGGAATGAAGTGCCCTTCTTCCGCATTTTCTACAGCTGATAAAAAGTGGCGGGCACCTTCAATGGGGCTAAGCCGCTCATAGTATCCTGATTGGCCTTTTTGTCTTAATTCCCTATCCTTCACCAGTTCTACAAGACTTTGAATGGGTGATTTCATATTTCACTCCTATGGTCCTTGACCTCCTTCTAGAAACAATTCTTTCTCTTTGAGAAAAAGCGCCCCTAAGGACGCCCTATTTTTCTGTCTTTCTATCTTGATTTCTTTATGCCTTTGCGTTGTTTTTGCATAATCTAAAATGTCTTTTACGGTATGCATCTTTCCGATCTCCATCAGGAATGGAAACGCCAAGCTCATCCTCTAAAGCCATGTGCAGCTCTACTAGAGGAATCCACTCCAGATCCTTCTGCATATCAGCCTCTAAAAGTCACCTTATCCTCATCACAAGCCAAAGTATCTACAATGATTTCCTTTAATCTCTCGAATTCCATACTGAACTCTTTCGCCTTTTTAGAAAAAAATATTTTTAATTAAATTTTTCGAAAAGGAATATACCTGCAAATATGTCAATAGAATATTTTTTAGGTACATAGTTCAAGATATGCAAGAAGTGGTCTTTGAAAACCACTTCTTGCCGGAGAAGAGGAAGTGGAAGAGCAAAAATAGCTTCCCTGCCAAAGGCAGGGGAAGCGTATCTCCTATATAAGGGGGCCGGAGGGAAATATACTTCATCCGACCCTCTTTCATGGAGAAGGGAGCTATGCGAAACACAGCTCCCCTATTTTTGCATACTTTATAGCAATACTACTTCTCTCATTTTCTTCTCGACAAATAGGAACTTTTCCTAAAAGCCTTATCTATCCTTTTAGGCCTTTTTCTGCCCCTGCTTTATCCAGAGCAATATTCCAAATAGTAACACTACTCCAATCCCTAACGGAAGCCATGGCGTCTTTTAAAAATCCCTGCCAAAATATAACTGATACCGGATACCCCTGCCACCAAAAGGGCATAGGGCAACTGGGTTTGCATGGTTTATGTGGACGCTTTGGGCTCCGGCAGAGCTCATGATGGTGGTATCGGAAATGGGAGAACAGTGATCTCCGCAAACCGCTCCCGCCATACAGGCAGACATGGAAAGAATCATCATGTTTGCATCTACGCCTTTGGAAGATTGCCACCACAATAGGAATCAAAATGCTGAAGGTTCCCAGAGGTTCCCTGTAGCAAAAGCAAGGCCAATGGCAATGAAGAAAATGAAACACCGGCAGGAAGGAAAGGGCGGAGCCTGCGCTGCCTTTACCAAAGCCGACAAATTCCTTTGCCCCTAAGCTATCTGTCATAGCCTTTAAGGACCCAGGCAAAGGTCAAAAATCAAAAATCGCAGGCACCATCTGCTTGAAGCCCTCTGGAAGACAGTCCATGCCTTCATTAAAGGAAAGAGCATTTCTTCCAAAGTAATAAAATAAAGTTTACTACCAGCACAAAGGAACCCAGTACCAAACCGATAGAAAGATCTGACTGGGAAAATGCGGTAACAAAGTCTGCACCGGTAAAAAATCCTCCGGAATAAATCATGCCCACAATACAGAAAAAAATCAAAGAGAAAATCGGAACCAGCATATCCAAGATATGCCCCTTTCTTCCCTCTTCCTCTGTAGCCTCTCCGTAGGGGCGCTCCTCTGTGGTATAAATATCTCCTTTTCCACTGCATTGTCCTCATGAAGCTTTCCATGGGACCGAGAGTCCACGGAAAGCAGTACCAAAAAGACCAGCATAAAAAGAGAAAGTAAAGCATAAAGTTATAGGAATGGTCTTGATAAAGAGCTTCATCCCATTTTCCCCCTCTACGAAACCGGAAACAGCCGCTGCCCAGGAGGAAATAGGGGCAATAATACAGATAGGGGCCGCTGTCGTGTCAATAAGATAGGCAAGCTTTGCCCTACTGATTCTATGCTTATCCGTTACCGGACGCATAACGGATCCCACCGTAAGACAGTTAAAATAGTCATCAATAAAAATCAGGCATCCCAAAGCAATGGTCGCCAGCATAGAACCTTTTACGACTTTTAATATGCTTTTCCGTCCATTCTCCGAAGGCTCTGGAACCGCCGGTTTTTGTTCATCAGCTGTACCATCATTCCCAAAATCACCAGGAAGCAAAGGATTCCCACATTCCAGGCATCGGAAAGCACATGGATAATGCCGTCCACAAAAACATGATTCAGTGTTCCCTCCAAGTTATAGCCGGAATATAAAAGAGCACCGGATAAAATCCCTAAAAAATAAGGAACTGTAAACTTCCTTAGTAATCAGCGCCAAGGCAATGGCACTCACCGGAGGTACCAAGGACCAAAAAGAATTCTGCACCGACTCCTTACTGGTCAAAAAGCTGCTGCCACCAAAAACAAAAGCACAAGGCTAATGGCTGTCAGCAGAAACAATACGGTTACTCCTTTTCTTTTCATTCTTTTACTTCCTTCTTCATACAGGAATACTGTACAGAAATCTTTCCTTCTTGCAAGTATTCCTGCTGTTATTGAATTCTCTGTTGCTCTATCGATTTTAAAATCCACAAGAACATTGTTATGAAATGCAGATTACTAATTCTATGCCATGCTTTTTAAAAATCCGAAATTGTCATAGAGGGAGCTTTCAGAAAGCACCTCTCCGATAACGGTTTGGATTTCTTCGATATTTTTCCTTTTGGGAAGAAATCTCTGAGCAAGACCCAGGGTTTTGAATTTGCTCTCCCTCCCATGCCCATCTTCTCGTAGGAAATAATGAAGTTTTTCTCAGATTACTGTAGGCATCACTAACAGAACGATTCCGGTTATCCGTCAAAAATCTTCCCAAGAGCCTGCAGGTATTTTTCCTTCCAAAAGCACCTTTGGCCGCCTCTGGCACGAATTTCCTTTTCTTCTTCCCCTTTGGGTGCAATATACCAGCAACCATCTTCTCCCAGCCGTACTCATCACTGTTTTCCGGTCATATCTCTCATAGTACTGGAACTGTCCTGCTTCATCCGCTACCAAAGAAGCCGTTTTCTGCCTTCTTCAAAAGATTTAAAAGGAGTCGTCTGTCTAAAAACAGGAACACGGAAAAAGACCGATGTCTCTCCTTCATTCAAAAGCCTCTGTCCTAGAACCTTCTTTTACGATTTCCTTTGTGGCAGTTTCGGAAATTCTGTACAGGCATCTTCTAAAGCCAGATCCTCCACGGTTTTCCGAATAAATTCCTCACTCTTTCCCCGTTTTGCCCCTAAGCTCCCACATAGCCTTGGCAAAGCCTTGGGTCTGGGCATCAATCATTTCCTCCTCGAATATTGAAGATGTGGTGACTGAGCAGTGCCGCTTTCTTTACAGAAGAAGCCAAGTCCTCGGTTCTTAACTCAATGGCATAGCGAGGTCTTTTCACCCTTTACGCCAATGCCGATGGAGGCGATGTTTGGTGCATCCTTTAGGCTTTCCTGAATTCTCGGATCATCCCAGGAAATAGGCTTTTTCTCATAATTATCAAAAACGATAAAACGCACATTGGAAAGCATACGCCATTCCTGCTTCAAAATTCTATAAGCGGTATCCTGTCCAAGAGTATAAATTCCCACATAAACATTGATTCTGGGATTCTTCTCCCAAAAAGAACGGAAAAGGGCAACATTTTCCCTTGCCTCACCGGAAGAAAGCTCTCGATTCAGCTTATCCATATCCATAGGGATAGAAGTGCGTCTCCACTATACATGAAGAGTTCATATTTACTTTCCGGAATGCGAATGGAAGTTCTACCCACTTCAAGAGCAGACTCAATGTCCTCTTCTTCACCGCAGACAGCATATCCGTCAGTTCTTTTTCTGGCATCCGCATTTTTCCGCATGAGGGCATTCCATCAGAGTTTTAGCTCTTCTCCTCCCGGAATTTTTCTGTACAAGACGAATGCGTCCCTGTTCTTTTTCCAGGAGGAGCTCAATCTTCTTCTTCTAATACAGTACTTATTCTGTCGCCTTTACAGACAACAAATCCAAAGGTTGTTTTTCTATTTGCTCTTCGCCAAAAACTTCCTCCGGCTTTTTAAAAATCATTTGCATTAGTGACATAAGCTCTCCTTCTCCTATACCCTAATCCATATTTATTTTTCACATACGAATTAGGTATTCTTTCGACATTTTTCTAAAAATATTAGTAAGGTCTCTCTATTCTTTTTCTAAAAACTCTACTAATATGATATTCTAGATTTCTAATCTATCTTCCTTCCAAAGTTATTCTTAAAATATTATATTAAATATCAATTCTATTTTGTTTTTAACTTTGTATTTTTAATTATCGTCTTCTTTTTCTACTCCATAAGACCAAATAAGGAGTTTATAGAAAATTTCTTTTTATTCCCTTATACTTTTTAAAAATCCTATTCCGCTTATATCCAATAAAGAAAAAGTATTTTTCCGTACCCCAAAGAAAGTCTATCCCTAGAATAGAAAGAATATGTTATACTTTTTAACGAGTTGTGTTTGATTTTAGAAAATGAGCGTTTTTCTAAAAATAATAGTATATACTCTTTGTAAAGATATGATTCATCCCTCTTATGCCAATGTAAGAGTAATGAGAGTCTCTTCTTACAGAGAGGCCTGTAGCAGAGTCTAAGTAAGGAGAAAAGAGTATGGTTACAAACGACAAGGGTTCATCCCTCTTAAACACCGTGTAATTGAAGGCTTGGCAAGAAATTGCCTGGAATGGAGAAGTGACAGAAGAAGCAAAGGAAAAATTAATCCGAGAATTGTCTCCGGGGCCAAAGGCTCGCTTTTCGTTGTTGCGTATATAAGGAAAGAGAAATTCTTCGCTGGCGTATCCGTCTGGCTTGTAATGAGGATGCCAGCCCGAAGAGAAAAGAGCAGCAATGTGATTCAGGTTATCGATCCGGCCTGCGAAGAGTGTCCTATTTCTTCCTATTCCGTTACGGATAACTGCCGTCTTTGTTTAGGTAAGGCATGCCAGAACAGCTGTCACTTCGGGGCAATCACCATGACAGACCAAAGAGCCCACATTGACCCCTATGGAAATGTAAAGGAATGCGGAATGTGTGCAATGCACTGTCCCTATAGGTGCCATTGCCCACCTCACTCGCCTGCAAAAAGCCTTGTCCGGTAAATGCTATCACCCTACGATGAAAATGGACTTTGCATCATTGATGATGAGCGTTGCATCCGATGCGGAGCAATGTGTTCACTCCACTGCCCCTTTGGCGCCATTTCACAAAGACGCACCTCCTACAGGTGATTAACGCGTATTAAGGAAGGAAAGAAGTCTACGCACATGTGTGCCCCCTGCCACAGAGGGACAGTTCGGAAAGGATATTTCCATGTCTGCGATTCGTGTGGCTTTTAAAAGAAACTTGGCTTTTCACCGATATAGGTGGAGGTTGGACTGGGTGGAGATGACCCGCAGCCTACGAGGCACATTGGAGTGGTCAGAAGCCAGAAAAGAAGGAAGAAGATGACTACATCCCACTGCCCTGCCTTTATTAACCTTTTGAAATGACATTTCCCGGACCAGTACCATGAAAATATGTCGGAGACCCTTTCTCCCATGGCAGCGGTTTCCCGGTATCTGAAGGCCATTCATCCCGGTTGTACCACCGTCTTTATCGGCCCTTGTATGGCAAGAAATCCGAGTCTCAGGAGAAATGGGTATCGAGGGCAATGCGGACTATGTGCTTTCCTTCGGAGAATTCAGCAGTTTACTTCGCTCCAAAGGATGTGAAGCTGGAGGCGGAAGTCAGTCCCTATCAGGAAGCATCTCTTTGGGGAAAGAAGAACTTTGCCAGTTCCGCGGCGTAGCCAATGCGGTTATGGAATGTATGCGGGAAAGAGGAGAAGATACCACGCGATATCAAGCTTCGCGCCTGCTCCGGCGGGAAAGGAATGCGTTACTGCCCTTTCTCTTTTAAAAAGGCAGGAAAGCTCTGGAGGACTTTTATCGAAGGTATGGCCTGTGAAGGCGGCTGTGTCGGCGGTCCTTCTCGCCATAAAGGCGGAAAATGAGATTAAGAAGTCTCGTCAAAGCCTTTTTGGATGGAAGCCGATACCAGAAAGGTATTGGATAACTCAAAGAACTATCCTATGGAAAAGTTCAGCATGATGCGGGATAAATAAGAAACAGGAGCTGTAGAATAAAATAGAAAATATGCAGTAGGAAGCTTGAAAAGAAGCTGTAAAATAATGTGCATTAGGTCTAAAATCAGGGCACGCTCGCTAGCCTCGCCCTGCAGAGTTCTAAGCTTTTTACAAAACAAAGCCAAGAACTCGCGGGCTCAGACTACCCTTTTTAGACCTATACTGCATATTCTTCAGTTCTTCTTACTGCTCCTTTTTCTATCCTGTACTACTTAAAATTCTATTTTTGTTCTTAAAAGCTCCTTTTTATTTCATAGCTACAAACTTATCTCAAAAGCTTGCTTTAAGTCACTAATCAAATCCTCCGCATCTTCAATGCCTACAGACAGACGCAATGTGGTTTCATATATTCCGTTTTCCGCCAAAATCTCCTTCAGGGCACATCTGCGTGCGTTTTGAGTCAAGGGATAGGTCAAAAAGGCTTTCTGTTCCTCCCAGGGACTCGCAAAAGTAAATCAACTGTATTCTCTTTAAAAATTTCTTTAGCTTCCTCTACCGGATTCCACATCAAAGGAAATCATCGCCCCTGAAGCCTCTGGCCTGCTTCTTCATTAGCTCATGCCCGGGATGATTGGGAAGTCGGGATACGAAACTCTCTTTACCTTCGGATGCTTTTCTAAAAATTCCGCAATTTTCAGACTGTTTTTCCTGTGCCTTCTCCCATACGAGATGGCCAAGGTCTTGATACCTCGTAAAATCAGCCAGCTGTCAAAGGCATCCAGTCCCGCCCCTGGTGGTTTTAAATAAGAAACGAAGCCTTTCCTGAAGAGACTCATCCTTTACCACGATAAAACCTGCAATGGCATCATGGTGTCGTGAGAGAAACTTGGTGCCGCTATGGGAGCACAATATCCGCCCCCAAGTCCAAGGATTTTGAAAATAGGGAGAAAGGAAGGTATTGTCTACAATCAGCAAAGCAAGCCATGAGCCTTCAGAAAATTTCTAGCTTCTATATCATTTACATTCATGCAGGGATTCGTGGGACTTTCCAGAAAAATCGCCTTGGTATTTTCTTTGACTTCCTTTTCCCAGCCATCCTCATGGAGGGATACTCTGGAAAATCAGAAGACCGTCTCATTTACCTCACGAAAAATAGCGAATAGAGCCACCATATAAGTCCCGGTCAATTAAAAATGTGGTCCCTGGACGAAGAGAGATCCATCATACAGGCCAATGCCGCAATTCCTGAAGACAGGCAATGCAGTCCGTACCGTGCTCTAAAGAAGCCACCACCTTTTCCAGCTGGGCTCTGGTGGGGTTTTTGCAAACGAGAATAATCGTAGATTCTTTCCCCTACCTCCTGATGAATAAAAGGCGGAGCTTGGGTAAATGGGGTAAGAAAATATTCCGTAATGCTCCTCCTTATTCTGTCCTTCAAGTGTTGACATCGTGTACTGATATGATATAGCCCATAAGTTTTTCCCCTCTTTCTTCCCTCTCATGATATCCCTTTCTTTTCCTGCACACTGTAGCATAAAAAGCAAAAAGGGATAATGCAAAATATTAAGATTTGGTTATTGCTATATTCTATAGCAAGTATGAAAATTTTGTTGGCTTTGAATATAACAACTTTATTTCTCCCGGATCCACCATAGACAGAATATTCATATCCTTATCAAAGGTTACTTCCACCTTGGTTCCGATTTCAATGCCCTGAGAAAGTCCGGAAATGTCAGACTTGTCAATCTTGTTCAGCTCATAGTCCTTACCGTCATTTCCCTTAATCGCTTACACTGTTCATGGCTGCATCGGTGATAGTTCCCGTAATCACGGTTAAATCCTTCTTTCCTTGCCGCCTTCTTCCTTCCCTTTGTTTCAGCGTAGTGGACTCTTTGCCTTTCAGCAGCTTCTGTAGCAGCCTTATTCTCCTTTTTCTTCCCTTCCTGACCGGTCTTTACTTTGCGCTGTCGTTGCTGCAGCGCTACCTCTGCAGTGGATGCCTCTTTCCGCAAGCCAAAATTCCCCATAGCCAAAAGTGCCACTCAGTACTAATCCTCTTTTTCTCATCTTCAACCTCCTTAAGCTCTATGCATTCTGACATGAACTTATCAATTTTGATGTTCCTGTATGCTATTTTTCTTATGCGACAAAAATGAAGCAAAAGCTTTTTCTTAACTCTCACTATACAGGAAGTAGAGAAGAATTATAAACAAATTCTTTGGGCTTTCCTAGGATTCTTCTAAAAATGCTCTGCAGGCAGACTTCGTCATTCTGCTGTCCGCATACAGGCAAATCTTGCTCGCTTTTCAGGGTTTCCGGTATGGAAATCAAACGCTGGTTTTCGGGGAGCCCCGGAAGAGAGAAGCCCAAGATCCTTCTTCTAAATGGAACTTGCCATCCACCAGAACGGAAAGCTGAGAAAACACTCCGAAGATTTCTTCCTTCTCGCTGCCCCTCTCTTTGCATACAAGTCCTCACAGCGATAGCCACTAAACACCAAAGATCCTTCTCCGAAGGCGCCCTTCATTTTCCGTAGTAGCGGCAGCAGGGCATGAAGATTCTCCGGCACTAAAGGCCCCTCAAGGAGAAAGTTGCCTTTGGAATTTCTTTTTATCATAGCTTGCAAAATCCTTTCCTCCACTTCCTCCGTAAAAAGCCTCCAAAGGAGGGATTCCAGGAGCTTTCGTTGAAAGCAACCCGGGCAGGCATGGGGACAGCTGGAGACAAAGAGGTTGACCCTGCACCCTCGGTCCGTTCACATCGAAATTTTTGATTTCCGCATAGTGCATGGTTTTCTTCCTCAAATCGTTCACAGGGACAAAAATAAGTTAAATTATTTATTTATAAATCTTTCCTAATAGTTCTCTTCATCCTTCATGCGATAGAGTTAAAAAGAGAACGTCCAAGATTATCTTTTATCAAATTTTTGTTTTTGCCACTCACCAATTTTTAGCACAATGGACAATCTGTATACCCCTTTATCTCTGCATCATTAATATCCATTGCAACTGCACTCACTCATTTAAATCTTCACAATCCCATCTATGATAATGTTTACTCTCACCATCAATAAAAACCACTCTATCATCCAAGTAGTTTAGCATTCGTGAAACTAAAATATCATATTTATCATTTAAATTCTGTGAGTCATTGACTTTTATATTAAGATTATCTATTTCTAAGCCCATTTTCACTTTTATTGTTGTCCAATACCGAGTTTATCCTTCATTTGCATTATTCACTCACTAATACTACATTGATAAAAATTGACACTCCTATTGGACTATCAGTAAAATGGATTACAACATTACCAAACTTATTATTTCACTATTCCATTATACTTCTATTAACTTCTCAAATCTTTATCATTAAAAAAGTTTTATCTAAATTGTTTCTTTCTTCGTTTGTCCGCTTTTTCTTTTCCATTCATATCCTCATCACATGCTTTCAATGTGTTCTCCAATCTAAAAATTGTTTCTTTTCATTAATCTACTAACTAATATATAATCTTATCAACTTCAGTATAAAAACTATAAAATATTTCTTCAACAGAATTAAAAATCGAATTATACTTCAGGACTCTAAATATGTCCAGAACATAAAGTATACGTAAATTATCTAAATCTGCAAAAAGTTTCTGCCTCAATCTCATAAATACTGAAACCTCAAAAGCAGTGGCAATTCTCTTTGATTATCAGAAGTATCATAGTCTGAAATGGCAAAAATCCGATAGGAATAACTTTTCCTAAAAATAACAGGCTTATATTGTTCCACTCTTAAATCTAACAGATCTTCCATACACAAAGAATAGCTTTCTATCATATTTCCTGAAAATATTTTTCACTTGATTAAGTCCTGCTGTCCCACAATCAACAATCATTCTTTTAACAGAACCTAAAATTGCAGTGTCTTTTAAAGAGAATGAGATTAGCAGTATACATTACTGAAATAAGCTCAACCAATATAATATTAGCTTCTGTAAGCTCTATATCAAATTTCTTCTCTTTTTAATCCGTCTTCAAAAATAAGCTAATGATTTAGACCAATATTCCATAAACACATTTTTTTAATTATGTCAAATTTGTTTTATTATTTCGATGGAACTATTCGCTTGCTCTTCTATTATCAACAGTTTCATTAAACTTAATTTTTATCCGAAAAATAAAGCCCCGTCCCAAAAGCAAGCATTTCGAAAATCAAAGTTTCAGCGTAACTTTCATTTTTCTTTTGTATAAAAATCCGCCCCTGCTCTAGCTATTTTATTAATTGAAATCAGTAAAATTTATATACCCTGCTCTTCAGACACTCTATTAATTCTGATATGTAATGACTCCCTGTCAAGTGTAAATCATAGAAAATCACCACAAACTTTTATTTAATTATTTCTGAAGACATCTGGAAAGAGCTCCGGAGTATCAGTTCCCGGCCTTGGCCACTCTGATATACGTGGATTGGTTACCTACAGGTCAATGGTCCGCCGTGAGCTCTACCGTCTAGTTTCGTGGATCACAGATTACTCTGTGCCGACATAGAATTATCGTAGATAGCTCGAACCTTGAAATGGTCGGAGCCCTTTCAAGATGTCTTCAGTTGTTACTATTATTTTTTGCAGATGTGTGTGGCATAAGCCATCTCACATCTGCTTGATTACCCACCATAACAGCGGGATGATGATGTCAAGGCTGCAAAGCACCGCTTTTAGCGGCTTGGCCTTGATATTAGCAGCACGATGTTGCACCCATAGTGTCAGGCAATACAATCTGTCATCATGCCCCACATAAAGCAGGCAAGTTCTCTTGCTATTGCTGTTTTGGCTACGTTGTGTTTCTTACAACTGCCAAGAACCATCTTGTAATACCTGCGTCTTAGACGCTCGTTTGCTTTATCTGCATAAGCTATGATTTCCGGTGTGTTTCCGGACTGTCGTGATTTCAATTCTTTCGATTTGAATCCAATCTTTCCCCTCGCATAGCATTGAGATGCTTCTGTAAGCAGTAATCGTATATGCCTGTTACCCGCTTTCGTGATGCCAAGCCTTGTTTGATTCTCACCACTGGAATTCTCCCCTGGTACAAGACCGAGGTACTGAAGCAAAAGTTCTTGGCAGAAGCAAAAACGTTTGAAGTCACCAACTTCAACCCAGAACAGAAAGTGCTGTATGCGTTCTCACCCCGATGAAACAGCAAAGCTTCTTAACCGCTTCCCTGTACTCTTCTAGTGAAGCAAGCTCCTCAATACGCTTGTTCATTCTTTCAAGCTTATCGGAAAGATTCTGATAGGTCAGCAGATATTCGTCCAGGATTTTCCTTGTATAGAGCCTCAGGAGTTAATGATCTAAGCCATTTGAGATGAGCTGCTGTCCAGTGACTTTTTCCATTATAACGATAGCTATGTCGTAAGCAGAACGCAAGTATCTGCTGCTTTATCTTTTTTAAAGCAAGCTTGTGGTCATCCCTCATGCGCAAGAATTCTTTTTGTTTCTTCATCTTTTGCTGTAGGAATGTGAACAGAGCTATAGTTGTGTTGAGCAAGACATTTAGCAATGATTTCAGCATCGCGCTTGTCTGTTTTAATACGCTTCTTACTACGCTGCTCAAGCATTGTTGTAGGGGCAAGAATAACGCAGTTTACATTGTTCGCTGATAACTGGTGATACAAAGTATAACCGAGGCAACCAGCCTCATAACCGCATATGAAGTTAGCATCATTTCCGTAGATGCTTCTAAGGAACTCAAATATTTCAGAACCTCCTTGTAATCAGCTTCTGTTCTTTGGTGATAAGAAGCCTTTTTCAGCTTCAAGAGTGTAAGCACAAAGTGAAAAATTTTTCCTTATGAACGTCCATTCCTACGTAAAATTGTGTTATGATTCATTTGATGACCTCCCTTTGTATGCGGTAATCCCTGCTGTTGTTTTGCAACTACATTATACAGGTAAATCCACGAATTTTACAAAGTGGAGGTCATTACATATTGTCAGAAAGTAATTCACTGGTGGATATTCTCCAGTAGCTAGTTGGAGATAGCAAGGAGTGATTTAAATAATCGTTCGTCATCAAAAATCCAATATATATACAGCCAACGCAAAGTGCTATAAAGTTTTTCTTTCTTTCTTCCACATCTGTGAGTTTCTTATTTATTTCATAAAAAGAATAGGCTTTTTATCTATAATTCTTAGAACCCTCATATTCTCTCCTGAAATTGTTTAAAAGGTTATACTGATGTGAAACATAAAACCAACTCTCTACCTAATAACTCTTCAAACGGAATATTAAACTTCCCATCTCATCTCTCTTTCCTGATATCTATTAAAGTAATTGTAATCAATCGTTTCATGATTATCTCTATCTCTTAATATTTCTAAATAATTTTTCTTCAAAATTTCTTATCTCATCAATAGTAAGATGACCATCTGTGTCTAAAATCGAAAATATTAAGTCTTCATACTGTAAATCAATTTGTGCAATATCATTTATCGATGGCAGAAAAAGCATACTTATTAGATCTAATAAACTCACCCTCAGTAACTGGTCCTCTATATGAAGCAAGAATGCTCAACATCTTCTCATATTCAACTCTGGTCATTATGACATATTTCTAGTTCATCACATATCTATTTCTATCTTTCGATGAATGATAAACATTATCTTAGCATTCTTTCCGCCACAAAATGAATTGAAAAACCACCTCTTTGCATCCAGTATATCTAAGGTCTTTATAATAAGTTAAAGCATCCTCAGAGAATTTAGACTGCCTTTATTCTTTTTATTTCTAAATAGTTTTCTAAAAACAGCATTACTTTTCATACGCCTCCCTATTTTCCTAACCCACTTGATAATTTTACGACAAATAGTAGAAATGGCTTTTCGCAAAACTATCCTTATATACCCATCACCCACTAAAATAATTAGCTGTGAAAAGAAATGCTTCTTCACAGCTAATCTCCTAATTAATAAACACTATTGCACTTGCATTTGGTGCCTGACAAATGCAGTGCACTCTGTCCTAATTTCTGGTTCCACCCTCGATTCCAGAACTGGGTGCTGATATAACCACAGGTTCTTCTGGCCACAGATAGCTGCTCTGATTCTCGTTTCCACAGTTGGGCAACGCCATTGAAGCTTTCCGTAGCTGTCCTCAATAATCTGAATCTCCCCTTCATAACCGCAGGCACAGCAATAGTCAGACTTGGTATTTAACCCGCATACATGAGATATCTCTAGATAAAATGCATGAGACTTAAAACCGCCGGAATATTGTTCTGCATATTGGGAACTTCCATAACTGATGGTCTTCCTCCCGGAGAAAGCTTCTGGAAGTCCTCCTCAAAGGCCAACTTTGAAAAAGGCATCAATCTTTTTCGGAAACATGAACGTGATAGGAGTTGGTAATATAGTTCTTGTCCGTGACTCCCTGAATGGTTCCGAAGCGCTTTCTTCAAAAAGCCTTGTAAACCTATAGTGTGGACCTCCATGGGGTTCCGTAAACGGAGTAGCCATCTCTTTTTCTTCCTCTCCACTCTTACAAGAGTCGTCCAGCTTCCATAACCTTTAAGGAAAATGCTCTCCTCCTCTAGGTATGGGACTTTCCAAGCATCCGAACGCATATCTCATAAAAGACCTGTATGCTCCAGAGAGAAAGTGCTGTAATTGTTGTAAAGCAGCTTGTCGATCTTCCTCGCCCTTCAGTCTTGCCAAGGCAGCATGCTGCCACAAAATAGGCGCTACATCGGAAACTCGTACCCAAAAGTCTCTCATGGCGAAGCCGTAAGGCCTGTGGCATAGCTCCAGTCTTTCCTCTAAAATCCGCCAAAAAGCTAATCATATTTCCTCGAGGAAACAAGCCACATCCACCAGATTGATGGGTCCTTACACTCCTGATTAAAACGACCGTAGTACTTGTGGGCACCATTTTCCCTAAACCTTCCTTATCCCTCTGTTAGAGAAAGAATCTAGCAACCCATACAGGGACAATATCTCCTCCCTCTGTACTCCCGCATAATCTTTGCGGAAATGTAGTCCGAACCATACGCTGTAGGTACATGGCCGCAAGCTTTGGTCAAATGATAGTAAGGTGCATCTTCGGTAATATTGTCCCCATCCAAAACATAAATCAGCTTTGGGGAAGCTGGCAATCCAACCCCCTTTCGTTCTTCTACCTCTCTGCATTCTCTGCCGAAGCACTTTTCGATAATGAGGCCAAATCCTCTCGAGTCTTTCCTTCGGGAAACTCATCCAAAATACATAAAACTATGGTCGTAAGGAGCCTGACCATTACAGGTCATCAGGGTAATCAGTCGATACTGATGGTCTGATTCCGCTCTTGATTTCTTTCCCTAGAGACGACGATTTCACAATCTTCGTAATGATGTCCCCATCCATGCTCTCGCCGGTTTCTTTTCTTCTGCGATAACCGCTTCCCGAATCTTCTGTCTGGAAATATCCACTGAAGGGTGCTAAATGGGTGCGGTAAGCGACCGTCCGCCGCACTGGCTGGCAGCCACCCAGCTAGCAATCTGGGTGGTTACATTGGTAGGTCGTAAAGAAGCTGTGAGGCTTTTTCAATCATGGTCTCGAAACTCACGGTGCCGTTTTGCAGCATATCCTCCAGATTGATTAAGTCACAGTTATGCTCCTTCTGGGCATAGTAATCGGAATCATGGAAGTGAATAACGCCCCTTCATGGGCTCCTGCTAACATCCTCCCGGAAGCAAAAGTCTTTGGTTAAATCCCTGGAAACTTCCCCGCCATATAGTCTCTTTGGGTACTGTTAATGAGCAGTTTTTATTGGGAGTTCTCCCTGCTTCTAGCTTTCATTTGCCTGATCGATGCACCAGAATATCCTCACTCGCGGAGTTGGCTTTTTCTGCCATCCTCTCTTATAAATCGATAACGAACATACTTCTGGCCACCTCGTAAGCCTCATTTCCATGATGGCAGTCTCCACCATGTCCTGAATATCCTCCACATTCACCGCGTGGTTGAGGCCTGAATCTTCTTTGCCACCGTCTCTGCAGCGGCCTGAATCTGATACTCTGTTCCATCTGATAGACAGGAGCAACCTCTTTATTGGCCTTTCCATGGCATGGATGATTTTGAAATGTCAAAACTCAACCTCCTTGCCATTTCTCTTAATCACATTATCATATAATCAAAAGTTCCTTATCCATCTTATCCCCTCATCCATTGCACACTTTGAAAGAATTAGCCTCAACAAAAAGTCCCCTCTTTTGAAATCGTTTTCCTCTTCAGCAAAAGCCTGCAAAAAGCCAAGACTTTTCAAGCTTTTCCTCATTCTCCATCCCGTCCAAAAATCAACACGATATGAATACTCTTTATCACGAAAACACAAATATCGTGTGGAAAAGCCTCTCAGCATACTGCAAATGGTAAGGAGGAATCTAATAGGCACTTTTCACAAAATTTTCTGAATCAAACTCTTCTGAAGGTGAAAGAGAGGAAAAAGAGGAAAACATTTCCCGTATCCCATAAAGAAAACTGATACACCTAGCTTTGGCTAGAGTTACAACGGTTTTCATGGCAATGTCCCATTCACTCTGCCCCTATTCTCCTGAAGAGTAGCAAGATCGTAGCTTTCCCACAGGATAGGGGATAAACAGGGTATCTGAGCCTGTGGGTACTTGGCTTTTGTCTTCTAAAAGCTTAGTACCCCTACGTGGCGAGGTTACGGAGCGTGCCCCGGTTTTTCCTCATCCTGTGGAAGCGGACACACGGCCTTCTTTACCCTCATAAAATTCACCGGATTATACTGCTTTTCGTTGGCAATAGTGTTGCCTTCATGTCCCGGATAAACCAGGGTTTCCCCATCCGGCAATAGAGAAAGCTTTTCTTTGTAATGCTCTTTCAATTTCTGCCTCGATCCCCCTGTAAAAGGCTTAGTTCTTCCGTAGGATCTAGAAGAGGTGTCTCCACTAAAGAGATAGGGATGTCTCCCGCCACAGTAGCAAAACTGAACCCTTGGTATGTCCGGGGTAGAAACACCTCCACTCCCTGCCTGTCAAACTGTAAGCCTCCCCATCGCTCAGTAGTCGGTCACTACTACGCCCTCATCCATCGCCTGGAAAGGTTCCACTCAGCTTTTCCAGCATTCTTTCCTCTTGGATGCATAGAGAGGTACTCTATACTTCTTTGCAGTTCTTCCGCCACAAGGATATGATCAAATGTCCGTGGGTTAAAAAGAATCGCCTTTAACTTCACTCTTCTTCTTTTCGACTGCTGCGGAAATTCTTTTTCCCGCCTCATCCCCGGATCAATTTCAGACTCTTCTTTGTAGATTTATTCCAAACCAACAGCAGTTGGTCGCTACATGCCTACTGTGTGCTTCGATGATAAACATCCTAGCCTCTGTCTCTTTCTATCTCTAAAATTCCCTGAATCTTCTTCAGCTTTCCGATAATATCATTCAGCTCTCACTTTGATTTCAAAGCTGATATTATGGTAGCCTTCCATTTTTGCAGCACGGGAATTCATACTGCTAATGTCAATCTTGTTGTCTGTGAGCACCTTGAAATGTCCACAACCTGTCCTGATACGATTATTCGGTAGAGATAGTCAGCTCCGTAGCATAGCCTCTGCTCCGGTCCTTCTGCCATTCCGCATCAATCTATACGCTTGGTTCCGCTTCCGGAAGGTTCCATCATATTGATACAGTCGGTACAGTGAACGGTGATTCCTCGTCCTCGGGTCACAAAAACTGACGATTCTATCGGCACTGGTCTACAACATCGGCTAACGCAGCCAGATGCATGAATCCCTCTTACACACAATACCGGACTTGGCTCTATTGAATAACCTCCGGCTTATTGGTCATTTCTCCTGATATTTTGGTAAAATGGTCTTATCGTTCACCGTCTTGCTTTTCCGCCTTTTGCTTCGAAATCCAAAAAGCTTGGAAATAACCTGACTTTCTAATGCCACCCCTGGCCTACTCCCGCCAGAACACTTTCCCAAATCTCTATAGCTGTAATGACGAAGCATGGACTCACGTGGCATTCCGGCTTTGGTAAGATCCGAAAGATTCAAGCCCTTTACTTTGTATAGCGATCCAGAAGGTCCTCACCCTGTCAATATATATCTCATCCTTTTGCCTCATGGCGGAACCACTGATTAATCTTATTTTTCGCCTGGGTGGATCTTTATGATTTTCAGCCAATCCTGAAGGTCCTTTGGAGTTTTGGCTGGTAATAATATTCTATTCCTCCATTATGGAGCACATACTCAATGGGCACCAGTTTAGTCATTGACCTTGCTCACCCATTTTATTTCCTACAGCGGAGTGAATGGAATAGGCAAAGTCATTAGTTGGAGCCTGCGGGAAGATTCTTCTATCTCCTCGGGGTACACAGTACACGTTAGTAAGAGAAAGATCGACTTTCTACCATCTCATAAACCTTTGGAACTGACTCATCCTTCTGCACACTTAAGATTTCGCTGAGCCACTCATTGCGTCATCTCGGTTTCTGGTGGCTCTTATTCTCAGAACCGCCTTCTTCCTTATACTCCAGTATGGCGGAGTACCGAACCTGCGGTTCTATGCATTTTCAAAAGGTATGAATCTGAACTCATGAAGACACACCGTCCTTCCTGATTACTGTGGTGAAGAAGAGACTGGTACATATTGGCTTAGGTAGAGCAAATATAATCTTTTAAAACGCTGGAATGGGAGTATAAAAAGCTTATGAATCAAAAGCCTAGTACTGCATAGGCAATCCTTCACTGTATCCACAATGATACGGATGGCAAAACAAGTCATAAATCTGTCTATGGTCTTGTTCTGGCTTACCATCTTTATAAATGGAGAAGAAGTGCTTGATCGACCTTTAATGTTGGCCTCGATGCCGGACCTCAATATGTTCCCGCACCTCCTGCACAGTCCTGCCGATTCTGCTCTTCCTGAACCTCCTTTAAAATGCACCTCTCCGCCAGGTCGCAGTAAACCTCCGGCTCGTAGGCACTTTGAGGAAAGGTCATCCATCTCTATCTTAATTCATTTCGATACCCAGGCGATCAGCCACGGGAGAGTAAACCTGACCTCTGCCTTATCCTTTCGTTTCCGGGCTTTGATATTCCAGTACGCAAATTATGCAAGCGTCTCTGCTAGTTTTGATGATAATGACCTGATATCCTTGGCCATGGATACACAAACATCTTCTTCTAAGATTCTCCGCCTGTAGGCTCACTTTTATCGGTGCTCAGATTTAACTGCGTTAGTTGTAACCCTGTCCACAGCATGGCAACGTCCTTATTGAACATTTCTACCTGCTTTAGGCTCATCCCTCGCATCCTTCCACCACATCATGAAGGAGTCCCGCTGCTATGGTTCTTTGTCCATTTCCAGGTCGGACAAAATGATGGCTACGCAGAGGATGAATAATATAGGGTCTCTCCTGACTTTCTTTTGATCCTATGCTGTTCTTCTAGCTACTCATAGGCCTTTCTCAACCATAGAAAGATCTTCTGATGGATGTAAGAATCGCACATTTGCCAAAAGCATCTTTCAAGAGTTCTTCAGGAGGCGTATTATCCTCATGTCTCTAAGGGCTTTATCTTCCTTTTTATCTGTCATACATTTACATCTACAATCTATTGCTATTCTTAGATTTACCCTGTCTCTTCTTCCTTGTCAAAATCGAAGTTTTTCAAAAATTTTCTTCCCTTACACAGTAAGTTTTATGTACCCGTCACAATTGTACATATCTATAGTGGGATACAAGAAATATAGTACTATCGGTTCCAGAAGAAAATGTATAAGCTTTTCTCAAGTACAAAAATTATAGGAAAAATTCATACCTTCTTCTTGCCGATATACTTAATTGGGCAAAAGATATTTGCTTTTTGTTTCTTTCCCATGAGCAGAAAATGACAGGAGGTCTCTTCCATGAACATACTTTTTCTCTTACACCCAAAATGTGATGTAGCATACGTAGAGGAAGATAGGTTTTAAGAAAACACCTGAGAAAAATGGAGTTTCTACAGATATTCAGCTATCCCTGTTTTGAGTAAGGATTTGAAAATTTGCCGGTACCCTATCGGAAGGGACCCTCTTTGGGAAAATCAAAAATCAATTGAATCTGGATTTGAAAAAGAGGCGGAGAAGGTGCTAAAGTACAAACAGGATATTCCCCATGAGAAAGCACTTTGCAGGTAGGAATCAACAGCTCCATGGAAGGACTGGTGGTCGCTCCTGACGCAGAATTTTGTGCCGGTGGTGGATGACCCAGCACTTTATCGGTATTGTAAAGCGTAGAGATTTAATGGACCATCTGTATCGCCATGCGGATTTTCGGTGGCTTTTGGATAAGAAGAATCCATGCTGATCGCGGAGGACGCCCTCGTTAACAGGCTAAAAATGAATACGCAAGGACGGAGGGATGTCCTCAGGCTCTGCCCCACCACTTGTTGTAACGAGATATCGCACGCTTTGTGAGCGATATCTCGTTATGAATAGGATGAAGAGGAACCTAGAACTGGATTTCTTCCTTTTTCCTGTTTTTCAATGCTTCATCGAGGACTTTATAGCTGTCTCCCCTTCTAAAAGCACCCTGCGCTTCTTCCCCCAACTCTGCTTTCCCATAATGGCCTTCCCAGAGGCGAGCTGGTTAGAGATTCTCCCGAGAGACTGTCCTCGAATGGAAGTCACTGCGATAAGATTCTTCCTCATCATCTTCCGGAAAATACAGCAGCACTGTATCATTGATGCCCACAACGCCCTCTTCGGACTTTGTGGAAATGACTTTGGCAAACTTCAAGATCCTCTCTAAATAGCGAATCCGGGATTCATTTTGGTTCTTCTCCTTCTTAGCGGCATAATACTCAAAGTTTTCAGACAGGTCTCCTGGGCTCTGGGCCTCCCTTCACCGCCTCAATCAACTTCAAGAATCTCCAGTTTTTCGCTCTGGAATCTCCGCCTGATTTTCTGTCACACCTCCCAAGCACTCCTCACTCATCCTATTCTCCTAAAAGTCTTATTTTCCTCATAGCAAAATGAGGGACTCTAAAGGATACTTGCTGACCTTCTTTCTTCCTTCCAATCCGGCAAGCTCCATCACCACGGAAATCTTTACCACCTCTCCACCAAGGCGCTCCACCAACTTACAAGCCGCCTCCAAGGTTCCTCCGGTAGCGATTAGGTCATCCACACACAACCACCTTGGTGCCCTTTTGAATAGCATCCTATGATCTCCACCTCAGCCTGACCATACCTAAGTCATAGGTAGTAGATTCCGTCTCTGAAGCTCCTCTTTCGCACCGCACAAAACCTTATGCATCCTCTACAGGGCAATGGCGGTACTGAATGAAAGCTGCTGGGCTTTCAAGTCAATTCACGATGTCAAAATCCACGTCCTTCAAGGAATGAATCAGGCCATCCACTGAATCTTTAAGCCGTCCGATCCTGAATCAAAGAAGTAATATCCGGGAAAATCACTCCTCCTCCGGAAAATCCGGAATGGACTAGTACATAATCTGCTAAATGCTCTCATGTTCTCCTCAACTGATTGCATAGGCCTGAATGGTCGCCACGGTTTTGCTGTCCGTCATCTTCCCTTCCGAAATCAGCTTCAGTAAAATCCTCCAGCTTCCAGGCTTCCAAAAAGATCTCCTGCTCTACTCAAAAGCACTGCTGCCTCTTTTTCAGATCCTTGGCCAGATAAATGGCACCATCCAAAAAGGCCACTGTATGCACCCATAGAAGAAGCTCTAAAGCCTCACTCTATAGCGCCGGTTTCCCTCAGTTCCCGCTCTTGGCACAAAGAGGAAATCTTCCCTCGCTATCCCGCTTTCCTGCGGGAATCTCAAGGTAAACGAGACAGGGCATGACGATACTGCTGAACCATAAGAAGTCTTCTGTCCTCTAAAAACCGGAAGCACTGCTGCCGCCCCATGTGATGAATATAGTCCCACTGGGTAACATGGCCGGATACCTCCACCGTATCCCTCATAAAACCTCCAGTACGGAGCTCTTATAGCAGAAGATTCTGTTCCAGCAGACGAACTGAACTTCCTCCTGATGAGCTTCCTTCTTCTTCTGTCTTCCATCTTCAAACACTCTATTCCAAAAGATTTTGATGCTGCTAAAACTTCCTTAAACAATTCCTCTTTAAAAGCTTCTCTATATTAGCATAACTATGTCTATATCTCCATGATTTATAGGAAGTTTTCTGAATCGGAATAAAGAGAGCAAACAAACTGACTTGACAGTCACAGCAAGGAGGCAAAAGAAAAAGCGGATAGGGCGGAATACCTGCTCCCTATTCGCTCTTTTAAAATACTTACTTGAAAAACTCCACCTTGAAACGCTCACAGCCTGCCTTGCTGATAGTTTTCCAGCTTCCTCGCTATGCTCTTTTCCTTCATACGCACTTCCGCTGTAGTGGCTGCTAAGATCCACAGTTGCCCAGATTCCGGAAATGGCATTTAAAGCATTTTCTACCTCTTCTATACAGTTTCCTGCAGTGCATATCCTCCACGGAAAATAGTGCCTTAAAGGATAGTGACTTTCTTCCTGTCGGAAACCTTACAGAATCCAGCCACCATTCTCTCCGCCGCAGCAACCGTTTTTCTCTTTTAATGACGCTTTTACCGCAAAAAGATAATTACAGCGACCAGTGCCAAGATGACAAAATTTCCCTATTTTATTCTTTCCTCTCTAAAAACAAGTCGGCTAAATAGCCTTATATCTAACCTCTTCTTTAGTTTAATCCTCTTGTTTCTCTGTCAAGAAATTTTGAAAATTTTATCTTTGCAAGATAGGACAAATCCTTTCAAGATAGCTTTTCTATTGAGCAAACCATTACAAATATCTATGTCCTGCTTTTACTTTTTCTTCTTCCTCTTCCTTCTTCTCCTCAAACGAACAATCGTTTTTCCGATACGGTGATTCTTAATCTCTGCCACATCAATGCTGAGACCGTCCGTGTCCAAAATGCAGGGAAGAACCGTCCTCCGGCACCATACCGATGATTCCCATAATATAACCGCCGAAGGTATCCGCAGCTTCCAAGTCCAGATTGATTTTCAGGGCTTCATTAACATCCTCTAAACTCAGCGGGTACCAAGAATGGTCCACTCATTTTCAGAAATCTGCTCGATAAGTTCAGGCTCCAGGAAGCTCATCCTCCTCATGCAAGTCTCCCACCAGCGCCTCAATCAGGTCATGGAGGGTTACGATCCTCGTCATTCCGCCGTACTCATCCAGAGACCACGCCATAATACTTTCTTTCCTTCTGACGATTTTTGAAAGGTCGGAAACCTTCATGTTTTGAGAATGGAGCAGTACGATCCACCGTATTCCCATATCATTAGGTCTGCTTAAGTCGTTTAGGCGGAAATAGTCCTTGGTATTCAAGACACCGATAATATCGTCATTATCCTCTCCGCAAATAGGATAACTGGCAAAACGATTGTTGTGAATGGTATGTCTCCACTGACGATCCGTATCCTCAATATAGAGCATGGCCACATCGGTTCTGTGGGTGCAAACGTCTTCCACCGTAAGGTCCTTAAACTCAAACACATTTTGAATCCACTCATTTTCACTGACTCAAAATACCGCTTTCCATTCCCTCGTCAATCATCATTAGTAAAATGTCTTCTTCGGAGACGGAATTGATATCTCTTTCCGGATCGATTTTCAAAAGACGAAGTACCGCATTGGTAGATGCGGAAAGGAAGAGAACGATAGGCATGGAAATGATGGAAACAAGACGAAGTATCGGGGCCAGTAAAAAGGGCAATCGGCTCTTTATACACCTGGGCAAGGCGTTTCGGCACCAACTCTCCAAAAACAATACTGATATAGGACAAAAACCAAAGTAATCAGCACAATGGAGATGGGATGCACTCATGCTCTCTGTACATTGATAGGAAGCTTTACCAGGATTTTTATCCAAGTACCCTGCAAAGCTCTCTGCCGCAAAGGCACTGAGAGAAATCCCGCCAGCGTAATCGCCCACCTGAATGGTGGACAAAAATCTGATGGTTCTTCCATAGCTTTTAAAAGATGCTTTGCATTATGCTCCGTCCCGCAAGCTAATTTTCCTTCTCCTACCTGTAAACTGCAATTTTCGCACAGAAAAGAATCCGTTAATACAAAATCAGTACAAACAAGAGTATGACTCGACCAAGCATAGCTGTGTTTAAAAACCCTCCTTAACTCCAAAACACTTTGAATACTTTTATAATTTGAAAGAAAACTCTCGAAAAAGAATTGTAGAAAAGGTATAGCGTGTCCTACACGCTATACCTTTTCACTATATGATTCTTAGGACTTCCGTTATCCAGCGTCCCCGTCTTCGTCCATTTTTCCCCTTCTTGTCTCTTTCCCCAACTGAAAAGAACACAGGCATTATACGAATCTCCTGCTTTGTCAAATTTTTGAGAAAACAGGATGTTTTCCCTTAAGAATACTAAAAGGAATTTATTTGATTAGCACATCCTCTATAAAGACTACTAGTCTCACAGGAATACCCTTTTCGGCAAAAGGGCAATACGCCAGGGTCTTTTCTTCGCTCGATATACCGAAAATTCAGAAAGCTCGGCATTTTCCAATAGGTCTTCATTTCCTTTCGTCATCATCAGCCTTGGGCCCCATGAATCTTCTTGAGTAAAAGAACAGCATTTATTTCTCCTTGTCCCTGGCCACCACCAAAGTGCTGACAACGCCTCCCGCTTTCAAAACTCCCATAGGCCTTTCCGCCAGAGCCTATCCATTGCTCCAAAAATAAATGCTTTCAAAAACTGGATCATGGCATCAAACTTTTCATCCCGGAAAGGAAGATTATTCACCCGCTTAGGATGACCTCGCATCTGTCCTGTGAAATGGCTTTTCATTCCATCCGGTGGCAATGGAAACGGATACCGGGAATGATCGACGCCGCTAAACAGTGGGCATCCGAGAGCGTTCCAGCCACTGCCTAGATGCCGCCTCCCCGCAGCCCAAGTCCAGAAATATCCGCCTGAATCGGCAGCTCCATGAAAGCACATGCCCCAGCGACCCAACTTTGGCATGCCTCCACAATCTCATTAATAGGCTAATGACTCCTCCCAAAAATCCTCTGGGTTTCGAGAAATTCTGCAAAGCCCCATTTTCTTCCTCCTGAAATCTTGGGAATTCCATTCTTTTCATCCCCTTTTTAGTAGTCTCATCTTAGCAAGTCTTAATTTATTCTGTAAAATAATTTTATTGGAGAATTAAGGACTTGTCAGCAGGTGGAAAGGGAAATGGTGGGGGAAGGAGGAAGTTATGCGATACTTTTTATACCTGTATAAAAATACTGCAAAATCTTTGACGATACTCCCCATACCCCTTGTTCTTCCAGTTCATCGTAGGAATGAATCTAAGAGCTGCCGAGTTGATGCAAAAATCGCCAGATCTGCACCTGAAAGTTCCATCCACAGGGATTCTCTGCGCATGTTTTACGGAAGATCAGTAACTGCGCGATGGGATATGGTAGCCGCCAGGATTCTTGTCCAGATACTTCTGGTGATACTCTTCTGCGGGAAGAAGTTTTCCAACGGACAGCAGTTCAACAGCAAAGCCTGGCTCCGGCTTTCCTCTCCGCCTCGATAAACTGCTTCTAATCTCCGGAAGCTGGTCTTCTTCCGTATAATAGATTCTCGTCCGGTACTGGATGCCCCGGTCATTGCCCTGTTTGTTTACAGAGAGCGGATCGATCACCATGAAAGTAGTAATTCAGCAAAATCAGTCAGGGAAATTACAGCAGGGTCATGTCGACCCGCACTTTCGTCTCAGCATGCCCGCTGCTGTTACAGACATCCTGATAGGTCGGGGCTTCGTCAGGTCCGTTTGCATAACCTGCTTCCTGTTCGGATTACGCCGACAAACTGATCAAAGAACTTCTGCGTCTCCCAGAAGCAGCCGCCTGCAAAAGATAGATTGTTTTCATATTCTCCGGTAGCTCCATAGTAGTTTCTCAGTCACGATCTCTCCGGACCAGGTGCTGATCCAGCCGAATTCTGTAGATGTTGGTATATCCCATGTCCGCAAGCTTTTGCAGCTGCTTGCTTGATCTGTTCCTGCTCCGGCAGTAAATCAGGATATCTGATCCAGATCCGGAGTTCTTTTCGGCTGCTCCGCTTCAATGTCTCCTATTCGGAATTAGAATTGCACCAGGAATATGGCCTGCATCGTATCTAGATTCCTTGCCTGCGGACATCTACAATCACACGTGCTCGTCATCCCGTATCATCTGCTGGCTATCCTCTTGATCGATCTTGATGATAACTCAGTGACCTCTTTGCACTGAACCGGCAGTATTTACTACACAAACCAGTCAGAAGAAAGAAATGTCATCATAAAATCAAAAACAACGGTCTTGAACACCCAGTGCCTCTTCTTCCACTATTGCTCTCGTCTTTTTCATTCTATGTTACCTCGGTATATTCTAATTTTATCTATGATTTGTTTCAGTATTCATCATGGAACTTTCCACTCTGTCAGCTATAGGAAGCCCTCCGCCGGTTTTGAATCCATTGACTTTGGTAGGTATAAATTGTTTATGCCTTGATAATGCTCTTAACATACTTACTTTTTATAACCTTCTGTGGATTAAAGCTCATATCCCCCTTTTGTAGGTCATTACACCCGTTGTGAATGTAACTGGAGAATATGTTCCACATCGATAGAGTTTACCCCGTTGAGGGAACTCAACCCTTAATCTCAATTCTTCTGCACTCGTGTTTTCTGATTATATTTTCTTTATTATCTTTTTAGCCCAAACCAGTAAGCATAATTTCTTTCAGCATTCTGTAAAATATTACACTGAATAACTCTTCCTCATAGGAAATAGTGTTCCATCATAATCATAAACACGCATTCCACAAAATTGTGTGTTTCTCCTGCAACATCATATCCGCTCACAAGCATAATGCTTTCCTTCAGGTAATTTCAAACCGCTTTCAGTAACTATTCCAAATGCAAAACCTGATAACTTGTATTAGGAAAACATAACCCTCCGATTCTCATACATGTACCCAAGATTTTTATCCAAATATCCTCATCAATTGTCATAGAGAATGGGTCTGCACAAACAAATATAGTTATCTGAGTTGACAACCTTTCCATTATTACTAATAATACTAACAACCTGTTTATCTGCAATATTTATTTTTTCAATATTAACGCCTAAATGTAGTTTGCCACCCAAGGATTCAAATTTTGCAAGCATTCTACTAAACCAGCCAACAGAACCTCCTCTGAATAGCTGCTGTATTATCTTGTATAGCATACGATGCAACAAAGGAGAGGCAATGGTTGACTATTAAAGTAATTTTAAAATCGCTCTAATGTAATGATTTGTAAAAACGATTTGTAAAGTCTTCCATAGACTGTTTTCCATATCCTTTATAGCTCATTAGCATCTCTTTCATACTCATTCCCTAGTTTAATAAATTGTATTAGGTTCATAGTGAGCAATTGAAATATCACATGGCGGCTTTATACACCTAAGCTTTTTAGTCACAGTCAAAATAAATTTAATTCTTTTGGTATCTTCCGAGCAAGTTCTAAAAACTCTTTTTCTTGCTTTCTAAATTTCTCCACAAATGTAGTGTTACCTCTCGTCCATTTCCAGTACACATAAAAATATGGCTCAGCCGATAAATCTCCAAAACTATCAGAAAAGAACTCCTAGACTTTTCCCACATTGTATGATAATTGATTCATCCTTATTGCATCCAACGAGAAATGAAATGCAATTATCTATAGAGATATCCTTGCCTATTCCAATTCCTGCACACTCACCACCGGGCATTTTGTCGTATATTTCTACTGAATATCCAGCCTGCAATGCATATATTCCAGCACTGTGCCAGAAACACCTGCTCCAATAATTACTACTTTTTACCCATATTCTCTACTTTCTATATATAGTCTTAGGAACAATTTTGAGAGCATCAGACAATACACAATGCTCATACATTACTCTATGAACTAAACAAATTTCTAACATGTCCATATGGAAAAATCCTTTTATCTTCAAATACTCCTTCAATGAAATGGCACAGAAAATAAGGGAAAGTATAAATCTGATTGGCATATCCCACTTACATCTCCAAGTTTAATTACCAAAAGAAATATCCCTGATATCTGCTTTATTGCTAATTACAGGAAAGAGCTGACTGATTGCTATTAGCTCACTCCCACCGGAACCAAAGTTTACTTTTGGGCAGCGCACAAAATCTCTCCAGGCTGGCACTTTTTCCTTCTTATAGTAATAGAGTCCTAAGCCTTGCTTCTACAAAAAGCTCCTGCAACAAAGTTTCTACTACAAAGCTTGTATGCTCCCCAGATTCTTATTGACTCTAAGATCCTCCTGTGCCTCCTCATCCAAGAAGAAAACTCAGCAGACCGGTATCCATATAATATAGTTTGTATTTGCTTTCCGACATCCTTTAAAGGAAGCTCTGGGAATTGAGCGTTATATTCCATGATGATGCCTGCATCCTTTAGCCAATCGATACAGCCGCTATATTCCCGGATCTGCATTCTTCGCCACTTTATTAAAACTGGAAATTTCTTTATTTTCTTAGCCAGCTGGAGCAGGAATACTGATAGACACTGACAATCTTTTGTCTGATCCAAAGCCCCTCTGCGTACTTTCTTGACATCCTCTTCATAGTCCAATCGAATCTGATTCTGTAAACCACGTACTGAAAAATGTTCCTGTCTCCAAATACTGCTTTTACCACATCCGGCATCAGGACTGAGTAGGTCAGAAAGAGCTCTTTTGAAAATGGAGCTCATTCTGCTTAAATGGTCTTGTTTCCAGCACATGGCTAAGGATACTGTTAACCTGCTCTCGCTATAACCCTTGCCTCATAGGAATTTTCTCAAAGTCCATGGAAAACATTTCTATAGTCCGTTTTAGAGCCAACGCTATTATGTCAGAATTCTTTTATAATCTATGCTCTAGCATGGAAACCTGCTAAGCAAATCACATCATAATTTCCATCTCTATGGAAGGATTTCAAGGTAGTCGCCACATCAGGATTTTCCTGTATTCTCATCAAAAAGAATAATGCTTTCCTTCGAATAAAACTGAATAGACGGGTCTGCCAATGTGATATTTCTGGTCACACTTTCCACATCATACCCATCTGCTAAAAATCTGCATGAACTCTCCAGAGCAAAATTGATATATATGATACTTTTTATAGTTCTGTTTTTGCAAAATGCAAAATGGATTCCTGTCTTTTCCGATTTGTTCTGCACTTAATAATTAAAGGTTTATGCTTGGCATCCGCCTTCCATTCCTGCATCATCTATCTTCTGAAAAATATATTTCTCGCCCCTCCATAGAGGATGGTATCACATAGAAAGCACTTCAATATCTTTCTATCACATTCTCATGAGCCACTTCGCCTTTTCTCTCACATTTCCATGAGCCACTTTTGCCTCTCACATTTCATGAAATTACACAAAATATCCTTACTGCTCCATCGTAAAGAGTGAGTAAAAGTATCCCTTCTTTTTCCATAAGCTCTAGAGAATACTCCTCCAAAAATCTCTCCTTCTTTAACACGCTATCCGATCTACACGACTTAAACGATTCCAGCATCCAAACTGGAGTACCAAAATTCTGAGGTCCTCCAAGGATAAGAGGGAATCCATACCAGATAGCTATTTTCCTTATCCAAAGCTCAGTAATCTCATCTGCAAGAAGAATAGGCCTGGAAGAAGACTCTGGCATTATTGACTTTGCTGCCCTCCACCCGGAAAGAGCAGATCCATCTCCCGAAGTCAAGCCCGTCTCCGAAATCAGATTCTAAACCGGACTTTCATGGCCTCAACTTCACTGTATTTTGAAAGAGCGTGATGTATTCAGATACTGCCGTCAAAGATAAAGACCTCCTGTTGAATATAGGAAATCGAACGAAAGAGGCTTTCCTCGGGAAGGGTAGAAGAGCCCTGTTGCACATTGGAAATCTCTCTCCCTTGGCTTCCCCACTCCCATTAGAAGCTGTGAACAGAGTGACTTTCCTGAACTCCGAGGCCCTCAGAAGAACTCAGCTTTTTCCTCCTCACCCGCAGCGTAAAGTCCTTCAAAACGCTGCTTTTCCGGAGTATAGGAAAAGGAAAGATGGCAGATACGCATAATAGAAGAAGCAAACATTCCCGTAAGATGGAGTTAGGAAGAGCTTTCATGCTGAGTCTGTATCGATATGCTTATGATAATCATCCTTAACGATTTCACCGCTCTGCTCCTGCCATTCCTGCTGTCCTTCTGTTCCTTCTGTTCCTTCTGCTCGCTCTCCTTTTCCCATCTCTCCCAAAATTGTTCGGAAAGGGCGTAGGCGGTTCTGCCTGATAAGCATTCCAAAGCTCTGTCACCGGGTCAATGATATGTTCAATCAGTCGGGAAAAAGCCAGCACGGTTCCCCATGGAAATGCTCTGCTTCTATAGGCCACAACAGCGCATAAGAGCAAAATGGCGAATTGAGTATGCAGCTGGAAATGGCGGCAAAGCAATTGATCTCTCCACGCATTTTCTGCTCTCCCATGTAAGTGTTCCACCTTGGCAGGTTTTATCATGAAGGGCAGAAAAGATTCCTTCCACCTTATAGACTTAATGATGGTAAAGCCACGGCAAAACTCTTTAAAAAGGCCAGATATTCCGCATTTTCCTTGATAGCTTCTCCCTCAATCTTCTCCATATTTCTCCGGGAGAAAAGAGCGCAGGGAATCAGGGAAATGAACAGGCATGCGCTAAAAAGAAATTGTAGCGAATCATCACCAAAATAGCAGTTTCATGCCGTAAATGAGGATTTGCGGGAAAAGTATGGGAATCTGGTCTAAAAAGTCCTCTTTGATTTTTCTGTATCCATTCATACAGAAAGATACACTGCCGTATTCTGTCCGTAAACCCGTCACCTTCTTTTGAAACGATAATGATGCACGCCTTTTTCGGCACTGCAAAACTGCCTTGGTGCTGAACTCGTCCGAAAATAGTAGGGTACAAAGACCGGAAAAGCTCACCATCAGTAAAACCAAGCCAACTATTAGGACGATTTGATGCATATTATAACTAAGGATCCCGGATAGGGAAATCAATCAAAATCTGCATCAGCTAGGTACAGAAAGTATCACCACGACAAAACCGTGGTACCCCAAAAACTGCCATAGATTTTTCCGATTGCCTTTGAAAAAGCTTTTGACTTTAAGGGATGATGCTGCTTTTACAACTTTTCCTTCCTGCTGTCATACTCTCTTGTCCTATTTTTATAAATCTTTACGTACTCTCTTGTCATGCTTCTATAACGCTTCTATAACTCTTCATTCGTCTCTTTAAAAAGCCTCACCCTAAGCTTCCGAAGTTCTTCCATTGTACTTTTTCTATGCTTTTCTATGATTTTCTCTATGCTTTTTCCTTTACATATTTCCTTATTCTTTTTGGAAAATAAGCTTTTCCTCCTCCCTGTCGTATGTCTGGAATACTGAAGCTCTCATGCCTCCTTTTCCAGCGCTTCTATCCCTTGAATCTTTTTCCTGCTGTGTTTTTCCTGGGAATAACAGGGGGATTCCGGGGGTAAAGGCTAAGATATTCCAGGCAAATGCGACCTTCTCCCCTCATGAAGACTAAGCTCCTCCCCCTCTTTAAGCCTTCTGAAATTTGCAAAGTGTTGTCCGCTACAGAAATTTGATATAGGGCAGAGGATAGGAGTTTTGACTGTAGTGACTGTGCTGAACGTTCTATCGATTCAGATATTCCATCTCCTGTCTCCTTCCTTTCTATCTCCTCGCTGCCTTCCCCTTCCATCTACAGATGGCTTTTCCTTCTCCTCCCAAATCTTCTTTCTATATCCTTATGCAAAAACAATCTTTTCCAGTTCCTCTTCTGAAATAAAGGAGCCTGTCATCAAAAAGCAGATTTTCTCCGCTATGCATTTCCGATTCAATACCGTAATCCTCCTGAAGAAGCTAGCCAGATCCTTCCCCAGTCTAAGCTCGGGGACTCCTAGGGCTCTGTAGGAAAATCTTAGAAAATCCATAAGCAAAGCAGGCTTCTTCCTTTTCCCACAGAAAGGGAAAAATAAGCAAAAGCGTCCTTGCCTCTCTCCCGAAAGCCCTCATCACTTCCTTCCAATGAGAAAATAGTGCTCTCCTCCTTCCAAAAAGCGTCGTAGCCTTTTCCAAAGATAGCATCAAAGCGATAGGAGGGAGAGGTGGTTTGAAATACGGACAGGTAGAAAGACAGCTTTTCTCTCTACTGTATCTTTCTCCGTTTCCCAGTATCCAGGCGCCTGGGTTAAGGGAGCAAAGGGTTTTGTGGAGGGCTTTGCACCACCAGGTCCAGCCCTCTAGGGCAATGGCCGACTCTGAAAAAGATGCTCCCTCGGAGAAAAATGGGCTCCATGGAGCCTCCATCCACCAGAAGGGAAAGGCCATTTTCATGGCAGAGCCTTGCAATCGCTTCCACATCAGAGACCACTCCCTCATAGCTTGGGCTGGTAAAAATCAGCCTTGCTCTTGAAACTCCTGTAGCAGTCTTTTTCACTTCCTTCGGGGAAATGGAGCTGAAGCAGGAAAAGTCCTCCCAAAACTCCGGCAGAAGAAAATGGATCTTTGCCTCTCGGAGAGATAGGGCATAAAACAGAGCGGTGGCAATTTCTGCCACCACCACCTCATCTCCCTCTTCCAGTAGAGTGAAAATGCCTGCTCGCAAAACCGGAGGAACTGCTATTTACTAAATAGAAGCAGTCCGAATAACCATAGTAGGCGGCAGTGTGATTCATGGCTTCCTGCAAAACTCCTCTCCGAGCGTGAAGATTGTCCAAGTCCCTCACCTCCTGTATAATCATAAGCATAGGGAAGGGCTGCACCCATTTCCGTCTCTTTGATGCCCCTGGCATATGTAGGGAAGGAGATCATTGTAGTGCTGAAAAATATTTTTTCTAAAGGAGAAGCTGGAAGGATTCTGCCCCTCTTTCTGATTGATCGTTCATTTGTATCCTTCTCTGACATATAGCAAAGCTTAAGATGATATAGCGTGCTTCACGATATTTTCAAACAAAGCTTTTTATTACTTTTACAAACCCCTTTTTACAGATCTCTTTTATAGATTCTTCTCCAAATCCTGCATGATCTCTTAATGGTTCCTCTTTAGTGATCCATCAGGGCCCATCTTTCTCTCCAGTTCCGTAAAAGAACAGGGATGCGGAGTACTTGAGAAGTCCATATAGCTCTTCCATGCCCCCTGAAAACTTTTTATCCATCCAAGCCTTTAGACTGTAAGGCATTGATGCCGGCAATGCAGTAATCACATGTAATAGTAAGGTAGGTCATAGATATGGTGCTGCTTCGCCAGAAGCCCCTCTTCCATAAAGGCATTGTCCGCATAATCCAAATGTGGCTTATACTCCTGTCTCCAGGGTTCTCCAAAGCAGCTCTCCTAGAGTCATTTTCGGACTTATAGACAATGTTTTGGAACTCATCCACCATGGTGCCGTAGGGATAAACATCAGGAACTCTTCAAAAATGCATGGACAGGTAGTCCTTGCCCGCGTACCGAAGAATAAATCCATCCAAGGCTCGGTAAAGAATTCCATGGACATGGAGTGGGTTTCGCCGTTTCCATGGTCAACTGATTATGCTCATGAATGGGTAAACCGTTGTAATATAGCCCTGGAAGGCGTGTCCGCATCTCGTGGTAATTACATCACAGTCTCCGGCTGTGCCGTTGAAGTTGGCAAAAGAGGGCATGTGGTAGTTGAGCATTTCCATATACCCGCCGGTTCTCTTGTTCTTCTGCCCAGCACATCGAAAAAGCTCCATTTCACTCATATCCTGCATAAACTTGGAGGTTTCCGGAGAAAGAGCATCGTACATCTTTCTGCCCTGCTGCCAGGATTTCCTCCGGTGTTCCGATGGGAGCCGGATTTCCCTCCTTGAAAAATACCCCTTCCATCATAGTAATAGAGCTTATCCAGTCCAAGACGCTGTCTTCTTCCTCTCATGAAGCTCCTGAACAAAGGGTACCAAATCCTGTTTTACCTGCTGACGCGAAGTGATGCAATCTCCTTTCCCTGTAGCAGTTTCTGATTCATTCTTGGCATAGCTGATTTCCGTGAAACCCGATGACCCCATCATCCGCCCCTGCTCGGTGACTGATCTTCACTACAGGCATCATAGATAGAGTCCAGCTCTCCCCATTGTCCTCAAAACTTGGTATAGGCCTTCCATGCCTTTTTACGCACCCTCTATCCTCTGCTGTAAGGTAGGGTGTCAGAGAGAAAGATTCAGATTCTTCCTCCCAGGGAATCTTTGCAGAAGCCAGAAGTTTCTACTGTATTTCGGTGGTTAGTTCATTTTCCTTTTGCATCAGGGGGAACTCAGGGAAATGTTCACCGCCTTCTGTGCCAGCTCCATGTTTTTAAAGGCTACATGCCCAAGTTTTTCTTCCATAGTAGGCTCTGTGGGGAGAATGGTAAACCCGCATTTGGTAGTCCACTAAGAGATTCCGGAAAATGGCATATTGGCATCGTAAAGGCTCTCTCCTTCTCGTAGAAGGGATCCAGTCATGTCAATGTCGCTCTGAATGCTGGCAATCACACTCTTCCGTCATTACATCATCCACCAGCTTATAGTATTTTTGATGCAGGGCAAAAAGCTCCTCCCGGACTGGGCCTTTATCTACCCCTCGCAAAGCTCCAAAAAAATCAGCCTTCAGTTTATCAAAATCACCTCTCATAGGGAAATTCGGTAACTCTATATTTTCCAACTCATATATTACACCTATTACAATCGGTATAAGCATAACATTTCTATGGGAATATTCCATAAGTTTTGTGTTTTTCCTTTTCCCTTTGCACAGAATAATAGGGGATGTATCAGATTTAGAAAGAATATAGGTCTGAATGGGCATCGTCTGCTAGCTTCGCCACGTAACGGATACTAAGCGAAAAACTGCGTTTCTCTTGTTTTTCGCAAGTACCGACGGGCTCAGATCACTCTCATCTCAGACCCATATTGCCGAAAAATTCTCAATTATTTTGATTTTTACAGTCCCCATCTATTAAAGTCGTGACGCCATAAGACCAAAGAAAAACTCATACTTATGTTTTCATAATTTTATGATTCATCTTTTTCATGAGAGGGAGGTCTGATAGAGTAATTCTTTCATATGCACCATTCTTCTTATCCTCCGGATGTGGCTCCAGTCCGATAATCGTGATAGACTTTTTATCCGCCATATACCCAATACATTCTCATTGCTCCACTGGTTTTATTTTCAAGATAAGATTGCCACATCACGTTCTCCATATCGCTCCGATAATACTTCATATCATGTGTTTTCGCTAGGATGTCTGGGATTTTCTGATAACAGCTTCAAGTTTTCCCCACTTCTTGAAAAATAATTGCATCATTTTTACTGATTGTCCCTGATTCTATATTCAGTTTGAAGTTTATTCCATAGTGCTTCCATCTCCGGAAGTCCCATGCGTATCCTAAAACTCATATCTTCATACTCACCTAAAATCCGAGAGATCTATAGGATCTCGATACGTATCCTGCTTTATAATTACTAACAGCCTTATCCATATCTTTCAGCACGTGCAGAAATAGTATCCGGACTGTCAATCACGAGGTTTCAGCATAATATCAGCCATTTTCATATTCCTTAACGTTATAATATTGGTATAAAGCCCCTGCGCAAAGTAACTCTTCTTACTATCGAGGTGAACATATATTCCTTTGCTGCTTCCCATCATCTTCCTCCTACAAGCGTGGGAATTCCCACTTTTAATCTATACTATATTTGGCTAAAATGATTTGTCAATGATTAATCTGTTCCTTCTAATCGCTCCACTAATTACAGCTTATACTTATCCAACGATATATCTCACAAAGACAATGGATTTTTCTTCTAAAACAACACCATGCAGATTAGAAAATAGTTGGTTTGTCTCACTGTTTGACATTTTTCCAAGGTATTTTTCAAGTCATTTTTGACACTTTTCCAAGGTGATTTTTGGTCTGATTTTGACACTTTTCCAAGATTGCATAGTAATTGTGTAGCAGTCAAGAAAAGTAGACTCTTTCCCTCTCGAAGCTGCTGTACTTTTACTCATGGATATAAACCTCTAATGTAACGTCCATTCACTGTGAAAAGGCCGGTAAAAATAGTTCAACTCAATTTTCACCGGACCTTTCTGAACAGACTCATCCTAAAAATCCCAACTCCAAAAGCAGAACGCTTGCCTTAAAAGACATCCAAAGCAATATCTCGTAACTATGAGCCAAAACACAAAAGAAGAATAAGGCCAAAAGGGCTTAGAAGTCATAGGAGCTCTGCTCTAAATAGCGTTGAGAACAGCGATAAAGACTAATACCTCCACCTATAAAGCTTAGTACTTTCACTAAAATCAAGCCCAAAAACGCAAAAATCCATATTGATTAAGCTTTAGAAACACAAGCAGCATAGAGAGGGAAACCAAGTCGATCAAAAACAAGCCCCTCTTTCCCTTGCTTACGATCTGTTGTTCCTCCGGCTTCTTCCTGTTCTTCTATCGGATATAAAGCCCTGCACCCTGTGAAGATAGAAAGATAGGGAATAAACAAGGCTAGGAGAAAAAGAGAAGAAGATTTTTCCCTCGTCAGCGTCACAATAGTCCAAGAAAAATGCCACTGAACTGCTAGAACATAGCAAAAATCAAAGTCAAATTCTTTGTGTAACATTCTGTCTTCGTCCATAAATGCCGTCCTTTCTCAAAAAGAGAGTAAAGAAGATTATTATCTATTTGTTCGCTTTCGAATGCATCTCGTTCCTCCTCATTATATAGGAAATGAATAAAAAGTCATTCTCAATTTCTGAGAATGACTTAAATAATTATTAGAAAGAAAAAGACACTCGCAAATTGCAATAACAAGTTGAACATTGACAGCTGAATAAGTCCCTAAAACACACAGGATGAGTTATCCTGGAGGAATGGTTACATTCCTCTTATGTATTCATAAGCACAGAGCGAGCAGACAGTCACGGCGCCGCAGGCGCCTCTTCAGAGGATGCCTTGACGAGCAGTCAGCCTGTGCTACCGAACGCTACTGAGCACGGTGTGTATCCTGTCCAGTTCGTCCTCAAAGAGCTCATCCGGGGTACTGTAGCCGAGTATCTTCCCTCGAAGGCTATTGCACCAGACTTCAATCTGGCAAATCTACTCGTTCGTGAAGCTGTCGATCCTGCAACCCTTTGGGAATGAATCTGCGTGATCAGACATTGTGACGCCTCTACGGATCCCCTTTTTCACAAGAGGTATACGGATGGGCAAAATAGACCAGTGTATTGCTTTCAGGTCCTTCCAGGCCAGACAACAGTGAGAACTCGAGCCGTTGTCCGTGGTGATCGTCTTGAAGACATCATCCCAGTGTTCGTCGTACTGGGATCTGACCTCCCGAAGTGCTTTCTCATGACTCTGTTCGATCGCGGCCCGGTATGCGAATCATCCAGTATTCGCGGGTCTTCCGTTCGATCATAGTAAGTAGTGCGTCATCGTTACCGCTTTTTGACCCTGATGACCAGGTTCGCCTCCCAGTGTCCGAACTCCCGGTACGATCTTTCGATGCTGGCTGGCCGTTCCTCGATGCTTCTGCCCAGAACTCGCTTGTTTTCGCGAACTCGTGCTGTTTTGGGTGAGCGATGCAGCTTTTTCCGAAGATCAATGTTTCGATGTTCAGTAGCCCAAGATCTGCGTAGCCGTAAAAGCGTTTTCGTGCAGACGATCTGCTCTCTGGTAAACGTTCCATCCTTCAGAGCGCGGTGGGCACAGACATCCAGCGACCATCTGTCTTCAAAGAAGTGCTCTTCTACATAAGAGATGAAAGCGTTCTTTTTCAAGAAGATTATAGTGACGGCAACAAGCTTCACGATTCTTCTCTGTAGGCGGCCCTGCCCGACTTTTGCCTTGTAACGGAAGATGTTGCCCTCTATAAAGAGTGACGGTACCACGTTTGATCTCGTTACGAACGGTGTTAGGGCGCAACCCAACTCTCCGGCAATCCTGTTAGGGGTCCATCCATCTTTGAGACGAGTTTGAATGACAACACGTTCTTCAAATGAAAGATGTTTACCCTTTCTGTGTTCAGTTGTAAAATGTAATTGATTCATAGATCTTCTCTTGTGAATGATGATTGAGCACATACATTCTACCAAAGAGATAGCTTTATGGACTTTTTCAGTTTACCTGTTCAACCTGATTTTACAATCGGTCACTTTATAAAAATCCCATTATCAATCAAGAACTGCTGATAGTCCGCTGTCCATGTTGCACCTCAGAAATCCTGATTTTCCTGAATAAGGCTCAATTTGTCCTTTGTAGTGTGCAACATTGCCGCTCAAAGTTCGGCAAATGCCAGTCAGCTGGTTTTCTATCTATGAACTCTTTTTCGGCAGCCTTGCTTGTAACAAATTTATGTCAGTTATAATAATGATTCGAATTATCAACTGTGAAAAACCAATTACGCCTCTAAGATTTAACTGAACTCGTTGGCCTAATGTAGGCGGAAGAATTATTGGAACTTCAGAAACATCTAAATCATTACATGTAGCAATAGATAAGAATGCATTATACGCATCGATTAGTTTCTGTGAGGCAACAGTTATGGTGCATATAGCAGCAGGGCTTCTTTGAAAAACCCTATAGCAGAGCATATAATTCTCAAGTTTATTAAAAATCCATTTTCGACTTAACCATATAAGTATTGAAGAAAGCAAACGTCTAATGCAATTGAGCGTTTATTTAGAAGTACATAGTAACTTGAGAATTTGCTCTGTCAAACCGGGAAATTCCAAGTTCTTAATAAACGATTTTTTTCCTGATAATGAAATCCGCAAAGACATCGTCATATAATCGCTGTGCCCAGCCTTCGTGTATAGCAAACAAGTTGTTTAATAATACCCAAGCGAGGTTTTCTTCTTGTGTATCCCATGATGTCTCGATGAATGCCCTGTTTATAGTTTACCCCTGAACAGAGTTTTCAGGATCTATTATTTGCTGATAATCAATTTCTCCATCGGATTCATTACTATTCACCGCCTCATTGATAACCCTGTCTCGTATATTTCAAAACTGACGGTTAATGGATAAATGTTATCAAATGCTGTTGTTATATTATCAAGAGCATCTTCTGATGCACGAAAAAACACAGCTGTCATATATCCACCTCCATATTACCGTTTTATTAGTTCTTTATTCTATTTGAAGAATTCTTAAATTAAAGCAGCCTTCAATGCTTTTGACCAGCAGTTTTTTCTCGTTCCAGGAAAAACTCCTCAAAATTGGTGAACTCTACACCGACATCAGGGATATAGTGCTTTTTCTCTGTAGGCCTTCAGTTTATCTGCATCAGCATAGTTTTGCTCAAGCCAAGTCTTGAACTCCGTGTTATTCTTCTCTTTATTCGGCAGTTCTTCAAGTAACTGAAGGTTGCCGATATAGTTCACATTGTCGATATAGAAATCAGCCTGGTTATCCGGCACTCCCAATTTCTGAATACGCTTTCGGGTCAAAACAAGCTCTTGGGAAACATAGGTCAATGTGGAAGTGATTTTTCAAATCTGCCCACGGATACAGAATAGACATAACAAGAAGTATGTCACCGCTGCCGCATTTGGTGTAAAGCAGATTATTTATGCTATCATCCGAGAAAGAAAATATCACGATTGGTACCCTTGAATTTTTTCGTCAATCTGCTGATAAGGGAATCCACCGGGATTCTTCAGAATAATCTCACGGAGTGGCTTCAGAAATCCATCCGGTGCGGAACTAAAAAGCATGGAGTAGCTGAGAAGCAATAAACCATTTTTAATCTTTTTCCGGTCTTCTATATGCAGACGAATCAACAAAGTTTGAAGCATTGCCGATGGTCTGAATATAGTAGGCAAATTGAATCAAAGCGCTATTCGACTGGATGTTCTCTCGCTGAATCCAAAAGAGGCAATCAACTCCACAGCCAAACGCAGGGAGGTCGTAATATCGTCCCATTTCTGCTCAATCACGAGCATATTTTTATTATTGAAATTATCAACCTTATAGGCAATGTCCGGGAAGTCTCCCAAAAACAAGACAGGTCTTCAAAACCATGTCCTTAGTGAGATTAAATCCTCTGCCAATCTCATTCAGTTCATCAACAATTTCATTGATGGATTCTCTGCATCTTTGTCCTGCCACTGGGCAGTTGCAAAAAGAAAGCAAAGATCTGAGTAACTCAGCGGTGTACCTCCACTGCTTTTACACGAATGAAGATACTCAGCACCTTATCCAGTTCGGTGCTTTCTTCCAGATAGTAGCTGATAGTTTCTTTGCGATGAATAGCTGTAAACAGCTTAAATAGAGCCTCATTTGCAAACATTGCTTTATTGGGGTCTGAATGGCTGGTCAGCTTATTCTTAATCAAATAGGTGTTAACCTCATATTCCTGCTTGAAATTGAGGATTTCGCCAACTGGAAACCAAAAGTCAACCGCCTGTTCATTTTGCATCGACAGCACTATTTGCCTCTTTTAACTTCCGCATCCGTCAAAAACAGGAATTTATAAGTGGAATCCGTCTCTTCATTTGCTGTAAGCAAATTCAGATACAGTTTACGCTTAGGATATGCCTGCGGATTGTCCCATCTCTTATAAGACAGCTTATATGCGTAGGTGCCCTTTAAGCCTATGTACAAAGATGTCATTCGCTGCTGACCATCCAGGATAGCAATGATATCGTCGGAGCTCATTCGTATCTGCTTTGGGGGTTATGTCTTCCGTCCTTCTGGTGGTAGTTTCTAAGAAATTCATAGAATTTGAATTCATTAGCCTTGTCTTTCGGAACTTTCCAAAAATAGAAACGAGTTAATCGGATAATCCATCATAATGCTGTCAAAGAGTTTCTCAATCTGCTTGGTACTCCACACAAACTCACGCTGGATGGATGGCAGTAGATAGGTTTTTGGAATCTATGTTTTTATTACGGTGCTTATCGTCAAAGCAGTTTGATATGATGACATAACACTTTCTCCTTTTGATTACATCATGTTCTTCAGAATTACTGATGCGATATTCTTTTCCTTCACGCCAGTCACTTCCGGTCTTGGCAATCGTAGTTTTGTAACGACCGTCACCATAGTAGGTGAGCCGGTAGTGCTTGCTTCCTCTGTGACTTCAAATCCTAGTTCCAACTAGTTGCTGACGCATAGAACCGGACAGTGTTTTGTAGTCCTTAAACAGTGCTTTTACTAATACGCTCTCTTTCGTCTGAGACTTCCTGATAATCATTGTTCTGAAGCACATCATTAAGAACAACCCAGCGTCTTGTGCCCAAGATTCTTCAACTTTTTCAGCCACTGCATCAAGAATCATTTCCTTGATTTCACCTTTGATAGAATTCTTCCTCATCACCAGGAACAAAAATCGGTATCTCATCAACGCCACTCAGCTTTTTCACGCAAGCCCTGATTCTCTAACTGAAGAGATGTATTCGCTCTTTGTCAACTCCTCTCATTCTGTTGGCGCAGCTTTTTCATTGTCTTCGTCAAACGCACCGATATAATATTCCACTTCACTTTCGGCAGCTTCTCTCGCACGTTCGGCTTCGGCTCTTTCTGTTTTTGGCTATCATATTTATCGGTCAAAAGTGCATTGTTTACACCTGGCCATGTCGAAAGAAGTGGCTTTTTCTGTGCATTCATATATTGAAAGACAGAGCGAGTGACTTTTTCAAGAAGGATATTATCACTGCCTATGTAGCTACGGTAAAGGAATCGTCTATGTTTACCGTTGGGAAAATAGATGCCCACACCGCCAAAATATTCATTGTTGTCATTGCAAGCTGAACGAATACTCCAGTTTGTTTGCTTGTCCGCTTGGAGCAAGATATGAGCAACACCCTTTAACTTGCTGCAAAAGCCAGCTAATACTCACAGGGTCATGATTGTAAGCAGTCTTTGTCACATATACAATTGGCAGGCGATAATGCGTATTTCCGTTTATCACATCCGTGATAAGGGACAAGTTGTCCTCTGTTATTGAGATTGCCTGACGGAGGACAGAGATTCCATTGTCACTCAAGCGGAGATAACCACCGTCAATCAGCATACTGATAAAATGCGGAGTGGAAAAACTGAAGGTCTTCCATCTGAGCATCTTCTGTATAGCCCTCGATCCAACTGAATTGTCATTTCCATGGTATCGAAGTTCATAATATAGTCGGTATCCCAGATAGCACCATCTTCTACTCTTTTTCAAAACGAACCGCAATAATGTTTTTGTTCCGGTATTCTTCGATGTCAGTCACAAAGATTCATTTCCATAACGAATATTGTGTTCACCGTTCCAATTTATATCGGGGATAACATTATCTTCATGGGGGCTGGACTGATTCCATTGAATTACCAGCTGGATGAATCCGTCCCGTATCAGTGTATCATTGATGCGAAGTGTCGTAGAGTACAATAGCATTGGTTCTTGCCTCCGTTTATAACTCGATGCAGATGACGTATAATAAGTTTCTGCAAATTCAAATTCATATAAAATAGACATTTTCCTCTGGAGGAGAAAACGAGCTTTCATCCTTATCTTCTACAATTTCCCATGACGATAAGACGTTGCCAACAATCATTCAGCGTCTTTTGAAAAGAGGATAGCCTGGAAGCATCGTATCCCTTACACAATATCCTTCAGTATCTCCAGGAAATGGCTCTCCCACCTTCCTCGACGGAAAGGTCTCTGATGCAAAGTTTGACTTCCTAAGGGTCAACGCCGGTTATAGTAGGGATCTCCTTTCTCAAAATCTCCGGCCAATGCTTTGCCAGACAAACAATTTCTCCGTTGAAACGCTTTACCTTTCTCCGGATTATCCTCCAGTCCTGGACTTGGACTCATCATGGGTGAAAAGGGCATAAGGGGTATAAACCACCCGCTTCCCAAGGGCACGAATTTTTCAAGCAAAAATCCACATCATTAAAGGCTACTGCAAGCTCTTTCTCGAAACCGCCCACCTTTGTCAAAGAGGGATTTCTTGGTCATTAAAACGGCGGCAGTGACAGCAGAATAGTTTTGAATGCAGGCCGCCCTATGCATATAGCTGTTTTCCGTTTCATGGGTACCGATAAAGGTGGCTCCGGCAATACCACCAAAAGCCCATCACCACACCGGCGTGCTGAATCATTTTATCCGATACAGGAGTCTTGCGCCGCAGATGCCCACTCCTCCTGTTGCACAAACTGAAGCGATTTCCTCCACAGAATCGCGCCTTTAAGCACTCAATGTCATTGTTCATAAAGAGCAGATACTCTCAGCAAACTTACCCCGAAGTTGTTGATGGCGGAGTAGTTGAACTCTCCCTCCCAGCGCACCACCCGTGCCCGCCTTAGTATGGAATTCTCCGTATCGTGCCGGGAATTCCTCCTGAATCTTTTCATAGTAGGTAAAATGTCTTTTTCCTCTACGGAATTGTTCTCCACCACAATCACTTCCAGATAGGGATAGCTTCCGGCAAAGAGGAGCGAATCGCCAAATCCAAGTCCTCGCTATGATCCTTACTAGATAATCACGGAAATCAGAGGAAGCTCCTCCTTCTTCTCCAAGGCATAGTGGCAATGATAGTAGCCGTAGGTAATGCCACGCCCACCTTTCAATGGAAGTCCCAAACGCCTGCATGAGTCGAAAACTGCCTGCCTCCGGCAGTAAAGTGCATAGAGCTTTTGCCTCCGGATTCTGGGCTGTGGAAAGCTGGTGAGAACGCCAATGATAGAGCACCTTCCTGATATGGATAATCGTAGAAGAGTAAAGAGCGCCGCTTCCGCGCCTTTTCTCCTCTTCACTGAGGCTCGCTGCCTTTTCCCTTCTTTCCTGCCTCCTCACAAAGTGGCAAATCAGGTCATAGTCCTGGGCACCGTCATATTCCTTCTGCTCGTAAATCTTCTCCTCTTCTCCCTCTTGCTCGCAGCCTCCAGTAAGGAGCGATTTCTGCAATCAGAAGATGGCAGAAATAATTCACACTCATGAAGAAGTCTCGGGCTGTAATCCGCTTAAAGTGGGGCTCAAAGTGAAAGCGGAGGCAAAAGTCAATCTTGTCCTCATCACTATAGAGAAGCTCCGCCTGGGAAGTGCCCTTGATGCTCTTTGACAATGGTATAGTAAGAGCATCTCCGTAAGCTCATCATCATGGTCGGAGAAAATGATGAAATCTCCCTGTGCATGGCAATGGCAGCATTGGTATATTACCGGAATGCCCAGATTCTTGGGAAGGGCGGTAAAACGCACCTGCTGTCCTTCTCCTGATACTCCTTTAAGCACCGCAAGAGGGGACTTTTTTCTCCATTTTCCAAGGAATCCTCGGAAAGCTCGGAAGCATCCGCAAGGCAAATTTCAAAAATGGGGATAGGTCTGGGATAAAATGCTGTCTCAAGAGTCTTCGTAGGAATGCTTCCTTGGGACGATACACCGGAATCACAATGGAAAAAGCAGGGATTCCCCAAACTGCCGCCCTTTTTGCCCTCGAAAGCTCTTCCGCTCCGGTCTTTTCTTTTTATACCACTCATTATAGTCGTAATCCTCTTCAATGCTCTTTAGCTTTCGCACACTCTTATGCCAAAGAGCGGAAAGCCCGCCCTTTTCAAGGTATCCTTCACGCCTCTACGGTTTCCTGTCATTGAAAAAGAGCCAGGAACTTCCATCTTCTTGTGGGGCATGGGAGTTAAAGGACCTCGATTTTTATCGTCAAAGGCAAAGCGGCGAAGCTGATGATCCACCTCGAGTAAAAGAGCTCCACCCTTTCGCCCTTCGAGAGCTCATAGGGTGTGCTCCATGAGAAGCTCCAGCTCTCTTGATTTTCTTCCCTGTTTTCCTCCTCATACTTCGGAAAAATAGGCTTCATTTACGGTTTCCTGCTCCACTTCCTCATAGGAAAATTCTTCTTTCCCGCCCTTTCCCTGCACGGACAGTTTTTACAGGAGTCTCCGGGTCTCTTCCGAAGGCCCCAGCCCTGAATATGCAGTTTTCCTTCTCTTACTAAGGCAATATCAATCTTTGCTCATTTTTCTCTTACACTCTCTTCCGAAGAACTTTCATTCTGTGCCGGCTAGCTCAGAACCGCTTTCACAGGCATCCTGCCCCGGCTGTTTCGAAGAACCTCTGCTGATTGCTTTGTTCGAAGCACTGCTTTCGCCGCTTGCCCTGCTCCGAAATACTGCTGTCACCGGTAGTCTGCTCCGGCTGTTCCGAAAAATTCAGTCTTTCTTCCTCCACCACCAACGGTCTCTTCATGACTCTTTGGTTAATGGAAAGAATATACTCCCCAAAGGCTATGATAAAAAGATCTGCACAGATCCCAGGAAAAAGCATTCCCTATCAGCATTGGGGGCCATCCCTGCGGGAAGCGGTCCCACCAAATCAGCTTCATGATTAAATACAGTAAGTCGAAGAGCATGGAAAGGCCGGCGCAGATACCGCTGAAAAATACCGCAAATGCGAAGTCCCACCTTGGTATAGCATGGTAAGCTCAGCATGGCGGCATCGTAGAGGTATAGTTGTTGTGAGTCACTCCTGCCCGGCGCTTGGCTGGTATAGGGATGTCCTTTCTTCATATCCAAGCTCCGCCACAATGCCCCGCAGGAAGGGGGTGGATCATCCAGAGATTCATCACGGAAATAAAGCCCCGGTCGTAAAGACTCAAAGCCGGTGAACTGGCTGATTTGATCCACGGAAGACATTTTCCGAATCAGCTTATAGTACAGGCTACGAAGGGCGTACATTATTTTGGACCTGTTGCTTTCGGTCTTGACCCCGATTACGATACGGTAGCCCTCCTCCCAGGCATGAACGAACTTCGGAATCATTTCCACCGGATCCTGGAAGTCCGCCGCCATTAAAAATGGTGGCATCTCCCTGTGCTTTGCAGCATGGCATAGTAGGGGAATTAAACTGCTCGAAATTTTTCGCATTGAAAATCGCCTTAATCCTCTTGTCCAGTTTGCAAAGTTCCGAATCTTCTCTGGTTTTGTCGGAGGAATCATTGTCGATAAAAAGAATTTCGTATTGATACTCCGGAAGTTGCTCTCAAAGCAAAGCCTTTAGAGCATTTGCCAAAGGGACAACATTTTTCCTTCGTTATAACAGGGAACAACGATACTAATGGTTTTTCAAAAGAAACCTCTTTCTAAAATGCCCGTTCTGCTTAGGGACATCTTCTAAATTTCCATATATACAGCTACCTTAATGGCTCTTCTTTCCTTCATATCATAGAGGGCATCCGGAATTTTGTCCATGCCGTGATAGCGCTTTGTAAGGAAAATGCTTGGATGGAAGCCGGATTCCTGCACCCTTTCCAGTACCCATTCCAAATGCTTTCTGCCCCCTTGAAAGAGAAAAGCGAAAGGGTCTCCCTGCCATCCCCTTCCTAGGAAAAATTTTGGCAACAATAGCCCGTCTATGGCCTTCTTCCGCTTTTTCTTTTCCCTAAAAGATAGCTCCATGTCCTGTCCTGCCATTTCAGGGCTCAACCTCCTCCGGAGCCGGAAGTAGGCTATTGCTGACAATGCCGGTACCGCATTTTTACCATGTCCAAGGCCTGCGCCAGAGCATACTCGTCTCCCCCACAGATGAGAACCTTGTCCACACCCTTTCCTTCCGTTTCCTCCCAAATGGCATTGACAATAGGAGAATGGGTGGAGTTTGCCAAAGGGTGCTTATCCTTAGGGAGAGTTGCCTTACAAGTCTTATAGTCCAGCACCACTACGGCAGATTTCCGAAGAAAGGCTTTCCGCCATCCTCTTGCTGTCCTCCCGGCTTCCCACTGCAAAACATCTTCTTGGCGCCCATACACTTTGCGGCAAAGACAGCCCCAAGGCCGATAGCCCCTATCCCCAATACACAAAACCGTGTCTCCAGGCTTTACCTCCCCTTCTTCCGCAGCGGTAAAGCTGGTTTGCAAAACATCCACCGATAGGGAGAGCGTCCTCCAAGTCCATATTCTTTCGGGATTTTCCCAAGGTTTTGATCCGCATAGGGAAGGTAAAACACTCCTGAGTAGGCTCTGTCACTGGACTTCTCCCAGGCTATGGGCGGAAAAGGGATGTCCTGCATGGGCTTCATTTTCCAAAAACTCAGGACTCTCCCAGTCCGGAGTAATGGCGGAAATCGCTACAATTCCCTCGGCAAAGTCCTTTACCTCTCTCCTTTTTCAGGATTCTGCCAATGCACCTCATGCCCCAGCGTCAGGTCTTTCCTTTTCGGAGATCCCTGCCAAATGGTATGCACATCACTGGTGCAGGGCTGACCAGAACAGCGTAATCAAAACACCATGCTCTTCTAAAAGCTTAGGCTCTTCTTTTTCGATAAAGGAGACTATTCCTCTCCCTCCAGTACAAAGGCTTTTCATTCGCATTTTTCCTTTCTATAACTTACTACCTGCTTACTATTACTTTACTATTATTTACTTTATTTACTTTTTATTTACTTTTATTTACTTTTTATTTACTTTTATTTACTTTTTATTTACTTTTTATTTACTATTACTTACTATTTCTTTTGCTACTGCTCTACAGCTCGTTGTTTTTGTCGGCGTTTATCCTATAGCTTCCGTTTATCAAGGGGCAAATCTTCCTGAAAAACAGTTCATAATTCCTCGATCTCTCTCCCCTTAAGGCCAAAACCCTAGGGGCAGGGGCGTAAATCTCTCTGAATAATTCCGGCAATTTCTCCGTATAGCCCGGTGCCACAATCAAAATCTCCTCCACTGGCTCCTTTTTGAAAAATGGCTCTTATCCACAATGGAAGGTGGGAAGGGGCTGTATTTTCCTGTTTAAAGGGAGCGGAGTCAATGATAAGGCCACTTCCTCCTGTAAAGCCGTGGTGGAAAGGAGGGTTAAGCCCTGGTGGCTGGCTCCCCACACCGCCATTCTCTCCCCTTCTGCCTAAGTCCTTCCAAATGCTTTTTGATATCCTCTTGAATGGCCCCTTTCATTTTTCCCAAAATCGGTCTGATGTCTACCTTTCTGTCCAAGAGAACGGAAGGAGGTACAGCTCTCTTTTCACTCTTCTCCAGCAAAAATTCAATGGTATCCTGATTGATGATCCTACTTTCCACCAAGGAAAATCCCTGATCCTGTACCAAGCAAAAGAAGGCTTTCCTCGCTATAGTTGGCAATATGGTCTCGAAGCAGCTCATAATAGGAACGGTGGTTCTAAGATATACTGGAAGCTGGGAACGGTCAGAAGGAAATATCCTCCCATTTTCAAATGCAGCATAGGCAAGGACAGCATTTCCCCGGGATTAGGCTGATGCTCCAGGAAATTAAACTGTACCTATGGCATCTCAACTGCCCCTCTACTGACGGGTTTTTCCTGCTTTGCAAATGCTTTTCCTTCCATACCATCTAAGCTAAAAGCCCGATTCTGGGAAAGCCCTGATACAGGAAAAGCGCCTGCTGCCTGCCCCTTTTTCCACCAATTCCTTTTTATGCTCAATCCCTCAGCACATAGGGTTCAAGCTTGAAGCATCGGAACCGCTATCCACCCCGGACCACATGGCCAGAAACTCTCCTGCTCCGGCGCCCAGCTCTAAAATTCAAAGGACGCTTTTCTTCCTTTTTGCCAGAAAAAGAGAGGAGCTCCGTACTCATCCTCCCTTAGAGCCTCTCATGGTACTGCTGCCACCCCGGCCCGAATCACATCCTTGTAGTAGGAACAGCTTCCTATCAAATTGCACTAGACCGAGGATCTGCATTGGCAAAGAGAAAGGTCCATGCCCTTCTCCTAGCCAGCTCCTCCCTTTGTGGGAAATTCTCAAGCGGACTTAGGCATATTATGAAAACAGCCAATTCCCTCCAATTTTTCTCCACAGGCTAAACATCTTTTCTCTGCCATGCTTCCCCTCTTTTTTTCTGATAAAAATACTGATACAGCTCCTCTATCCCCCTGCGAAAAGGAGATTTTCTCTTGGAATCCTCTATCGTATAAATCTTTTACGGAAGGCTTTAAATCCACCGGTCCCTCTGCATTGGAAGCTCTTTCACCGAAACGAAGAAGACTCGTAGACCAAGCTTTCTTGCCCCTCTCTTCTCTAAAAAGGCCTTTCCCAGTGCCCTCAATTTCCAACACATAGTCCTTTTAGAGGGCGACTTTCCTTCCCGCAAAGGTCATAGGTACCGCTTCCGAAGCCTCCTTCCAATAAGAAGGCTATGGCTCTTGCCAAATCTCTTGCTTCCATAAAGTTCCACATTTGACTGCAAGGGCTTAAATCCATGGACTGTCCTGCCAGTACCGCCTGCACCAAAGTTTGTACCAGGGTGCTTTCATGGTCTCCCTATACCGTAAACCGAAAAGATACGAAGGTCCAAAAAGTCCATTTGGGGCTCCTGCTCTTTCCCTTGCTTGATCTTTTTCCGTAAAATTAAGGGGTTTTTCGCCTGCTTTTGAAAGCTATACCCTTCTTCCCCTTTTCCTCCGGAAAGACTGCAGAGGGAAAAAGCTAAGCTTTGCCTTCCTGTAGGCACTACCGGCTGCGGATTTTTCCTGCGTACCTCTACCGTATTCCGCCTGAGAGCCGGCAAAGAAAGTACTTCACGCCCTTTGAAGCCCCCCATTGGTAAAAAGCCCTTACTCATCAAAAGGTTTTGCTCCTGAATCTCAGGATTTTCTTCCTTTGAACCTACCCCAGTCCCAAGCAAAAGTGGATGATGGCATCCAAGTCTTCGGGAGTAGAGACTCTATAGCATAGTCTCCTCGGGAGAATGCAGCTTCGGGAGAAACTGTCTTCTGTTTCCTGATGGCTTCTGTCGAAGCAAGTTCTCCTCCCTCGGCAAAGTCAGAAAAACGCCTTCATATCAACGGAAATGAGCCGAAGCCCCCTAGGGACTCCCAGCTTCTCTCTGTTTTTACTCTTTTCGAACTATGCCATAGCTCGTGGTCTTGAGAAAGCAGTTCCTTCTGCGGTATAAATCCCTCAAAAACTGCTCACCCCACTGATTAATATCTTCACAAAACTCCCTTATTGCTTTAAATTTGATCCCCTTTAAATGCTCTCTTCCTACAGTATTGCCCAGTATCTTCCTTGGAAAACCTCTCCCTATCTCTTTCTGGGATAGAGCATCAACATTTCCATCTCCTCCTCCGGAAGGAAGGGCGCCATATCCTCAAGAGGCGGGCTGAAGAGGTTCCCTCCGCATCTCTCTTGGCACTGGACTTTGGCAGGAACCGCTGCTCCATACTTACAAAATACTTCACAAATAACGGGGCCGCTCTGTCCTAAGGTCTTTTCAATTCCCCTGCTCAAGCTCTGCATTTTCCTTGATAGAAACATAGGCAGCTGTAAGCATGAGCCAGCTTTTCTCAGGTTCGGGAAGGACAGGTCACAGCCCTCCACGCCGGAGTCCATCACCGATTCCCCACCAAGGGCTTTCCGAAGAAGCTGTTCTGGGTTTCATGGATGGAATGATAGCCTCCATTGTTTACCACGAAAATCTTAATGGGCATCTGATGATGGATAATGGTTTGCAATTCCCTGCAAATTCATCTGGATAGAGCCGTCTCCGGTCATCAAGAGAATATCCTGCCCTGATAAGGCGGTAAATTTCTCCCTGCCCTTCCAGTAAGGATTCTCCGAAAGACACTTTTTCTCTCTCTTCGGTAAAAATCCACTACGCCGTAGTAGGCACCGATAGCCGCCGGCAATCCGTAACCCATGGAAGCCACACCGTCCTGGCTGATAAAACGGGTTCCCTTTTTAATGATATAGCTCTGTCCGCCGGCAACACAGGGAGAACCATTTTCACCACGGTAATCTGAGTCTTCCGAAGCTCCTCTCGGAAAGCTTTTTCCACAAGGGCGTAAACATTGGTCAGTTCTCCCTCTCGCTGCTCAAGATACTCCGGAAGCACAGTGGGTAGTTTGCCTGATAAAAACGGATGGTATCAAGCCGCTTAGTTGGCATCCTGCTTTTCCGCCAAAATCTTTCCTGCCGCCTCTTCCCGCACAAAGCCCTTTTGCCTTTTCTCTGGAAATACCCTTTTCGCAAGGCAAAAAGAGGAAGCTTTTTCTTCCTGATTCAGCAAATGCAGTAAGGGCCTCTCAAGAGAGCCTTTAGCATCTCCGTGAAGCGCCAGGTCACAGTGCACGGAGGGCTTTGCAATCTCTTCCAAATCAATGTCGTTTTGCATCACATAGGCCTTGGGTGCCCACTCCCAGAAGCTTGCAGCCCACCTGACGAATATTTAAACGGGAGCCAATGCTTAAAACCACATCGGCATTTTGCACCGCCAGATTTCCCGGACGGTCGCCTCTTCCTCCGGGACGACCTGCATTTAAGGGATGCTTGGTGGGGAAAATGTCCGGAGCATTCCAGCCTAAAACCACCGAATTCCCAGCTTTTCCGCACATTCTAAGAACAAGCCCTCCGCTCCTGCAATACGAATACTGTTTCCGGTATAGAAGATAGGATGCTCACTGCTTCTGAATCTTCTCTAAAACTTCCTCACAGAGGAAGGAAATCCTGCCAGTTCTGAATCCCGGTCTTTTCCTTCTGCTCATTGCTATCTTCCTCCAAAATATGAGGATTCTTTCAGAAGATAAGGCCTTTAAGAGAGCTTCCTTTTCCTCTTCCTTGGCAAAAATATCTTCTAAGGGCGGTGGCGGTTTCCGGATGGCTATTCTTTACGCTGCCTGTTTCCCAGCCGTCTCCTCCTGCTGCATAACTCTCCGGAGAGAAGCCCAGCAAATCCTCTTCCTCCACCATAAAGCCCCTGCATCATCCACAGGAACATCCAACCAGCATGGTCCGGGACGGCCTGTTTGGCTAAGATAAATTGCCTTTTTCAATGGCGTAGCGTACCCGATAAGGGTCAATCAGCATCTCACTGTATTTACACATGCAGGATACGGATTGCAGAATATCAAATTCCTGGTCTCCCATGGCTCTAAGAGCTCTTCCGGACCAACGGGCGGTATTGTCGTGACGCACCTGACCGGATAGAACCAGCATGGGGATGGAATCCAGATACGCTCCTACCACACCGGTAATGGCATTGGTTCCTCCTGGACCGGATGTCACATACAATCCTCGGCACATTGTGGATTCTGGCATAGCTTTCTGCCGCCATGGCACAGGCCTGCTCATGGTGCTGGTATAAGGTCTTGATTCCCTTATGGTGTCCTAAGGGCATCATTCAGTGCATTGCCCCTCCTCCAACCACAGAGAAATTTCTGCTAAGTCCCATGGAATAACACTTTTGGGCAATGTAGTCTGCTACACGAATCTTCATCTCCTGCTTCCTCCTGCTCTTGTTTACATTTCTTACCTTAGATACACTTTTGTAAGCCGCTTCTTATTTACGCCATCCTAACCGGCTTTACGACATTCGTTTTACTGCTTTGAAACTCTATTTTCAGCATCTTCATGCTTTTATAGCGCTGTCTTTTGAATAGCCCACAGGCATTTTCCTCGTATTCCCGAATCAAAGAGAGATTAAACCCTTCTCCGGGAGCATCTTTCCCTCTCCTTCAAAGATATTCATACCCAAAAATCTTCTGCCCCTGGAGGCTAAAACACAGTCCATGGCGCTACGATATTCCTGCTCGGTAAAGCCTTTCCGAAAATGTCCTTGTCTCATAGAACAGCATATGGGCAGCTGCACCAAACGAAGTAAGGGAAGGAATGGGTCTTGGCTCTTCCGCTTTGAAAAATCCCTATCCGTAAAACAGTACAAGCTGGTGTGCATCAATGGATCCCGAACCCCGGATGCTTTGCGGCAAGCTCCCTTCTGGATTCCAGGCTATCTCCCCTGCATAGGGAACAAACTCATCCCCTGAAGGTCATTAAAGCATCGTTAATGATTCCCTTTCCTCTTCGGTGGCTCCCAAAAAGCAAAAATCCCCTTACAATGGGGTAGAGCGAACCATTACCTGCCGAAGCCAGGAATTGTGGCAAAGCGCCCTTGCCTCCCGCCTCTTCAAATCCGCCTGATGGTCAAAAAGCAGAAGAATAAAAATCCTCCCCGAAGCCTCTCCAAAAATTTTGTCATGTGCATGGAAGCACAGTCATGCAGTCCATAGGGAGAAATATCCTTTTCCAAAGGCTTTTTCCGAAAAGCCCATACAGCCCTGCTCCAAGTTTTCCGGATAATACCTTCCCTTTTCTCGAAGAGAAGCATACGCCTCTTTTCCATATCTTCCTTGGAAATCAAAAAGGAAATTTGCTCTTTTTCCATGCCCTACTCCCCTTCTTTTTCCTCTTCATCCCTTAAGCCACTCTAAAACAACTTTATACTATCTATAAAAATATTTTTCTTATCCCGTAAAATAATTTCTTACCTCGATAAAACGCTTCTCTGACTCTACACCACTATGCTTTTATCTCTTTAAATCTATCTCTCTATCTCGATGCAAAGCTATACTCTATCTCTATACAAACTTTTCCCTAAGTCTATAAAGCTATTTCTCATCTCTATACAAACTCTCCCATACTATAAAAGAAAAGTCTGAAAATCTCCATAGTCTCAAATCCATTAAGCAAAGCCCTTTTGCAGGAGCAGTGGGGACCTGCCAAAGTGCGGTCCTTAGCATCCGAAAATTTCTTCCAAGTGGAAAGGCTTATTCTTCCCTTCCCAGCTCCAAAAGAGTCCCTGCCAGTATCCGAATCATGTGGTACAAAAACCATTTCCTCTACAGAAAAATGCAGGTAATCCTCCTCTTCCAAAGAAAAACGATAAATCTCCCGCACAGAACTTCCCCTGTAAAAGACTTTTTGGCCTTTGGGATTGGCAAAGCTTCGAAAGTCATGCTCTCCTTTAAAAAGCTCCATTCCCTGGGAAATTCTCCCGCAATCCAGAGGAAAGGTATAGTGATATGCTGTCCTTCTGCGAAGGATTTTCCACCTTGCTCCGGCAAATGCTGTAACGATAAGCTCTTCATGGGAGGGGTAAAAGCGGGGATGAAAGTCCTGCTGCACGGAGTAGGCTTCAACACCCTGATATCCTCCGGCAAGTAGCTGTTTAATGCCCGTAAAATCTGTTCTCCGCTAACCTTCCCTCCATATCGAAGGAAAGGAGATTGCTCAGAGCATGCACCCCTGATCCGTCCGACTGGCTCCGATAAAGTTCTCCATTTTCCAGGGAAAAAGACTACGGAGCTGCTCTTCACCGTACCGGCAATGGTGGAAAGCCCTCCTGCTTTTGGAAACCATGGTAGGCCGTGCCCTCATAGGCCAGTTTTAATACAATCCGCTGTTCCATCCGCTTCCTTTCTGTTGTTTAAATCAGCACGCAGAAGACAAAAGCTTTTACCTTCCTGAAAAATATCTGCTATGCCAAAAAGCATTCTCTCTCAGCTGTACTCTCCTTAGATTGTATCCGGCACATGCCCTTTGTATTCCTGTCCGTTTTATCTGTACACTTTATCTCTCATTTTTCGGATTTTATGGTAGAGAGACAAATCGACTTCCTATAGAAAATGCCAGTACGCCGAACAAAAAGAGGTAAGAAAGATAGTCTCTTCTTTCATAGTGAAGAGGCTTCATTTTCGTTCTCCCTCTCCCCTGATAGCAACGGGATTCCCATGGCCAAAGCCAGGTCATAGGCTCTTCGGAAGGCGGAAACAAAGAGGGGCACTAAAATCGGCACCATGGCCTTTGCCTTCTGGATGATTCCTCCGCTTTCAAAAGTCTGCTCCCCAGCCATCTGAGCCTTCATAATCTTGTCCGTTTCTTCCACCAGAATCGGAATAAAACGCGGGCAATAGACATCATCATGGCAATCTCATGGATGGGCAAATGCAGTTTTTCAAGATAGACAGCCCTTCTCCATCCCGTCTGTCAGCTCATTGAGGGTGGTGCAGCGTCATCACAGAGCTGCTGAGCACCAAGAGAATCAGTCGCACCGCCATCATAGAAGCAATCCAGTCCTTCTTCGGTGATTTTCAGCACATAGAAGCGGAAAATCTCCTTCCGGTGTCAGAAAAAGATTAAAGCTCACAGACAAAAGAAGCAGGAAAAGGACACTTTTCAAGCCCCTCACCATAAAAAGAGAAAAGGAACATTGGAAAGCTTAATCATCATAAAACCAGAGCCAGAGCAATATAGGCTGTCCAGGAGTTCACAATAAACAAGGCAATCAAAAACAAAAAGGTACCGGCAAGCTTCACTCTGGGATCTAATCTATGGATAGGAGTCAACTGCAATACTGCCCTCAAGGTAATTTCTCTAAGCATTTTTCCTCCTTTCTCTTCTGATAGGCGTAAAAGAATCATTTCCTTCGCTTCCTGCACTGTGTTCTGCTTAGGAAAAGCCAGTCCCTTCTCCCCTCAAGCTATACAAAAAGGCACGAATCTGGGGCAGTCCCAATCCCAGCTCCTCCATTTCCTTTTTATGGGAAAATACCTCCTCCGGGCTACCCTGTCGGATAGCATTCTCCCTGATTTAAGACAAAACCTCCTCCGCATAGCGAGCCACATCATCCATGGAATGAGAAACCAAGAGGATGGTCATGGCATAAGCGCTCCTGCAAATGAGCAATCACCTGAAACAGCTCTTCCTTCCTGCGGGATCCAGTCCTGCGGTGGGCTCGTCCAAAATCAAAAGCTCCGGATCCATAGCCAGCACACCCGCACAGCTACCCCTTCGCTTCTGTCCGCCGGAAAGTTCAAAGGGAGACTTCTGCCATAAGGCTCCTCCACGCCCATGCTTCTTAAAAGCCTCTTCCGCCTCTTTTCTTGGCTTCTCTCCTAGGATAAGCCCTGATTCTTCGGCCCGAAAAGCACATCCTCAAAAACCGTTTCCTCAAAAAGCTGATACTCTGGATATTGGAAGACCAGGCCTACCTTAAAGCGAGACCTTGGAAAAATCAGCCTCTTCCTTGAAGGAAAGTACCCTTCCTTTTTCCACTTCCTTTCTTCTTACTCCTTCCAGAACAAAAAGCCCTTGTCCTGGAGAATCAGGGCGGGATTCTTCCGAAAATGAACGGAAATCTCTCCTTCTTCCGGCTTTATGAGACCGTTAAAATGCTGTAAAAGGGGGATTTTCCGGAACCGGTATGGCCAATCAGGGCAGAAAACTTTCCCTTTTAATCGATGTGTAATGTCCTTTAGGGCATAGCTTTCCATGGCAGTACTCTTCTGATAAATGTCAGGAAAGATTTTTCCACTTCAGGATAAAATCCTTTTCTGTTTCCTTTCTGTTTCCTTTTCAATTCTGCTTCTATTTCCTTTTCTTCCGAAGAGATAGAAGTCGCTTGAGAATTCATTTCCTCTGAACGCTTCCCGAGTAGAATTTTCTCTGTTACGGCGCTGACTCACCCTATCGGATTCCCCTTCCTGCTCTTCCTCTTCTGCCCTTCTCTATCCCTTCCACAAAGGAATCCTCCGAAAAATGGAAAGCAGTTCCTCCACCAGCTCCTCTTCCTTTAAAATCCCCTCCGAAATCGGCATGCCGGAAAGACGAAGCTCATGGCCAGGTCCGTAATCAAGGCACATCCATCTGTAAAGATTTCAGCTCTTCCACCTTGAAAAGATTTCCTGCGTACCGTCCAGCACCAGCTTTCCCTTGATCCATAAGAATAATGCGGTCCGCATCCACGGTCTCCTTCCATATAGTGGGTAATCAAAATGATGCAGTGATGCCCTTCTTTCTGGTTCAGCTCGAATGGATCGAATCACCTCCGCTCTACCGCTGGGATCCAGCATGGCGGTGGGCTCATCCAGTACAATGGTTTTCGGCTCCATAGCCAGAGTTCCTGCAATAGCTACCCTTGCTTCTGTCCGCCGGATAAATGATTAGAGATTTTGTAGGCGGTAGGCCTCCATATTGACCGCCTCCAGAGCATCCTGCCACCCTCTTCCAGATTTCCTCTGTAGGAACACCGATATTTTCCGGGCCAAAGCCCACATCCTCCTCCACCACAGAGGCAATAATCTGGTTGTCGGGATTTTGAAAACCATGCCCACCTTTTCCTGGATAGGGAAAAACATTGGCCTCCTGCCGGCTGTCCATACCGGAAATAATCACAGATCCCTCCGTAGAATCTGTAAAGCATTAAAAGCTTTGCCAGTGGATTTTCCGGAACCGTTATGGCCCAACACACAGACAAAGCTTCCTTCGATTGTGAAATTCAAATGAGAAATAGCGGAAAGCTTCTCCACCACTCATCATTTTCATCCCTTCGTACGTATTCGTAAGTACAATCTTTTATTTCTATATTATTCAAAATTTTTCCTAAAGAAATACACAATAAATCCTAGTCAGTATATCCCTTAGCGTGTGAAAAGGCAATGAAATGCCGTGCTAAGCGTCAGCTCATGCTTTCATTATAGTCTTAATAAGTCCATTTAAATTGTTTACTCCTTTGACAACAAAGGCAAAATGCTTTTCCTATAAAGAAATATGCTGCACATAGCATCATTAAAATAAAATCCTTAACGCTTGCTGTGTGATGAATCATTCGAGCGTAAAAATGGGAACCTGCCGATAGCGGATTGGTATAGTTCAGATATTCCGGTAAAGAAAGGATACTGCCGGAAAGAAATAAAAACAGATAGCCCACAATGCTGACAAAAAGAGGCCATTTTCGTAAAAATGAGGGTTAAAGCAGACAGTATATAGGATATCCCCTATACAGCCAAAACACAAACGGCACAACAATATAAAAAGTATTCAAATCGAAAGTTAAGTTTTATAAACAAAGAGGCTATTCTCTATACAAATACAAGCTTTAACACTATTTAGCAAAAACCAAAACTAAGGTTTTCACGCTAATGATTTGCATAATGGAATAGGGTTTAATCATCAGGTTTTGCAAAGTTCCTCGTTGCTTTTCCGTGGATATACATAAAGACGCCTCGATAAAACACCATTTACCAAAAATCCATAAAACATAAGCAAAGAGCTTTTCCTCTTGTTCCCCTCAGTATTCATGACTATTGCAAGTAACAAAAATATCTGTTAATATGCCCACAATATAATCCGGATAATAGCTGGCCGCCTCTATCAGACTTTTGCATTCAGCCTTAATCAGTTTCATAGGGAAAACCTCAGCAATATTTCTTCCAAGTCTCTTTCCTTTTTCTTATTTCCAGAATTTCATATTTTTATAATAGCTTTGATATATATCCTGAAAGCTTCCTGAACCGTGTCATATTCCGGCACATTATCCTTTATAAAGGAAACCAGATATAAATCTTGTCTTCGTAATCCGTTTTTATTGAATTCATGTATGACTCATCCTTAAAATCAGTATTCTGCTTTGAGCTTTTTGTACCACATCCATTTGATGAGAGGTAAGTAAGACTGCAATTTTTTCTGTTTTTATAATGGTATTCAATATCTGAATAACGGATAACTTACTCTGTATATCCAGCCCCAAAGTAGGCTCATCTAGGAGTAAGAGCTTCGGGAGAAGACATTAGGGCAATCAATAAAGCCAGCTTTTTGTCGCATTCCTCGTGAATAAGTCCCTACAGCTTCATGGATTGCTTCTTCCAATTCGAATAGGAAATATATGTTTTTGATTTTTCTCGTTCCCGGAATCGATGTTTAGAAGTCCGGAAAAAGTACTCAATATTTTGCCATCCGCAAGATAATCATAAACATTCACACTGGATTCCAGCAAAGCATTTACCTTGGAAAAATACTCCTTGTTTTATACATAAAAATATCTCGTCCGTCCAAGAGTATAAATCCCGAATCTGCCTGTATCATTCGCAGAATACAGTTAATTACGGTAGTCTTCCGGCCCCATTATTCCCCAACAAACAGACGATTTCTCCTTCATTTATGAAAAGATTCAGATTCTTCAAAACTCTTTTTGCCTTTAAATCTTTTCTTCAAGTCCCTTGATTTCCAGCATTTACTACCTCCTTTCCCATCCGGTAGTTGCAACTGATATCGCGATACCATCATTGATTTACACCCTGACATAATCAGTAGCTGATTCGTCCATCTCAATCTGTGTCACCAACGCGACACACTTTCATTTTCCACACATAGCATCATTAGAATAAAATCAACTTGTACTACCCATATAATCAAGAATTTTCTGGCCAACCGTGTCATTTCTGTGAATGACTCCTCCACGATTTTCCCAACCTCAGGAAAAATCGCCAACAACACGCCGCCCACTGCTTGTCCAAGCAATCATTGCCCTCCCAATGGCCTTTTGAAATATTCTTTTTAAGCTTTTATCTCCCCAAAAACGGCAATAGCTGTTCTATAAAATATTTAGACCTTCCAAGATATCTCTATCCCTGGAAGGCCCAAACAGATATGATTTAGAAAATCTCTTTCGCATATCTTTCTACATTTTTTACTACTTTTACCCACTGTCCTCTTTCATTTAGACGGAAGCCGGAAATAGTAGTGTTCTTCGCCATTGTCTCCCGTCCTTCTGTGAAATAGTAGTAAACCGTGTTTCCATTTTCCTGTAGGAAATCCAGCTGTTCTCATGGCACCGGAATTATCAGTAATACTGCTCCTTGCCGACCTGCATGATACCGTTGGAAAGTATAGCCCCACAGCGGTCATCCTTTTTCCGGACGAAGATAATACCACTCTGGTCAATCAATCTCCAGCCGGTCTTCATATCCCTGCTTTACAGGATCCAAACTAGTACCAGTCCCCATAGCTATTCTTAAACCATCCGGTTTCATCTCCGCCTGTCCGTTGAAGATGATACCAATGTCCATTCCACTCCACCCAGGTGTTGATGGCAGGTTTATTGTTAGGGAAACGGAAATACCACTTTCCGTTGCTTTGACTAAAACCGATAGTACTCGGAATATTGGCAGTGCCGGAATTGTTCTGTCCGCTCTGTCCATGTACCTGATTCTCACTGTATTTTCCTTTTCTCGCATTTGGAGCGGGTGCTCTGCTTGATATCCAGAACCTCAGACTCCGCTTTCCTCGGAGGACTTTTCCCGCCTTCTTCTGCTCTCGGTATAAGGAATGGTCTTTACGGAAAAATGTATAGCTTCCTCCTCTGATCATCCAAGGATAGAAAATTCAGGCTTAACGCATCTGTAGTAATCTTTGCCAGTCTTCTACCTTCTTTGAAAAAGGCTTTACCTTATACACGCCGGAACAGTTTTCCGGAGCAGTCCAACGAGCTCTTCCCAGAGAATTACTGTCCCACTGCAAATTATCCGCCATGGAATACTGTCCTGAACTGCCTCTTAACTGAATCAGAAGCTCAAGCTCTGTAGAACTGATTCTGGCACTAATCAGAGTTCCGTTGGTCACGCGAACATTGTTGCTGTTATAGGCACCAAAGAACTGGTAATAGAGCGTGTCTCCATTGCTCTTATCCTGGCTGTCCGTCACAAGATAAATCTGCACCTTCGGGGTAAGCTTCCCACGGTAATATCCCCGCATTTCCACTGTTCACCCACTGAACCGCATCAATATGGTATTTATCGCTATCTCCCGTAGAAAAATCACTTTCGCTGATATTGCCAAGGCTGTCTCCCGGATCCAGATTTCGAAGTCTTTCCTCCACCTTAATCCGAATCATACTAATGTTGCTGGTGCTATCCCTCGCAAAAAGCAGGCATGGTCAGAGAAAAAAGCAATGTCATGCTAAGGGCCAATGTGAGCCCTAAGCGCTTTCCCTATATGGTTGAAAAATATTTTCATACAAATCCTCCTGTTCACATTTCCTCTTAGTATACAGGCGGGTGCATAAGGGAAAACAAGTGCTTTTCTCTACAATTCCGGAACAGCCGACTGGTTGCAGGCGTTAAACCCTCAAGCTTTTATAGGCCAAAGATAATTCAAAACATTCTGCTATCCTGTAACTCTGTTATATGCATATAATAGCGATTTGATTTCTTAAGTCCTCTTAATCCACTTTCCATTGGTAAAGCTCGGGAATGGCCACTGGCTGTCCTCCAAGGGCAATAGACTCCTCCGCCAGGGCGGTAATACTCATCCAGCTGGCCATATCATACACATCTATAGGCATAGGCAGGCCTTTCCTGCAGGCAACGGATAAAGTCGGAGAAAAATCAGATAATCCATACCCCCATGTCCCTTTCTTCACCCCCCACCTTCAGGTAGTCCTTCCATAGGATGCTCATATTTTTCCCCGGAAACGCTCCACATTTCCCCACTGCTTCTTCCATTCAAAATGATCCTTTTGCTCCCTCATCCCATCCAGGAAAAAATAGAAGCATTGTCCTCCATATACATCCCCTTCGTACCCTGTACGGTGAAGCCTCGAATAGGCTCTGGGCAGGGTGGTGTCCAAGGTCAGTAAAAATGCTTTCCCCGTTACTGCATTTGATGATGGTATTTGACCACATCTCCCCTGCTGAAATACCGTATTTTGCAAATGCCTTGTCCTCCGGCTTCTTTTCCTTGATATACTCTCTAAGCTCTGCAGGCCTTGGAGCCATGGAACATAGGCTTAGCATACGGTTTCCTGGTTGATATGCAGCACCCCTGGCAATGGGGACCAAGCTCATGGGTAGGATAATTTTTCCGTATTTTCGATGAATATAATTGTCCAAACGGTAATGGCGATTTTCCTTCCAAAGGAGATTTCTTCCCGCAAATCATGCTTAGTATCCCCCTTCGCAGTGCACGATTTCTCCTAGAACCCCTCTCCGCCATACGGTAAACCATCATTCATCCCTCGCTATAGACACAGTTTTTCCATAAACATGATGGGAGTCTTCGTTTCTCATGGCAATCCACCAGCTTCCAACACCTGACAACGTATACGCTCCCCACCTTGGAGGCCACCGCCTTTCCTGCCCGCATGGCCGCCATAGCTATTTCACTGTGGGTATCCCAGGAGGCACAAATCAAGACAGCATCCAGCTCCTCCATAGAAAGCATTTCCCATAGTCGGAAAAAGGTCTTAGGTCTTTTCTCTTCCCATCTCCACAAGGGCATTGCCCACCTCCTGCTGCCGATCCACATAAACATCACAAAGTGCAACAAAATCCACATCCGGATGCTCTCGAATCACACATTTTTCACTAAGTCCGCCCTCTTTGACCAAGTCCGATTACCCCAAGCTTCACTTTCTTTCCCATAACCCATCCTTTCCCGCCATAATATCGTGCCATTTGTCCTAATTCTATCCATCATTTTATCACGATTCCATTTCATAAAGCTTTCCCCTATGGATAAAAGATTTTCACTATCGCATACAGTAGCTTATACATCAACGTGGAGGAACACCCATCTTCACTATTTTTCTCATACAGTAGTAGTGCATACAAACACCATAACTACTGCATATTATTATACACCGATTTTCAACAATATAGGACTGAAAAGAGGTAGTCTGAACCATACGCTACTTATGCCTTACTCACTAACAGTCAACAAAAAGAGCTGTGACGAATCATCTTAGAAAGGTTCTTTCGTAATATAGGTCTGAAAGGGAGTCCGGGCTCAACTCCCTGCTTATGTCTGCACTTATTAACAGCCAACAAAAAGAGCTGCGAAGAATTAATCTTAGACCGAGGTTTTCGGCAATATAGGGTCTGAAAGGAAGTCCGGCTCAACCCCTACTTATGCCTTTACTCACCAACAGCCAACAAAAAGAAGCTGTGAAGAACTATCATAGCCGGTTTTCGGCAATATAGGTCTCGAAAAGGTAGTTCGAGTCCGTCGGTACTTGCGAAAAACGAAGGAACTGGAAGTTTTCGCTTAGTATCCGATACGTGGCGAAGCTAGTGAGCGTGCCCCATTTTTAGACCTATATTGCATAGAAAAACCGTCTTACCTCTTCACAACTCCTTTTGTAGGCAAAATCAGGAGAGCATGCCCCACTTTTCAGCCCTATTTTCCATGAAAACCTTATAATTCTTCACAGCTCCATCATCATACAAATGGCAGCAAACCTTATGCCCATTTCCCATATCCTTTCTTCCGGCACCTTGTTCTACATATCTCCATACACTGACTGCAACGGGTATGGAACTTACAGCCCTCGAGGGTTGGCTGGGAAGGAATACTCCTTCCAGAATAATACGTTGCATCTTCGGTCTCCGGATCCGAATAGGAATCGCGGAGAACAAAGCCTTGGTATAGGGGTGGAGAGGATTGGCAAAGATATCCTCCGTATCCGAACTCCACCAGATTACCAAGATACATTACCCCCACCGTATCCGGTAATATGCTCTACCACGGACAAGTCGTCGGGAAATAAAGAGATAAGTCAGATTATATTTTTCCTGCAAATCCTTCTGAAAGGTTGATAATCTGCGCCTGAATGGATACATCCAAGGCAGATACCGGCTCATCGTATACCACAAACTCCGGATTCAATGCCATGCTCTGGCAATACAGACTGTCTTTGTCCGCTGGAGAACTCATGGGGATAACGGCCCTTATGGAAGGGCTGCAAACCGCAGTTATCCATAATGCGATCAATATAACTCGTATTCCTCCTTGGGAACCAGATGGTGCTCCTTTACCGCTTCTCCGATGATTTCTCCTACAGGAAGTCTGGGAGAAAGGGAGGAGAAAGGATCCTGGAAGATAATCTGCATCTTGGTACGCAGTTCGTCAACTCGGACTTGGGAATATCATAAACCTTCTTTTTCCGTTAAACATCACATCTCCTGTGGTCTTCTCTCCGCTATGCTAGAAATGGTTCTTCCTGTGGTGGTCTTTCCGCAACCGGACTCTCCCACCAAGCCCATGGTGCTTCCTCTTTTGATGGAAAAAGGAAAACGTCGTCACTGGCCTTTTACCTGTCCCACCACCGTATTAAAAGTAGCCTCCTCTAATGGGAAGTATTTCTTCAGGCCGCGAACCTCTAAAATATTATCTTCATTTTCCTGACAGTCTTAGCTTCTGTCCTTTTAAAATGCTATTTTTCCATTATTTCCTCGCTTCTCATCATCAGGTAGCAGCTTACTCTGTGGGTCCTGGAGGGCTGATTTCTCCGGGATAAGCCCTGTCATCAGCAACCCCTTCCGCTTGTCACAACGATCTCGGAAGTAGCAATAATTCGGCATGTTAATGGGGTTTGGCACCTTTCCGGAATGGAATAGAGCTTATCCACATGCTTTTCCTACCACAGGCTTGGAAGCCATCAAACCGATGGTATAGGGGGTGGGAAGATTGGAAAAAGATTTCCTTTGCTGTTCCCCGCCTCTACCACGACCGGAGTACATCACCACCACATAATCCGCCATTTCCGCAATTACCCCAAGGTCATGGGTAATCGAGCATAGAGGAGTTAATCTTGTCCTTTAAGCCTCTCAGCAAATCCAGAATCTGCGCCTGAATGGTTACATCCAGGGCTGTTGTGGGCTCATCCGCAATAATCAGCTTAGAGAACAAGCCAGAGCCATGGCGATTACGATGCGCTGCCGCATACCGCCGGAAAGCTCGTGGGGATACATATTGTAAACTCCCTCACTGTTAGCAATGCCCACCATTTCCAAAAAGCTCACTGGTACGCTTCTTTGCCGCCTTCTTTGCCTTCATAACCGCTCTTATGGAACAAAAAGTACCTCATCCACCTGATCTCCGATTTTGAAAACCGGGTTTAAGGAGGTCATGGGCTCTGGAAAATCATGGACATAAAGTTTCCACGAAGATGCTGCATTACCGCCTCGGGAGTTTTGGTAATATCGTAAACCTTCTCTCCTGTGTTCAAACGGATGGCACCTTCCACAATCTGTCCCTGAGGCCGCTGTAAAGCTGCATGAGAGAAAGGCTTGTTACGGACTTTTCCGCAACCGACTCTCCCACAACCCTACAGTTTTTCCCATGGGAACGGAAAAAGCTCACGGAATCTACACTCTTTACCGTTCCGGCATCTGTATAGAAATAGGTCCGAAGGTTTTCAAACTCCACCGTATTCTCCGGATTCTTCATTTCCGTTAAATACTCCGACTCCGGAACATTTTTCCGCTTCCGCTTTTTCTCTAAGGCAGCAGTGATTTTTCTATTTTCTTTCGATATCCTCCCGGACTCTTTCGGAGAGATAACCGTCTTCTCTTGCCATTTTTTATCCTCAACTTAACTTCCTACAGCTTTCCAAGGCAAATGCCGGAAAGCATGATTTTTACCGAAACTGTTAACGCTTCATCTTCGGGTCAAAGGCATCTCGTAATCCGTCTCCCACCAGGTTAAAGGCCAATACGGTAAGTAATAGCAAACACCGGCAGGTCACCCAGATAAAGAGGTAGTTACTTAAAACATAGGTATTGTTTACATCATTGATGATATTTCCCCATGAAGCAAAGGGGAACTTTACTCCAAGACGAAGGAAAGACAATACCGCCTCTGTCAAAATCACTCCACCAAGACTCATGGTACAGGTAACAATGAGCTGAGGAATAACGTTTGGTAAAAAGGTGTCGGAAAAATTCGGTTTACGGGCTTAATGCCTGTAGCTCCGCAGCAGTCATAAACTCCTGCTCTCTTTAAGGTAAGAATCTGTCCACGCACCAGTCTGGTAATGGAAGGCCAAACTCGAAAGAATCCCAGAATAATCATCAGGTAGAACATCTGAATCTGAGGGTCTACTCTCAAAGCATCCATAGCCGCACTCGATAATGATGTAGATAGGGATAGTAGGAATACAGTAGAAAATATCTACGATTCGCATGATAAGGGAATCCACCCAGCCTCCGAAGTAACCGGAAACGCCTCCTAAAAATCATTCCCAATACGGTTTTCGATAATCACAACCACAAATCCGATATACAGGAGATACTCTTCCGCCGTACATCAGTCTGGTCAGCATATCCATACCGTTTTTATCCGTTCCCAAGGGATGCGCCTTGTTGGGGGAGAATAGGTGTCATAAACCATTTGCTCCCTGGTTTGCAGAATATTGTGGGTCTTGAGGTGGCATCATACTCCATGGTATGAGCTTGCTCCACGCCATCCTCATCGGTAAATGTAAAAGCTGGTCTCCCGCCCTGAATCTTCTCCAAAAGCTCTTCCTTAAACTGCCGGGAGAAGCTCACATCGCTCATAATGGCATTGACTACATATCGACTGGCATAAGCATAGGCTGTTCCGTCCTTTTGTCACGGTACCGTCCTCGGAAAGGCTGTAGCTGCTGCCGGCCTCTGTAAATTCCTTTTCTCCGTTTGCCTTAGCCTGTAAAATGCTAAGCTGCTCCTCAAAGGGAATCTGTCCTCTCGGAAACGGAAGTCACCGTATCAATCGCCGCAAAGGCTACCGGGTCGGAGCTTCCTTCTTGCTAATGATATAGAAGTCTTTTTCCCGCCTCTTCAAAGCTGTAGTCCACACCGCCTGCAGCAACTCCGTAAGCTTCTTTCCCTTGGCCAAGACGAACTGGGCCTCGGGCAAGAGCAGGAAGCTATCCTTTTCCGCCTGCTGATAACGAAGGTCCGTGTTCACCTTAACACCGGCATACTTCTGGCTTTGGCTGTCCTTACGGTAGAAGAGCTGAGACTCTCCGTAGGGCATCAAGGCGCCTCCCAGAAGGAGAACAGGAACATCAAAAATCAAAACCACCATACCCAAAAACCGCACTGGTTTCGGAAAAACCGCTTTGCCTACCATTGCACCGGGAGAAAGGGTTTTTTACACGACGATCATCATTTAAAGAATACTCGTTACTCTTCTGAGCATCTGCTTCACTATGCCTGCTTCACTCATGCCTGCTTCACTATGCTCTTCCACATTCTGCACATTCTGCACATTCTTCTGTACATTCTCTTCGTCACAGATTCCCCTACTGTAGTTTCCCATCTCACAGAATTTTCTAAATCAGACATCTCTTCCCTCCTTTCCTAAGCAATACGAACTCGAGGATCTACCACGGCATATAAAGAATGTCCGTAAGAAGGTTTCCAATCAGAGTCAAAAACGGCGATAAACACTAAATAGAAACATGGAGAACGGAATGTCCTGAAATCATAGCCTCGATAGGAGGTGTAGCCTATTCCCGGAATGGAGAAAGCTGCTCCGTAATCATGGCACCGGAAAATAAGGCCGAAGCGAAGTACCTAGATTGTAACCAGGGTAATCAGGTATTTCGGAAAGCATGATGATAAATCACTGTCTTTCGGAAAGTCCCTTGCTCTTGCGGTACGAATATAGTCGGAATTTAAAACCTCCAGCATATTGGTACGCATATACGCATATAGGCTCCGATGCTGGCAAATCAGCAGGTAAGAATCGGTAGTACCAGGTGCAGGGCATATCCAGATTCTTTCCGCTTTGGTGAAAGTATATCGTGATTTCTTCCCACCAGTCCGCCTCAAGTCAAACCACTGTAATTTTACGGAAAATACCAGCTTTAATAAAGAAGCTGTAAAGAAGGTTGGTAAGGAGATTCCCGCCAAAGCAACGATGGAAATTACATTGTCCTCCCAGGAATACTGCTTGGTTGCCGCAATAATCCCAGAGGAACGGAAATCAGCATTTCTAAAACCATGACAATTAAACTCATGATAAAGGAAAATGCCTACTACCTCTCTAAACTTCTGGGTTACCGGCACGGTGTACTTCCAGCTGTCTCTGAAGTCTCCCTGACAGCCCCTTCCCAACCAGGCAAAGAAACCGGGAACGATTCCCTTGTCCATGCCGTAAGTAGCCTCCAGCTGCTGCATCCACTTTCAAAGCTTTTAGAGCCGGGCTGCTGGAGACTTCTGTCTGGCAATCTGCTCTAAATAGGAGGTGAGTAAGGATCGCATCAAAAATATAAAGTAGAAGGATACGATAAATAGAATCACTAGGGACCATAATAGTCGTTTAATAATATACTTTTTCACTGAAAAACCTGCTCTTCCATATCAAGAATAGCTGCCTTCCCTAAATATTTCAGAAATGCGGCTATTACCCGAAAAATGTAGACGGAAAAATCCGTTTACTTTTACTTTGCTAATTGAAGATTCTCAACTTCAGAATACCACTTGTAGAATGGGCTGATGTCAGGGTAATGGTATCCACCTGAAGACGCTCTGCAGAGAAGATGGTTACTTCCTTTCTGGTAGATAGGTACTTGCAGGACCAGTCAATAATCTTGTTAAGACAAGCCTTATACATAGTCTTACGATATTCCTGGTCGATAGACTCTCTTGCCTGAAGAATCATGGTGTTCTAAATCTGCATCCTCAATCTGATACTGATAATTAGATCCCCGGTGCTACGCCACCATTAGCAATATCGGAGTAGTAAATCTGAACATATCCGATCCGGTGTTGACGACCAAAGCCGCACACCACATCTCTGCCTGTCTAGCCTGTAACTTGTTCCACATATCCGCACTATTGGACATATCATTAATAGTAAAGCTTCATACCGATTTCAGCAAAGCCTTCTGTGCCTCTGTCAAAATCATGAAGGAGGGTGATCTCTGTTCCGGAACCGGGGATCATTACCTCATATTCCATCTTTGCACCTGCAGTGAGCTGCCGTAATCTTTCCGTCTGCTACAGTGTATCCTGCCGCCTCTACAGCCTAAAGCTGCCTTCTTTGCTGCAGCATACTTGTCTTCATCGGACATTCCGGAGCTATAAATAGGCTCTCCCTTGACATCCTTGGAGAAAGCAAATCTTATCAGCCGTCATCTGTAGGCTGGGGTGCTGCCCAGGAAGTATTGGTATAGGATAGTTGATGACACTTGCTCTGTCTCCATAGTAGCTGCTTACCGCAAGGTCTCTGTATACAGAGAAAATAGTGGCAAAGGCTCTACGAAGATTCTGGAAGCCATCGCTGCCTCGGCTCGTGGTTCAGATACATTGTGGGTATTGATGCCGATATATCCATATCCCAGCATCCACTGCAGAGGTATAAATCTTATCTCCGGAGATCTCTCCGTTGCTGTTGGCCTTCTTAATAGCATCCGCAATTTCATTGGTATGGAAGGGTTTGTAACATCAGCGGTTCCTGTACTACCGCATTTACACGGTCAGCCGATGCTACATAGTTTACCTTCAGATTCTTGGTCTCGGCACCGAGATAGTAGTTCTCGTTTGCCTTCATGAAAACCACACCGTTTTCGCACTTTTCAAAGGCATAAGGACCTGCACCCAAAGGAGCTGTAGTCTTTGCACGAACACTACTCAAATCTCCCTCGAATCCGAACATATTCTTCCTCATAGTCATATTGAGCAGGATCTCCATAGTAGTGTAAAGGAGAAAACGACATAGCCAACTGATAAATCGCCTGAGCATCCACTTTTTAGTAGTGATGCAGAACAGAGTAATCCCTCGTGTTTCTGGATACCGCTGATATTTGCTGCGGAGTTACCGGTTTCTACACAACCGTATAATCCTTATAGCTTTCCATCAACTCGGTAAAGGCTGTTCCTGCACTTCCGCAGAGCTCATATCGGTCACACTGCCATCATCTTTCTACCATGGCATTGAAGAAGTCCATAGCGGTAGCATCTTCCTTTAAGCCTTCATAACCATAGTTTTGCCGCGAAGGCTGCAATGGAATCCCTCCTTATTGCTACCGTTGGCAATCAAAAAGTTCTTCGATCTCTTTACAAAGGCTTCCGCTGCCTTCTTGTAATCGGTCCAAAACCTTTGTTTGCTGCTCTTCCGTCCACTTGAGAAGTCCTTATTGTCCTCTCCTGCAGCAAGAATCAGCTTAAAGAGCGTCTCCATTCCCTTTCTGTACTCTTCCATCCCCTGAATGGGTAAGGAGTAGAAAGAAACTTGTCCGTCATAGGTAGGATCTGCATAGACATACATGGAGAAAATAACATCATCCGCAGTTAAAGGCTTACCGTCGGAGAACTTTACATCATCTCTAAAGTGAAGTCATAGGCAACGCTTCCATCCGCATTTTCAGTAACTGCCAGGTCGGCAATTTCCCTTATAGGTATATTCTTTACCATTGTACTCTCTCTGGTTTCTCCTCGATGCCCTTTGTAAACGATGGCACCGCTTCTGTCGGTATTTAAGAGAGACACTGTTGTGAAGTTAGCACATCTCGGTCCTGTACAGTTTCTGAAACATGGAGAACTTTGCGTTATAATTCCATCCTGCGCAAAACCACGGAACCCCTCAGCTTCCTGCCTCTCCCCCGGCTTCTCCTGAGCCTTTTGTCCCCTCTTCCGCAGGCTTTGTGGATGGAGAACATCCCGCTAATGCGGAAGCTGCCATCACCTGAAGCCAGCAGTAGAGGCTAAGACTATCTTTTCTTTTCTTCATACTATTTCCTCCCTCTTTTAGTATTGCCAATCCCACATCATTGTAATCCTAGATCATTGCAATCCTAGATCATTGCAATTCTTCATCATAGGCTTCTGCTCTTCCATCTTCCAGGCTGAAAGACTCATTCTTAATCTCTCACAGAAGAAGAGAAAAGACGAGAAAGCCTATCAGCAAAAGAAATACTGCGACTTCTTCCAAAGACCGCCATCCCTTCTATGAAAGAGAAGGGTATATCTTGCAAGCAGAAGAATTCCTCCAAAGATCGAGGCCAAGCGATATTTCTTAAGGAATAAAAGCTTTTCTGATAATTCCATCCGTCTACACTTCCCTTTATTCCCAAAATAGCTAAAGAGTCTTACTGCGGTGAGTACCAGCTGGATAATGCAGATTCCGTACAGCAAACTGAGATAGAGCTGGATGAGAGAGGGCTGCCTTAGGATCCCGGAATCGAGAAAGGGAACTTGTAAAAGATACAGCTTTCAAAAGAATTCTATTTTCTTTTGCTTTTCGCTCTGCAAGTCTTTATATAACTTCTTTCTTGCTTTCACTAGCTTTGGACAGAACGCCGCCTTTTCCGTAGGGCGCTCTAAAACATTCCCATTCTCTCTCCTCCTTATTTCTTTGACGAAACTTCCTATAACGAAAAATAATTGTGAACTCCTGAAATATTTTTGATACGACCAAAAATAAGGAAAATTCCTCGTTTTCTCTGCCTAATTTAAACATAATCTACCCCTATTAGTTTATTCTTCGTCAATGTTTCCTGAATGAGATATCTCTATTTTTATAGTCAAAATGATTTTTCTAATGTATTTTACTATCCAATATGCCTTTTTGTCTGTATGTATACATGCTTATGCAATACTCCTGTTTATTATTACTAGTATAATCTATTTTTCTTAGCAATAGCACTATTTTAGAAAAAGAGGAAGCCTAGCCTCCTGGCAACTTTGTTCATTTCTGTTTTTCAATAAGATGTTACAGGCCTTACCTGCACAACTTCTTAAGAATCTTTATACAAGCTCTAAAAGAACTTCCATAGCAGCTGTCTCCCTTACGAAGACCTACCTTTTACGATTCTTGCATATCCACCGTGACGGTTCTCGTACTTTGGTGCACCCTTCAAAAAGCTTCTGCCAAGTCTCAACTTCTTGGCTTCTTTCTTCTTCCGGCTGCTTCTGCAGGTCTAACAGTTGGAACATGGGTAGCTGCAAGAATCTGACGACGAGCCTGCAAACGGGAAGGAAGATCCTTCTGAATGCTCTTCTTACCTCATAAACGGTAACCTTCTTACCGTCTTTCACTTCTTAACGCGCTTTCCATCCGGCATCCTTCTTCGCAACCTTAGCATTAACAACTACAGTCTCGAAATTATCCCTTCTCTTACTGCCAAAGCACAAGCTTCTCTACCTGCTTACGAACTTCCTTCGCTCTAGCCTCAGTAGTAAAAATCTTTCCATGCTCCAATAAAGAAGTGGTTAATGCTACTGAAGCATTGCCTTTCTCTGGTTTGAAGCTCTTCCTAACTTTCTATAATTTTGCCATGTTTTCTCCTTATCCGTGCTTTTTAGTCTTACCGGTTGGCCTTACTGGTTATCTATTCTTCCGGAAATGATAGTCCCAGATTCAAATCTCTTTAACTCGCCAAAACTTCCTCAAGAGACTTTCGCCCAGGTTACGAACCTTCATCGCATCCTCCGGTGTCTTGGAGGTTAACTCGGATACCGGTATTAATACCTGCTCTCTTCAAGCAGTTAGGAACGGACACTTAATTCCAGTTCATCAATATTCATTTCCATCACTTTGCTCTTTCTCACCTGCTGGGCTTATCCACCATAGCTCTTGTTGCAGCCACCCTTCGAAAAGTGCCACAAAGAGATCCAGGTGCTGAAAAGCATTTGTGCCGCCTTGGAAACGCATCTTCCGGAGACATACTTCCATTGGTATATACATCCAATGTCAACGATCATAGTCCGTCATATTTCCTACACTGGGTATTCTCGATGGACATGTTTACTCTTTCCATCGGAGTATATAAAGCATCAATGTTTTGATAATCCTTTGTGCTTCTACTTTCCTTCTGCCTTTTCTCCGGAGTAACCCTGTCCTCTACTGATAAAGAGGAAATGGAGCCCTTGGCTCCCGCCTCACAGTAGCAATATGTCTTGTAGGATTACTCCAGCTTAAGTTCCGACTCTCCAATAAAATCTTCTGCTATCTCGGACTTTCCGGACAACCACGGGAAAGCTCAAGATTCTCCACTTCATCAGGAAGACTTACCGCCATGCTCTTAATATTGGTTAAAAGCTCGGCAAAGCTTTCCTGAATGCCCGGAAACCTGATCTCCGGATAAATTATCGATCTTGATTGCAGAAATCGCAGCCCCTGGGCAGAGGAAAGCATCATCCTACGAAGAGAATTTCCTAGGGTAGACCCAGAGCCTCGTTCCAATGGTTCACATACGAAACGACCAAAACGCTTATCCTCTGAAATTTCAAGAATTTCAATGTTTGGTTTTGTAAAATCAAACATGCTGCCTCCTTTTTAGGCTATCATTACTTAGAATACAACTCGACGATTAACATTTCGTTTACAGGAACGTCAATGTCTTCTGTGTGGAAGAGACTTTAACGGTTGCACTAAGCTTTTCTGCATCCATCTCTAACCATGCCGGTACCATTCTACCGTTGGTTACTTCCACAATATCCTTATATCTCTGCGCAGTTCTCATAGATTCTTTAATCTGAATCACATCCCCTGCAGATACAAGGTAAGAAGGAATGTTTACACCTTTCCGTTAACCTGGTTACGTACGGTGTCCCTACAACCCGTCTAGCTTTCTTCTGGTTCTAGCCATTCCCATACGGAAAATAACATTGTCCAGACGAGACTCTAAAAGAATCATAAGGTTCTCCACCGGTCTGTCCTGCTAACTTCTCTGCCTTAGCATAGTAGTTACGGAAAGGCTTCTCTATTACGCCATAGATGAACTTTTGCCTTCGCTTCTCTCTAAGCTGAAGACCGTACTGGCTCATCTTTCTTCTTTGGGTTACGAAGCTGTCTGTTGGATTTCTTATCCACCCTAAAATACAGTCCAGTCCAAGTGACCTGCATCTTTGCCAATGACAGGAACTTTATCACTGCCATTTTATCCTCCTAAATATCAAGTTTTGTCGATCAACAAGCCAACATCCCCTATTGATACGCCCTTTACACCGATATGGCTTCTTCAGGCTGACCACATGGTACACTGTTCTTATAAAACTTGTGCCGCTGGAAGAAAGTGCGTCTCCCGGCATCTGTCATTATACTCTTCTGCGCTTTTGGTGGGCGGCATCCGTTGTGGAACCGGTGTAACGTCCTTGATGGAGGTTACCTCAATCCGTTTGCTGCTAAAGCACGGATTGCTGCTTCTTCCGGATCCCGGTCCTTTAACCATTACATCCACATACTTTAAGCCGTACCAAAGCTGCCTTTACAGCAGTCTCCAGCAGCCATCTGCGCTGCATATGGAGTAGATTTTCTTGAACCTCTAAATCCCAGGACCACCGGCACTTGCCCATGATAAAGCATTTCCCCGAGCATCTGTCAATGTAACGATAGTGTTATTGAAAGATGATTGATATGTGCCCTGTCCGCGTTCAACGTTTTTCTTTACGCGCTTTTTGTCACCTCTTACCAGTTGACTTAGCTCATAGTTAAACTAACTCATTTTCCTTTTTCTCTTCTTCCTGTATTTAAAACATGAAGATCCATTAGTTACTGTTCTGATGACCTCATTCTTGTTAGCAACGGTCTTTCTTGGTCCCTCACGGGTTCTTGCATTGGTCTTAGTCTTCTGACCTCTTACGGGAAGTCCCTTTCGTGACGGATTCCTCTGTAGCAACCAATTTCCTGCAAACGCTTGATGTTTAAAGCAATCTCTCTACGAAGGTCACCTTCTACCATCTAGGGTGTTCTGCAATATAGTTCGCCAGAGTCTTTACCTCATCGTCAGTTAAGTCCTTCACTCTTTGTGTCGGATTAACGCTTTGGTCTCTGCAAGGATCTTCTCTGCTGAGGGTCTTCCGATTCCATAGATGTAAGTCAAACCGATTTCGATTCGCTTCTCTCTAGGTAAATCCACACCTGCAATACGAGCCATCTTTGATTTCCTCCTGTTAATTAACCTTGTCTCTGCTTATGCTTGGGGTTTTCACAGATAATTCTGATAGAGCCCTTACGGCTTGATTACTTTGCATTTTCGCAGATGGTTTTGATGATCTTACTTTCATAAGTAAAATTCCCCTTTCCTTTACAATTTGAACAGAGTTGCCGTATCATTCTAGCAAAACAGTCTTGAAATGTAAAGCGAAACCCTACTTTATCTCTCAGATAATTCTTCCCTTAGATAGGTCATAGGGAGAAAAGCTCAATGGTTACCCTTATCTCTGGTAAAATACGAAATGTAGTTCATTCTAATTTTCCGGAAAATATGAGTCAATACGCTGATGTCCATTTTCCAGCTCTACCTGAAACATGGCATTTTGGTAACTCTCGATTACCTTTACCTGTAATTTCGATTACATCTGATTTCGACATACTCAATTCATCCTTTCTGATAGACTTAGATTTCTGGTCCGTGTCTGTGATTAAAATAGTATTTTCATAGTGAGCCGTAAGTCTTCCGTCTACGGGTACCACTGTCCATTGGTTCGATAAAACTCTGACTTCCGGATCTCCCTCCATAATCATAGGTTCTATGGCCGGGGTCATGCCTGCCTGAAGCTTAGGACCTTTCTTCTTCATACGATAGTTGGGGACTTCCGGATCCATGTGTACCTGGTGGCCAATGCCGTGTCCCACATACTGAGTTACTACGCCGTAGCCGTTTTCTTCCACATAATCTCCGATGCTTCCGCAAATATCATTTAGATAATTTCCGGGGACCGCACTTTTGGATTCCCCGGAAAAAGGATTCTTACAAGTTTCTATCAGGCGTCTTGCGTTGGGAGCAATCTCCCCTACCGCCCATGTTCTTGCGGCATCGCTATGATAGCCCCTTGTAATTTTATCGATATCGAAGGAAGCAATGTCTCCTTCTTTTTAGAGTTCTTTTCTTCTCGGTATCCCGTGAATCAGCTCCTCATTTACCGACACACAACAGGCTGCCGGAAAGTCATAGAGATGAAAGAAAGCTGGGAGTGCAATTGGCTTTCCGGATGAGATCCTCCGCATACTTGTTCAGTTCAAAGGTGGACTTTCCCGGAGCTACCGCCTCTCCTACTTTTCATGACCTCTGCAAGAACCTTACCGGCCTCCGCATCAGTTCAATCTCTCTTTTCGACTTAATTTCAATCATGGAGTTTCCTTTCCACGGAAGCTAAGATTTCCTTTACTCTACTGAATACCGTTTCTAAATCCTTGGTTCCATCAATCTCTTCCAAGATTCCTTCTTTCTTATAGAGAGGAAATCAGTGGTCTCTGTACTCTCTATGGTACACTTTCAAACGGTTCTTTACCGTATTTTCCTCGTCATCTTTTTCTCTGCACAAGATGCTCACCACCAGTTGTCGTAAAATTCCCTCTTTCTGTGGCTTTTAATGTTTCCAAATGGAAAATTGCTCCACAGTGAGGACAGGTTCTGCAACCGAGCCATTCTGTGAATAATCACATCGTCCGGAACTTCTACGTCCAAAGCAAGATCAATCTTCTCTCCTTTTTGGAGCCAGTGCATTTTCTAAAGCAATCGCCTCGAGGAATGGTTCTGGGAAACCGTCTAGGATGTATCCCTTTGCACAATCCTTTTCTTCCAAACGGTTCAAGAGCATGGCTATGGTCACTTCATCCCGGAACCAACTCTCCGTGATCAATATATTCCCTTAGCCTTTAATCCAAGCTCTGTTTCTCCTTAATATTTGCACGGAAGATGTCTCCTGTGGAAATATGGGGTAATTGGTACACTTTAGAAATACGACTTGCCTGGCTTCCTTTTCCTGCACCAGGCGCTCTAGCTATGATAATCTTCAATTTGGGCCTCTTTTCATGATGGGAAAAACCACTATGAGCCTCCTTAGTAAACTAAGGAGGCTATAGATAATGTCTAAAAATCCTTTATAGTTACGAATTACCATTTGAGAATCAATAGCCTTTCAGGGGTTTTCCAAAAAGCCACACCTACGATGATGATTAAGGATGTTCCGGAGAAGGAGATTCTGCTTACGTTAAACACGCCGGAAATGACAATCGGAACTAATGCAATAATAGCCAGTCCTGTAGCTCGATAAAGATAATATATCGAAGGATTCCCTCCAGATAATCACTGGTAGGCTTACCTGGTCTGATTCAGGAATAAAACCGCCCTGCTTCTTCATATTGTTCGCTACTTCCAATGGATTAAAGAAATAGAAGTATAAAGTAAGCAAAGAAATAGAGTAGCGCTATGTAGAGAACAAGACCAAGAGAGTAAATCGGTGCATTAGGGTTCGCCCAAGAACTGGAGTTCAATCCCATGATAATCTGTCCTACGATAGAGCTCTGATCCACCTTTAAGATCTGTCCGATAACAACCGGCATGAGTCATCAAGGAGGAGGCAAAAATAACCAGCATAACGCTGGCTGTATTTACCTCTAATGGAATCTGAGACTGCTGTCCGTCAACAAGTCCTCTTCCCTGTGCTCTTCTACTATATTGCACCGGATTCGTCTTTCTGCATCCTGTAAGATTACAGTGAAAGCCACCATACAGAAAAGTGCTGCGGCAATCAGAATAGCTGCAACTACCATCTTTTGCGTGTTGTTTCCCATAATGAATCTCTCATATAGAGTGAGAAAATCCTGTGGAATTGCGGATAAGATATTAAAGAGAAGGACTAAAGAAATACCGTTTCCAATTCCTTTTCCGTAATTCTTTCTCCAATCCACATCAGAAGTGCAGATCCTGCTGTCATGGCTACCACACGAGATAACCACGCCGGCAATTTTACGAAAAACTGAACCCTCTGCAAAGCCAATCAGAGTCCTGACCCTCCAAATCCTACAGCCATAGCGGTAGACTCCAAAAGAAACCAAGCCAATGGTTACGAATCTGGTGTACTCTGTTAACTTCTTTCTTCCCTCTTCTCCATCCTTCTGCATTTCTTCCAAGGCAGGAATTGCCACGGTTAAAAAGCTGGATAATAATGGAGGATGTGATATAGGGGGTAATGGACAATGCAAAAATGCTGAGCTGCTCGAAGGATCCTCCGGTCATGGTGTTAAACCAACCCAGCATCGTTTCCGGCCATGCTCTTAAATAAATCTCCAAAAATATCCCGGTTTACACCGGGATAGGAAGATTTGATCCAAAACGAATTACTACGAGCATAAGGGAAAACATAAATAAGACGATCTCTTAAATCTTTACCTGTAAAAGTGCATTTCGTATTGTTTGAAGCATTTAGATCACCTCACAGGTTCCGCCCACAGCCTCAATCTTCTCCTTTGCACTTGCGGAGAGGCATTCACTTTCACAGTAAGCTTCTTTGTTAATTCACCGTTTCCAAGAATCTTAACGCCGTCATTTAACTTACGAACGATTCTCTTCTCCAGCAAATTCTCTAAAGTAACCTCATCTCCTGCATTGTAACGATCTTCCAATACGGAAATGTTGATTCCTGTAATTACCTTTGAGTTAGGATCTGTAAATCCTCTCTTAGGAATACGACGGAATAAGGGCATCTGTCCACCCTCGAAACCGATTCTTGGTGCTCCGGAACGAGCCTTCTGACCCTTGTGTCCCTTTACCTGCTGTCTTACCATTTCCTGAACCGTGACCTCTGCCACGACGGAAATTCTGGGAGTGCTTAGAGCCCTCTGCAGGTGATAACTCTGATAACTCCATAGTCGCCTCCTTAAATCTCTTCCACTTTTACCAAGTGATTGACTCTGAATCATTCCCTTAGTGGTGCCATTGTTCGGAAGCTCAACAGACTGACGAATCTTCTTAAGTCCAAGAGCCTGAACGGTTGCCTTCTGCTTAGGGATGGCACCGATAGGAGACTTCACTAAAGTAATTTTTAATTTATCTGCCATTTCTACCCTCCTCTTAACCTGTAATTTCTGCTACAGTTTTGCCTACGAGTGCAACGAACTGCTCAGGAGTCTTCATAGAAGTAAGTCCCTGTAATGTTGCATAAACTACATTTGTCTTGTTGTTAGATCCTAAAGACTTTTGTACGGATGTTTCTGAGTTCCTGCCAACTCACACACCATGTACGAGCAGGGTCCGCCGGCGATGATACCGGTTCCTTCAGGAGCCTTCTTTAGAAGAACTGTGGAAGCTCGAACTTTCCAAGGTAATCTGTGTGGTACAGACTTATCCTCATTTACAGGTACAGTAACCATGTTTCTTACTGCAGCCTCTTGCCTTACAGAATCGCTTCAGGTACCTCAGTTGCCTTACAGTACTGCAGCAGCCAACGTGACCATTTCCATCTCCAACTACTACAAGAGCGGAGAATCTCATGGTACGTCCACCTTTAACAGTCTTAGCAACACGCTTGATGGCTACTACACTGTCATTTAACTCTAACTGATTTGCGTCAATTTTTCGCGCTTCATCTTAGTGATTTCTCCTCCTCGATTAGAATACTAAGTCCGGCTTCTCTTGCAGCATCTGCAAGGGCCTGAACCTTACCATGATACAGGGAAGCCGCCTCTGTCGAATACCACTTCCTTAACTCCCTTAGCCAATGCCTTCTCAGCGATGGCCTTACCTACATACTGAGCTGCCTCTGTATTGTCGGTAAACTGTAAATTCGCATTCTTATCTAAGGTAGAAGCTGCACACAGGGTGTTCCCAGCAGCGTCATCAATAAGCTGTGCATACATGTGCTTATTGGAACGAAAAACCGCAAGACGTGGTCTCTCAGGAGTACCAGATAAACGGTTTCTGATTCTTGCGTGCTTTTTGACGAAAGCTCGGCTTTATTTTTCTTGCTAACCATTCTACTTTCCTCCTATTATTTCTTACCAGTCTTACTCGACTTTACGACGAATAACCTCGGTAGAGTACTTAATTCCCTTACCCTTTATAAGGCTCCGGTGCTCTCTTTGCGCGGATTTCGCAGCATACTGACCAACCTTTTTCCTTATCGATTCCTCTTACGAGAAATAATGTTGGTTCCTTCATTTACGGTTTCAACACCCTCGGGATCTTCCATAGTTACAGGATGAGAATATCCCAAGGTCAAAGTCAAGGTCTTTCCCTGCTTTTGCCGCTCTGTAACCAACACCGTTAATTTCAAGCTTCTTCTCGTAACCATTGCTTACACCTTCAACCATGTTGAACAGTAAAGCTCTGCTTAATCCGTGAAGAGACTTCTCTTTCTTATTGTCATTTGGACGAGTAACCACTAACTGGCCATCCTCTTCCTTAATTGTAATTTCTTTGCAAAGGTTCTCTCTAAGGTGCCCTTTGGTCCCTTTACCTTTACTACATTGTCCTTAATCTCAACAGTAACGCCTGCCGGGATCGCGACCGGTAACTTTCCGATACGTGACATAGTATACTCCTCTCTTAAATTCTCAGTAAAATACTGTTTTCAGAAAATATGATTCCGACAGATTACCATACAAAAGGGCAGAGACTTCTCCGCCTACACCCTTTTGTCTTGCTTCCTTGTCGGTGATTACACCCTGGTTTGTGGAAATGATTGCTGTACCTAGTCCACCAAGTACTCTAGGCATATTTTTCTTTGCCGGCGTATACACGAAGACCCGGCTTGGAAATTCTACGAATTCCGGAAATGATCTTCTCATTCTTGTTGGAACCGTACTTCAGTCCGATCTTAATGTCGCTAGAATTTTCCATTTTCAACTAACTCAGCAGCTGGAAATGTAACCTTCCTTCAGTAGAATCTCAGCAATAGACTGCTTTCATCTTAGATGCTGGGATCATACGCTGTCATGTTTTGCAGTGTTTGCATTACGAATTCTTGTAGCATATCTGCGATTGGATCACTCACACTCATTTTTACGGATATCCTTTCTTTTTATCTATGAGGATGCGCCCTATGCACTATCCTCTTCAGCAAACGAAATATCGAATGCTTATGCAATCGATATTCGCTTCTCAAATCATTTTACCAAGATGCTTTTTCTCACCCTGGAATCTCTCCTTATATGCTAACTCACGGAAGCATACACGCTTAGATTCCGTACTTACAGTACAGAGTGGGGACGTCCACAAATCTTACATCTTGTGTATTCTCTTGTGGAGAACTTTGCAGGTCTTGCTGCTTTAATTTCATTGATAATTTAGCCATTTTTCCTCCGATTATTTCGTAAAAGGCATATTGAACAGGGTAGAAGCTCTCTGGACTCTTCGTCAGTCTTCGTAGTTGTAACGAAGATGATATCCATTCCTCTAACCTTATCTACCTTTGTCGAACTCGATTTCAGGAAAATGATCTGCTCTTTTGATTCCAAGGGCATAGTTTCCTCTACCATCGAGAGGCATTGGGGTTTACACCACGGAGTCTCTTACTCGAGGAAGAGCCAAGTTGATCAAACGATCTGCGAACTCGTACATCTTCTCTCCACGAAGAGTAACCTTACATCCAATTGCCTGTCCCTCTCTGATCTTGGAGTTCGCAACGGACTTTTCTTGCCTTTGTTGTTACGGCATGCTGTCCGTAATGATTTCTAAATCACGCACTGCACTGTCGAGAACCTTGGAATTTTCTCTTTTGCTTCACCAACACCCATGTTGATGACGAGTTTTTCAAGCTTTGGAATTTTCGTTAACATTCTTATAGTTAAACTTCTTCTGCATAGCTTCTTTGATTTCGCTATTGTAAATTTCCTTTAATCTAGCCATCTTTCATTCCTCCTTTCTCTTAGTCAATAACCTACCGGTCTTCTTAGCCACACGAACCTTCTTCTACCGTTCTCAAGCTTGAATCCTACACGGGTTTGCCTGTCCATCAACAACAAGCATTACATTGGAGGCATCTAGCTAGCTTCCTTGCGGATAATTCCGCCCTGTGGGTTGAGCCTGACTTGGCTTCGGTGCTTGGTTACCATGTTGCAACCTTCTACCACTACCTTGTTGGTCTTTTGGATCGAAGTGATAAAACCTTACCCTGCTTACCATTGTCCTTACCGGTAATGATCTTTACCATATCGTCTTTCTTAATCTCTACGCATCTGGCTCCTCCTCACTCATACCTCCGGTGCAGGGATACGATTTTCATCGTAACCATGATCTCTTAACTCTCTGCTACTCGGTCCAGATACGGGTGCCCTTTGGGGTATTATCCTCCTTGAGGATAACTGCTGCGTTCTCATCGAAACGGATATAGCTACCATCTTTTCTTCTGGTCTCATCCACTGTACGAACCACAACGACTACAACGTCACCCTTCTTAACCTGTCCGCCGAGAACAGCGTCGTCTTACGGAAGCTACAATGGTGTCTCCAATGGCGGCATATCTTCAGTGAGCCTCCCATAACACGGATGCAGAGCTCTCTTTGCACCTGTGTTATCAGCAACTCGTAAGTCTTGTTTCCTGCTGAATCATATGCTCCTTCCTTGCTCCTGTATTACTTCGCCTTTTTCAATGATGGAAGCAGTCTCCATCTCTTGGTCTTAGACAAAGGTCTGGTTTCGCCATTACCTTTAACTGTATCTCTCACCAGCCTCATTATTTCTCATCGTGAGGCGTAAATCTTAACGGTACGCTTTACGATCTTTCCAATAAGAGGGTGCTTCACGTGATCTTCAATAGCGATAACGATGGTCTTGTCCATCTTTGCACTAACACTACTACCGGTACACGGGTTTTTCTCAGATTTCTTTCCATTATTCTGTTCTCCCTTCTCACGCTTTCGCTTTCTCGGTGATAACAGTCTGAATCCGAGCGATGTTTTTCCGAACCTCGGTAATGCGGGCTGCGATATCCAACTTCGATTGGTTGCATTCTGGAATCGCAGGTTGAAAAGTTCTTTCTGCGAAACCAGCTCTTCATTCAGCTGCTCAGCTGACTTTGCCTTCAGCTCTTCTAAATAGGGTATTCTTTTTCATTAGTTATCACCGCCTTCCAGATCTGCCTTTTGACGATTTTTGCAGTTACCAAAGGAGCTTGTGAGAAGCAAGTCTAAAGCGCCTCTCTGCTAATTTCCTCCGGTACACCAGCGCAATCTCAAATAATACGCGACCCGGCTTAACTACTGCTGCAGTAATCTGTAGCACCCTTTCCGATCCCATACGCACTCCCAAAGGCTTAGCAGATACAGGCTTTATCCGGGAAAATATCGATCCAAACCTTACCGCCACGCTTAATGTATCTTGTAGGGCAACTCTGGCTGCCTCGATCTGATTGGATCTGATCCAGCAAGGTTCAGTGGAAATAATTCCTGAATTCTCCATGGCTGATGGTATTGCCTCTAGTAGCCCTTACCTAGTCATTCTTCGCGCATTTTGCTTACGGAATTTCGTTCTCTTAGGCATTAACATAATTATTTCTCGTCCCTTCCTTATTTTTCTTGGCGAAGTACCTGCCCTTGTAAATCCATACCTTTACTCCAATTTTCCATGGGTAGTATCGGCCTCAGTGCAAATCCATAATCGATATCTGCACGAAGAGTCTGAAGAGGAATTGTTCCTCGCTATGAGAACTCGCGTCTTGCGATATCAGTCATCAAACGTCCGCCAACGGAAGCCTCAATTTCCTAAAGCTCCTGCCTTCATGGTTCTGGACATAGCCTGTTTAAAGCCTCTACGGAAAGATGCACGGTTCTCTAGATAACGCGATACTTTCTGCAACAAGCTCGTGCATCTCTATCCGGTCTCTTGATTTCCTTGATATCGATGAAGATGTTCTTGTTGGTGATCTTCTGAACATCCTTCTTTAACTTCTCGATTTCTGCTCCGCCCTACCGATAACATATCCCGGCTTAGCAGTAAGCGATTACGCGAACCTTATCCTCAGCTGCTCCTCGATTTCAATCTTAGAGACATTTGCGGAATACAGCTTCTTCTTTTAAAAATTCTCTGATCTTGTGATCTTCGATAAGATTATCTGCAAAGTTTTCTTGTCTGCATACCACTGAACCCCAGTCCTTAATGATACCGACTCTCATACCGTGCGGATTGACTTTCATCCCATTCCTTGCCTCCCTTACTTTCTTTCGTCCAGAATAACAGTGATGTGTGAGCTTTCTGAAGATTCTGTAAGTTTCCACCCTGTGCTCTGGGTGGATTCCTTCAATGTTGGTGCTGCATTTGCAAAAGCACCTGCAACATAAAAGATTTCTCTATTCATATTGTTATTGTTTTCTGCATTAGCAGCTGCGGACGCAAGAAGTTTCTTAACCAATGTGGAAGCATATCTTGGGTTATAGGTAACGATTCCCAATGCCTCTTCCAAGCCCCTTGCCACGAATAGCATCTAAAAACAAAGCAAGCTTTCTGTACAGACACTCCAGCATAAGAGTTACAGCGGTCTTTTATCTTTATTTGCATTCTCTCTCTTTTAAATCTGGAGATCTATGACCTTGACATTTTTCATGCTCCTCTCTCTATGCAGATTATCCTCTTCTTTCGTCGCCGTTACCGTGATGTCCGCGGTAAGTTCTTGTTGCAACGAATTCTCCCAGCTTGTGTCCCACCATGTCCTCTGTAACGTATACAGGTACATGCTTTCTTCCGTCATGAACCGCAATGTGTGTCCAACAAATGACAGGGAAAGATTAGAACGACGAGACCAAGTTTTCACTACTGTCTTTTTGATTCTGTGCATTCAGTGCATCCACAGCCTTTTAAAAAGACTCTGATCTGCAAAATGGTCCTTTTTAATAGAACGTGCCATTTTTTCTTTCTCCTCCTCAATTATTTGATGGCTCACCATCCGTCTTCTTACGATGCTTTATTGGAAAGCTTCTTCTTGTTTCTGGTCTTCAAACCAAGTGCAGGCTTGCCCCAAGGGTGCAGGTCCGCTCCGTCCGATAGGAGCTCTACCTTCTCCACTCCGTGTGGGTGGTCGTTAAGTTGCACAGATCCGCGAACTGTTGGGCGGATACCCATGTGGCGCTTTCTTCCTGCCTTACCAAGATTGATGAGGTTGTGGTCTCCGTTACCTACTACACCGATGGTTGCACGGCACCTCGATAGGAACCATTCTCATTTCTCCGGAAGGAAGTCTTAAAGTTGCATACTTTCCTCTCTAGCCATAAGCTGTGCTGCATTTCCTGCGGAACGAACCAGCTGCGCTCCCTTGCCGGGCTTTAACTCGATAGCATGAATCTCGGAACCCTACAGGGATAGCGGACATGGTAGCAGTTTCCTACTCTTGCCTCTGCCTCTGCTCCGGACATAATCCTTCATTCCGTCGGTTAAACCGTTAGAGGCGCAAGGATGTATGCCTTGGATCCGTCTGCATAGAGAGAAGCGCGATGTTTGCGGAACGGTTTTGGATCGTACTCGATACCCACAACAGTTGCCACAATGCCGTCCTTACTGTTTTCTCTTAAAGTCGATGATTCTGTACTTCTGCTTATTTCCACCACCGTGGTGACGAACAGTGATCTTACCTGGTTATTTCTACCGGCAGTCTTTTATTCTTAGCCAAAAGAGATTTTTCCGGTGTCTTCTTGGTAACTTCAGCGAAGTCTGAACCGGTCATATTTCTCGGACGGTGTATAAGCTTTTATATGTCTTAATACCCATTTTCCTTTTTTCTCTTCTTTCTGCGTATAATTGAGAAATTTTCACGCAGTTCTTAGCATTACAGTGCGCTGAAAATCTCGATTTCTTTAGACTCAGCAGTCAATGTAACGATTGCCTTCTTAGTCTTTGCTGTCTTTCCGAATACCATTCCTCTCTCTCTTCTTTCCGTCGAGATTCATGGTGTTTACAGCCTTTACCTTTGTTCCTTCGAACATCTCTCACAGCTTCTCTGATCTGAATCTGTTAGCTTCAGGATGTACCAGGAAGGTGTACTTTTTCTCGCTCATGTCTGCCATGCGGACTTCTCAGTCACAACAGGGCGAAGAATCACATCGAGAAATATTGTAAGTTAGCCATTATGCGTATACCTCCTCAAGTTTTAAAAAGAGCCGCCTTTGTAGCTAATACAGTGCCGCTACTTTCAAAACATCGTAAACGTTTAACTCGTTAACCTGAGCTGTCTTTACATTCTGAATATTTCTTGCAGAGCACAGTATTCTGATCATTCTGATCCAGAAGAACGAAAGCCTTGTTTACCTTGAAAGCGTCCAACATGTTTGAAGTTCTTGGTCTTGATCTCGTCAAAACGAATCTCGTCCAATCACAATAAGCTTGTTCTCTGCTACTGTGTTGGACAGTGCGAGACTTTTAACGCTGCTCTTCTTCTTCTTGTTCATGCCTGTGGTGTAATCTCTTGGAGTCGGGGCAAATACCCGCCGCCCTTCCACTGCGGGGCACGAATGGAACCTTGTCTTGCATGACCTGTTCTTTTGTCTCCAGGGCTTTCTTCCGCCTCCGGAAACCTCTGCACGAGTAAGGGCCTTCTGCGTTCCTGACGCTTGTTAGCAAGCTGTGCAACTACTGCGAGGTGTAATAAGTGCTCATGAACCGGTGCTGCGAAAATCGCATCATTCAGATCCATCTTGCCAACTTCCTTACCCTGCATATTAAATACAGATACGTTAGCTCATTGTATGTTCCTCCTTCCTTCTCGTCTTAGGACTTAACAGCTTTGATGGTTACAAGAGCTTTCTTTGGTCCCCGGAACCGCACCCTTAACCAGGATTAATCCCTCGTTCTGCATCAACCTTTACCACAGTAAGGTTCTGCGTAATCCCTACCGCACCAGTGAGGGCATTCTCACTGGAAGTACTCTGGATGGTGTTGCAGATGTACCGTTAGATCCCGATGACGATGGAACTAGAACCGTGGGTCATTGTCCTCTGTGCTGTCCATATTTCTAATAGCAGATGCAAATCTCTTACCCTGGAAGTAAAGCGCTTACGTCTACCTTATCTCCTTCAGCAAAGATGTCTGCCTTAATCTCATCTCAACCTTATACTCTTCTGCATTTTTCAAAACGGAATTCTTAAGAATCTCTTGTAAGAAACGCCGCCTTGTCGAACTGTCCCTTTAAGGGGCTTGTTCACCAGCTTCTCTCTCTTCTCAAAAATCCCACCTGAACTGCCTTGATCGTCGTTCTCAGGGTCTTTACCCTGCAACCACGCGAGACCTGCCTGCAGTACAGTTACTGGAATCAACACACCATTTTCATCCCAAATCTGTGTCATTCCTACTTTTGTTGCCAAAATAGCTTTTCTTCATTTGTTCTCCTTTTCTACAGCGGAACCGGTATCGGTTCATACCAGAATTATTTGTTTTTCATCTTGATGTCTACGAAAACACCGGCGGGCATCTCTAATCTCTGTAAGCTGTCCATGGTCTTCTGGTTTGGATTGATGACATCAATCAATCTCTTATGGGTCTTCTGCTCGAACTGCTCGCGAGAATCCTTATACTTGTGCACCGCACGAAGAATTGTTACAACTTCCTTCTTGGTAGGAAGAGGTACTGGGCCGGAAAACCTGAGAACCCTGCTCTTGCAGTTCTCACGATTTTCGGCGGATCGTCCACAAGGCCGTGCTCTGTAAGCCTTGAGGGTGATTCTCATACTTGACTTGCCATAAAAAGTCGCCTCCTATCGGGTTATTGACGATAAGTTGGTGATCGGTACACGCTCCGTGCGTATCCTTTACGAATACACACAACGCACCCGCTGCTTGGTGCTTAGATTGTAGTACAGTGACCTGCCGTCAGTTTCAAAACTTGACATTCGCTCCAGAAAGCTCTCTTTAGAAACTTATACAGTACTGCTTTTCGTTTCATAGCAATCTTTTCCTTCAACGCTATCATGCCACAGCCGTACTAAAATACCATATCAACGGCCGGAAAGCAAGATTTATCCCAGCATTTCTTGCACAAAAATCAAAAAACATGAGAAAATCTTTATCGTTCAGAATCCTTGTTTCCGGATTCAGTTTCCACGCTACCGTGCGTGTCGGATAGTAGTAAAAAAAGAAGCCTTGTAAAGACCTCTTTTTCTGGATTATAAAAATTTAGATTTGCTTTGCATCGGAAAATCGCATTTGCAATGGCACTTAAAAAGTTTCTGCTCGTCAATTTCGAAATACTGCAAGCTTCTTCATAATGTAAAATCGGATAAAATCAGGAATCCTCCTCCGCTGAAATCACTTGAATCAGGAATCCGCCTCGCTGAAATCTTCTGCAAAAATTCTCCGTATAAAGCTGGCTGCCGTCCGGCTCTATCCACATAGCTTCCACCTCTACTCCCCTCATCCTGCAGCTTCTTCACAGTTTCTTTTCCCTCTTCCGCATCCAGAATAAAAAGAGCTGTGGAAAGTCCATCTGCAAGTCCGGAGTCCTTGGTCAAAATGCTTACGGATCGATGACGGTCAGAAGGCATCCTTGTTCTTGGATCCACAATGTGGGCATAGCGCTACCGTTTACTACATAAAAACGCTCATAGTCTCCGCTGGTCACCAAAGAAATATCCTCGATTTCTCCCGCCACCGCAAACTGCTCTTCATCCTGTCCATCACATAAAAAGGATTTTCACAGGGCAAACCCAGCGTTTTTCCGTCTCCTCTTTTCCTATGGCTCTAGGTTTCCGCCGATATTGAGCAAATAATGCTTTGCTCCCTGCATTCTCCAAAAAGTTCTGCTGCCCTTTTCCACAGACCAGCCCTTGGCAATGCCCCCACATCCAGCTTTAACTCGGATCCTGAAAATACACCGTGGAATCTTTTCTTCGTCCAAGATTAGGTCCTCGATATTACAATGCTTGGAAGCTCTCCAAAAGAGCCCCTTCCTCAGGAAGACTTGCATTTTTCCGGATTGGCTATCCTGCCCCGGTAGTCATGCCAGATTCGAAGCACCGCCCCTCGTAGGCAATATTTACCTCCGTCGGTTTTATTATACATTTCCTTTTCCGAACTTCAGTAAGGCCATAATTTCCGGATCCACCTTTAACCGGAGCAGTACCGGCATTTTCATTTACATACTTTAAGTTCTGCACTCCGGGATAGTCTTCATATACATCAAAGAGCTGATGCAGCTCCTGCAGGCGCTTATGCGCTGCTCAAAGTTTTCTGAAAGCCCGCCTCGCTTCCCTCATAGCCAATCACCAAGGAAACCGTATCAAAAACATCCACAAACTGGTCCTGATAACGATTCTTCTTTCCACAGGAGCTTAAGAAAAGACAAGAAAAAGGACAAGGAAAGCGCCGAGAAATAGGCAAGTCCGGCGGATAGACCAAAAGGAAATAGAAGCAGACAGTGTCTTTTTAGTGCGCACGATGACAAAATCCCTCTTCCTCTTTGTGACGGGCAAACCATATTTTTCACATAGGGACAGGTAGGAAGAATTTTTCCGCCCTGCCCCTCTACCTCTGCAATGGCCTTTTTCCACCAAAAGTTCCTGCAATCCTCGCCCCCGAAGAGAAGGGTCTACAAAGGTATGGTCAACTCATAGACCTTTCCTCTGCTATATATAAGGAAAAGTACTTCCGCCAGTACCTTTTCCCTCCTCTTCATAGCGAATCTGATGCTTCTATTTTCCATTCCATAAATTGCTCTCTCTCATCTCTAAATAGGACTATCCTATCCTTCTGTTTTACAACAAAGTTAGTTTACTATAACACTTTTGCACCATAAAAAGCTTCTTTCCTCCGGTCGAATTATTAATTTCCTCCGGCTGAGCCGAGTCCCTCCTGCTGTACAGAAATTCTTCCGACAGCACCGGTATACCTATTCTCCGGCGAAATTGAAGCCGCAGGTTCTATGGAAAAGAAGCTTTTTACTTTAGTTCTATTTTACTTTTAATTTTTATTTAATTTTTATTTTGATTTTGATTTTTCTTTTTGATTAAGGAAAGAACTTACTCCCTTGAATATATTCTCCCAAATACACTTCGTACACTCTTATAGCCCTGCTTTTTCCAGTTCCTCTTTAAGCCATCCTCATTTTTCCTGATAATCGCTAGAATATTCTTCTGTAGCCGCCCACCGGTAATCAGAGGGAATTTCTAGGATTTTCCTCCCCGTATTTCACGATAATCAGCTGTCCGTTCTGCTCATATCGCACGCTTTACCTCGCTGCAGAGTATACCCGATTGGTGCGCACTTAAAAGGAAAGGTCATGGGCGGGAAAGCCCCAGCTTTTGCAATTTCATAGAGTATGGCTCCGTCTTCCACCACAGGAAAGGGCAATGCCGTCCAGCACCTGCTTCATTTTCACATTGTGTATCTTTAGATAACGAAGGAGCAGTACAGGCACACCAAATCGCCAGTACCGCCAGATACTCCCAAATCTTTTATACTGCTCGTTATAAATCACCGCCAATAATACCACCCAGTACATAGTTTTGGACTGCATCGGAGGCTGTATCAGAGCAAGATTTCTTTTCCGGAAATGTTGATAACAAAGTACAAGGCTAAAAATCCGATCAATCAATCTCTTTCCGCTACCAAAATGAATGCCTGCATCTTCTTTCCTCCTACTCTCTTCAAAAGCCGAGAAAGAAAGATACATTTTCGCCTCTTTCCTTCCCGGCCTGTCCGGAGATAGAGAGACTCGAACTCGCGCCAGTTTCCCGACCTACCGCATTTCGAGTGCGGACCCTTCAACCACTTGGGTATATCTCCTGATGTAAAAACGGCGAGAAAGTCTCGCCATTTCTTCTGTAATGCCGGCGACCGGGGTCGAACCGGTATGGGATTTTTGTCCCGGGCAGGATTTTAAGTCCTGTGCGTCACCTATTCCCGCCACGCCGGCGTTTCAAGTTGCCTCGGAAAAGCGTCGCACTGTTTTGCAACAGTCATATACAGAATGTATACTTACTTAGTCACAGGAGAGAGAAACTTCATCATGCTTTGTAAGAGAAAAACTCATCATACTTGTAGGAAAGAAAAACTTCCATCAAGCTCTCGGAGAAGTCATAGGCCAGCCTTTTTCGTTCCATCCCCAACAATGACCTCTCCGCAGTATTGAAAGCCGAAACGATGAATCGCCCTTTTCATTACTTGATTGTTCCCCATGCGTATCAATCGAAGATAGATGCTGTTCACAAAAACTGAAAGCAAAGCTGGGCAAGGCCGGGGATTTTTCCGGAAGATACCACTCGGTGAATGACGCCATAGGTTTCATCCTTATGCCAGGCTGCTCTCTCACAGATTTCTTTTATAATTAGGCTCTTCCCCTACATGGAAATGAAAGACCAGCTCAATCTCCTCCCTCCCCCACATAGAGGGAGCCTGCCATATCCTGCATAATCAACTCCTTAGAGGATTGTTCTTTCCCCACTGGCTAGGATTCCGTTTTGCCATAAATTCTCTTGCTCGTATAAAGGCACAATCTGTGCCAAGTCTTCCGGTTTTGTTGAATCTGCATCTCCTATCCTTTCTAGCGAAGTTCTGAGATAGAAAGTTCTGTTTAACTCTTAATGATAACCCTTGCAGAATAAAAAGCAATCACTAAAAATTTCTCCCGAAAACTTCAGTTAAATGTATATAAGTCCAAGGTGTCTATCTCTGATTTTTCTTTCCACTTTATCGGCAGAGCCAAAATCCTTATCTTTCCTTTAGTCTGTATTCGGATATATCCGTGTACGGATATTATCCGAATGTGAGTATAGAGATTTAAAAACCGGTTCTATAATCCTTTTCAGGAGTGGATATGTCTTACTTCTTTAGACCATTTTTCTATTTATTTTCACTCATGCTGTGATCAAAGATTTGCAGGAAAGGAAAATCAAAGCCTATTTTATTCTTTTTCCTTATTCTTTTTCTTCCTTCTTGCTTTATCCCTTGATTTCAGTCATCTGAAACATTCTTACTACCCTATTCTTATGGATTCTCAGTCTCTTACTGTTATCCTCTTTATTTTACGGCTGCCGGAGGAGCAGACTGGAAGCTCTGTTCTTCTTTCCTCTAATCCCTCTTAGGTAAAGCCTTCCTCTTCCTCCTGGCCTTCTTTTTCTATAATTATGCACTTTTGCCGAATAGAAGAAATTCCCTTTTGCTTTCTTTTCTCTGGGCTTACAGCCATGATGCTGTATAAAAGTCTTCCGGCCTTTTATGAGTGTAATCTTTTATTGTTCCAAGTCGATTTATGCTTTACCTTAGTTTTCTTTATTTTTCTCAATTTATTTTCCTCGAACTGCTTTACAGAAAGGAAGTTTTCATGGATTTTGGCCATCTATGATGAAGATGTCTCTGTATTGTAAACGTTTCAGCCTCTATCTACAGAACACTTCCTTCCAGATCTTATCCTCTCATACCGAGGAAAGTCTGGAAAGTTTCCTCCAAGAAAAAGAGCTGACCCTCTTACTGCTCTCCGACGCAGGAAAGCTTCATTTTACTCCCAGTCCCGTAAAACCTTATCTCTCCGAAGAGAATCTCCTCACAAAACAGGAGAACTATATCTCACAAGTACCAGTCCGGAGTATCAAATCATGCGGGAAACTTGGTGCAGTATGGAGAGCTGGAACCTTTATCTGAAGGAGGCACATAGAGCAGAGATTATGGTTTACAGTCTCTTTGGTCGTGAGAAAAACCGAATTTTCCAAAGCCTTGGCCAAGGGAACTGGGAAAGAACAGGAAAACACTGTATATCAAGTTTAGTTGAAGACTCTGCATTTTCTCCGCGACCAAATACAAGACAGGGAATGCTTTGACAGAGGCGCTGTATCATTTTAAAGTAAAACCATCTTGACTCCCATGATTTTACGAGCTCTCTTATCGGAAGGATAGTTAGTTCCACTGATTCATCCGGTGCGTAGTCCGGAGGATATCTCCGGTTCTTTCCCAAAGAGACTCGTCCTCTTTCCGATCGCGGGAAGAAGGCGGTGTAGATGCTCTTCTTGTGGACACGGATAGAGTATGAGTCGTTATCTGGAGTGTTTCAGCCTGGCAAAAAGATCTTCTCTCCGGTTTTGGAGGACAGCAGCAAAAGCCAAGCTCTCCCTGTCTGCAGTAACAGCATCTGATGCAGGAGTAGCTGCCGTACTTGAAAAAGTTTGTCCATCGTAGCCTCCCTCCTCTTTTCAGGAAGAAAATCCTCTTCCCATGCTTTTAGAGCAATACAGCCTGGGAGCTGGGTAATACGCCAGGTCTATGAAGAGGAGGAGCAAGGGAAGCAGAACAGTATAAGAAGATGGGCTCCATAGAAAGGAGAAAAATGCTGGCTCTGGATCAGGGTAAAACAGGGAATCAAAAAGAGCTCTGCTGGATTTGGAAGAAAAGTAAGTCAAGGACAGCCATTTGTTTCGAGAAACAGACTTCTGCTCTGCTTGGCAGGAAGGATCTGGCCTTGCGGGAAAAACTCATGCAGTGGGTCTGCAGTCTTTGTACAGCTGTAGATTGGATTTACTTGCGAGCTCTTGGATGATGGATCTTGCTCAGTGAAACTACATGATTACTACAGCCCAAGTGAAATCTTTTGTGGAAAGAAAGGGACGGATGGAGCGGCTACAGGCTGTGGCTCAAAGCGAAGAACAACTGGCAGATTTGTGATCAGCAGTGATTGCCTCCCGAATCAATCGTGCAGTAAATACCGTAAAGCCCTATTGTGGATGCCGGCTGGAGGACGGCTCCTGTGTCCATGTGGTGCTCCCCTCATTGCACCAAAAGGGGCGCACCGTTACCATCCGAAAATTCCCCGAGCCACATCGCTCATGACTGATTCAGCTGGAAAGTCCATACGGAGGAAGCAAGTCGATTTTTACAGTCTCCAGTGCGCTCTCATAACATCTTCATTTCCGGAGGAACCAACAGCGGAGCACTCACTTTTTAAACGCTCTTCAGTACATATCCTCGCAAGTGACGTACGAATCATCACTATAGAGGACAGTGCAGAAACTGCAGACTCAATCTGCAGGAGAATCTAACTTCCTTGGAAACCAGAATGCTAATGCGGAAGGAGAAGCTGTCAGCATCTCCGACCTCATCAGCCTCCCCGAGTGAATGAGCCCTCAAACCCGCCATTATCGTAGGAGTAGTTTCGAGGAAAGAATGTTTCTGATATGCGCAAACGCCATGAACACTCGGCCACGACGGTAGCTATTTCCACTCGGTCACGCCAGTCTCTCTCTACGGATATGCGTTAAAACGCATGGAAACCCATGGATAGCTTGTCAGCGGATCTCCCTCCCAATCCATCAGAAATATGATTTGCGCTCTCGCCATTGATTGAATCATGGTGCACCTTTGAAAGCAACCAAGGACCTACAAACGGCGGCTTTTGGAAATTTTAGAAGTTATGCGATTGAAATGGGAGAAATTGAACCACCAAATGATATCACACACAATGGTAAGGTTCTTGAAAAAGCTGTCGGATCTCGATCAAAGAAGACAAACTCCGTAGTCGATTATAGGGAGTACATCATCTCATCTTCCGGAATATCTTTTCCTCGCTTTAAGTTTACGATTGCGTTTCTACTCTTTCCTCCTCGCGCCTTTATCAACATTATTCTTTCCTTTTGTTGCTGCCCCTTTAGCTTTTCTCTATCCCTTCCTACTCAGGAATAAGTTAAAGACGGCAAGAGGTCTGGTTTCAGTTCAAAGAAATGCTCTCCATATACTGAGTGCCTCATCTTAGTGCGGCTATTTCTTTTGAAAATGCCTCATTCGCCCGCATTCCGGATCTGGAAAACTCGTCGGTATGCTATATGGTGAAGATCCAAAGCAATGGAAAACGCTCTCTCTCCATGAACCAGCCTTTGAGGAGCTCCTCTTTCCCACTTTGCCCTTTCGCTCCGCGCGTAGATGATATCACAATCTTTGTTGAAATCTTCTGGTAGCAAAAGCGCCCGGGAGATCTCGATCCAGATTGCTCGAACGTGAGCAGCACTCATCATTCGGGATAAATGTACATCACCGAGGAAATCCTCACCCTTAAATGCGTCCTGGCAGCCTGGGAGCAAAAATCATGAACGTTCCTTCTTTATGATTTTTATCTTAATGCCAGCTCTCCTGAATCTCAGACTCTCTACACTCACGTGTGACATGGAAGAGTCATGATGAGCTTGTGTCTCTGCCTTTATCTCTTAGCCATGTACTCTTTCTCAAAAGATCATATTCCATCCCAATATAGCCTCTCATAAACCATTCTCTCTTGTAGAACCTTTTCTCTTTGTAAAACCTTTCTCTGTGAAGTACTATCTCTATGTGAAAGGACTGTCTATGAATCTCTATAGCATAAACAGGAACCTGGAAAATTATGGTTTCGAATTGCGATCGGGAAAGTGGAGCTGTCATTAAAAACAATGCTTTATTTTTGGTGATTTCCTTGGTTACTTTCCGCCCTGCTCTCTTTATGCAGGGAAATGAACAGGCAAGTCCTACCTCCGGGAAAACCAAACTCAAAAGTGATCCCATTGGAGGAGTGGAGAGAAGAACTCCCAAATGTGCTCGGACTTCCTGAAAAGAAAGCTCCAAGAAGAAATCTATATCACTACATCTCCAAGACTCATAGCAAGGAAGATGTGACAAATGTTTTGCAGAACCGCAAAGCAAGATGGAAAGTTTAATTCTGAGTGAAGACAGCTGATGCCATCTCCGGAAACCCGCAACTGAAAAGTACATTTTATCCGGAAAACATCAGCGACTTGGAGCTTCCGCCTGAAAGCCTATGGATTGACCAAGAAGAACAGCCTCTTCTTAAGACACAATGATGAAAGCTGGTAAACGAGTAGGGATATCTTGGAAGACTCCAGGACAAATTCTATCACGAATATTTAGACTGGATCCCTGGGAAGCGGAACCTCGAAGCGTTCTCAGCGCCAATATTCATCCTGAGGAGGAAGTGAAGGAGAAGAAATCAGCAGTCAATAACAACAATGAAATCACCTATAATTCCTCCCACTTATTCCTACTATCTTCGTATTTTTACCCTTAAATCTTAGCGAATCCGAGGCCGTGGAAATGGCTCTTCAAAATACCCGACAGTACAGTAACGAACATACTGTTCTGAAGGTAGCTTTCTTTATTGCCTAAGGAAAATTTCTCGGCATCCCCCGCGTCTGAAAAAGAAGAATTTCGCTACTTACTGATTCCTCTTCTGTTATTTGTTTGCTTTCTCTCCCCACAGGCTTTAGAGCAGGAAAAGACTACAGCAAAGCCAGAATCTCTTCTCTTATCTCCGGATTATGCTGGAGCTGGTTTCCAAATTAGTGGTTTATCTGGGTGCAGGTCTGGCTCATCCAGAAACAGCTTTTGGAAACGTCGCTACATTATAACTATCTCGTGAAAAATTGTGCTCAGGAATCCTGCACCTGGTATGAAGAATTAAATACCTTTAAATCAACTGGCAGTAATGTGAGAAGGAGAAGCTTATCTCAACTTTTCCCAAAGAATCGTCTTTAAGACCCCTATAGCAAGCTCATAAGTCTTATTGAACAAAACAGAAAAACGGCAGTAAGGATCTTTTCCCGCCAACTCCACATGGAAATGGAGGATGCATTTTCCGTGCGAAAGAACATGGCTGTTGTTTAGGCGAGGAAGCCGAACCAGCTGCTTCTCCCCCTTAATTCTACAGCTCTTTGTCATCATGCTGATGATTTTATATCCGGCCATGCAGTCTCTACACTAAAAAGAAAGACGAAGAGGGTTCTTGGAAAACAGCAAGGATTCTTTTTGCTCATACATTCACTCTGGCAACTATGCCACACACAAAAAGGAGGTTATGATGTATAAATATGCATTGAAGATGCTCATTATGCGCTGGACGCCCGGATTTTCTCCAAATTAGAACAGTGCAAGAAAAACGAAAAATCTCTAAAAGGAAATGAGGCCATTGGCACCATAGAACTGGTTCTCATTATGGTGGTCTTAATTGGTCTTGTCGTTATCTTAAGCAGAAAATTATCAAAGTGCTGGAAAAAGATTATGATTGAGGAGCAAAGTAGTGGAATTTAAAGTTCTTTCTTAATCCCTCCTTTTTGGAAAGGAAAGATTTATGGCGAAAAACAATTCTCCGCATCAATTGACGGTATTTCTTTTCCTTATCTTTGTTCTTGTAGCTGCCTTTGGTTCTTACCATTGCCGAGTCTGCCAGAACCATATCTCAAAAACTTTATATGCAACGCGCCTCAAACAGCGCCATGGAATCTCTCTTTTCAGAATTCCACAGGCCTCTTTTGGGAAAACTACCGTATTTATGCCTTTGGAATATCGGGATGATGAGCTGCTGCAAGAGGAATTAGAGGCATTTGCCTCCCCCTATACACCGATGCTCATGATCTCTTTCCTGCAAGATGGAAAAGGAAGACTTTCTTTCCAAATCGGGGAATCCTTTGCGAAGATCACTACTTGAAGAAGAAGTGCTGGAGTATATGCCGGCACTTCTGGCAAAGGATGCCATAGAATTTTTAGGAGAAAAAGCAGGATGCAGAAGCGCTGACTACTCTGGAAGACTTTCAAAAGAAAGAAACAGAATCCAAGAGCATAGGAGAATTACATACGCTCTAAGTCATAGAGATATTGAAGCTTTGAAGGACTGATTGAAGAGATCGATAGGAGTGTAAGAACAGTGCAAAAGCAATCATCAAACAGCGGCTAAAAGCCCTCTCTTTCTCACAATGCCTCGGCTTTTTACTCCTCTTGTAAAGTCCTTTACGGCAAGTCTCAATCGAATTCAAGAGACTGTGCCAAGATATGAAGCTACCGCAGATGCACTCACGGAAAAGGTTTCCGAACTGCGGCAACATTTCGAGGAAGAAAAGAAGAATCTGGAAGGGGATTTCGGTATTGCCGCCATAGAGGCTGGAACCAAGCAGTTATGACAAATATTTGGATAGTGAGGGTAGCGTAAGATTGCAAATATTGCTTTCCTTCTCCAAAATGCGATAGCCTCAAAGTCTCAAGCCGAAAGCGTCAAGCAAGAAGTAAGTGACTTTGAGGAATGGCTGGAAGAGGAAAGAGAAGCCAGAAGAGAAATGATGAGGAAGAGGAGGATGATCATGAAGAAGACTTTTATCCATGGAGATCCAAAGCTTTTTACAGCTCTGTTTACAGAGGAATGGAACAGTTTTTACTCTCCCAAGCTACAGCGGTCAGGTCACAACAATCAACAAACAGAATCGAAAGGCACTGGAAAATCTCAGAAGTCTTGAAAGAAAAAGCTCTTGAGTACCTCCTTCCTAAGGGAGTCCCCCGCCCAAGTGATGAGGGAAAAATATGCTGTCCCTCCGAATTTTTCCTCAAGTTCCAGGCTACATCCCTGCAGGTGGGACTTCTTGGAGAATACTCTTACGGTACTTCCATTCCTATCATAAAGAGGATAATGAAAAACCCTTCCCTATAGCGGAGCAAGAGGTAGTGAGGTGGAATATCTTCTCCACCAGAGCGACTATGAAAACCTCTCGCCCAGGTGCTCTCTCTCTAGCCTTTCGGGAAGCTATGAATTTTATTTATATTATGAAAAGTCCGGAAATGCGGGAAGAGGCTCAAGCTTTGTTACCACCTTTCTAGCTATTACGGCAAACTATAGTGATTGAAGTTTTTCACCCTCTTTGTTATCGGTATATGGCTTTTGCCCAATCCTTAATTGATGTGGAGGCAGCTCTTAGACGACAAGAGAGGTTCCTCTTGAGTACACAATGAAGAAAGCTGGAGGCTTTTCTCTAGAGCATCTCCTTAGCTTTTAGTTTGGATCAGGAAGATGGTAATGAAACGGATATTCAAAAGGACTTTCTTTACCAAGATTACTGTAGAGCCTTTCTTTTGCCTCCGGTTGCCTGTGCAACAGAGTAAAATCAATGATCGCATGCTGTATTGCATGGATATACAAAGCACTGTTTCCGAAAAAGAAGCCGGATTTAAATTAAATCATTGTCTTTATTTTCTTTCTACCGATGCAGGCATTAAATCCAAGCACAGTCTCTACCACAAAGGCTTCTTGAAAGCCTGGGGCTTCGGCCTGAGAGTCGCTACCAATTTACGCTTCATTCCGACTACAAATATAAAAATCTCAGCCATTAGCAAAATGGCTTGTGTTCTATTCTGTTACAGAAAAATTTTGCAGGATTCCAAACATGGAGCTCCGGCATCAAAGCCACGAGGAATCTGTCGTAAACAGGCTAAGGAGGATTTATGAGCCTTCATACATTTTCTCTTTCTTCTAAAAATGCAAAGTTCAAAAAGAAAAGCGAGAAATCCCCAACCTCCGCGCTACAACTGCAATTTCTTGGCTCTCTTACCATAGAGGCAGCCTTTTCTCTGAGCCTCTTTCTTTTCCATCATCATTCTGATGACTCCCTTATTTATATTAAATAGAAGTATCCGTATCAGTGAAGCAATGGAAAAGAATGCCAGAATCCTATGTATGGAAAAATATCTGAGCATTACGGCTTGAAAACCGATGTGGCTAATGTAGAACATATCGATCAGATTCTGAAATATCAGAAACCGCTCTGGAGGACATTCTTCTCCCCGGCACGATCCGCACAGAGGGAATGCAGAATGTTCAGAGCTTTCGTTCCCATATTACAGGAGAGGATATTTTATTAGTCCTGGAATATGATGAACCAATCCCCTTTGGGCTTCTTCAAAAACAATATGCATCAGGAAATTATTGCCCATAGGAGGGCTTGGATTGGTGCAAAAGGTGCCTGATGGGAAAAAGAGGAAGGGCAGAAGAAGAAAAGAGGAGGAAATGGTCTCATGTCATAGACGGCCCTTCCAAGGTCTATCATAAATCCTCGAATTGCAGCTATATTTCCAATGATTTTTTTGAGCTGTAGCGCTTAGAAGGATTGATGGAACAGGTGCAAAATATGGTGGAAAGTTTTGCCCTGTAAAGCCTGTCACCCTGACCCTAACAGCCCTGTAGTCTATTATACGGAAGCGGGAAGGCGCTATCACAGCACTACGGATTGCCCCCGCCATGCGTGCCAGCGTACATCAGATCCCGCTAAAGCAGGCACTGGCGAAGGAAGGCATCCCTTGCTCCCCGATGCGGATAATCTTCCCCTTAGAAAAGAGTACTGCTTGAACAGAAAAAGGAGAAAAATCTATGTTAAATCCACAGTTCTTCAGCTTCAGCAAGGGAATTCTTTTTCTTCTTTTCTTTATCCTGTCTCTCTTCTTTGACATCCGAAAACAAAATCCCCGCCCCTACTCTTTCCCTGCTCTTTTTAGGATCTTCTCCATGGGCTCATATTTTGGAAGGTGTATCAAAGCTATGTTGCTTCTCTTCACTTAAGCTGAAGTCCCTTACTTTTTGCCTCCCCATACTCTTATCTCTTCTTCTCTTGCTCCTTTCAAAGTGGAGTAAAGAAGCCATAGGTTATGGAGACAGCCTATTTATACTTCTTGCTTCCCTTCTATTGCAGTTTCTCATCATTTTTCTTTCTCTTCTCCACAGCTATGCTTTTTGCCTGCTTTTTATCCATGATATTATTCCTCTATTGTAAGAAAAAGAAAAACCCCAAAACTGTCAGCTTCCTTTTCTGCCCTGCTTTTCTGCCGAGAATGCTTTACTTGCTTTTTATTTCCATTCTATAAAACTACACAACATTCTGCTAAATATCGTAAAAGAAAATCTATAGAGTTAAAAATGTAGCCATTAAGGAGTTTTACTGCAGCAAGTTCATGAAGATAGGGATAGGGATAGGGATAGGGATAGGGATAGGAATAGGAATAGGAATATATAAATTAGCAAAGCCCCTATAGAAAAGCTGTACAGTAACAAGCTCATTTCGAAAGGAGACACTATGCATACCATTGAAACCACTATTCTTTTAGGCATTTGTTTTCTCTGTCTTGTCCTTTTATTACAGGAAAATATTCAACTCCACGAACGAATCCGAGAAAAATCCCCAAGTAGCCTATCAAAAAGAAGTGGACAGCCACAGTTTGGAAAAAGTCCAAAGATTATTTCAAGGTGGAACTCTATACCAGACTTTTTCTGTCGTGGAAGATCTTACTCTACGAGGAGAAAAACGGAAATGCAGACGCTGGACTCAGAGAAAGACAAGAATTCTAAAATACAGAAAATGATGCCATTGAGAAGAATAGTGTTGCTAAAGCGGAAACTGCTGATAAGACTCTAAGCAGACAAAATCAAAAACTATAGACTGGGAAAGGAAATAATATGTCAAACTACACTCTTCAATTTCAAAATGACTTTCAACATAGCTTTTATGTACCTTTACGGTATTTCCTGAAGGAAGAAAAATCATGAGCAGAAAATATTAAAGCAATGTACCATACCTGGGACCCTTCCCTTTCGTCTATGCCATGAAGAAGGGGAAAAGGTTTTTGCAATATGATTTTTCCTCTTACGAAAGGGTTTGTTATATTTTTTCTCAAAGGAAAATGCGCTTATGTCATATTCATGTCTCTTTACTTCCTTGCAAAGAGTTTTTAAAAGCATGGAAGAATATCTCCTCTCTCCTTCTCTATCCATTAACTGGGAGGAGCTATTTTATGATGCAGAAAATCAACATTTCCTTTTTCCCTGATTCCTTTTTAAAGAGGAGGAACTGAAATATCCTTACCTTCCTTATTGGAGCAGGTATTGAACAGATTGAAGAGGAAGACGAAGCTGCCGTTTTGGTCGCTTTTTCAACTTTATCGAGCACAAAAACAGCAAAGCCTACAATTATCTCGCATTCTACAAATTATCCATATACAGAGCAAAGGCAAGCAAATACCATCGAGAGATAAAAAGACAGCAAGCAGTTCTCAAAATTCCCTAAGGTCGCAAGCTCTGAGCTCAACACAGTCACAAAACGCTGCACCTGCACAGTCACAAACGCTACACACTACACAATCACAAATGCTACAATTTCTACACAGTCCAAGATGGGGAATATGAACAAGGAGAGATGCCAAAACGACGACAAAGAAACTAGCGATTCCATTAGCTATACAGAATTTGATTTAAGCATGGGACTGGATTCTTCAAAAACAGAATAACGTGGACTAAACGATAGCAACAATGCAGAAAAATACTTGCGGACGAAAGTTCTATAACTTCCTCCTCTCCATCTGACAAATCTTCTATTCCGAAAAATCCAAGCCTAAAAAGAAAGCTCCTTTTCTCTTTCCTTTTTAAAGAAAAGAGAAGACTGCTCCATCAGAAGTAAAAAGCTGAAAAGGAATCCTTCCTCTCCTCTTTCCGATTTGGAGAAATATAAAGGAGGGGCACAAGGAAAATGCTTCTTAGCCTTTTTCCTTATATGCTTCCTTCCCACTTCCTTATTCTATTTTAAGGGTTCCGGCTTTTTATTCCGTTATCTTCGTATTATTCTTCGTGAATTTGCTCTTCTTCTGTATTCCGGTCTGGATTATCTAATTCCTGCTTCTCGCTTCCCCCTGGATGTGAAGATAGTAAAACAAAGAACATACCGGAATGATGCAGACATAAGACAATACATTTAAAAGCATATTGTTGAAATCCGTGTCCAAAATGAAGGGTTCCGCTTACGTTATTCACCACATGAGCCAGTGTTGGCAACAAGAGAAATCTTATCTCGAGCAAAACAGCCAAGGGTCACACTCTGTTACCGCAGTATATATCTGCCTGAATAAAAGCTACCACCATGCCATACACCGAACATCACACCGGAAAGAACTGCCGAACCATGAAGATATTTGTCAAATCCCTCAAAGCTGCTGAAGATAATACTCTCTGAATAGAATCTCTCTTACCATAGTTTGGTCCTACCACAACAATCGCCAAAAGGTCCAGATAAAGTTGGGTCCCCTTTGTCCAAATCATCATAGCAAACCGGAAAAAGGCTTTCAGCCCTCATTTCCCATAAAAGGAATCATCTTCCGATAAAATCTGCAAAATTCAAACCAAATGGTTGCCAATCCACCCACACCGAAAGCCATTACAGCAACGGCAAAGTGAAAGGATCTGCCACAATGGTAAGCGCACTTCCGCCTCTCTCTTCGGAAAGGCTTTTCATCGGTAAAAGACATAGCAGATTACGGATAAACCACCGCGCTACCGTAGCATCAATAAAGCCTGTCAGACTCGCGCTGGTAAAAGCTTCACCTCACAGAAAGGATGTGAAATGCCCCTTGAATAATAAAAGATTGCCACCATCCTCGATACGATCATGTTAAACAAAACAATACAATCAGAGGTAATAATATTAAAAAGAATAGTTTTCTTTATCTAGTGTGTTTTCCATGTTTTCTCCTTGTTCTTTTCCTCCTTCTGGAACCATCTTTCGGACACATCCAAAAGATAAGCCTTCTGATACCATACTCTATTTTCATACAAGCATACAACGGTCTTTCCGGATTTTCACGGTATTTCTTTCTTTTGCGAATACAGCATTTTGTATCCGCGCAAAGGCATTTGTGACTCACGCACTATGGCTTTTTCGTAATATCCCCGATGCTTGCGTAATCTGCAAGGTAGGATAGGTCCGAAAACTGTACCTGTTCCACTCGATTTCTATGCAGCTTTCTTCGAAAAGGCTGCCTCCGTAATTTGGGGAAGCAGAGGATAAACTCACCGCACCATAGCGCGAATCAGCTGGTCGGAACGACGAACACAGGATTGAATCTGGTACAACAGAGGTCTCTAAGAGCCAAACTCCCTACGGCATGACCGTAGCTGCTCATTAATTTCCTTAAAATGATCAATATCAATCATAGCATAGGGCTTGGTATTGCTGTTCCGACCTTTCACCGCAAAACTGCAGGTTCCAAGCCTTGGTTAAGCTGTCCGCGATGTACAGCCGAATCCAGGTGGGTGATCAATGATTCCGCCGGTCTCCGGAGTTGTCGCCCAAAAACCGCGGATTCTTCCACATAGAATACACCACTTTTCAATTACATAGGAATGCCTTCTACTCTGCGTATACTGGCTACGACAAAGTAAATATCATTGTCAATAAATTCAAATTTTTCCGCCCTACTCCTTGTTTCCCAAGCTTTTACGAATAGCGCAGAATTTACAGTCTCCTCTTTCTATTCCAAGGAGCATCACAGACTGGATAGATAGCTCTACCCTATCCCTGTGAATCTCCACTCACCATTTCCTCCTTGGATCTATTACCCGAACAGCATGAAATGCAGAGTCTAATTCTTCCAGTCGTCGTTTGAGCGTATCATAGTCCAGATTATGCCAGGAACCTGCCCAATCCTTCATTTTTATCCCCTTTCCAAAAGGTTCTTCTTCCCATACTCAAACAATAAAACTATCGCCGGATGCTTAAAATCCTCGTCCCGGATGCTTTCTCTTTGTTCTCTTTGTGTAATGACAGACACCTTGTCCATATTTAAGGTATGAATACCAAAGATAACTCGTTCTGTATGTTTGTCCTAGCTTAAGATCGGAATCAGCACAGCGCTTCCACACAAACTCATTTTTCCTATTCTTACTACGAAAATAGGATAGAAGAAAGTCTCTTTCCGCCTCTACTCTTTCAGCCATAGTATCCGGGTTCAAAACTGCCAACATTCTTTCTTATCTTCAGGGTATACCTTTCTTTCCACAAACTTTTCTATTTCCGCAAGTTTGTGCTTTCATGGATTCCTCATAGCTTTCATTGACATATACTGGATTCAAGAGGTTTTTCCTTAAGATCAAACATAAAACCATATCATACACAGTATAAAGGGGACGCAAAGCCTCCTGAAATTCTTGGGTTTTCTGAAGGTTTTTATATTGGAAAGAAATATCCACTCTTACCATATATATTCTGCTCCCCTTTGCTTGCCACCAGCCTTGCTCTGAAACTGGCAATGCAGCGTCCTGGAAAAAGAAAGTCCATGGCTTCTATTCCTTGACTCTTTGGCTAAATCCATAATATCCCGCATCTTATCCGTAAATAAAATACTACGGTCATTGAGCAAGCCCCCGGAAAATGATGGGCACCCCTCATAGCCTAGCTCCAACAAGTTTTTCCGGTAAGGCTTCGTAAAATTCAAATGCTTTGTTGTCCGTTAATTTCCGATAAAACCCGCAACAGCTTGTCCGGTTTCAAAACTATGAATGCTGGGGCTGGACTCCGCTCTTTCAAAGTCGAAAGGGAAGGGGCTGATAATATTGACAAAAGCCGATTTCATCATAGAGAAAACAATCCTCCGCTGTCTCGATTTCATTACTGTCTGCAACAGAAGAAAACCATTCCTTCATAGGTTCCGGCTTACAAAAGTAATAGCCCTGCATTCTTTTCACAGCCTGCTGCTTTTTAGGAAGCGATACTGTTCCTCTTGTTCTACCCCCTCCGCCACAGTATAATTCCGATTTCCTTTGCTATATATAAAATGAGGAAATAATAATCAGCGACTTCTTTCCCATATCACTGAGAAAGCGCATGTCGATTTTAAAAGGTATCAAAACTCAAATTCTTTTTAAAAGGTTTAAAGAAGAATATCCTGAACCAAAATCATCCATCCAAACCCTCATAACCCAAATGATGCAGTTTCTTTTTACGGTATCTTTCATGTACACTTCATTTTCCATGACGGCACTTTCCGTAATTTCACATGGATATAATTCCCTCGGCAACCGTGCGTGCTTTCAAAAATAGCTTTCCATACGGGAGAATATTGGGTACATCAAAGTCCAGGCGAAAAGTTCATAGAAATGGAACAATAAATAAGCCCTGTCTTCTTCTTTCTCCCAGTTCCCGACAAAAGCTCTTCTAAAACATACCATCTATGAATCTTTCTTTTTCTTCCAGTGCTGGGAATAAACCTGCAGGGAAATAAAACCATATACCGGGTCTATCCAACGGGATAGGGCCTCTGCCCCGCAAACACGCTTTGACAATCCGCGAATATTGGTCTGTAAATATACCTGAATCCATTTTCTTTTCTATAGCTTCTTCGATATGGGTCTCATATAGATTTCAGTCTTATCCTTGGGTTTTCTTATGACATCCTTCCACTCCTTTATCCTATCTAAAGATTTTCGTCTTTAAACGGACAAATCATAAGTATAAAAACTATTTATATCCTACTTTTTATAGCTATACCTTTATACCTTGTAAATCTTATATTCCACATCAAAAAGTTTATAACTACTCCCCTTCCGCATCAAAATCAAGGGAACGAAAATCTTTTATGCACTTCTCCACTTCCAAGATTAAAAACGGAGGAAATCTTTTAACTACTTTTTCCACTTTTAAGATTAAAAACAAAAATAGAATTTTTAAATACTTTTTCCACTTTAAGGTTAAAAACAAAGGAATTCTTTTAACTGCTTCTCCACTTTAAGATTATGAGCTAATGAGGTCTTTAACTACTTCTCCCCCATAATCAGCCCCACAACGGGAGGGACAAAGGAAACAGAACCCGTGTGGATCTTTTCTGAGGACTTTTATTTCTGTTTTATTTTCCGGCTTAGTGCTTTAAGTCGCATTTTCATCCCGCTGAGCACTAGCGGCCTGATTAAGCTTAGGCTTTATAGGCATTTCTTGGGGAGTACACCACCTTTGAGCTTTCGATACCTCTTTTCTTACACTCCCTGCGCATTACCTTGTGGCCAAAGGACACACCTTGGTTTCATAAAATATCCGCCACCATAAATCCGGGATGGATTAACTTTTATTTCCGCTCCCATGGCAGAAATAATCGGTACTCCGGCTTCCTTTGCCGCTTCGATTAAGGAGAGCTTTGAGCTGTTACCGTGTCCACCGCATCACTACATAGTCATAGCGGAAAAATCAGCGTCCTTTATTTTCGCAGCAGTGGAAGCCATGAACCCGGCAGTCCGGATTGATAGAATGGATTCTTTCCACCATAATATCTACTTTTCTCTCCCACTGCATATCTCTTGTAGCTAATAAGCTGACGATTCAGATTGCTTAAGCAGACCACATCATTATCCACCACATCAATCTGTCCTACGCCGCTTCTACCAAGGACTCTACAACATAGCCCCACACCTCCAATACTCAGAAAAACAATGACCTTGGATTTTTAATCTCCAAGGCCTCTGTTCCCAGTAAGAGTTCCGTTCTTGAAATTGACTTTCCATTCCTTACTCCTAAAAAGGAAAGGTGTCCGCGAATCTTCTTTCCTAAGACTAAAGCCAACAGTACTTTAATGGCATCCGGTAGAATAAAGGAATGACCCCAACTGGATAAAGCTCTGTTTCCAAAACCATGGAAAGTACCTTTCCAAGCCAAAAGCGTTCCGAGAAGATAGCAAAAAGCAATCCCCAGCATTAAGCCCAAATATTGTTTGATCGGACTTTTTGGAACTTTTCTACAGCAAAAGCCTCCGATAAAGGCAAGAAAAATCATTCCAATCAAATAGCCTCCTGTAGGGCCTAAGAGTTTCTCCACTCCTGCACCATAATTGAGAAAATACCGGCAAGCCGATAAAAACCGAGCAAAGGTATAAAAGGTAGGATAGCATCCCCAGGTTTCGCCCCAAAATGCAGACAGACAAGGAGACTGCGAAAGGTTCCTAAGGAAATGGGCACCGGCCCGATATTTAAAGAAATAGGCGACAAGATACAAGTTACTGCTGTCATAATCGCCGCCAAACTCATTTGTTTACTGATATTGCTTTTCATACTCTTCCTTTCCATAATACTACGCCCGATAAAAATCGAATTAATCTATCTTATCTTTGCGTAATGAACTTTAAACAAAAATTGCCCTTTTCCCTTTTAAAGACCAGTAGCCTTTTTCGGCCGGAAGAAAAAGCCTTCCTTTTGAATTCTACATTGTTCCATAGGAGCTTTTTCTATCAAAAGTTTTCGGCGGATCCAGCGACTAGCTCCGACAAAAGGGCTTCCTCTAAAACCAAGATAGAGAGAGGAAACTTTCTTCCCAGCTCGGCCGAAAGATCCCTCTTCTTCCAAAGAGAGATGCTCCACCGTAAAGTAAGGGCAAGAACCGATTAATTCCAAATAGGCATTTTCCCCACGGCTCCTCCTTTAGTAAT